>Ga0180432_10009274_pt1 | contig 12032 bp, 12 predicted proteins | sample SS_ome_10_FD_132414 | JGI IMG/M metagenome (GOLD analysis project Ga0180432, IMG submission 132414) | Hypersaline lake sediment archaeal communities from the Salton Sea, California, USA - SS_1_MS_2 metaG | ecosystem: Environmental > Aquatic > Non-marine Saline and Alkaline > Hypersaline >...
CTTGTGACGCCGAAGGCGTTACTAACAGTTCCCGCTGCCGGGCTTGCACTCCCAAGTCACCGGTTATGGCACCATGCTTGACCGGATGGCGTTTACGCGCCACGTGCCATGCCCGGCACAGCACGTAAAAAGGGCGGGGGATTAACCCCGCCCCTAACTATTTCCGTTCGGTAATACGTCGTTTACCGCTCGTAAGCGCCTATGTCGAAACCAGCCCTCCGGGGACGCGCAGTACCTTCGATGTCAGCAACCGGCGCCCCGACAGTTAATGAGGTATGACAATGTCCATTATAACCGTCGTAAAAGGTGGCAGCTCCTGGTCTACCAGGTCTTCCGGATTGGTAACGGTACCGGTGGTAATGATCACCACTTCTCCACCTCCAATTTCGACAGTCGTCGCACCCGTAATATCGGAACCGGAAGTTCCGGGAATATTGATAATAATCACATTTCTGGGCGAATCTCCCTGCACATGCACTTGATTTCTGAGTCTCTGGATTTCTTCAATTGGAACATTGAACGGTGAAGTAGGCGCCAATCCGGGGCTGATGATTGTCCCCATTCCCGGCGTCAAAGTAATTACCTGATCCGGGTTGTTCGGGTTAACAACATCTACCGTACCGTCAACCGCAATTATTCGGGTCTGATTGGTAACGGGGTCGTACTCGATAATAAGTTCCGTCCCCCTGACGCCTGCGACTGCGGTGGGTGTGGAGAATCGAATGTTCCTTCTTGTTCCGGCCCGTCGTTTCGGCACTCTTGCTCTTGCGCGTCCGTAAACCAGGTTGTAATTTGAGGCAGTTTGTCTCGTGCGTCGGTTTCGGCTTTGACCGCGTATTCTCATCCGGCTGTTTGGTCCGAGATTCAACACGGTGCTGTCGCTCATGAGAATCTTTACCCTTGCGCCGGCTCTGGTCTGCACAAGGTCTCCGGGCATAACCCGTGTACCGACGCGGGCGGCGAGGCCTCTCGTCCCCCGGTTGACGGCCACTTTACCTTTTACCCGCGTTATTTTGCCCACGGCGCTTGCAGCCTCGGCCTCCGGACACCAGAATATCGCTGTTAACAAAGCCGCAATTGCCGCTACGGTGATAACTCTAAGAATGCTGCTTTTCATGACACACCTCCTCGTATCATTGCCCTCGAAACGGTTCTTCGCCATTGTCCTTTCTCTACTACTTACTAATAATTACTAATAACGAACGATGAGCCCTCCGCCCACGATCGTTCTATCGTAGGAGAAGGAGTCCACGTTGGATTGGTTCTCTTTGTAAACCACTCCGACATTAGCCTCTAAAGGTCCCCATATGGATCGGAATAGGAGAAACTCAATTGAATAAGCATGGTCTTCGCGCTCCAGGACATCATCGTTCTGGTGATTTTCATATTCGTAACCAAGACTCAATTTTGTTTTGACCTTGAGAGGCAACATGGCCCCGAGGGCCAATCTTGTCCAAAACCTTTGAACGTCGTAAGCCTGATCTTCGGATTCCTCGAAATCCATGCCTACCATGTGGGAAAGAGAAGCCCGCCTGTTCCAGAAGACCCAACTCAATCTGTCGAAAACGGTATTGGATGTGTTGTCGCGGTTGGGATTCATTTCACGGAAGTCCTCGATATTGAACCTGTAGCCCAGGGTTTCAGTCAGGCTCTTGCTCCATTTTATGGTAAAACTCGATGTGATCCAATGGTTTACGCTATACCATGAAAGGTCGGTGTCCATTAATGCTTCTCCGAAGCTGTAATCCAGCGCCACCATGAAATCACGCCCCAAAAGCTTTTGTGTTCTGGAAATTGTAATTGCTGGAGAATGGTTCTGAAGATTGAATATGTGCAATTCGTTATGAAAACTCTGGTAGAATGAGTATCGAGCCTCGACGATCCACGGTTTTACGGGGGTGAATCTGTAGTATCCCGATAGAGTTAAAACTGTTCTCCAGTCCTCCTGGCCACTAACTTGATCTTCTCCTATCGTAAGCGGGAAAATCGCATCATGGCTTGCAGCCACAACATTCGAATCCCACTGGTAGATCATGCTGCCGACCAGTCCCCAATTTTTTTTCGGCGCCTTGGTTTTAATCGCCTCGAGGTACTTTTTGGCGGCGGCGGTTATCTCAGGGGAAGGATTCATACCCAACACCTGATTAAAAGCGGTCTTGGCTTCAGCGGCTTTACCCGTTTTGAACAGTGCGGCCCCTTCGTAGAACCGTGCTGCGGCTCCGAGCTTCGGGTCAAGCTCTCTCGCCTTGGCGAATTTGGCGATGCACTCCTCATACCGCCCCTTGGTGAAAAGCAAGTACCCCAAGCTGAAATGGGCGTCTGCATTATCGGGATGGCCCTTTATTTCCTCCCGGTAAGCTTGTTCCGCCTCATCCAGCTTTCCGAGTTCTTGATATGCCTGGCCGAGATCGAGGTTTACGTCCTCCATTTCCGGATTCAAATCCCTGGCCTTTGACAAAGCCTGAATAGCTGCTTCAGGTTGGTTGAGCTTGAGGAGCGTGACGCCCCTGTAATGATGTGCCTGGGCATTATTGGGCTCGGCTTTTGCGGCTTCAGTGAATTTCCGCAAAGCCACCGGCCAATTGCCTTCCTCGAAAGCCGAGAGACCTTCTTCGAAGGCAAATTCACCCGCGCCCCATTCTGTCTCTTGGGCAAAGGCTGAAACAAAACCCAAAATCAATACCAGAAATGCCCCTAAAAATACAACTGCTGAAAAAGCACCTTTACGACCCATAAAATTCCTCCTCCTCACAAGATAGTAATACCTAGGGGAAAATTCATCCACTACGTTTCCTTTCGGCTTTTTTCGGTTAGTCTATTCTAAAAATCAGAAATCAAAGCTGGGTTTCCATGTTGCCAGGTCGGCGGAAGTGGATCTTAACCTGCGGGAAAGTGAATATGCAAAAGCCTTGTAAACCTTGGCGGCGATATTCACATCTTCATCAAGCAACTCCAGGAATTTTCTTCGCGGGATGATCAGGAGAATAACCTTCCCATCGGCGCTTACGCTTGCGCTGGTTGGTTGTCCTTCCAGAAGACTCATTTCGCCGAACTGCTCCCCTGCTTCGAGAGTCACAATAGTCGATTTTACTTCTTCTTCCATTTTGCTAACTTCGACCTGACCTTCTTTTACCACATAAAGAGCGTCGCCTTCCACCCCCTCTTCCAGTATGGTATCGCCCGATTCGTACTGTTTCTCATCGGTTATATCGCTGAATCTCGCTATCTGAGAATCATCGAGCTCTTTGAACAAGCTTACCCCTTTAAGGAGAACTTCAGACATTCTTACTCACCTTCTGTGACATCATACATCAATAATTCGAGGAATTCAACCCCTCAACAGGTTTGTATGAAAAAATTCACGGTGCTATACTTAAAAAAGGAAAGTCGTACTTTAAGTGGATGAACATGCATACTGCTCGAAGTGTGTAAAAATGTAGGATTTATCGAAGTCTAGCCGGGAACCCGTGGCGTTGATGCGGATGTTCGTAGCAGCGAGTGTGGCAACATCCTCGAACGCATAACGGAAGGCGGCAAAGAAAAGGCTCGAACAAAAATGAAGGTAGTGGCAGCCGGTTATACGCCCGTCCAGGTAGATATGATGACCGCAGCGCTCGTAAGAAGCGCTTACGCAGACGATATAATCAACTGTGCTGACGGTGACAAGTTTCTTTCGCAAATAACTCAACTTATACGCACAAAAAATCCTCCGAGGCTTACGATAATCGAGGTGGCCATGCCGATTATGAACGGTATCAACGCCGCCCTTTGCATGAGGAGTATCGAGAAGGCCGTCAGCCGCGAGAAAATCCCCATTCTTTACTTCACCCAGCGCAAATTGGACGACCCTTTCGTAAGGGCTATAAAATTTCTCAGCCCGGCCAAATATGTGCCGTTGCCGCCCAAACCGGACACTGAAACATTCCGGCAGCGCGTTGACCAAATGGTCGAGTTGCTTAAAAAAGAAAATTGGTGATCCGAAAGTAAGTTTCAGACTGTCGTGCCCACATCGCTTTTTTCAGAGCTTGCCTGCTTTGCCTCGGAGCCGTATTATCATCTATAAATGGCAATCGATGAGGAAAAATTGAATTCCGGTAACGTTAAAAAACTCGCCCCGGAAACGAATGAAGTTATCGAGCCGGAGGTCGTAACCGACGATACGCGGGAAAAAGGCCGGATCGAAGGCGTATTTCGCCGCCGTATGTTCAATGCCCGGCAACGAATCGAGAAGTTTATAGAAGCACGTGCTATCAAACGCGGTCTTGATCCGGAACCGATAATCGAGGCGACGTGGGAAGCGCTCCTGCTTTTGCCGCGCCTGTTCTGGCTGACGGTCAAGTTGCTCGCAGACCCGAGGGTACCGTGGGGATTGCGCATCAAGTGCGGTCTCGCACTGACTTACGTTATAAGCCCCGTCGACCTGTTGAGCGAAGCTGTCCTCGGACCGCTGGGTATGCTCGACGACCTCGCGATTATCATGATAGTGCTCGATGTTCTCTTGAACGAAGTGGATCCATCCATAGTCGAGGAAAACTGGTCGGGTTCGGAAGACGTGCTGCGAATAGTCCGTGGAAGCGTCGGTATGCTGCGATTGTTTCTCCCCGAAGCGGTCTATGAAAAAATTATCTCGTTTTTCAGGGGAAAAAGTTAAATGGAAAATATCGATTACCGCGCCGGAACCGGCGCGTGGGTAGGACTTGTGCTCGCCGTAGCCGTGGCCGTGGGAGCCATATACCTGCCGTTCGCCGTCCTTAAAATGATCAGTGCGATTATAGATATAGAAATGGCGGTGGCCGGCGGTATATTTCTTTTACCTTTATGGGTTACCTGCGGCCTGATCGTTATCACCGCCATCGTTGCAGTAATTTGTTATACGCTGATCCTTGTAAAAAGAAAGAGTGGGAAAAATGTCGTCTATACTGCCGTCATCGCCGCCGCCGTCACCGGCGCACTCACTCTTATGATCGGCCTCGGCATCGTAAAAGGCCAATCCGGGATTATTTTGAGCACTTACAATGAATCCGCACACGCGTTGGCGATTGCTCTCACTATTTCAGGGATAAGCTGGATACTGGCGGTGACGAGCGTGCTCCAGATCGAAAAAATCGAGGACAGAAAGATCGGCTGCCTGCTGATGATTGCCGGAGCAGTGGCTGGAGGCCTGGGCGTGTATCTTCTAACGAAGTTGATTTATTATGTCCTATTTTCGTAGAAACACGTTGTCTTTCACATTCAATTGCGAGGAGGAAAAATGCGTTTGGATCATGTCGGCATAGCTTCCCGGGACGTTGAGAAGTCCCTGGACTTTTATATCAACGTGCTGGGGCTTGAGGAGCTCGAGCGGCTCGATCTGGTGGGGCGTACCTTCATATTCGTCGGTAACGAGCAAACCCGTATCGAAATAGAAGTCGCGTCCGAAGGCGCCCGGGTAGCGGATGAGCCTTGCGGGCTCGGGCACATGGCGTTGGTGGTGGAAAACCTTGACGAACTCGTCGAGCGCGTTAAAAACAAGGGACACAAGGTGCTCGTGCCGCCGATACAACTTCGGGAAGACCGGCGTATAGCCTTCGTCGCAGACCCCGACGGCGCCCGTATACAACTGATCGAGTTTATCAAGTAGGACGAGCAAATTTTTAATAAAGTTTCGGACTTGCCTGACAAAAGTATCGGGTCTACCATAAAATTATGCTATATTATGTGCAATATTACAGGGAAAGAAAATGAATAAAAGTCTAACACGTCTATACTGGCGTGTGGTATTGCGGGTAATTATAGTTTCATCCGTAGTTGTACCGTTGGGAGGCCTTTACGTTTGGGCTCTTGTAAACTTGGACAGCGCCCAGATCAAAGTGCTTGTGGCTACGCTTTTGTGGCTACCGGCTTTTTTATTGGGTATAAACGCACTGGTGCTCAGATTAACCCTGACACCGCTGCTGAAAGTCATCGGCAAATTTAATACGGGTGTGGATGTTAGCGATGCCGAGCGTCTGCGAGCCGAGCGTTGCGTCTTGACATTTCCCTATCTCAACGTTTTATTTGCGACCTGGTGGTTTTCTTTCGGCGGCGCGATACTTGCGTGGCTGATGATACGCCGTAGCGGCCTCGGTTATGAAGAGGGCCTCTATATAGTGGTCAGTGCAGTGACCGTCGGCATTGTGGCGGGACTTGGGGTATTTTACACCGTCAGGAAACCTTTGAAAGAAGCGTTGATTTTAATTTTCGAGCGCTGTGGAGTGGCCTATGGCAGGCCACCGTTCTTTGTGCCCATTTCAGTAAAGTTAACCGGTTCTTTCTTGTTGATTATAGGGTTGATCCTGGCGTTTTTGAGTTTTCTTTCGTTTGTGTCCTTCAGGGAAGCCGCCAATAAAGGAGTACAGGAAATTCAGAAGAAAAAACTGCGCACATTGGCGCCGGCACTGGTACAAAAGGCCAAAGGCGATAGGGATGCTTTGGTTTCCTTAATTAAGATGGCCAGCAGGTCTGAATCAAGTTATTGCCTGGTCAATAAGGATTTCACCGTTGATATTTGCCCATCCGTGGCCCCGTCTCCTGAGATATTGAAAGAACTATCATCGCTTCCCGCCGGAGAAGGAATAATAGATAGAAAGAATAGATGGAGCTGGATGTGGATGAATATTTCAATCGGCGAGCAACGCATCCTGAGCGGGTGGGAGCTTATGGATCCGGCTTTTTTAAGGGCCGGCCTTCAAACCTACTATATCAAAATCGTACTTGTGACATTGCTGGCGGGTATGGGGTTGGGCATATTGGTGGCTCTTGATATATCCAGGCCGTTAAGAGATCTGAGTCGAATAGCAATCAAGATAACCGAAGGGAATTTTGAAACCGAAATAACCCCCGGTGGGGAGGACGAAATCGGCATATTGGCCCGCGCTATAACGCAAATGACCGAGATATTGTTGTCGCAGTTAAAGGGAGAATTGGAGCGAAGCCGCTTGATGCTGGGAAGCATCCAAAATGCGGTACATACCCTTGCTCCAATGTCGAAGGAACTGGTCGCCATCGCCGGCCAGCAGGCTTCCGGCAGCATCGAGCAAGCCAGCGCGGCGGAAGAGGCGGCCACCACCAGCCAGGAAATCGTCGCAGTCTCAAAACAAATAGCCCAAAACGCTTCAGAGGTGGCGGATATTGCAGACAATTTGCTCAAACTCACAAAACAAGGCCAGGAGCGACTCGACCTCACCTTATCGAAGTTCGGCGACATCAATGAGAAAACCAACAATATAGCCGGCGCCGTTTTGAAGCTGGGCGAGCAATCACAGGAGATTGGAGACATCACCAAGATCATCGACGAGATAAGCGAGCAGACTAACCTGTTGGCGCTAAACGCGGCTATCGAAGCGGTGGGGGCCGGCGAGCACGGGCAGAGGTTTGGAGTCGTCGCTCAGGAAATTCGCCGATTGGCCCAAAACACAGCGCAATCCACCAGAAAAATACAAGAAGTCATAGACCGCATGCAAAACTCCGTAAGCTCTTCGGTCATGTACGTCGAAGAAGGTGAAAAATCCGTGGATGCGGGAAGGAGCGTTATAAATGAAATGGCGAAACTGTTCGGAGAAATCTTCGACGCCAGTAACAACGCCACTCCGAGGCTGAAGGAAATCGGACTCATGACGTCTCAGCAATCCACCGCGAGCGAGCAGATGGCAAAGACTATTGCGGAGGTGAGAGAAACGGCGATGCAAAATTCCGCGGCGGCCGAGCAATTGCAATCCTCGATTAAGGAAATCGAGTCCATTGCCGCCCAACTGGAAATTCACGCCAAAAAGAAAAACGCCCACGAAGAAAGTTCGGATTAAAGATGTCCTACCCCTGTTGATCCGGAATCAACAACCATTTATCGACATCTCTCAGAAAATATAAACCTCCGTGCCTATCTCGACGATATTGTACATAATTTCAAGATGATCATCGTTAAGACGTACACACCCGTGTGTATATTTGCCGGGCGTTACGCGACCGATAAATCCATGGAAGAAGAAGGCATCTCCGATATTTATTTTGTACTCGCCGAGTTTTCCCTCGACTGCACGCTCTACTTCGGTCATCCCCTCGGGCACTTCTTCGCCGCGCTCGAGCCAGTACCAATTTGGCCTCACCCACTTGGGTTTTTCCGTCTTTTGAATGATCTTATGTCTGCCAATGGGAGTTGAGAATTTGTGCGGTTTTCCCACGGTTGTGAGGTATCCTTTAACCTTGCCGGTGGCACATGGAAAAGCATAGAGAGTGGCGTTTCCCATCTTTATCATGACCACATTGTGCAGCAGGTCCAGCACCACATAAACTCTCTCTTTGGCGGCCATAATTCGGATATCCTGTGTCGCTTCCTCCGCCCGGCGAGCTCGCTCGAGCGCAATCCGCTGCTGTTCGGCCCTGATAGCGGCGATTTCGTGGAGGCGCCGTGCTTCGAGAGTGCGAAGCGTTGCGGCGGCCTCGGCGTTGTTCGGTCCACTTGGGAAGTTTTTCAGTAACCGGTCGAGTTCCTTGCGGGCATCTTCTTCACGCCCCTCGCGCAGGTAGCTGAGCGCGATTATGTATTGTGCATCAGCGCATAACAAACTCGAGGGGTGGGCTTCGATAAATTTCGCCGCTTCCGCGCGGGATGCTTCATAATTGCCGGAATCAAGAGTGGCCCTCGCCTTGTTTATCATCTCCTGTTGCGCCGAGCGAACGTGCGTCCTTCCGTCTTCACCGGGCCGCTTGAGTGGGCATGACGCAAGCCCCATGATAAGAAACATCAATACCGGTAACACAAACCTGGTTGCTTTGACCATATTTCTCTCCTTGTTATAAGGCGCTTTTCGAAAAATTCTTATCGGAACGATTTTATAAGAGGATGCGCTTCATTTCAAGCTTGTCCCGGCGGCACATTACGAAAAAAATATTTCCCCGACAATACACAATTTACCAATGGATATTTCTCATATCTATCTACCGATTCATCCCCAACCCTTTATCTGAAAAGGTATGTCGAGCACAGTTTCTCGATGAAGTCGATAACAAGAAAATGCTTACGACTCGTCTTGTTAGGGACATCCACATTGAGATACTTCTCACCCGAGCCTTCCATTTTGAGGGAGAATATCCTTATCGGCACCCCTACCGGATGCGGTGTGGTCAAAACATTCCCATCGAGGTCCCAGAAACGGACCTTTTTCAGCAGCTTCCACAAATCAAGGTAATCTTCAGTGGCAATCTTCCTGGTTTTTTTGCCTTTGGTAAGTTTGATCCCTTCCGGGCCGGCGACCAGTTTTATAAGTTTTCGCTGTCGCATCTTTTCGGATACATCCGGCGGCAAATCGGGATTGTCCCACTCGATCCTGATAGAAACCGGCTTAAAGCTCCCATCCGCTCGATAAGGGTTATACCGCTCGGGCAATTTCGCAGAAATCGTAAATACCAGGATAAATGAATAGCATACAATATGTAGTGTTTTTTTCATTTCCATACCCTATGTATAGTTTACAATTTCAGAAGACCTTTTGCAACCCGAAAAAGCATTTTGGCGGCCAGTTTTTTTGAAGGCCTCAACCTGCCCGCGAGCACGTCTCCAAGAAGGTATAACAAGTAGTCGTCCGACATGCCCACTCTTGCCAGCGGCAGATGCCATCGGCTGTAAAACAGCCCGGCCGCCATCCAGGTTATCATCAACTCCTTGCCCAGGCGGGACCATTTGAGTGTGCTCGTGTGGTTTTGGAAAGTAAAGTCGTTATGCTCCAAAGCGGCGGCGAGCGACAGGGCGGCGAGCATGCCGTATTCGATCCCGTACGATATACCTTCCCCGAAGAACGGATCGATACCCGCAGCATCTCCCACCAGCAGCACCCCTGGAGCGCTGAAGGGATTGCGCGGGTGAAAAGGCCGCTCGGGGAAAAAGCGAAATCCCGCTCGATCCACATCCAGATCTTGTGATCTCATATAACCGACTAGATCGTCTTTCAATTCCCTTGCCGAACGATGTTTCCATTCGCAAATCCCGACGTTCACCCACTCTTCCCCGTCGTTAAGAAAGGGAAAAATCCAGCGATATCCATGCGCTCCTTCGGCCGCTTTGCAAAAATCCAACATGACGGCGCTTCGAGTATGGGTATAGTGCCCGGTCGCAGGGCAGGTGGCCATGGCCATAAGGCAAGTCTTATCCGGCGCATCGAACAGACATTTTCTTACAACGCCGACCGGCCCGTCGGCGCCAACCACCGCCGAAGCGCGAATAGTGCCCGCCGATGTTTCGAGATCGAACTTGCTTCCGACTCGCCGCACCCGTTCGAGCCGCACCCCCTCGCGCAGTTCGATTTTATTCTCGGGCAGATGCGCAGCGACCGCCGCGTCGAACGAGTCACGCTGCAATACCCGCGTCATACCGGGCGACTCGACCCATTTGTCCCCCAAAGCAGTTCTTATCAAACCGCGATCTACTTCGACAAACGGCGCATCCAAGGAGACTCCGAGGTCTTCGAGCAAATGCCACGCGCGGCCGTTAACGCCGCCGGCGCATACCTTCTCGCGAGGATGCCGCAGCGCCTCGATCACCAAAACCTTCGACGTGAACTCGGGCGCATAGGTACGCAACCCAAGCGCCGTGGCGCAACCCGCCGGCCCCGAGCCGACTATCACAACATCCCGCTCTTCAAACTTGCCTGCCATCGATTCCTATAGCTTCGGTGAGAACGACAAGATTTTCAAGATGCGGTCGGTATGTTATATCGTGTCCACATGTTTTTGGAAGTGAGGGAACAATGCTGGTTGTTTTACATGCATGCCCTGAAGATCGATATGCCTATTATAACGTCCGCCATTACAATCCAGGAGCACGGAAGACTCCAGCCTGATGAATCTTCTATCCCATCAGTTTCATTGTTTGTCGTCTGAGACGGCGGTTCCTTCATCGAGTTTCTCTTCAGCCGGGTTAACCACCGATCCTAAAAACAGCACCGCTTGAGTCTCTCGATCCACAATAAGGGACACAAAAGGCCGATCCACGTGAAAGATAATTTTTTCGCTTTCCATGGAATCCGCCAAGAAAGCCATCTCAGTTATTGCGGCCGTTTCCGTGCCTTGTTCATCAACTTTCACATAGGCTTTATGGAGTATTCTATCTATAGCCCATTTTCCTTTGGGGAAGATAGCCGAGAAATCAGCTTTGTCCTGATCGAAAGCGTCGGTCATCCCCATTTCGGCAAAGGCGTTTCCGGCATCCAGGGTTGCTTCCAGTTCAAACTTCGGGAGACCAAGGGATACTTCCACGCTGTCTTGTTCCAATTTTCCCAAGAGGTTGCGGATCAGATTATGGTTGAGCTTTTTCTCGAAACTGCCGAATACATTACTCACCAAGTCCTTCAATCCGCCCCGGTCGGGTAGAAGTATCAGCATGGTCAACCGCTCTCCGCTGTATGGTAATTCCAGTGCGTGGAAACTTTCGCTCTTTGCGTACCGGAAATATTTCGTGATCCACATTGTGGGAACCATAACCCGCTTACGGTTCAACAGTTGAAACCGGGCATCTCCGGTTTCGCCCGGGTCAAACTGATGTACCCATTTCCCCATGAAATAGATTGCTCCTGTTAATATCAGCCGTGTCAGGGGGTTGATGTCGCGAGGGCCAACGATATTTTGAATTTTCCCACGGGTTTGCTCCTTCACCCATTGGTTGATTTCCGAAGCGGGGGCATCGGGATCCTTTTCGAAGTGCGCCCTCCTCAGCCCGGCTTTATAGAACCCGGCCATAAGGTCGATATACTCCTGATGTATGGGGTATCCTTCCTGCACCCACACCGCATAGGCCGCTGAAAACTCGAAGTCCTTTTCGTTAGTGAACCATTGTTTTGTTAAGTGGTGGATGGCGGAATGCAGAGCGTTCTGTGCCAGGTCATAATGCATTACTTGGGCCATTTGTCTTTCAGTGTCACCCCCGGCGCCGGCGTAGGGCATTGCCAACGTTTGAAAGAGATTCATGGGCGAAAAAACAAATTGTCTTCGTTCCATTCCCGCAATTTGTGAAGTAAATCAAAAGC
>Ga0180432_10009277_pt1 | contig 12031 bp, 12 predicted proteins | sample SS_ome_10_FD_132414 | JGI IMG/M metagenome (GOLD analysis project Ga0180432, IMG submission 132414) | Hypersaline lake sediment archaeal communities from the Salton Sea, California, USA - SS_1_MS_2 metaG | ecosystem: Environmental > Aquatic > Non-marine Saline and Alkaline > Hypersaline >...
ACATTAAATCAAACATTAAATCAAACATTAAATCAAACATTAAATCAAACATTAAATCAAACATTAAATCAAACATTAAATCAAACATTAAATCAAACATTAAATCAAACATTAAATCTAAAATTCGTTTTTATTTTCACCATTTTTAATGAAATCTTTCCTCTTATATTTCTTGTATTCTATCTTGTTCCGTTCTATCGGAATACCCCTACGAGCTTCCATGATCTCATCATACACTCTTTCCGGGCTTCTAACCCCGTGTTGTTCTAGAACATACATTACGTCATCTCGAACTTCATTCTTCTTTTTTGCCTTCCTCCTCGTAGCAGTGGTCCTGATAACAGCAATTCCGTTATGTTTGAATCCTGCTTCACCTTTGGACTCTAAATGATCGGAGATCTCTTTTTCCAGCATCTTTACTCGTTGTCTCAATTTTTTCCCCCTGACCGTGAGTTGTTTCAATTCTTTCTTAATTTTTTTGATTTCCTCGACTTTACCTCTTAACATTTATTCTCAGGAAGCGACATCTTTAAATTATATGGTATATGGTTTTTATCATATCGACTATTACCAATGGTAATGATACCTACACCGCACCAAAATCTAGTATTTATGAACATTTAAAATATTAAAAATAGATATTTAAATAAAATGGCTCAAAACTTCTAAATAGCTCCAGAACATGTAATTTCTTGTTCAGAGTGCAATGCTAGCTGCTCGGATACTAAACTCACAACATGTTCTAGATGTCAGATTGTACATTGGTGTGAAACATGTCAACCATCTAAGAAATCTAACGTGCTATGTATCAAGTGTACTAGGAGAAATAGTTTAGAATACTTGAATATAAGACCTGTCAGAAGACATGCTATATATAAATAGATAAATCAAGACTTGATAAATTTATCAACCTGTTCCCAAGGAATATTACGAATGTTATGAGTACCGGTGATATTGATAACACTAGTGGCACTATTCCTCATAACATCAGTAATATCGTATGGAATAATATCATCAGATGGACTATGCATTACCAGAATTTTTCCTTTACAATTTTTAAGATACGTATCTGTTTCAAAACCTGTGAATAAAAAGGACAAAAATCCCAATATACCATAATTACGTTTAACATACCTTTGAACACTTGGAAGACCGGAATCAATAATGATAGTATTTATTCGATATTTTACAGCTATATAAGACGCGACAGCCGCTCCCATAGATTCTCCGTATAGTATGATATCATTTTTATCGTAACGTGATAGTAAAATTTCAGTAAATACAGATGCATCATGATAGAATTGTTGTTCTGATGGAATTCCGATACTTCTCCCGTAACCAGAATAATCGAATATAAGAACGTCATAACCTAGTTTGGAGAGAGCATCTATGTGTGATTGTCTATGGGAAATATTTCCTCCGTTCCCATGGCAAAATAAGACTACTTTTTTGTTAGATGTCTTTTCGTCAGATGCTTTTTTGTCTTTTCCTTCAATAAACCATCCATGTAGGTTCCCTTCAGAAATATCTTGGTAAGATCCTTTGTGCTGTAAAAAGTTATGGTCTGGACGAAAATATACAAACCGCTTTATTAAAAGCACGGCCATAATCATAACCGTTAGGATGATTAATATTATTTGAAACAAGTTTTCATACATTTATTGTATGAAAAGATATGTTTAAAGCCTGTTTAATATTCGTTAAAATTTGTATTACGCCAATATGGTCCACCAGCAGCCTTTTGCGCTGCTGCTAAGTCCTGATATTCAGTATTTCCTTTAAGGTAAGAGTCTCTCAATGCATATCTATCAGCACATAATCCTCTTCCCAGTCCATCACATAAGCATATATTATCACAACCATCACAATCATCACAATCATCCCAAGCCTGATTGTTATATGGACTCCAGCTTCCATTTGAATTTTTCAGAACGCATGAAATTAAAATTGCGATAGCGACTAACGAGACTAATACGTATATACAAGTTGCCGTGTTATCTGACATTTATATATACAGAACATATTTCTTTTTCTTTTGTACATTTTCGATGATATCGATACTTTTAATTAAGACCATCCTAATCTAGCATTGCTTACTGGCCATTTTTTCCCGGACATCATTGCTCTATCCATTGAACTGCGTTGTGGTTTTGCACACAGACAGTTCACACCGTTGTTGATTCCGCGATAAGTATTATTTTTGGGTGGGCATGAATATGTATATGTATTTTGTAACAAAGAATAACATCCTTTTTTACGGTAATGAATTCCGTAATCTTCTTGTTTTTGGGTAGACATTTATTATGAAGAAACATAATAATCTCGCAATATAATTTGATTAAGAATACTTGTATTCTGGTACAATACTTTCTTTAAAAACAAGAATTCCAACTAAAAATAAGATACTAATGTTTAGAACTATTAATGGCAATGACAAGTTCAATTTTCTCATTTATTATAAGGTATATATTATTCTTGTTTCTTTTTATTAGCTTTCTCAATCATATCATTAATTTTCTTTTTATCTTTCAAACTAAGACCAGGCTCAGGAACTTCATCTCGTTTCCATCCATATCTAAGATACCATTCCTTCCCATAAGCATCCTCAAGTAAATGAACTTCATCTTCCTCCAGATCTTCTGGTAAGATACCAGATTTAATACCTTCTTCTACATATGCTACAGCTTCCTCCATTGGAGGAGGAACTTTGTTTTTAATCGTACCATCGGTAAAATTTATGTTCCCGTACATTTGTTCCCCAATTTTCTTAAAGTTCTCCAGGTCTTCTTGAGACATATTTCTCATGGCATTGTTTACCATCGGATTGTTCCACAGATCCATTTGTTCACAAGTGAACTACTATTTAAATTGTTTTTCCAGTAATTTCTTCAATTCTGGTGTCCCCCCAATAAAATTCATTCTGTTATCAATAATAACAGGAACATATTTATAGTTTGGGGCCAGTCGATTGACAAGGCTTTCATGATCCTTTCTCTTGTAAAATTTATGTTTAATACCATACTTTTTACACAGTTTTTCAGCATCTTTACAAGCATAACAGTTCTCTTTCGAAAATATGGTCAATGGTTGAAAAATCAGAGATTTTTTTGTTTTATGGTCACTAGATCTACGTCTCCTAGATCTACGTCTCCTAGATCTCCTCCTAGATTTCCTCCTAGATTTCCTCCTAGATTTCCTCCTAGATCTCCTCATAGATCTCCTCATAGATCTCCTCCTAGATCTCCTCCTAGATCTCCTCCTAGATCTCCTCCTAGATTTTCTAGATTTTTTATGTTCACCGTATTTACGCGTCATTTTTTATTCATGGCAATATTTCTTTCAAATCCATTTTTAAAGACGTATGTAAATTATCTAAATGTATAGCTGTGATATATGCGACAAGAGTTTTGTTTCTAATAAAAAATATAAATCCCATTTGGAGCGGTGTAAGGAACGTTCTGACAATAATTCATTTAGATACCCATTGAGACACAGATCATCTCTCGATGAAATTACTCATAGAAGGAAAATAAAGCCGCGTAAAGAATCTTACAAGAAATCAAATAAATACAAAAGAACAATCGAACTATTGACTGAAGAGAGTAACAACCATCGTGGTGTTATTCAGGAGAAAGAAGAATTGATACTAAACTTAACCCGAGAAAAAGACAGCTTAATTGAAGACTTAAACAACATCCAAGAAATTAAAACTAAACTCAAAAAACAGTATGCTAAAAAATTAGCTAAAATCAAACTCGAAAATAATCAGTTAAAACATGATCTAGATACACATACGCACGAATCTTCGGTAAAATACAACTCATTGAAGGATTCTTTCGATGAAGTAAATAATTTACACGAAACTACAAAAGAACAACTATTAAAAGTCAAAACCGAACTACAATCCACACATCTAAAATCACAAAAAACTCTTAAAGAACTAAACGATAAGCTAGATCGTTCTCTATTAGATAATAAATCAATGACTGATCAATTATCGGAAAGATTGAATAATACCGTCACTAGAGAGAAAAAATTAAAGGAACATAATAAAGCAATAGTACAGAACCTACAGAAACAAATAGAAAAAATGAAAGCTAACCACGCAGAAGAAATAAAAACACTGAATGATCGTATTTACACGATCATTGCGCAAAATGAAAAACATGCCGAGGAAACAAAAAAAACTATCACTGTTTTGGAGCTGAAAGAAAAAAATATGACAACCCACAGTAAGGAGCAATGTATAAAACATATAAATGAAAGGAATATATTGAAGGATAAAAACAAACAGGTTCTGAATGCTAATTTCACACTTGCAAAAGAAATTAGTCGAAAGGATAAACTCTTAAACGAACATATGAAAGCGCAGAAAATATTAGAGGAAGAGAACAATAAGATTAAGAACACTAATTCTATATTAACTAGGAAGGTCTCCGAGAAGAATAAACTCTTAAACGAACATATGAAAGCACAGAAAATATTAAAAGAAGAGAACAATAAGATTAAGAACACTAATTCTATATTAACTAGGAAGGTCTCCGAGAAGAATAAACTCTTAAACGAACATATGAAAGCGCAGAAAATATTAGAGGAAGAGAACAATAAGATTAAGAACACTAATTCTGTATTAACTAGGAAGGTCGTGGAGAAGAATAAACTCTTAAACGAACATATGAAAGCGCAGAAAATATTAGAGGAAGAGAACAATAAGATTAAGAACACTAATTCTGTATTAACTAGGAAGGTCGTGGAGAACGATAAACTCTTACACGAACATATTAAAAAAACACATGCTATAATTAGCAGTCAACAATCGGAAATCAAGAAATATGATGTAAATGTGAATCAACTCAAAAAAGAGCTAGAAAATAGGTCTCAACAAGCACAACAGGAACTGATTGACAAGTTAAAGGACATCAAAACCCGTTTTGATGTTGATATGGCCAAGAAAACAGAACAATTAGAAAAATATCGTGAACGTCAACTGTTGTTACAGGAGCATATATCGAAGCAAGATAGAAGTAATCGGGAACTACAGGACAACTTAAACTCAGATCTTCAAACAAAAACTGAGCAGATTAATATGCTAAATAATACACAGAAAGAAATTAAAAAAGCTAATGTACAGCTGGCGCAAAGAATAAAACAATTAGATTTGGAGATTGCTGAGTCCAATAAAAAACTGTTAGATGCAAACGAGGATAGATCAATCTTTGTGAAGGGCTATGAGGATCGAATAAAAGATCTTACGGAGAACAATAGTCAGCTGAAAATCTCTCATAACCAAACCGTAAAAGAGTACCGTAAAATTAATTCTAACCTTACAGAAAAATATAGGGAGAATGCGAAACAACAGGAAAATAAAATAAAAGAAATTTTAAGGGTTAAGAAACATATACAACAAAAACTAGAAAACATAACCGACAATAATGGAAAACTTCAACAAACTGTAAAAAATCTTGAGAGTCATTATACGAAGGAAATTAAAAAACTGAACGAAACTCATGTAACTCTGAGGATAGAAAATCAAAAACTTGGTGTTTTGATCAAGTCCTGTTCAGATGAAAAGAGTACTATGGAACGATTAAAAAACGAAAATAAGAAATACACGGATAAAATAAAATCATTGCTGGAATCAATACAGAGGTTAGATGATCAAAATATAAAAATTAAAGCAGAATTTGAAAGTATGAAAATAGGGTTTGGATCAACTCTTAATAATCAGTTAAAGCACAACAAAAATTTGGAACAGGAACTATCAGAAAATAAGATAAAGTTGACATATTTTAAGGACATGTGCCGTTCTTTACAGGAAGATTTAAATAAAACTAGCGCTAAAGTATTATACCACACAGAAGCTAAAACAAAGGTTATTTCTCAGACGACGAAAGAAACAAAAAAATTGAAACAAGTTGTATCTGAGTTGGAAGAGCGGATCAAACAACACGACGAAAATTTTCGTCGTGTAAGCAACATATATAATCTTCGTTTGAAAGAAAAAGAACTTGAATTAGGGGTGATGAAAAATGAGATGGATAAAGCGAGATTAGCAAAAAAATGAAAATAAAATCGAAAACATAGGAGATTTATGAGATGGAGAAAGCTATCCAAACGGTGACAGAAATGATCACCCAACGAGAATATAAAATCACTGAAAAAGACAGTGATAAAATTATAGGTGTTAATTCCAAAGGTGATCGCATCATTGCCTTTACCAACATTATTAGCAAGTTCAATAACGACAGGGTAAAAGAATATGTAAGTGTTTTATACAAGATGGGCATGAATCACTGTATTGCTATATACAGTGATTCAATCACCCCGATGGCCAAAAAATTTATCAAGGATTCTCTTGATATTAAGATCGAATTGTTTTGCCAGGATGAACTCCAGTTTAATATAACTAAACATAGATTGGTTCCTCCTCATATTAAACTTACAGATGAAGAAGGAAAGCAGTTTAAGAAAAAATATGGACTAAAACACCCGGTGATTCTAACATCAGATCCTGTGGCCAGGTTCTACAATTTCAAACGAGGAGATATTATCAAAATTGTTCGCCCAGGTGGATACATAACATACAGAATTGTTAAAGGGTAAAAAGAATATAAAGAATATAACGCAAAACAACCCCGATTCTTGATCAGAGCAATGCTCTAATTGAGTTTCGGGGTTGTTTTGCGTTATATTCTTTATTATTTTCTGTTAATACCTTTATATACGCCTGCGTAATTTTTTGTCCAGGCTTCTTTTACACCTCAGATTTTATACCATGTCAACACAATTTGGATCTTCTTTTCCTAGATCTCCTCCTAGACTTTCTCCTAGATCTCCTCCTAGACTTTCTCCTCCTAGATCTCCTCCTAGATCTCCTCCTAGATCTCCTCCTAGATCTCCTCCTAGATCTCCTCCTAGACTTTCTCCTCCTAGATCTCCTCCTAGATCTCCTCCTAGATCTCCTCCTAGATCTCCTCCTAGATCTCCTCCTAGACTTTCTCCTCCTAGACTTTCTCCTCCTAGATCTCCTCCTAGATCTCCTCCTAGATCTCCTCCTAGATCTCCTCCTAGATCTCCTCCTAGATCTCCTCCTAGACTTTCTCCTAGACTTACGTCTTGAGTATCCCTTTGATTTTTTATATCCGAAACTGGCACGAGGCTGGTATTCTGTCATCATGAGTTGTAAAAATGAAGGGTCGCTAGCCAAATTAATATTTTTTATTGGTATTTGTTTTTCATCGGAGCATCTGGCAACTGATACCTTATCGTCATCTCCGAAAGAATGTCGAGCATATGGAGAAGATCTGGTCTTATGTTGTTTTCCTCTGATTGGTCTATATGTTCTGGTTTTCCTAGCCCGTGCTCCGGTTCTCCTGGGTCGTTCGACGGTTTTGGTTTTCCTAGCCCGTGCTACGAATTCTGGTCTAGATACTGGTACAAAAGTCGATGAACCACACATAACCAATTCCGGTTCAGCTGCCTGTATTTTAGCATCAAACCATTTTACGTCATTTACTACCATCGGAACTTTTGGTTTTCTCTTGGGATCTCTAAAGCCAAATACAGCAAATACGGCTTTGATTCCGTTTTTCACAGCGGGTGATATAACAAATGGATTTATAGCACTTCTAAGCATTGGTACGTATGGATCGTGTTCTTTTATCAATTCTGAAATAAATACATCCCTCAAGCCAGTGCCGATTGCTGAGCTCGTTAATGATACTTTTCCCGTATTTCCCAATCCATAGGAAAGTAAAACACTGTACATCATTTTTAGAGGCACTTCTGACATAGGAAGAGGTCCTACTACTGGTGATAATATCATTTTTCTGAGCATCATTGCGACTATAATAAAAGTTATTTTGGCGATGGCTTTACCAATGGCCATTGCAAAATGTTTTTTACAGGCAACTATCACATCAGTTCGCAAAACATTTTTTACGATGAGTTTGGGAACTTTGGATAATCTGTTGCTATCGAACCTATATTTTATACCTGTTTTACAGTCACAATGCCCAGAATACGCGTCACATGCAGGCATAGCAGTTGTTGCTAAATTAATAACTGCCAGAGAGACTGCAGCTGTTTGAGAAACATACTCAAGCGGTGTTTTATATCTCGCCGCTAAATTAATAATTTGTTTGAAGTCCATTTATCTATAGCAAATAAATTGATTTTAATTTTAAAAATATCATAATAAATAATAATGATTATTACTGGATTTACTGGTTTATATTCCTATTTAAAATCATGGTTTGACAATTTTCTCAGAGAATTTTGGATCTTTATGGAAGAAGATAACGATATTTCTGATCATGCCTTTAATTTTTCACAGCTGTTTGTGTGAAGAATAATATTTATTATTCTTGAAACAATAATAAATGTTAGAAAATCAAATCGCAATCTTAGTATTTAAAAATATATTTTTAAATACTAATTTCGGTTAATACTAAACTAGTTTAATAACTTTATCATATGATCCTTCTACGGTCTGGTGTGCAATCACCAAGACTAATTTCCCCGTATAGTTTTCCCGGATACCATCCATAACAGATCCAGTCAATTCCTGATCAAGACTTGCTGTACACTCATCTAATAGCATTATCGGTGTATTAAACATCTCTCCTAAAGCGAGAGCAAATGCTAAAATAACTCTACTAAGTTCGCCACCACTTAACATACCGATATCAGCTTCCATACCTTTATATTCGATCTGTAGGTTGATTTGGGGTTTTCTCTTTTTCTTTGATTCTTTAAAAGTTATCAATTTGACAGATATGGGATTATCAGGAAAAAATTCATCAAGGTATGGTTGGGCATGAGTATTAATTGACGATATCACGTTGAGCATTGCTATACTCTCGGCTTCTAATATTTTTTCTTTCAATAGCATGGCAGCAGCGTATTGATGTTTGTTTTCTATTTCTTCTTGATGAAGAACATCGACTTTTTGTTTCCAAGATTCGTATTTTGATTTTTCATCAATGTAGCGTTCAAATTTTTCGATATCCTTGACGTTCTTTTCATGTAATACTTTTTGTTCTTCTAGCTTAGTTAATTCATCCATTGTTTTCTTTAGCTTAGACTCGACTCTACATATTGTTCGGACTTTTTTGTACTTATGTGTGTGTTTTGATTCATGCATATGAAGTTGGGACCTGTGAGATGACAATTCTTTTTCTAGATTTTTGATGTTATCCGAAACTGCTGCTAATTTTTCCTTGTTGCGTTTTTGAATAGTAATAGAATCTCTGAGTTTTTCTTCATCAATACCACATATTGTGGTATTATTATGTTCTAGTCCATCTATGATCTTCTTTTGCCTTTGTATACTTTTTTGAAAAGATACCAAAGTAGATGAATACTTTTTTTCTTTAAGAAGAGAGTGAAGTTTATCTCGATTGCGCTCAAGTTCTTTTTGAGAGGATCTATAATTGCGAATATACTCAAGATCATTCCTCATTTCTTTTATATCTGGCAATTCTTCGTATTGATCCCTAATATCATTGATTTTTTTACTCAGCTCTTCGTATTTTTTTAGTTTATGCTTTTTGGACGGAATGATAGATTCCAAATTCGATACCTTTCTTTTTATTTTTTGGACTTGTTTTGTGATGGCGTCAATATCATCCGATTCTTCAAGATCAGAATCTGGTGAATCGTAAATTTCCAATTCATTATCGTGAAACCTTAAAGGTATCGAGCATGACGGACATGAATATACTTCCTGTTGCATTTCTAATTTACTCAGAAGTTTCTTCTTTTTGTCAAGTGTCTCTCTATATTCTTTAAGATCGTCAATGTGTTTTTTCAATTGTTCTTCATCAACCTCATATCTACCTAAATCTTCTTGTAGTTCATTAATTTTTTCTATATCCTTGATAATTTGTTTATACTCAGATATCGTACTTGTAAGTTCGTCTTTTGAATACTCTTTCCACATTTTACTATTAATATTATTGATCTGCTCGGTGAGAGTACGGAACTCTTCTTCCTGCATTGCTTCTAGTCGTTTAACATCTTCGTTATATCTTTTTCGCAAGGAAACTAATTCTCGTTGCGATACAACAATGGATAGTTGTTTTTCATATTCCTCGATCTTCTTATCGCCTTGATAATCTATTGTTTTTTCTTCGAGTGATAATTTAGTCAGTTTTTTGGTAATAAGATCAATAGAATCTTGTTTAGTTTGTCTTCGTGCTTCTAGAACTCTTAAAGATTCGAGTTCCTTGTTGAAAAATGCTAATTTTTTCTTGCATCTTTTGATCAAGATAATAGTATTCTTAAGTCTGACCGTCTCATTTTTAATTATCCTGCTTCTATTTTTTACTGAACCCTCTAATGGGAATTTTACTTCCACAGGTTCGGGCAATTCTTTAAGCATGAGAGAAGCCATTTCAAGTTGAGAAGCCGTTTTTAGAAGAGTCTCATTCCTTTCCTTTATTAAATCCTTGCATCTTTTCTTTATTTGTGAGAGATCGATATCCTGAAAGGCAAACTTTTCTAGAAAGGCGAGTTTTTCAATTGGAGATAACATAATAAAAGAATCACGAGCATTTTGAGAAATATATCCTGTAGTTTTGAAAGAATCACCGAATTTTTTATTAATGATATTTTGACCTGCTTGATCTTCGTATACATCATTAACAACAAGTCTATTTGGTCTCTTAGTTCGTACGACAGTTAGATCATCAAATTCAAGAGTAACTTTACAGGAAGCTTTACCGTAACTAATCAGTTTACTCCCAGTTCCAAAGAGAGCGAAGTATATTCCCAGCAAAATCGTAGTCTTTCCTACACCTGAAGATCCTGAGAGAAGAACAATACCCCTATTTCCAAAATCAAAAGAATTATTCTCGTAACATCTGAAGTTTTTTAATGTGATCTTCATCTATTTTTTATTTGATCTAAATTCCTTAAAACAATTCATTTATTTATTTGGGAATTTATATAAACAAATATCATCTCGCTTGCAATGTTACAAATCTACTATACAAATGTTACTCTTAGTTTATCCTAATGAGGACATTTATAGCTCAGAAATCAAAAAGGACCGACAGAATTGTCCGTGTTTTGCCAAAACCCTGCGATCAAAATTTAACTAATAAATTTAGTTTAAAGTCAAGTGTACCAAGTTATAAATGTCCGATCAAGAATTAACATTTGAAGATTATAATCCGCGCTCATTCGCAGTTCGCGGAGATAAAAAGAAATACGCTAATCGTGTCAAAGCAATTGGTGGGCGGTGGAATCCACGCATGAGAGATGGCGAGGGATGGTTAGTACCGAAAGATAATCTCCCTAAATTAAAAGAATTACTTGCCGATGTAAATGGTTCAGCACCTTCAGCAGCACCTTCAGCAGCACCTTCAGCAGCACCCTCAATAAAATCAAGAAAAAATCAGTCAAAATATCATAGAGAAATTTCTGAAGGCGAATCAACTGATTCTGATGATTCTGATGATTCTGATAATTCTGATAATTCTGATGCAGAAATACTTTCGTCAGATTCTGATAAATCTGACATAGAACCTTCTGATTCTGACGAAATAAAGACCCCCAATGAAAGGAATAATGAACATGTAAAACGAACCAAATCAAACGAATTGGATTTACCGAAAGATTTAGAAACAAAAATACACAATGAAGAGAGGGAACGTTTCGAAAAAGAAAAAAGAGAACACGAACAATCCATAATGGATAACGAACAACAGGACAGGGAACAACAGGATAGGGAACAACAGGATAGGGAAAGGAGGGACAGGGAACAACAGGATAGGGAAAGGAGGGATAGGGAAAGGAGGGACAGGGAACAACAGGATAGGGAAAGGAGGGACAGGGAACAACAGGATAGGGAAAGGAGGGATAGGGAACAACAGGATAGGGAAAGGAGGGATAGGGAACAACAGGATAGGGAAAGGAGGGATAGGGAAAGGAGGGATAGGGAAAGGAGGGATAGGGAAAGGAGGGATAGGGAAAGGAGGGATAGGGAAAGGAGGGATAGGGAAAGGAGGGATAGGGAAAGGAGGGA
>Ga0180432_10009278_pt1 | contig 12030 bp, 9 predicted proteins | sample SS_ome_10_FD_132414 | JGI IMG/M metagenome (GOLD analysis project Ga0180432, IMG submission 132414) | Hypersaline lake sediment archaeal communities from the Salton Sea, California, USA - SS_1_MS_2 metaG | ecosystem: Environmental > Aquatic > Non-marine Saline and Alkaline > Hypersaline >...
ATGCCGACGAGCACGTGGGCCGGCTCCTGAACGCGCTGGCCGACCTCGATGTGCTTGACGATACGGTCGTTATGGTGAGCGCGGACCACGGTGAGAACCAAGGCGAGTTGAACGTGTGGGGGGATCATCAGACCGCGGATCAGCCCACCTGCCGCGTGCCGCTGATCGTGCGCTGGCCGGGGTTGGCCGATTCACCCCGCGTGGATCGGGCGCTGCACCTCCATTATGACTGGGCCGACACGCTCGTCGAGTTGGTGGGAGGGCAGGTGCCCGAGAACTGGGATGCCCAGCCGTTCACTGAGGCCTTCCGGGATGGACGGGAGCAGGGGCGGGCGTACCTGGTCACCAGTCAGAACGCATGGTCGTGCCAGCGGGGCGTCCGCTTCGATGAGTACCTGTGTCTGCGTACCTATCACGACGGGTACAAACAGTTGAAGCCGGTGATGTTGTTCGACCTGGAGAACGATCCCCATGAGCAGCACGACCTGGCACCCGGGCGGCCGGACGTGACGGACCACGCCATGGCTCTGTTGGCCGACTGGCATCAGGAGATGGTGTCAACCAGCCAGTACAACGTGGATCCGATGATGACCGTGCTGCGAGAAGGCGGGCCATTTCACACCCGAGGCAGATTGCCGGCCTACCTGGAGCGGCTGCGGGCCACCGGGCGCGCGCGTCATGCCGAACAGCTCGCCATGCGACACCCCACTAACGAATGACGAATGACCAAAAAGGAGAATATCATGAACGTCATCGGTATCATGCTGGATAGCTTCCGCCAGGATCACGTCAGCTTCTACAACGGCGGAGAGCCCGTCTTCGAGGGTGTCCCTGTCTGTCAAACGCCCAACCTGGACGCTTTCGCCCGGGAGTGTATCGTCTTCGACAACGCGTATCCAGAGGCATTGCCCACCATCCCGGTGCGCACGCAGCTCTTCACCGGGCAGCGCACGCTGCCCTACCGGCCTTGGCAGCCGTTGACCAAAGAGGACGTCTCCATCGCCGAGATCCTGCGCGCCGAGGGATACGTGTGTGGTCTTATCTCCGACTGTTACCACTACCGGGCGCCGGGCATGAACTTCCATCGAGGCTTTCACACCTACCGCTGGATACGCGGGCAGGAGTACGATCCCTGGACCTCTCACCAACCGCGCCGTGACCTGGATGACTACGTCAACGAGCACTACGACGAGGCCTGGCGTGGCCGTGTGGCCCAGTTTCTGTCCAACACCGACGATTTCACTCGCGAGGAGGACTGGTTCCCCGCCCAGGTGGTGGACGAGGCTGTGGATTGGCTAACCCGCAACCGCGACCACTCGCGCGTCTTCGCCTGGATAGATTCCTTCGACCCGCACGAGCCGTGGGACCCGCCAGCCCGCTTCGATACCTACATTGACCCCCAATATGAAGGCAAACGGCTGATTATGCCCATGGGGGGGGCAGCAGAGCGCTGGGCCACGCCCGAAGAGATGCGCTACGTTCAAGGCTTGTACGCCGGCGAGGCCGCGTTCGTCGATCATTGCCTGGGACGGCTGTTCCAGGCGTTCGAGGATCTGGGCTACTACGAGAACTCGATCATCTTCCTGACGGCCGATCATGGCCACCCATTAGGCGACCACGGCAAGTTCCTCAAGGGTGGAGATCGCATGTACAGCGAACTGCTCAAAGTGCCGTTCATGTTCCGCCTCCCCGGCAGGGAGGGCGCACGTCGTACCCAGGCCCTGGTTCAGTTTCACGACGTGCTGCCCACTCTGCTCGCTCTGCTGGGCTTGGCCAACAACGCCTCCTGTATGCAGGGCCGCAGCTTCCTGCCCGTGCTCCGGGGCGACAGCGACGAACTACGGGACGTCATCATCACCGGCTACCACGAAGCACCCGACCGGTGCGTGCGAGATCGGACGTGGAGCTACGTGCAGCGGCCGGAGGGAGAGCCGGACGAACTGTACAACCTGATTGAGGACCCGAGGGAGCGCACGAACCTCGTCGACCGGTATCCTGAGGAAGCCCAGCGCCTGACCCAGGCCTTCGGTCGTTACTTCCGGTTCCAGCTTCAGCCCGGGATTAGTTCGACCCAGGTGAAGGGCATCCAGGGCAAGTATGAATTGGCGTCCGGGGGTATCGAATAGCGCCTGGGGTGCGGTGAGCGCCGGATTTACCACAGAGATGGGAGAGAGTGTTCTTTATGTGCGCGGCGAAGATCGGCATTGTCGGTTGTGGCAACATCAGTGGCATCTACTTCAAGGCGGGAGAGACCTTTGACGTTCTCGAGGTCGTCTCCTGTGCGGATCTCATCCACGAGAGAGCGAGGGCAAAAGCGGCGGAACATGATATACCCAAAGCCTGCAACGTGGATGAGTTGCTGGCTGACCCGGAGGTTGAAATTGTGGTCAATCTCACCATCCCCAAGGCCCACGCTGAGGTGGCCTTGGCGGCATTGGAGGCGGGGAAGTGCGTGTACAATGAAAAACCGCTGTCCATCACCCGTGAGGATGGACAGCAGTTGTTGGAGGCGGCCCGTGAGGGAGGGCTCTTGATCGGATGCGCGCCGGACACCTTTCTGGGCGGGGGCCTGCAAACTTGCCGGAAGCTTATCGACGACGGCTGGATTGGAGAACCGGTCGCCACCACTGCCTTCATGATGTGTCACGGTCACGAAAGCTGGCATCCGCACCCCGAGTTTTACTACCAGCGGGGTGGCGGCCCGATGTTCGACATGGGGCCGTACTATCTCACAGCTCTCATACATCTGATGGGGCCTGTGCGCCGGGTGACCGGCGCGACCCAGATCACCTTTGCCGAACGGGTGATCACGAGCCAGCCCAAGTACGGCGCCAAGATCGAGGTGGACACGCCCACCCACGTGGCCGGGGTCATGGACTTCGCCAACGGCGCTGTGGGAACGATCGTCACCAGTTTTGACGTCTGGGCTTCCCGATTGCCTCGGATTGAGGTCTACGGTGCGGAGGGAACTCTATCCGTCCCGGACCCCAATGGCTTCGGAGGTCCTGTGCTCGTGCGACGCGCCGGCGCGAGTGAATGGAGCCAGGTCCCACTGACGCACGGATATGTCCAGAACTCGAGGGGGGTCGGGGTGGCGGACATGGCCTACGCCCTGCGTTCTGGCAGGTCTCATCGGGCCAGTGGTGACATGGCATACCACGTTTTGGACATCATGCACGCGTTTCACGATGCTTCCCGCGATGGACGGCACGTCGAGTTGACCAGCACCTGCAGCTGCCCCGCGCCCTTGCCGTTGGGGCTGCCAGAGGGAGAATTGGACGAGTAGACGGGATTTACTGATGGAACTTTTCATTATTCGACATGCTCAATCGACCAACAACGCACTGGACAACCCACAGGATCGGGACTGTGATCCCCCGTTGACGGAACTGGGCAGGCGACAGGCGGACATCGTCGCCCAGCACCTGGCCACCGCGGCGCGTCCGATACAGTGGACGGCCACAGACCGCGCTCGGCCTGGTTACGGTATCACCCAGCTCTACTGCAGTCCGATGTGGCGCTCCCTGCAGACCGCTCAGCCGATCGGGCGAGCCGTGGGACTGGCGCCCGAGGTGTGGGTCGACATTCATGAGCACGGGGGTATCTATCTGGATCACGGAGGAGCGCGCGGCATCGTCGGGTATCCTGGAAAGACCCGCTCGGAGATTCTGGCGCAGTTTTCGGACTATAGCTTACCGGAGGGGGTCACTGAGGAGGGATGGTGGCAGGGTGGGCGCGAAGATAGAGCGGCCTGTCACGGGCGGGCGATCAGAGTGGCGGAGAGGTTGCGCACCTGGGTCGATAGCGACGAGCACATCGCGATCGTGTCCCATGGCGAGTTCATCGACGCCCTTTTGAAGGCGCTCTTCAGTCAACTGCCAGCTCACCACGTCTATTACCATCAACACAACACGGCCATATCCCGGATCAGCTTTCATAGCGACGACCACCTGGACGTCCGATATCTGAATCGAGTGGATCATCTGCCTCCGACGTTGGTCACTTAAAGGCTTGGAAGGGAACGTTTCACCCTATGGGATAGACAGAGCCAAGAGACCTCACATGGCTCTACTGAAAAAGAGCTCCCGAACCCGTCCCCGGGTGAGGCAAGCGGCCCGAGGACGGGCCTTGGAGTCCCTTTTTTCAGGGAGGTACTCACATGCAATCTGGAGAGGGCTATTTGTTGGCAATTGACATCGGCTCTACTACCACCCGTTGCATCCTCTTTGACCTGGAGGGAAGGTCGGTGGCGGAGGCATATCGAGAGCCAAAGGTACATCATCCGCGGGCCAATTGGGCGGAGATAGATCCCGAGGATTGGTGGGACGCCACAGTGGCGGTGATCCGCGAAGCTCTTCAGCGGGCTGGGGTCTCCGGTCAGGAGATTCTGGGCGTCGGCTTCTGTGGCCTCCAACACGTGCTCGTGCCCGTAGATAGCGAGGGCAGGTCCCTGGCGAGAGCTATGCTGTGGATGGATCAGCGATGTCAACCTCAGGTAGCGTGGTTGGCTGGGGAGCATAGAGAGCTGGTTGAGGAGATGCTGGGCCAGGAGTGGGCGCTCAGTACCACCCCCTCGGCTCCGAAGCTGCGTTGGATCGTCGAGAATGAGGCACAGCTTGTGCACCGGACCCACAAGTTCCTCTTGGTCAAGGATTTCATCCGTTTTCGACTGAGCGGGACGGTGGCCACCGATCCGTACGACGCTGCCGGCACCGGCCTTTTCGACTGGCGTGCGGGTGAATGGTCGCATCGGATGCTGGAGCTGATCGGGGTGCCGGGAGATAAGATGCCGCCCGTTCAAGATCCCACTCGAGTGGTCGGAGGGGTCACGGAGGAGGCTGCCCTAGCCACGGAGCTGGCTCCTGGGACGCCCGTCGTCGTTGGAGGTGGAGATGTCCTGTGCACGTGCACGGGGGCCAATGCTCTGAGCCTGGGGCGTGCCTGTCTCTACCTGGGGACGGCGGCGTGGGTATCTGTCCCGGGTGTCAGCGGCAGTATCCTCGGGGCGACGGCCACGACGGGGGCTTCGTTGAGATGGTTGGGAGAACTGCTGGAGCGCCGTGATCCCCTTCCAGTGAAAAAGGTAGCGAAGCGGCCCCGGCGCTCCGATTCTGCCCCGCCCCACGGTAGCCTTTATACAGCCCTTCTTCGAGAGGCGGAGAGTGTCCCACCGGGGAGTAGGGGGCTGATCTTCCTCCCCCACTTGATGGGTGAGAGGAGCCCGCAGCAAGACCCTGCCGCAAAGGGCGTGCTCTTTGGGCTCACCTTGGCTCACGGCCGGGGCGAGGTCGTGCGCGCTGTTCTGGAGGGATGTGCCCTTCAACTGAGACGGATTCTGGAGAGCTCCGAGTCCGCTGAGATAGAGGAGATGGTGGCCGTGGGAGGCGGGGCCAAGGGCACGCTGTGGCTGGACATCCTTGCCGACGTACTGGACGTCAAGCTTCTAGTCCCTCGTGTGCTAGAGGCTGGTGCCTTAGGAGCAGCCATCTTTGCAGGTGTGAGGCTCGGTTTGTACTCCAGTGTCCAGGAGACCGCCGGGACGCTGGTCCAGATAGTGGATCGGCATAAGCCCGATGGAGCATGGAAAGACTTCTATGGGAAGCTCTATTCTATCTTCCTGGACCTGGAGGATGGGGTAGCGCCTCTATATAGGAGGGTGCCTGTACAGGAGTAGGAGGGTATGGAAGTCGGTTGGGCCTTGATTTCCAGCCGGTTATTTTCAAGGGGAAGTTCATTATGGAGAAGAGCAGGCGGACGCCGTCAATCCGCGGAATGACGAAGAGGTTGCCCAAAGTCGGTATCACGATGGGTGATCCGGCGGGAATCGGGAGTGAGATCACGGCGAAGGTCCTCACTCGCGATAACATCGGCGAGTTCTGCGTTCCCATCGTCATTGGCGATGCGGACGTGATTCGACAAGGATTTAAGGTCATCGGGGCTGACCCGACCTTCGAGGTCGTCCACGATCTGGAGGATGCACTTGAGCCGGCCAGGAACTACGTCTACGATCTTGACAATGTCTCGCTGGCCGACTACTCCTTTGGGCGGATTTCAGCCCAAGCGGGTCGGGCCGCCGGCGAATCGATCGAGAGGGCGATCGAACTGGCTATGGAAAAGAAGATCGATGCCATCGTCACCAACCCGATCCACAAAGAGTCGTTCAACCTGGGCGGGTATGGCGAGAGGTTCCCCGGACATACGGAGATGTTGGCTGCCCTCACTGGAGCGAAGAGCTACTGCATGATGCTCGCCAGTGGCAACCTGCGGGTCTGTCACGTGACGACCCACGTCTCACTCCTCGATGCACTGACCAGGTACATCACGACCGAACGGATTGTTGAGGTGATCAAGCTGGCCGACGGCGTGGGCAAACAACTGGGCTTTGAGGATCCACTGATCGGCGTAGCGGGCATCAATCCGCATGCGGGTGAACATGGTCTTTTTGGAGACGAGGAGAAGCGGATCATCATCCCTGCTATCGAGAAAGCAGTCGAGCTGGGGATCAAGGTCGAAGGCCCGGTTCCTGCGGACACCCTTTTCTCCAAAGCCAAAGGCGGATGGTATACGGTGGCTGTGGCCATGTATCACGATCAGGGACACATCCCCTGCAAGGTGGATGGATTCGTCTACGACCATGAGACAGAGAGGTGGTCGATGCGGGGGGTCAATGTGACGCTAGGACTTCCCATTATTCGCACCTCTGTTGATCATGGGACAGCTTTCGGTAAGGCCGGGAAAGGGACCGCCGATCGCCACAGTCTGCTTGAAGCAGTCAAGTTCGCCGTAGATCTTGTAAGGGGCCAACCCCACATGGGGGAGGATCATCAGCAGGATTTAGCAGGGTAATGATGAGTGGTGCTTTAGGGGAGGCAGGGCTCTTATGAAGACACCTGTGGTGTCCATAGTGAAAGTCGAGGGGAGGGACACTCAAGTACGACTGGAGGAGGCGGTGCGACGCGCGGTTGAGCTGGCCGGAGGGCTTGAGTCGAGGATCGTGCCTGGTTCGACTGTGCTCATCAAGCCCAACGTTGTGAACCCCTCTCCCTCAGGTTCAGGCGAGGTCACAAATGCGCACGTGACTGAGGTCGTCTCGAAAATCGCTCTGGAGCAGGACCCTGGGAGAGTGATCATCGGTGAAGGGTCGTCGGTAGGATATGACTTCCCAGGCCGTATGGACACTTTGCACTGCCTGGAAGTGAGCGGCACCGCGGATGTGGCAAGAAGGCTGGGTGTGGAAATGGTGGACCTCAACCGCGACGAGCGCGTGACGGTGCATGCCGAAGACGCTTTTGTGATGGAGACGTTCGCGGTAGCCAGGACAGCCTGGGAGGCGGACGTGACGATCTGCGTTCCGGTGGTGAAGACACACGTGCGCACGGGGATCACGTGTGGTCTGAAGAATATGAAAGGTGTGCTTCCTGGGAATGAAAAGAAACGCACCCATCGCCTGGGGTTAGACAGAGCCATCGTGGATCTGAATCGGGTGATGAAACCTGATTTTACTGTGGTAGATGCTGTTGTGGGAATGGAGGGGACACACTCAGATCCGGAGGACCGGGTACCGCTGGGCAGGATCATCTGCGGGGCCGATGTGGTGGCGGTGGACGCCGTCTGTGCCGCCCTCATGGGCTTTGACGTGGACCGCATCTTGCACGTGAAACTGGCGGCTGAACAGCAGTTGGGGATCGCGGATCTGGAAAAGATCCAGGTGCGGGGGGAGCCAATCGCGGAGGCGTCCAGAAGATTCGTGCCCTATCAGGAAGCGGCTCGGGACCGGTTTGGCGCGGCCACCATTATCGAAAAAGACGCGTGCACGGGATGCATGGGGGAGATCGTCAGCACGTTCACCTACTTGAAGAAGGCCGGCTTCGAGGACAGGTTGAAGGACCTGACGCTGATTCTGGGGACTCCCGATAGAGTGCCACCCACATCTGGGACCCCGGTGGTCGTGGGCAGGTGCGCGCAGGCATATCGTGATCTGGGTGTATTTGTCCCTGGGTGCCCGCCCCATGGGATCAAGATCACCGATCGTGCGTGCGAGGCGTTGGGCATAGATGAGGAGAGCGTACACAAGGCCATCGCCGAGTTGCACAATGCTTGATCGGGATGTGAACTCGTCCGACAGGTTCATAGTGGCGACTTCACATCTTCAGAGTTCGAACGGAGTGAAGCCAAGCGTGCCAGCGGGACGCCCTACGTGGTCGGCACGTATGTAGCCAGTGGGGATGCCCACTGGTATGGAGGTAAGCACAATGAGACGTAACAAGCTAAGAGAGCTGTTAGACGCTGGTCAACCCACCGTGGGTACCCGCGTACATACCATCTGGCCATCGATCGTGGAGGCGATAGGGCACACCGGCCTGTTCGACTACGTCGAATTTCTCGCCGAGTACGCGCCCTTTGACCTGTACGCGCTTGACAACTTCTGCCGGGCGGCCGAGCTGCTCAATATGTCGGCGATGATCAAGGTTGACCAGCAGCCCCGGTGCTTCCTCGCTCAGCGAGCGATAGGCTCGGGCTTCCAGAGCGTCCTGTTTGCCGACTGCCGTACGCTCGAGGACGCCCGTGAATGTGTGCGCATTGCACGTCCTGACACGCCCGAGGACGGCGGCTACTATGGGGCCGCAACGCGCCGCTTTGCGTACATGGGGTACGGGGGAGGTCCTGAGTACGTTCAGGCCTTGAGGGATGTGGTCGTCGCCCTGATGATCGAGAAGAAGTCCGCCGTGGATCATCTAGAGGAGATCTTAGCGTTGGATGGGGTCGACATGATCCAGTGGGGGCCCTCAGACTACTCTATGAGCATCGGTCGGCCTGGTGACCGAAACAATCCGCAGGTTAAGGCAGTTGAGCGGCATGTGATTGAGACATGCCTGAGAATGGGTGTGCCACCGCGGGCCGAGATATCCACCGTGGACGAGGCGAAGTATTACCTTGATCTGGGCGTGCGTCATTTCAGCCTCAACACGGATTTGTCGATTCTGTATGGATGGCTGAAACAGAATGGCGAGAGCTTGCGGAAAGTGCTCTCGGACGTGTAGGAAGGCCGGTTTTTCGGCTTCTACAGACGATCTGGAAACGAACCTACTCCGCAAGCAGGTCTCGCACGGCCTGGACAATGGCGGCAGGGTCAGGCACCACGGCCGCTTCGAGCTGTGGGCTGTAAGGCGCTGGACAGAAAGCGCCGTTGAGCCGCCGTATTGGCGCGTCCAGATAGTCGAAAGCCTGCTCCACAACCTGCGCAGCAATCTCGGCGCCGATACCACAAGGAGCGAAATCCTCGTCTACGATCAACAGGCGGCCGGTCTTGCGGAGCGATTCGAGGATGGTGTCAATATCCAGGGGCGCTAATGTCCTGGGATCGATCACCTCTACCGAGATGCCTTCCTCTGCAAGCTGCGCCCCTGCCTTCAGAGCGTGGTCAACCATATAGGAAATGGCCACGACGGTGACATCGGTTCCCTCTCTGGCGACGGCGGCTTGGCCGAACGGGATAAGGTACTCCTCTTCTGGCACCGGCCCTTTCTTGGTGAGTAGGCCTCTGTGTTCCAAGTAGAGCACCGGGTCATCGGAGCGGATCGCGGTCTTGAGCAGTCCCTTGGCATCGCGTGGCGTCGTCGGCACGGCTACGCGGAAACCAGGAACGTGCACAAAGAACGGATAGTAGTTACCGGAATGATGCGCGGCAGCCGATCTGAAGACACCGTGACAACCACGTAGAACCAACGGCACCTTCAAGCGCCCCCCGCTCATCCATTGGAGCATAGCCGTCTGGTGGACCAACCCCCCCATGGCATCCAACTCAAAATCTATCATCATAAAATCCACGACCGGCCGCGCTCCCATCACAGCCGCCCCAGTGCAGAGAGTCGTAAATCCTCGCTCGCAAATTGGCGTGTCGCGCAAGCGCTCCGTCCCATACAGCTCGTGGAGGCCGGTAGTTGTGTTAAAGTTGCCACCGCGAGGCCCAATCCCCTCACCCACGACGAAAACCATTGGATCTCTTGCCATTTCTTCAGCCAGACCCTCACGAGCGGCCTCTACAAAGGTCAGTTCACGCATCTCACTCTCCTTCACTCTGCACCTGGTTGACTACAAAGTTCCCCCATCTCCCAACAACTGGCATGGAAAAAGGGCAGATTAGCACCGATTCACACTGATCTTTCGTTTCATCTGCGTGCCTGTGCATCCAAGCAAAGCCTGTCATTCAATCAGCACTCCACACTGTAAACGTGATCTAAAACGGTGGCCGGGTCCGGGTAGGGACTGTTCATGGCGAACTTATGAGCATCCTCAACCACCGCCTCGACCTGCGCTTCGATCTCATCAAGCTCCCGCTCCGCTGCCACCTCGTCGGTCACAAGCTTCTCCCGGAAACGCCTGATCGGGCAACGACGCTGCCACTCCTCAATCTCTTCCCGAGTGCGGTAACCAGTGGTCCTCTGGCCCTCGGCGTGTGGGCGCGTGCGATAGGTCTTACATTCCAGAAGCGTAGGTCCTCCTCCAGAGCGCGCTCTATCAATCGCCGCTCCGGCGGCCTCGTACACGGCGATGACATCATTTCCATCCACCTCCACACCGGGCAGGCCGTAGATCTGCGCACGTGATGCCACGCTCGTGTTCTTCATGGCATCGGAAAAGAACAACTCAGTCGCATACAGGTTATTCTCGCATACGAACACCACCGGCAGTTCCCAGAGGGTCGCCAGATTGATGCCCTCGTGGAAGGCACCGTTGGGAACGGCCCCGTCACCGAAGAACGACACACTCACCCGATCCTCCTGGGCTAGCTTGATCTTGTAGGCAGCCCCAGACGCCAACAAGATGCTGGGCGACACGATTCCACTTGTTCCCATCAGCCCAATCTTGGGCTTAAACAGGTGCATGCTGCCACCTCGCCCCCCAGCACAACCGGTAGCTTTTCCATACAACTCGGCGATCAACTCCCGAGGACTGAGCCCTTTGGCCAGCGCATGGCCGTGACCGCGATGCGTGCTGAACACGACGTCGTCCTCGCGCAAGTGTGCGATGACGCCAGTGGCGATGGCCTCCTCGCCAATGTACGTGTGGCATCCTCCAAACATCATTCCGGCCTGATATGACTTCACTAACCGTTCCTCACAATACCGGATCACCAGCATCTGACGATATAGCGCCAGCAATTGCTCCTTATTCAGATCTGCGCCAGCTTTCTTTTCCACCAGGACATCCTCCTTTATCTCTTCTATCTCTTCGGGTACGTAGCTAGCGTTTTCTCAATCAGAAAACGACGGGTAGAGCCGTCCAAGTTTCATGCGCGCATCTTCTATGATGAGTAGTATAAACCGACTGACGCCATTGATCAAATCATAGCATTCGTCAACCGATATCTCTGTACTGCGAGAGATCACCGCCCAGGGCCAGGACCCACATGGAGCGATCCAAACCATAGATCGGGGAAAGCGCCAGAGCCAGGACTGGCTGTATATCTGGGCCGCCCTCAGGACGTTCCCAGTTTCGCCCTTCATCCTGAGAGATGAGCAGACCCCGAGTCGGGCCTACTATGACGCTGCGACGCCCAGATATCCTCGGATTCACCAAAAGGGACAGTATCTGCGCCTCCCCATCCGGCAGTCTTCGCTCCGCCCAGCTGTCCCTGTCGCTCTCCAGAGGCCAGAAGACCTCGTATTTCGTTCAGTTCATCCCAGGTCAACGCCTTGTCGAGTCAGCTCTTCTTGGACGCTTGTAATACTCACGTCGCGTGGCGGGCACCCCTCCCGAGCCGAGATAGCAGCGGCAACGCCTGCACCTTGGCCGACGACCATAGTAAGGGCCATCACACGCAACAGCGAAGGGTTACTGGCGCTGATACTCCGACCAGCCCCCATTAACAGTCCCTCCACCTGGCGTGGAAGTAGGCACCGGTAGGGGATATCGAAGGTCTCGTCCGTAAAGGTCTGGGCGCCCCATGCACCGGGCGCTTTGCTCTTGACGACATCGTGCTGTACTACGCCGCGGCCTATGGTATCTGCGAACCTGGTGGGCTTTGTC
>Ga0180432_10009279_pt1 | contig 12028 bp, 8 predicted proteins | sample SS_ome_10_FD_132414 | JGI IMG/M metagenome (GOLD analysis project Ga0180432, IMG submission 132414) | Hypersaline lake sediment archaeal communities from the Salton Sea, California, USA - SS_1_MS_2 metaG | ecosystem: Environmental > Aquatic > Non-marine Saline and Alkaline > Hypersaline >...
CGAAGATGTACTTCGCAGAATATGCCTTCAGATCGATGCCGTAATACTAAAGGCTTACAATCTCCCTCCCCGCATCGAGCGAAATCTTCTGGATTTCTTCCGTGGTCATCAAAGGCGTGTTCCATTCCCTTTCACGGAATACTTTCCCGTGGAATTCAAGCCAACAATTCCGCTGTGGATGTATATTTCAGACGATTACCAACGATGCCGTGCTGATTACCTGGTGAGCCGGATACCGCAAATCACAGATCCTGTACTCGTGGATGCCCTGGCGGAGGTGGAGTAGGTGGAAGGTTATTTGCTGGATACAAATGTTATATCGATTCTGATGCGTCCTAATGATCCCCGCTACCTTGACGTCAAAGCAAAATTCGAGAAACTTGGAGTATCGCCAGTATATTTACCTGTCATTGCTATCGCCGAAATTGAGTATGGGATGGCAAAAGCTGACAGCCCTAATGAGCAACAGCGAAATGCCGTGCGTCGTTTCTTTGCTGATTACCCAAACCATTTGGCTATCGACGATAATACTATCGAGCCTTACGCACTGATCCGCGCACAGTTATGGAGAGATCATGCAACCCGAAAGGGGAGTAGACACAAAGAGAAACTCCCAGAGGAATTAGTTCACCGAGAAAGTGGTAAACTCCTCGGCATCGATGAGCGTGACTTGCTTATTGCCAGCGTTGCAGCACAGTACGGACTGATTCTTGCAACATATGATCAGAACATTGGCATGAAGGCTATCGATGCGGCGGGAGCCTATCTTGAACGCATGGGATTTCCTATAAGATTACGTATTAACTACTGGGGGCAGGAGAAGAAAGAGTAGGACTTCTCCAACAATTCTCAAGCCTTTTTCTTTGATACTCTGGGATTGATTAAGGAGATTTCATTCACATTTTAAATAATGCCTATCCGGCATCTTTTAAACTGGGGTCATGGATCAAACATCGAGTTTCCAATCCTTCAATTGCTTCTTTATAAACCGGTCTCAGGACAAATCCAGTCTAAATGCCTATATCAACCATTTTCCTGATGTCAGAAAAATGGTTTCGAGGTACAGTCGTCAACAATCAATAGTAAATGCTTAGCCTGTTTCGTTTCACCAAATGTCCGATTGGTTTAGAATGGCGGTTTTTAGGGCCGAAAATGGGATTTTTCTGTATAGCTTGACTTTTTGACTCAAAGAGCCTATATATTATTGGTAGCAATTGTATAAAAACGAATATCGAATAATGAATATCGATTAGCGAATATCGAAGTAATGTGGCTTTGTGGTCGTTTTAATCGTTTTTCACTTCATCATTGGATATTCGGAGTTCGTTATTCGATATTTTGCGTGTTTACGCGCCAGCGACGAGGGGGTTTCTCGGAGGGGCGTCTGATTGAGTAAGTAAATCAAACTGACCGATGGTCGGCTTGAGAATGCAAAAATCAAAAGTAAAAAGGCAAAATTTCAGTTCGAGTACGTAATAATCCGGCGGAGCCAATGGTTTATGGCAAGGATGTTTGATAATAGTTTAGTGTTGGAAGTTCAACAGGCCAGCGATATCGTTGACGTGATCGGTGAGCATGTCAGTCTGAAAAGAAAAGGGCGCGAGATGGTGGGGCTATGCCCGTTTCACGACGACCATAAGCCGAGTATGAACGTCAACCCGGCTAAGCAGATCTTCAAGTGCTTCGCCTGCGGGGCAGGCGGAGGCGTCTTTACGTTCGTGCAAATGCGCGAGAATCTGACCTTTCCGCAGGCTATCGAACGGTTGGCCGAGAGAGCGAATATTCAAATACAGAAGAAAGAAGTCAGGAGACAGAATACAGAAGATAGAGGGGAACCGGTTGAGGAGGTCGATCCGAATCGGCTGGCGAAGGCCAATGCCTGGGCGGCTAAGATCTTCCAGAATAACCTTAACAATAGTGAAAACGGGCAGTTTGCCCGGGATTATCTCGCTAACCGGCAGATTAACGCCGAAAGCATCGAAAAATGGCGGATCGGCTTGGCGGACAACGACCAGCAAGGGCTTATTAATGCTGCTAAGGCCCAAAATGCGTCGCTCAAGCTGTTGGAGCAGGCGGGGCTGACCGTCGGGCAGTTTCAGGATAAGTTTAATAACCGGTTGATGTTCACGATTACGGACGTGACCGGGCGGGTGATTGCGTTTGGCGGCCGGACCCTGGATGAGGACGGGGCCAAGTATATCAACTCGCCGACGACGGTGTTGTTCGATAAGAGCAATTCGCTGTACGGGCTGGAGCAGGCCCGGCACGAGATCGTTTCGACGGGTACGGCGGTCGTGGTGGAAGGTTATACCGACGTGATTATGGCGCATCAGTTCGGGTGCGGCAATGTCGTCGCGACGCTGGGGACCAGCCTGACGTCGGGGCACGGACGGCTGCTGAGGCGGTATGCGAAGAAGGTCGTGTTGATCTTCGATAGCGACGTGGCGGGGGTCGAGGCGGCGAACCGGGCGCTGGATGTGTGTTTGGCGCAGCGGATCGATATTAAGCTGGCCTCGGTGCCGGAAGGGAAGGACCCGTGCGATTTTCTTTTGGCGGCGGGCAAAGAAGGCTTCGAGCGGCTGATTGACGAGGCGGTCGATGTGTTCCGGTTCAAGTGGGACCGGCTTCAGGAGAAGTTCGACGGTGACGATACGCTGGCCGGGCGGCGGGCGGCGGTGGATGAGTATTTGCAGACGATTGCGACGGGGATGCAGGCCGGGAATATCCCGGTGCTGGATGTTGGGCTTCGAGTGAACCAGATATCGCGTATTATAGGACTGGACGGGCGACAGATTAACATCGAGCTGAATCGGCGGGTCCGGCGGGCCGAGCGGACGGCCAGTTACGATCGGCCCGAGCCGGCGGCGGCGAAGGTGGATTATGGGCAAGGGCTGTTGGCGGCGGCGCAGCGGGAGGTGCTGGAAGTGCTGCTGAACGAGCCGGAGCGGTTCGAGGCGGTGCGGGGAAAGATTACCGCTGAGAGCTTCGACGTGCCGATATTGGGGCGGGTAGCGGCGATTTTGTTCGACGTGCTAGCCGAGAATGGGGAGGCGACGCTCAGTACGATGCTGGCGCGGACCGAATCGGTGGAGCTGGGCAATTGCGTGATGGATCTGGCGGCGGCGGGTGAGCAGAAGGGGAATTTTGGGGCCCGCCTGGCCGGGGCGCTGGGGACGATGGAGCGGTGCCGGGCGCGGCGGCGCAACGGCCGGGCCGAATCGGCTGAGGACCCGAAGGAGTTTCTTCGGCAGGCCCGTGAGCAGGCGGGGAAGAATCCCCATAGCGTGGGGATGGTGTAGTGAACAAGCATTCGGCCATAGGCGTAAGGGCGAGTGTGGGCTTATTTTGATGCTGATATGATGGATTTCGGGCCTTTGTGAAAAGGGGCGGATGTTCATAGGGTATGTGAAAAGGTGTGAACTGTGGCTAAGAAACGAAAGAAAAAAAGTAAGGCTAAGAAGACTGAGGCAGTTATGACGAATGTGGAAGCGCCGACGCGTACCGAGATAAAAGATACGGAAGAGTTGATACGGACTCTTGTCGAGAAGGGGCAGAAGAAGGGATACCTGACGTACGATGAGATGAATGATACTCTGCCGGAGGATGCGGTGAGCCCCGGGAGGCTGGATCGGCTATTGGCAACGCTGGATGAGAAGGGGATTAGCCTCGTCGATGATGCCGATGTGCAAGCTCACGAGGCAGGCAAAGAAGAGGAAGATTTTGAGACATCCGACGACGATTTAGATGAGGATAAAGAAGAACTCAAAGGAGAAGACGAATTACTCGAAAAACAACTCGTTGGCGAAGACGTTACTCGGCGAATTGACGATCCGATCCGCATGTATCTGACGCAAATGGGCCAGATACCACTGCTGACGAGGAATTCGGAAGTAGCTCTTGCGCGGAAAATTGAAATTGCCCGGATGGCGTTTCGACGAAAAATGCTCCAATGCGACTACTGTGCCCGAAACGCGCTCGATCTACTCCAACAAGTCCACAACGGCACAATGTCGTTCGACAGGACCGTCAAGGCCGGCACCTCGCAATTCCTGACCAAAACGGTAATCAAAAAGCGGCTCCCCGAAAACGCCTACACGGTGGACACCCTCCTCAAGCACAACCAGCAACTGTTCAAGCGCGTCCTCACCGATCCGGACAGCGCCGATGCCGGGACCACGCTCAAACAAATGCGCCGCTCCAAGCGCAAAATCGCCACGCTCCTCGAAGAGCTCAGCCTTCGCACCAGCCGGATCCAGCCAATGAAGAACAAGCTCCACGGCATCTGCGACAAAATGCACCAATTGCAGCGGACCATCGACGCCGGTCCCGACGGCGACCTTACCGACGAAGACATCGAAGCCATGCAGCAGGAGCTCACCGGCCTCCAGGAACTCGTCGTCGAAACCCCCGAACAGCTCAACAAACGCCTCACCGTCCTGGACAGAGTCTTCTCCCAATACGAAGAGACCAAGCGCACCCTCTCCAGCGCCAACCTGCGCCTGGTCGTCTCCATCGCCAAAAAATACCGCAACCGCGGCCTGTCCTTCCTCGACCTCATCCAGGAAGGCAACACCGGCCTGATGCGCGCCGTCGATAAATACGAATACCGCCGCGGCTACAAATTCAGCACCTACGCCACCTGGTGGATCCGCCAGGCCATCACCCGCGCCATCGCCGACCACGCCCGGACGATCCGCATCCCCGTCCACATGATCGAAACGATGTCCCGCCTGCGCACCGCCAGCAAAACCCTCCACCAGAAACTCGGCCGGGAAGCGACCATCGAAGAGATCGCCGAAGAGGCCGATATGACCATCGACGAGACCCGCCGGGTGCTCAAGATTTCCAAGCATCCGATCAGCCTCGACCGCCCGATCGGCGAGAGCGAGGACAGCTACTTCGGCGACTTCATCGAAGATGACGACGTGGATTCGCCCGTAGCGTCCGCCGGCCAGGAAATGCTCAAAGAGCGGATCGATATCGTCCTCAAGACGCTGACCTATCGCGAGCGCGAGATTATCAAACTGCGCTACGGCATCGGCGACGGCTACACCTACACCTTAGAGGAAGTCGGCCGGATCTTCAAAGTCACCCGCGAGCGCGTCCGCCAGGTCGAAGCCAAAGCCATCCGCAAGCTCCAGCACCCCGTCCGAGCCAGAAAATTAGAGGGTTTCTTGGATCATAAGTCGGCGTAGCCGCCTCCATTGATTATTTACTATTGATTATTGATGATTGTATTCGATGCTGGATACTTGATTCTTGATTCACGACGTCATTGCGAGGCCCGAAAGGCCGTGGCAATCTTCATTCAATGAAACGTAGGGGCAGGCCCGTGTGCCTGCCCAGGGCCATCCCTTGGGGACGCCTTATGGCGCAACATAGGGTTGCTCCTACAAAATCCCGTTAATCTTGCCCGGCTACGGCTCGCGCCTACGCCTTGACGAGTAATCCTGTCAAAAACGTCTTTTTTCACTTTTTTAGGGAAAAATCAAAAAATTATCACTCGGAGTGCCATAAAGTTGTCAATCCTTGATAAAATCCCTAAAAATTGACTTATCATACCAGCCGGCTTGGACGTTAACTTGTTAGTAGTTGTTGGTTCTTAGTCTTACGAGATACGACATACGCTATACACTGTACGCTATACGCTATACGAAAATAGGAATCCGGTTGATTTTCGTTCGATCGGGTGATAAATTCAAGAATCGTGGGAGACGGGGCCTATAGAGTGACTATTTGAGATTGGAGATATAGTAGAGTAAATACGGGAGATAATATATTGAGAAGAACGATATTCTACTCGCTATTTAAAAGTTCCTACCGAGTTTTCAGCATACGCAATTTGACACAGGATTCAGAATAATGGTCAAACAAAAAACGAACGAACTTCCTTATGTACAGTTCTTTCATGAGTTACGTTCTTTTGCAGAGCAAGTAACTGACAAGTTCTCTACCTTCGCTCCCGGTGAACCCGAAGATCAGCTCAGAGGGCCAATTGAACGGCTGTTCGAGGAATATAGTTCCATCATTTCGCAAAAGATGATTTTGAAAGGTGAATCAATCCTTCACAATAGGCTTGGTCGTCCCGATTTTGCCGCGACTGATAAGAAGTTGCTCATCGGATATATCGAATTGAAGGCGCCGGGGAAGGGAGCGAATCCCGCATTGTATAAGGGACACGATTTTAAGCAATGGAAAAGGTTCAAGAACGTACCAAACATCCTATACACCGATGGTAACGAATGGGGGCTATACCAGAACGGTGAACTTGTCGATAGGCGAATTCGATTCAAAGGTGATATTCGAAGCGATAGTAAAAAAGCTGTAATTGAAAACAACGCCAGGGAGTTATTCCAATTATTTACTAATTTCACTTCCTGGACGCCTATCGTTCCAGATAAATCAAAAGCGCTTGCTGCATTCTTGGCTCCATTTTGTCGATTGATTCGCGAAGATGTTCTGGATGCCCTAAAGGATGCGAGTTCACCGATTCAGGAGCTTAAAAGAGAGATTAAGCAATTACTTTTCCCGGAAGCTGATGACATCCAGTTTGCGGATGCATATGCACAGACCGTCTTATTCGCATTGTTATTAGCGCAAATGGAGGGTGCGGACGTCTTAAAACTATCCGACGCATATGGAAAGCTGGAAAGTCATCATCTTTTATTATCACGCTCCCTGCAGTTTCTAACCGATCCACTGGCTTTGACTGAGATTGCTTCTTCGGTGGCACTTGCCCAGCGTGTCGTTCATGAAATTCCAAGGAGTGCATTGGAAAAAGAAGAAGCCAATAAAGATCCGTGGTTATTCTTTTATGAAGACTTTTTGGCTGCTTATGATCCGAAGCTTCGACGGGAGTCCGGCGTTTATTATACGCCGGTGGAAGTAACACGGTGTCAGGTACGATTGATCGATGAAATTCTCAGCAAGCATCTGAGTAGAGATATGGGATTCGTAGAAACGGAAGTAGCGACCCTTGATCCTGGCGTCGGAACGGGAACCTATTTGCTGGGGATTATCGATCATGCCCTGGATCGTGTCGAGAAAGAGGAAGGGCCGGGAGCGGTTTCGGGAGCGGCAAGGGCACTCATCAAAAATCTACACGGTTTCGAGTGGATGGTGGGTCCGTATGCCGTGTGCCAACTGAGATTCACTCGTGCGTTGACAAAACACGGAGCATCACTCCCAAAGGATGGTCCCGGTATCTATTTGACGAATACGCTCGAATCACCGCAGACAAAACCTCCGGCTCCACTGATGTTCCACCGGCCCATTGCACGCGAACATGAACGGGCATTGAAGATCAAAGATAAAGAGCGTGTTTTGATTTGCCTGGGAAATCCTCCATATGGGCGTCATGAGGCGACCACTAAAGAAAACCGGGCGACAACCGGAGGTTGGGTGCGTTACGGTGATGATGATTCGTCAAAATCCATTTCGTCAAAATCCATTCTGAAAGATTTTCTCGAACCGGCGAGCAACGCAGGATATGGAGTTCATCTGAAGAATCTTTATAACCACTATATTTATTTTATACGCTGGGCACTATGGAAGGTTTTCGAACATAAGACGGCTACCGGGCCGGGAATTATCTCGTTCATCACGGCTTCAAGCTATCTCGATGGAGGTGCCTTTGTAGGGCTGCGGGAACACATGCGTCGAGTATGCGACTATATTGATATTATCGATCTTGGCGGGGAAGGCAGAGGAACACGTCAAGATGAGAATGTTTTTGCAATACAAACCCCTGTAGCAATTTTCATTGCCTGGCGCGAAGGCTTAGGCAATCATCAAGAACCGGCAACCGTACGCTATACGCGTATCAACGGCACGAGGGCCAAGAAGCTTGACATACTTGACAGTGTCCGGTCTTCTGATGGTATTCAATGGGAAGTAGCTCCAAATGATTGGTTGGCACCTTTTAGGCCTCTTACAAGAAGTGTTTTTTCAAATTGGCCCGATCTAACCGATTTGTTCCCATGGCAAAATAACGGCGTCAAAGCAGGAAGGACCTGGGTAGTCGGACCTAATAACGAAAATTTGCTTGATAAGATTAAGGAATTGCTGAGTGCTCCTTTAGCCAAAAAAGCAGTTTTGTTTAAGGAATCACCGACCGGAAAAAGTCTCGGAGACTCACCGTACCAGTTGCCGCCGAAACAGGTGAAATTGAAATCACTTCGAGATGAAGATGATATAGAATCGATTACGATTATTCCGTATAATTACCGCTCGTTTGATCGTCAATATATTGTAGGTGACGCACGTTTCCTTGATCGTCCGGGGCCAAGCATTTGGAATGCGCATAGTTATCAGCAAATATATCTAACCAGCTTGTTTTCAATACCTCTCGGCGACGGACCGGCTGTTGTCGTTTGTGTGAATTTCCCAGACTTAGACTCTTTCCGTGGATCGTATGGGGCAAAGGCTGTATTACCTCTATATCGAGATTCAGAAGGGATTCAACCAAATATTTTACCGGGATTGTTGGATTTTCTTGGCAGCGAATACGGACAGCAGATATCACCAAATGAATTTTTAGGCTACGTGTACGGCGTACTTGCACAGCCTGAGTATACGAAGTGTTTCGCTAAAGAGCTTTCTGATAAACAAGTGCGCGTTCCATTGACCAGGGATAGTAAATTGTTCCTTCGAGTGGCCGAGTATGGTCAATGGCTAATCTGGCTTCATACGTATGGAGAACGGATGACAGGAAAGGGCATGCCCAAAGGACGAATCCCGAAAGGAAAAGCGAAATGTCTAATAGCGGTTCCTGATTCTGAGGAGAAGTATCCAAACGAATACGAATATGATGAGAAAACGAAGAAGCTGTTTGTAGGCGAAGGGGCATTCGGTCCTGTTTCACCAGATGTTTTTGAATTTGAAGTTTCGGGATTGAAAGTCGTCAAATCATGGTTGGGATATCGAATGAGGGAACGGTCCGGCCGAAAATCTTCACCCTTAGATGATATCCGACCCAGAGTGTGGACCCATGAATTTACCCGTGAATTACTTGAGTTGCTTTGGGTGCTCGAAAAAACAGTCGAGGGTTACCCTCAACAAGCGAAAATGCTGAATGACGTTTTAGCCGGAGATTTATTCAAAGCTGATGAGCTCCCGGAAGTTCCAGACTGGGCTCGGAAGCCGCCAAAGGTTCCAAAGCCAAGCAGGGAAGAACCGGGTTTATTTGGGAATGAGACAGATCAATAAAAAAGTCACCACTCACGATGATTATTCTAATTGGTCTGCAAACTCAAAAGCAAGAACAGGTGGCGTATAGGAGATTGAATTGGCTGAGGCTAACATCACACAGGCGGAAGCAGATGCGCTGATTGCGTTGGAGAAACATCGCGCCGATGAGACAGAATATATCTTTCCCGATCAGGGGTGCGTTTCGGTACCGCTCGTATCGGTGGATAAACGTGAGACGTTTGCCTTGGACATACGGAACGGCCGGATCGACCTTTACAAAGCGACGTATCAGAACCGCGCCCGGCACGTCATCATTCTTGTGCGTCTGGACCTTGGGGAAAAGCCCCATCGAAATCCCGACGGTGAAAGCGTTGAATCGCCGCACTTGCACATTTATCGAGAGGGATTTGGCGATAGGTGGGCATTTTCGCTTCCGAAGGAGGTATTTAGTCAGCCAAGCGATAAGTGGTGGAGCTTGCATGATTTCATGCGGTATTGTAATATAACGCGTCCTCCAAAGATACAAAGGGGCTTGTTTATATGATCGCTGAAGTGCAAAAGCTATTAGAAGAATACATCACGTGGCTAAAGGATAACACAAAGCTGCGCGAAGTCGAGGATAGTGTTGAGATCACGACGCCGTACCTGGACCGCCACAACGACCACATCCAAATCTACGCACAGAAGCACAACGGGGGATTCATCTTAACGGATGATTCGTACACGATCGAGGATCTTAGACTGAGTGGATGCAATCTGGATACACCGAAACGCAAGAATTTACTTCAGATGACCTTGAATGGGTTTGGTGTGGAATTGGTCCATGATGCTCTTCAGGTACGGACCAGTCGGGACAGATTCCCATTTCACAAGCATAACCTTCTACAAGCCATTCTGTCTGTCAACGATCTTTTTTACCTGGCCGAGCCGATGGTCAAGAGCCTCTTTTTCGAGGACGTGAGCGCGTGGCTTGATCTAAGCGACATACGTTATGTTCCCGGCGTTAAATTCACGGGCAAGAGCGGATATGACCATCACTTTGACTTTGCGATTCCCCGTTCGAGGTCTAAGCCCGAAAGGATCGTTCAAGCCGTGACTCGCCCAACGCGTGACAAGGCTCAGTCGATTGCATTTTCGTGGATAGATACGCGTGAGGTGCGTCCGCCGGATTCCATAGCTTACGCCATCCTCAACGATTCTGAGAAGGAAGTGCCCGTAACCATCCTTGATGCGATGCGCAGCTACGATGTCAATCCGGTTCTATGGAGCAGGCGTCACGAGGTCGGAAGTGAACTTGCCGCATGAGAAAAATAAAAATGTCAGGGATATGGGAACATCTAAATAACCCGCATCTTAAACCCATCGAATTCGATGGGTTTAGAAAACAGGCGGGGATAATGTCAGGTTCAGCCCTTATGATTTTTTTTGTGGGAATAAGAGGGTTCCTGTTTTTTAATCTTGTTAATCTCGTTATCCCGTCGCAACCAATACTAATGGATTCCTGCCTCCGCAGCACCGTAAGGCGTCCTGTGGAGAATGACAAGGGACCGCACGCCGGACAGAAAGTTAGCTAAGTCGCCTAACGGGTGGATTTTAACCATTTCGAATTCGACACGGTTAAAAATGAAGCAGGCAACAATGCCTTCGTAATGTCCCCGTCCAATCATACGAGAATTAATCAGAGGGCGCATAATAGGTGGCTTCGATAAACATCCTCTTTAACGGATCATCGTAGAATCTTGCCAGATCCATCTTGATTTTGTGCGAATAGGCACATGCCACACCCAGAGGCGTTGGCCAGTGGGACCAGAGCGAACTCCGTCGAGGATTCTGTCGATTGACGATGGTTTATTTGCTTGATTCTAACAGTTTCTTGAAACGGGGGTGATTGCGCAAGGGATCCCAGGCCGGATCAAGTCGGAGTAAATGAATCGAAAATGGTCCGGGTATGGATAACAAATACTTTAGCTTCTCGATGGCCTTATCGTGCTCGTCCACCATAACGTAGATTTGAGCCAACTCCTGTATCCGCCAGGTATGCCCAATTGCTCTCTTACTCACAGGAGCCGTTTCCACCGCTAACTTGCCCTGGTGTATGGCATCTTCCTTACGGCCAAGACCGGCATAAGCTATACCGAGTGAACTATGGAACCGTGCATCCTCCGGGTACTGCTGTATCTTGGCTTCCAAAATGCTTCGAGCCTCATCGTAATATTTCTTTGCCAGCTCCTTTTTATCCATATATCGATAGATTTGCGCATATCGAAGAGCAGAGGGGATAAAGCAAGTATAATCATCAATATCATCTGATTGTAAGGAGAGCCATTCCAATGCCCCTTGATAGTCCCTGTCGAACACATCGAGTTTAGCAAATGAATTGACAAATGGGTTTTCTATTGACTCGAAGTTTTGCAGTGCATCGGCCAAAATCCCCCGAGCCTTATCAGTGTCGCCTTTCCAGTTCATGTACAACCAAGCCTTATTGCCATAAGGAGAGGGCCGATCGGGAGCCAACGTGATAGCTCGGTTACAATAACGCTCGGCCTCTGCGTACTTGCGCATGCATCTTAAAGTATATCCGAAGTGATTAAGTAGCTGGACGTCTAGGGGATTAAGCTCCAAAAACCTCTCGAAATTGTTCACTGCCTGCTCAAATTTACCCAGCCACCTTAGAGTGTATCCGGCCAGTTTGATGGCCGCTGCGTGATTAGGCTGGCTTTTCAGGACGATTGCGAATTGCTCCAGGGCATGTTCACCATCCCCTATAGCGTTGTAATAATGCCCCAGAGCATAATGCACTTCAATCAGGTCGGGATCAAGCTCTAATGCTTTATCCAAA
>Ga0180432_10009280_pt1 | contig 12027 bp, 16 predicted proteins | sample SS_ome_10_FD_132414 | JGI IMG/M metagenome (GOLD analysis project Ga0180432, IMG submission 132414) | Hypersaline lake sediment archaeal communities from the Salton Sea, California, USA - SS_1_MS_2 metaG | ecosystem: Environmental > Aquatic > Non-marine Saline and Alkaline > Hypersaline >...
CATCTTCCAGCAGCAACAGCCAGTCGCGGCGGTCGGTCAGTTGATCGACCAGGAAGTTGCGACAGCGGCACAAGCCGACGTCGGGCGGCAGAACGTGATATTCGCAGCGAGCCCGACAAAACGAATCGAACTGCCAGCCGTTGTCGGCGACCACGATATGGGCCGACGGGTAAAACTGGCAGATCGATTCGACCAATTGGCGGAGCGCGTTGGGCCGGTTAAAGGCCGTGATGCCGAAGGTGATGCGATCAATCATCGTCGCCACTTCTCGCGACCTGGTTGGGCGGGGTGGAATCGCCGGCGGACGGCTTAGGCGGCGTGGCGCCCTCGGCTTGGGCGGCGGTTTGCTCGCTGGGCTCGGTCTTCGGCGGCGATGCTTGTTGGCGGGTCGATAGTTCGACTTGCCGGTTTTCGATCTTGACCGTCTCGGCCGTGATCTGCGCGGTCCAGGTGTGGCCGCAGCGATCGCACTTGTAATAGCGGGTTGATCGTCGGGTGGCGTAAGCCGTGCCGACGCCGCCCATGCCGGCCTTTTCGTCGTGGGCCGATGCGTCGGGATCGCCGTAGCACAACGGGCACCGGCGGTATTGTGGGACGTCGCGTTTGGGTTCGTGTTTCGGTTTTCGTTTGGCCATCGATTCACTCCGTTGTAAAGGTTAAAGCCAGGACCGTCCGTCGGGCCTGGTCTCGCCGCCGGCCGCGTGACCGACGGGTGGTGCGTGGGTAGTTGCCGGCGCGGTCGCGATCGCCGCTCGGTCGGGGATCGGTCGCCCTTGGGTCTCCATCATCATCGCCGTGTAGCCATAACGCACGGTATCGCGAAAGTCGTTGGGGATCGCCGTGTTGATGCGTTGCCAGGTGATGCGCACGTTGGCGTTCTTGTCGAGGGTTTCGGCGGGCCCGTCGTTGACCAGTTGTTGCAGAAAGTCTTGATGGGTCAGCACGTCGGACGCATACAGGGACAGGCTGTTCGGGTCGGGCGGCTGGTTGTCGTAGACGGCCGATTCGATCCAGTCTTGCGTTTCGATCGAGTCGACAAAGACCAGGCGTTCGCCAGGCAGTGCCGCCTTTTCGTTCTGGGTGCGAATGCGAAACACGGTCGCCAACGCTTCGGACGAACCCTTGCACGGCAGCACGGGCAGCGATCGAGCGCGGCACATTTGCAAAAAAGATCGCAGCAACTTCGGCCGAAAGCCCGAGTCGATCAGACAGGCTTTGACCGTCAGCGACGGCCCGCCGTCTTCGTGTCGCCACGGGTGCATCAGCAGTTCGATCAACTCTTCCCAGCTCGTGGCTTCGCCGTAGCGAAGGACGTGGCAGGTTTGTTCGGGGCCCCAGCTTTGCAGCGTGTAGGGTTTGCGGGCGTCGGCTTGGCAGTCGATGCCGAGCGTCAACAGCGAGTGACCGAGCGGGACGACGTCGGCCGGCGTTTCGGTGATGATCTTCTGGCCGATCTTTTCCCAGGACTCTTTGCGTTCGACTTGCTCCCAGGTCTCGGCCAGCCATTCGTTGAGAAACTGTTGCAGGGCCCGGCGGCTGCCTTGCACTTCGACCCATTGGGCGGCCAGGTCTCCCCAAGTCAGCGACAGATCGTAAAGCCGCGAAATGTGGTAGCCGGCATCGAAGCCGTTGCGACGTGGCTTGCCGATGATCCAGTCGGCCTTCTCCCAGCCCTGCCAGGCGTTGAGCCTGCCGGCGATCGCCGCGCCGTCGCTGCCTTCGGCCGATGCGGTCAAACGGTCGTACCAGTTTTCGGCGGCTTCGATCGCGGCCTGGTCTTCGATGCGACAACCTTCGGGAGCCCAGACGCCACGCCGAACCATCCAGATGCGTTGATGGTCTTCAATCCGCTTGTCGCAGTGCTCGCAATTGTAAACCGCCGTCTCGCGTGCCAGGTCTTTGTCGTGGTTGCCGTTTTCGTCTTTCTTCCACTTGATGCGTTTGAACGCCAACAGTTGATAACGGCGACAGTGCGGGCAGGGCACCCAATAGCTGCAATTGGTCGAACCGAGCCGGCCCCGTTCGACGCGCGATTGGCCTTTGATCGAGGGCGTGGACTCGACCACGTATTTGCGATTGGGATAGTTCGAACCACGCGACATGAAGCGATCAAACGGGTGCCCTTCGGTGGCGTTCGAATCGTGCCGCCACTTGTCGATTTCGTTGCCGTGCCCCACACGGATGTCGGCGTCGGCCAGCGCCCACTTCGAGCCGGCCCAGGCGACCAGGATGGAACAGAATCGCAGATCGATTTCGGTCTTGCCACGCAGTCGATCGGGCAGCAGTTGGTCGGCCAGCTTGGGGTTCTTTTCCAGCTTTTTGTAAAACCGTTTGACGACGCGCTTGGACAGCTCTTGCGTCTCGGTCGCGAACATCATTTGGCAGGGATCGATCGCGGCATAGCGGGCGAGCACGTCTTGACCAAACGCCGTCTTGCCCATGCGGATGCCCCACTGCAACCAGATCACACGGACGCGCGGGTCGTCCACCGCACACCACGGTCCGCCAGGTGCGCAAACGTGCGGGTATCGCGTGGTGTCGTAGGGCTTCGCGTTCTCGTTGACGATGTACTTACGCGCAAACACCAGGCCGGGCGTGCGTGGTCGTGGTCGCAGGTTTTCGATCGCTCGTGCAAACACGCTATTGGATTTCCTCGCGAACGAAGGCGGCTTTGGCGCTCTTGCGGTGGTAGTACGAAAACGAGAAACAGGGAAACAGCCGCGCGGCGACCTTGGCTTTGACGGCCGTGTGTTGTTCGACGCCGCCGCCGCCCTTGACGTCGACCAGTTCGATCGTGCCGTCCAAATGTTGGATCGCAAAATCGGGGGTCCAGCTCGTCTTCCAATCGCTGCCCAGACGCAGCTTGAACGGCTCGAAAGCGTAGTCGGATATTTCGCCCTTCGACTTCATCGCGTACAGCAGCAATTCGAAGTCGGCTTCGGTCTTGTTCATCCGGCCGGGCGTGTGACGGGGTCGCCACTTGGCGGGTCGGCGAGCACTGCCGAACGGTCGGCGCGCATTGGGCATAGAAAGTCTTTCGGGTGTGCCGGCGGATAGCGCGCTTTATCCGCCGAACATTCTACGCGGATAATCTCAATATGGCCAATGGGGTTTCCTCGAGCTGGCGGCCTTGGCCGTCGCCTGGCCCGTCGGGCGGTTTTGACGTGAAATCACACGCCCAAGCGGGGGAAAACGGCTCAGGGACGATCCTCGCAAGCCTGGCGACGGGATTTCGGGTTCGCGACAGCGCAAAAAAAAAGCCCCCCGCTGGCCCTGGTGGGACCAACGGGGAGCGTGGGGGCGGGAAGCTGCTAGCGGGTGGCCAGCAGTCCGGCGGTGGTGAAGGGAACTTCGAACAAACCCTGATTGCCGGTCCAGGGCAGCGGCTTCGGGAGTCGCACGACGTTGGCCAGCATCAGACAATAGGGCCCGGTGGCCAGCGGGTCGGTCAGTTCGGCCGACAACTCGACCACGTCGACCAATTCGCAGACGGCGACGATCGCCCCAAAGGCGAGTTGGTCGAGCGGTGGCGGTTCGATGCCCAGCGATCGCAACACGTTCGCACTGTCGGCCAGCGACCTGCGCGAAACGCCGGCGTGGATCGCCAACGGTCCGCGATAGGTGAACGTGCGAGGCCGATTTTCGACCGTCTTATGACCGGCGGCAATCGCCCAGGCCCAATAGTTGTGAACCGTCAAGCATTTCATGTTGTCGCCTTTTCGGTAACGGTCTGCGGGGTGTCGAAGCCGACGGGCGCGTCGGGCAGCTCTCGCCAGTGGGTGACCGGGCGATTCAGCGGCAAGCCTTCGTCGCCCATCCAAATGTTGTCGTCGTGATAGGCGGGCCAGCTTGTGCCGCGTTCGTCGGCGATGAAAACCAAAACCATTAGATCGTCATCGGGCAGTGCGTCGTTGACGTCGATCCAGCCGTTGGCGTTGATCGCGTCGGCGATCTGGCGGGCGGCGGCGAGTGCTTTGCGAACGGTCGGACGTTCGACCACGCAGAGCTGCTTGCCGGCGGCGTCGAGAATGGCGGCACCCGTGTATTGTTCGGGCTCGCCTTGAAAGTAGGTGGCCGTTTCGGGCGGCACCGTGACGGGACGTGCGAATCGATCGGTAGACATAACAAGTTTCCTTTGGTTGGGGAAAACAGAATCAACAGAGTGTAGCCGAATCGGCGGCCTGGACTAGACCGGTTCGGCACACCGCACGGCGTTGCCGTTGTGCGGCGTTTTGTCATACAATGGTGGGCGGTGCTCAACTCTCAAGGAGGTCGAACCATGTGCGAAGTGCTTTGCCCGAAGTGCCACGAAACGGTCGAAGCCTGCGGCGAACTGAACGTCGACGGGCAGATGCTCGGCGTCTATCAATGCGGGCGCTGTTTGGTCCCTTGGGACTTCGACGGCGAACGCTTCGAAGTTGCCTTGACTTTCGCTTTGGATGCGGACGGCGTGGCCTTGGACCCGGCCGACTTGCGCCCCTTGGCTTGACGCCGTTTCTGCGGCTTCGACTTGCCCAGTTCTTGAACCTCGACCAGCAGGTCCAGGGCCTCGCGGATCACCGCCGATCGCGAGACGCCCTTTTCCTCGCACAACTGGTCGAGCGCGGCAGCCTGGCTCGGAGTGAGGCGGATCGGCACTTGCACGGAACGCGATTCGTTGAAGATGGTCACGGCGGTATCCTTTCGTGTGTGTGTTACATTTTGTCTTTCGGCGACGGGAAGTCAAGACCAGGCCGGCACAAGGGAAATTGTCTTGCACAAAATCCTTTGTGCTCGGCCGACCTTATCTGGCGATTTTAATCCCAATCGGCTTCGCGATACTCGGGCATTCTGCGGATGATCGCTCGCCGATACTGCTCTTGCGTGCCGTAAAGCTGCTCCAACAGACGATGCGTGCCGATCGGTTCGTCGGTCTGGTAACGCAGACAATCCATCGCTCTGAGAAAACGACAGGCGACGGCCGTATCGCTCGGCACGTTCTCGGGACAGGTGTGGGGCGTGTTCGGTTTCCAGGTCCAGGTTTCGCACTCGGGCGGCGGTTCGACGTCGTCGCCGTAACGGGCTTGCACGGCCAGGTGGTTGAGCTGAAACAGTTCGCGGCCGAGCTGGCTGGCGGCTTCGGTGCCCAGGTGGCGACAGTGCATCGCCGAGACGACTTGCTGCATGGTCTTGTCGGAAACGATAAAGACGGACATCGGGGAATCTCCTTTGGTTGGGGTTGAGCTGAAACAGACGCCCAGGCCGGCCAGGATCGACCCTGGCGGGCCCGAGCTGGGTGGGTCGTGTGATTCGACGTCGAATCACGGCAGCGGCTTAGGCGATCGCCTAGACGTCGCGTCCGCCCATCTGCTGAAAGACAACGAAGCGGGCGTGGGCGGTGCGCTTGATGCGGCACGGTTCGTTCGCGAAACAGCGACCGGGACCGCCGTAGCCGACCGATCGAAAACAGTGGGCGGGCAGCAGCTCGGCGAGCGATTCGAAACCGAACGGCAAGCCCTTGCGGATCAAGGCGATCATCCGTTGGCGCGGTACGATCACATAGCGGGTCCAACTGTCTTCGCGCTGGTGAACGACGACACGGATGCCGCCGGGGAAAACGGCGACGTGGCGGGCCCGGTATTCGTAGGGGTGGTTTTGTTCGCGGGTAACTTGCATCGCGGGCGTTTGGCCGAACTCAAAATCGGTAATGCTGACGGACATGGCGAATCTCCTTGCGTGGGTGAAACAGAATCGAGAACGAACAAGGGCCGGCACCCGTAGATGCCGGCGGCTTGTTGATTCGCGACCGCTAGTCTTGGTCGGCGATCGTGCCCAAGCTGGCTTGACTCGGGAACGGTGAACGTCGGCGGCGACGGCGCGGGCGTTCTTGGTAGATCAGCGGGTCTTGGTTGGGACGTGGTGGCACCGGCAGTCGCAGACGTGGGCGACCCGATCGGGCTCGGCTGTTGTCGCCCGAGTCGGCGGCACGATCTTTGACGTTGCGGCCCAGGTCGTCGGGCGTCACGTCGCCACGTCGTCGGCGGCGGCGTGGAGCTGTCGCCGGCGGCAGCCCGAAGAGGGCATCGAGCGGCACCGGGCGACTTTGTTCGCCGGCGCTCGACCGTCGCAGCGTGTGACCGCTTCGCGAACAGCGGGCGAACGATCGCGGAAAGCACTTGGCGAACAAGTTAATTGACCACTTGCAGGTCTGCCGTTCGTCTTTGCCGAGCGCGTGGCCAAACTCGTGGAGATAAGTCACGACCGACAAGCGGCCTTGCAGGACGATCACGTCTTCGCTGGGTCGATAGTAAGAGCTGCCCGAGTCGCCGCGATCTTCGCCCGGCATGTTGAAGACCAGGGCGGTCCGCCGGTTGTAGATTATCTTGAGTTGGTCGTGCAGTCGGCGGAACTTGGCGATGCGGGCGTTGAGTGAACCCCGCCACGGTTTCGAGCGGGCGAACTCCTTGACCGCCCGCACGGTTTCGCGTTTGAATCGCAAGTCGGGGTCGATCACTTCGGCGACGGTGCTGGGGTAGTTGGGTTGATACGGCATTTCGATTCTCCTTGGTTGGGAAACAGAAAACGAAAACGAACAAGGGCCGGCACCGTGATGCCGGCGGCTTGTTGGTTCGCGTGGGTGTTAGTTCCAGACGTTGGCGAACGGCTTGCCACGGTCGTCGTGGACGATGTCGCCAGCGGCTTCGCGATCGGCCTTGAAGGCGTCGGCATCGGCGAGCGGCACCCGGCGGGACGTGTTCGTCCACTTCCAGGCGATCGACCCGTCATGTGCGATAATCCAAACGCGGTTCCAGTCGATTCGGTTGGGCATTGTTTGTCTCCGTGTGATGGGTAAAATGCGGGTTCTTTGGTTGGGCCCGCCGGTCTCCCTCGCCCGTGTGGCGAGGGGCCGGCGGGACCTTTTCTCTAGTCGTCGTTAAAAAAGTAGCTGCTGACCAGCAGCGGGCGGTCGCGATCTTTGCGGTCGTTGTCGCGAAAGTCCTCCCACGACTTCATCGGGACTGAGCGGGCGGCGCGGGTCGGCTCAACACGGCGCTGCCGCTTCTGCGACTTGCCGCCCTTGTAACTGAATGTCAACGCCCGATAGTTCTGCACGTCGGCGACGTTGTGGGGCATCCCACTGGCCAAGCTGGCGAGATACGTGCCACGGGTATCGTGGGCGATCGTCAGCGGGTTGCCCGATCGAATCGCGACCAGTCGCATCGGCTTCGTCCACAAGCCCAACATCACCAGCGGCGCTTCGCCGCAGATTTCAGCGGCGGCCGTCGCGCGTGCCGTGACCGACCCGTCCAACTTCTCGATCAGGCGGGCCAGCGTTTCGCTGTCGCACTCGCTGACTGTTTCGAGTTGGTGGGCGTGCAAGATCGATTCGTGGTCGTGGATCACCCCGTTGTGGACGATGAAGCCACCGTCGGCGGCGTGGGGGTGGTTGTTGGTGTTGTTCTCGGGTCGACCGTGTGTTGCGTAGCGGCAGTGGCCGATCAGCAGTCGGGCGTCGTGCGCCATTTTGAGCAACGCCAAGTGGGACGTGATGCGGCCCCGTTGTTTGTAGTGTTTCAGCCGACCCTTCGAATCGACCCAGGCGAACCCAAAGGCATGGGGGCCGCGTTTCTCGGTCGCACGGGCGATCGATTCGAGCCGCTTCGGGCTGGGTCCTTTGCCATTCTTTGAGATGAATCCAAAAACTCCACACATGATAACTCTCCTTGGTTGGGGTGAATCGAGAACAGCGACGGACGTTCTCGCGAGTTGTCGGGAGAACGTGCCGTCGGCATTCGCGACCGATCAAGATTCCTGGGCGTCGTATTTCTTAGCGAGTCGCATCAGCTCCTTCTTGATCTCTTTGTTGGTCGGGGCCCCTTCGCAGGTCACGTCGCCATAAACTTGTTTCGCTCGACCCTTGATCCAGCCGAGTGCGTAGAACAGACGACAGAGTGCCGTTTGTCCTTCACCGCCACGGGCGACGGGCGACGTCGACTTGGTCGGCTTCGCTCGCCAGTTGGTCGACCGAGTTGCCGCTGCCGCCCGTTCGACGATACCGATGCACATTCGGACATAGCCGAGAATCTTGACAATGTTGAGAGAAGCCGAGAACGCACGGAACTCGACGGCGGGTCGGCGACCGGCTCGCAGGTTGGTCAGATTGAGGACGTGGTAGCGGAGGTTACTTGCCGCGCGGTCGGCGTTGTCGGCGTTGCCGTGTTGTTGGACACTGCGGCACCAGTTGCCGTTCTCCCGTCGCTTCGTGCCCGTCGCAGCGTAGATTGCCTTTTCCATGTTGGCGACCAGAGTCACCAGTTGTTTGAGTTGTTTGTCGCTACCGGCGAAGCCGACGTGGACGTGGATGCCACAACTCGCGTTGACTCGCCCGCCCAACTCATTGATCGCGGCGACGGCTTCCATCACCGACTTGACCCCTTCGGCACCCTTGAGAACGGGCGACACGAACTCACAACCCGTTCGACCGGGGGTCGCACGAATCGAGCAGTCACTTTTTGCCAACCAACCGGCGGGCAGCCCAGCGGCTTGCAGTGTGCCGTGATAAGAGCCGACCCGAATGGCACCGGCGGGAATAGTCGTCTCGATTTCGATCCCGAATGTAATGTCGTTGGCGATAGTCATTTCAAAAACTCCTTGGTTGGGAAACAAAAGAACAGAACAAAGAAGGGCCGGCACTCGCGAGTGCCGGCGGCTTGTTTATTCTGTTGGCAGTCCTGACCCAGCCGAGCCTTGTATCGGTCTGCAACCCGCTGCCGGGGTTGTCTGGGTGAATCCTGAATTGTCAAAGAGCGAAAGTGATTAACATCACTGTGTTACATTATGTCTTACATTCGATCGGCTACAAGCGAGGAATAGACATCCCCTGGCGGAATCCCAAAAATAGATAGCCACTGTCCACGGAAGTCCTTTAGCGGCGATGACTTCCTGGCTCAAAAAAAATTTCGTCGGGAACAAGAAAAACAGTGGAAACCCACTGTTTCCAGCGGGACGCTACTGTCGAAAGCGCCGGATAAGAAACGAATCGGCACGATTTGGGCGGCCGATCGTGCAGAGCTTCCGCCCGTCTCGGGCGACGGTCAGGCCGTAGCTTCACGGATCGCCGTGGTGGGTGGCCTTCAATCGTCAGGCGGCGAGGTCTCAATCTCTGCCTGGCGATCTTTTGACGACTTCGGCATGTACTCGGCTGAAATCACGGCGAGGCCCGTGCTCGCCGAGTTGTTGAAACTTCCGGTGGCGTTGTACTTGCGAGCCTTGATCCGTCTCGCGTCGATCGACCGGGGGGCACAGCCGGTCTTTTTGACGCTGGTGATTCGCCACGTCGGACTGCGGCGCAGCAGTTGAATCATGGACGGATGCCCGCTTGTAATGCGGACGCGATCGCCGTCGGCGTGTCGCAGTTCGGCCACGGCATCGAGCACGAGCCGGCCGATGCCGACGCCTTGAAAGTCGGGCAACACCACGATTCGGCTCACGCGCATGACTTTCCGTTTGTCGTAGCGATGCACCTTCCCGAAGTTGTTGAGCATCGCGACGAAGGCGACCGGGCGACCGTCCCACAAGGCGACATAGCACGCCGACGAAGCCGCCAGGTTGCCGGTCAGATAGTGAGTCTTCTTAAACAGTTGCCACGCAGCTCGACCACACTTGTATAAGTCGAGTTTGATCTTAGGTCGCCGAAGACGCCCCCTTGCGAGTTTGCCCGCCGCCAGGTCCAACACCCAATCGGGCTCGAGCCAATCCAAAATATCGTGGTGACAACTGACCGCCACGAAGCGTTTGTCGCCGGCCGCTTTTCGTCGCACGGCTTTGGCGACCGCCGCGCTGCCGATCTTGGCCACCGTGCGGTCGACGACGCTGGTAAACTCATCGAAGACGACCAGGTCGCCGCCGTCCATCAGGGCACGGGCCAGGTCACAGCGGAAGCGTTCGCCGTTGCTCAGTACGTTGTACGGCCGCACCCAATTGGGCGGCGAGCTGAAACCGACCGACGTGAGCAGGTTGGCGATGTCGCGCGTCTCGTTGCCCTTGGCGAAGCCGTCAATGATCGCCTTGTCTTTGGGCCAGCGGCCGGGATCGTAAAGGCTCTTGCCGTAGTGGTGGCGGGCCAGGGTCGACTTGCCCGATCCACTCGGGCCGACGATCGCCCCGATCGTCCAGTCTTCATCGAGCGCCGGCAGCTCGGCCGACAACTCAAAGCGGCTTCTCTCTTCCAGTGGGACGTCGAACAGGCCGGCAACTTGTTCGACCCGAAACGAGCGATGGACCGGGCATTCGACCGTCAGGTCTACCGCGTTCGGCTTGTCCGCCGGCGGCGCGGCAGTTTTCTTCTTGCGTGGCATGGGGCCTCCATGTGAGAATCGGTTACAGGGTCAGCAGCCGGCAGGTATAGCCTTCCTTTTCGAGCCGTTCGAATAGCTCTTGCTGCGAGGTCTCGTCTTCGCATTCGGCCACCACCTGGTAGCACTTGTCGACTTCGACTTCGTCGCCGACGACTTCGTCTTCCGACAACTCCACAACGCCGTGCTGCATGGCCAGGTGTTCGATCAGATCGGCCACGGCCTGGTCGCCGACGGCCACGTCTCGCATCAGCTCATCGAGGCGGTCGCGATTGGCGGTCGCCATTTCGGCGATCGGGTCGTGCGTAATCAACAGGGTCGCCGCTTCGTTCTCGGTCACGTCGAGCACGAGGCAGGGGATTTTGACGTCCTTGTATTTGGCGATCAGGTCTTTGCGTAGGTGGCCGTCGATCAGTTCGAAGATGCCATCGTCGCGTTTGCGAACCAGGGCGGCGTCGGCCAGCCCGACCTCCTCGAGCACGCCCGCCAGGGCGGCGGCTTGTTTCTCGGGATGGGCTCGCCAGTTCAGCGGGTGTTCTTCCAACTCGGCCGGGTCGAGTCGAATCAATTCGGTGATGCGATCGCGGATAAGCGGTTGCGACTTATCTTGCGCCGGCTGTTTCTTCTTGCGTGGCATAGTCTAGTCCTGGGGGGGTCCATTGGCTCATTTCGAGCAAGATTGCGTAGATTTTGTTTTCCAGTTCGGTCTTGATGTCCAATCGCAGATCGACGGGAAACATCATTTCGGTCTCGTCGGGGATCGCTTCGAGGCGAGTGCGGATGCGACCGGTCAACTCGGCGGCAGATCGCTCGACCAGGTCGGCAGGCAGCAGCTTGCCTTCCAGTGCGTCGTTTTTGAGCCGACGCCCTCGCGTTGATTCGGCGAGCTGTTCAGCTCGGGCCCGCACTAGCTCGGGCGTGTCGTTGCCGTCTTCGGCTTTCGCGAAAGTGTTCTCCCGCCACGCCTGGATCGCCTCGATCGGATAGTAGGCATCGCGGCGACCCTTGCGACCAGGCCGGCCAGGGAAGTCGGCATAGGCTTGCCAATCGCTGACGGTTCGCGTGGTCACGCCGAGTAGCTGGGCGGCGTCGGACTTGGTCGTCGCGATCGTGCAGTCGTCGGGGTCGACCTGCGAGCCGGCCGGCGGTCGCGGCGTTTCGTCGCGAGGTTTCGCCAGGCCGGCGTTGACAAGCCACGGCACGATTTCGTCGGCGAAAAACGACTTGCCCTTCCCTTCCCGATGCCAGGGCAGCCCGTCGGCCAGCAGCTCGGTCAGCCGGGCGGGCGTCCACCGCATTCGTTTTCGCAGTTGGGCTCGGGTCAGCTTCACGCATCCACCTCGACGGGGTCGATCGAGTCGAACAGATCGTCGGCTTCTTGGCGGTTCTCGGCTTCGTCGGGTTCATCGGTGACGGCGTCAAGCGGCAGATCGCCAAGGTTGAAATCGCGGCGCAGTTCCGCGGCGATTTTTGCAAAGCGGGTCGCCCAATCGGTCGGCAGTTCGCTCGCCGTTTGCAACTCCGAACTGAGCATCGACAGCGCCTGCAGGCCGAGCGTTTGCAGGTTGTTTCGGACGACTATCGCCTGGTGCTTTGCGTTCTTTTTGGCCACTTGTTACAACTTCCGTCAAATATGAAGAAGAAGAAGCAAGAAAAAACATTGTTTTGCGACGGAAAGGCTCGATTCCCGACC
>Ga0180432_10009281_pt1 | contig 12027 bp, 13 predicted proteins | sample SS_ome_10_FD_132414 | JGI IMG/M metagenome (GOLD analysis project Ga0180432, IMG submission 132414) | Hypersaline lake sediment archaeal communities from the Salton Sea, California, USA - SS_1_MS_2 metaG | ecosystem: Environmental > Aquatic > Non-marine Saline and Alkaline > Hypersaline >...
ACAGGTACTCGCCCACCACCACATCGCCCACCGACAGCGGCGTGGTGACCGCGGCCTCGAACACGCGCCGCACATGGATGCGCACGAACGCGTTGTAGGACGTCTCGAGGATCGCCCCGAACATCACGGCGCTGGCGGCGATGCCCGGGGCGATGAACGCCACGTACGACACGCCCTCGATCGAGGTGAGGTAGGCGCCCAGGCCCAGGCCCATGATGGCCAGGTAGGCAATGGCCTCCACGAACCGCGGTCCAAGGGTGGTGAGGATGGTCTTGCGCCCGACCGTGGCGTTGCGCGACCAGAACCGCACGGCGCCGGCCACGGTGACCCGCTGCGTGGCGGGTGTCAGGCCAGGGCCTCCAGCGCCTGCTGGAAGTCGTCGGCCAGCCCGGTGTGGCCGTTCGCCAGCGCGGCATCGATACCGCTGAGGTAGGCGTCGGCAGCGGCGTCCGCGTTGCCCGTGGCGGCAAGGCACTCGGCCAGGTGACCCCATGCCGCGCCCTCGTCGCTGGCCAGGGCGAGGTACGCGCGGTACTGGTCCACGGCCTCATCCCACCGCTCCGCCTGCCGCAGCGCCACGGCCAGGCCGTAGCGGGCGCGGGGCTCATCGGGCTGCTCGACCACCAGATCGGCGAAGTAGGCGATGCGATCGATGCTCACGACGGTGATCGTACCGCCGGGGAATGAGGGGACAGTCCCCTGTGTCGTGGCTTGTGCGGTTTCGTCACGAGAATGTCACAAAAGGCACTTGGGGGACCCCTGAGATCCCGCTTGCCATGAGGCAATCCGCACGATGGTGCGCTTGTGCATGACCGTTGTTAGGGTGACTCCGGTCGGCGGGGTGGTACACCCCTCGCGAGCACTGCGGCAACGTGAAAGAGGCCGGTCCGGTTGGACCTGTACACCTGGCTTCCACTCCTGATCTACATCGTCATCGGCATCGGCCTTGCCGTGGCGCTGTTCTCGTTGTCGCTGGTGGGTCGCAAGCGGCCCAACCCCACCAAGGCCCTGCCGTTCGAGAGCGGCATCCTCACCGTGCAGCCCACCCGGCAGCGGTTCTCGATCGACTTCTACCTGACCGCCATGCTCTTCATCGTGTTCGACGTGGAGCTCACGTTCATGTACCCCATCGCCACCGTGCTGCGCGATGAGGGGGCCATCGCCGTGTGGTCGTTCATGGTGTTCAGCCTGATCCTGATCGCGGTCATCTTCTACGAGTGGCGAAAGAAGGCACTGGAATGGCGTTGATCCCGCCTCCCGGCGCGCCCATCCGCCGCGCGCCCCGCACCGACCCGGCCATCGACTGGGACCTGCGCGATCCCCTGAGCGCCGAGGTGAGCAAGGGCCTGCTGCTGACCACGGTGGACAAGGCCATCGCCTGGACCCAGACCTCGGCCATCTGGCCGGCCACCTTCGGCCTGGCCTGCTGCTCGATCGAGATGATGCACACGCTGTCGCCCCGGCTCGACATGGGCCGGTTCGGCGCCGAGTACTTCCGCGGCACGCCCCGCCAGAGCGACCTGATGATCGTGGCCGGCCGCCTGACCCAGAAGATGGCCCCGGTGGTGCGCCACATCTACGACCAGATGCTGGAGCCCAAGTGGGTGATCAGCATGGGCGCCTGCGCCAGCACCGGCGGCGTGTTCAACAACTACGCCGTGGTGCAGGGCTGCGACAAGATCATCCCGGTGGACGTGTACGTGCCCGGCTGCCCCCCGCGCCCCGAGGGCCTGATGGAGGGCATCGACGTGCTGCGCAAGAAGATCGGCGCCAACGGCCAGGAACCGTCATCGGAGCTGATCGCCCGCCGCCGCGAGGAGCGCGCGCAGTGGGACCGCGAGCACGCCGAGGAGCTCGCCGAGCTGCGGCAGGTGAGCGCCGGCCACGACGTGGAGCAGGCCGGCGAGCCGCCCCGCGTGGAGCCGGTGGTGGCCGAGGCCGAGGCCAGCGCACGCGCCGCGGAGGCCCGGGGTGAGTGACGTGTCGGCGCAGATCGAGGCGGCGTCGCCCGGCGCGGTGGTGGCCGAGTGGGAGCACGTGGGCGAGCTGACCGTGGAGGTGCAGAAGGAGCGCATCGTGGAGGCCTGCACGGCCCTGCGCGACGGCCCCTCGCAGTACCTGCTGCTGTCGGACGTGACCTGCGCCGACTTCCCCGACGAGCCCGGGCGGTTCCGCATGGCCTACCACCTGACCGCCATCCCCACCGGCGCCCGCGTGCGGCTGCGCGCATGGGCCGGCGCGCTGGACCCCGAGATCGAGTCGGTCACCTCGGTGTGGCCCGGGGCCAACTGGATGGAGCGCGAGGTGTACGACCAGTTCGGCGTGCGGTTCGCCGGCCACCCGGATCTGTGCCGCATCCTCAACCCGCTCGACTGGGACGGCCACCCGCTGCGCCGCGACTACCCCATCGGCGGGGAAGACGTGCAGTTCTCGGACGTGGTGTGAGGGGGACGGGCACCTGATGAGCACCACCGACCCGGGCACCCAGAACTTCCCGCTCGCCGCCGAGGGCCGCGAGGCGCTGGAGGCCGCCGCGCGCGAGCAGCGCGCCCTCACCCCCACCGAGCGGGTGATCGCCAGCGTGGAGGCCTACACGCCCGAGGAGGCCGCCGAGCGCACCCTGGCCAACGAGATGCTGGCCGATACCCGCCCGGGCGTGCGCCAGCCACTGCTGCTGAACCTCGGGCCCAACCACCCCAGCACCCACGGCGTGCTGAGGCTCATCGTGGAGCTCGACGGCGAGGTGGTGCGCGAGGTCACGCCGGTGATCGGCTACCTGCACACGGGCATCGAGAAGCAGTGCGAGAACAAGACCTGGTGGCAGGCCATCACGCTGGTCACGCGCATGGACTACCTGGCGCCCTTCGCCAACATCAAGGCGTACACGATGTCGGTGGAGAAGCTGCTGGACATGGAGGTGCCCGCGCGCGCCGAGTGGATCCGCGTGCTGCTGGCCGAGCTGAACCGCATCGCCAGCCACCTAGTGTGGCTGGGCACCTCGGGCCTGGAGCTCGGCGCCATGAGCGTGTTCTTCTACTGCTACCGCGAGCGCGACGAGCTGCTGGACCTGTTCGAGATGGTGTCGGGCGAGCGCATGAACCACCGGTACTTCCAGGTGGGCGGCTGCTCGGACGACCTTCCCCCGGGCTTCGTGGAGCGCGTGCGGGCGTTCGCCAAGGAGATGCCGAAGCGCATCGACGAGTACGAGGCCCTCCTGACCGGCAACCCCATCTGGAAGGACCGGATGGAGGGCATCGGGGTGCTGCCGGCGGACGAGCTGCTGGCGCTCGGCGTGACCGGCCCCACCCTGCGCGCGGCGGGCATCCCGCACGACCTTCGCAAGGTGTCGCCGTACTCCGGGTACGAGCACTTCGAGTTCGACGTGCCCACGGCCACCGAGGGCGACAGCTACGCCCGCTACCTGGTGCGCGTGCGCGAGATGCGCGAGAGCCTGAAGATCATCCAGCAGGTGCTGGACGGCCTGCCCGAGGGCCCGGTGATCAGCGACGACCGCAAGGTGGTGCTGCCCCCGCGCGAGGAGCTGGCCTACTCGATGGAGGCGCTCATCCACCACTTCAAGCTGGTGAGCGAGGGCTTCATGGTGCCGGCCGGCGAGGCCTACGCGGCAATCGAGAGCCCGCGCGGCGAGATGGGGTGCTACACCGTGAGCGACGGCGGCCCCAAGCCCCACCGCGTGCACATGCGCGACCCCTCGTTCGTGAACCTGCAGGCCACCGCCCCGCTGTGCCGCGGCGGCTACCTGGCCGACCTCATCGCCATCGTGGCCACCATCGACCCCGTGATGGGGGGCGTGGACCGATGACCACCACCCAGCTGGAGGAGTACCTGGCCCCGCTGCGCCCGCAGTACGCCGACCCCCGGTCGCTCATCCTGCCGGCGCTCAAGCACGTGCAGGAGGAGTCGGGCTGGCTGGCGCCCGACGGCCTGGCCGCCGTGGCCGAGGCCACCGGGTTCTCGCAGGCCTACGTGGAGAGCATCGCCACGTTCTACGACCGCCTGTACCTGGACCCCGTAGGGCGCTATTGCATCAACGTGTGCGTGACGCTCTCGTGCATGCTGCGCGGCTCGGACGAGATCTTCGAGCACCTGGCCGACTACCTGGGCCTGGACGGCGAGGGCACCACGTCCGACGGCATGTTCACGCTGCACAAGGTGCAGTGCATCGGCGCCTGCGACCGCGCGCCCTGCCTGCAGGTGGACTCGGGCGAGCAGATCGGCCCGCTCGAGCCCGCCGACGCCACGTGCCTCATCGACGACCTCCGCGACGCACCGGCCCCCGAGAGGTACTGCCGCTAGATGCCTGAGCTCAACTCCGTGTACCGCCACCGCGAGTTCGGTGACACCCTCACCGTGCTCTCCGAGTACGAGCGCGCCGGTGGCTACCAGGGCCTGAAGGACGCCCTGGCCATGACCCCCGACGACGCCCTGTACGCCTTCCACCGCTCGGGCCTGCGCGGCCGCGGCGGCGCCGGGTTCCCCATGGGCCGCAAGGCGTCGTTCCTGCCCAAGGACACCGGCAAGCCCACCTACATCGTGGTGAACGCCGACGAGAGCGAGCCCGGCACCTTCAAGGACCGGGAGATCATCGAGCACAACCCGTTCCAGTTGATCGAGGGCATCACCATCGCGGCGCACGCAGTGGGGTGCGAGCGGGCGTACATCTACATCCGGGGCGAGTACGAGCACCAGGCGCGCATCTTGGACAGCGCAGTGGAGCAGGCGCGCGAGGCCGGCCGCCTGGGCCCCCACGCACTGGGCCAGGACCGGCCGTTCGACATCACCGTGTACCGCGGGGCGGGTGCCTACATCTGCGGCGAGGAGACCGCGCTGCTCGAGAGCCTCGAGGGCAAGCGCGGCCAGCCGCGGCTGAAGCCGCCGTTCCCGGCCGTGGCCGGCCTGTACGGCTGCCCCACGCTCATCAACAACGTCGAGACCCTGGCCGCCCTGCCGCCCATCATGCACCGCGGCGCCGACTGGTACGCCAGCATGGGCACAGAGAGGAGCCCGGGCACCAAGCTGTTCTCGGTGTCGGGCCACGTGCTGAACCCCGGCAACTTCGAGATCGTGCTGGGCGAGACCACCCTGCGCGAACTGATCTACGACATGGCCGGCGGCCTGCGCGAGGGCCGCGAGGTGAAGGCCGTGTGGCCGGGCGGGTCGTCGGTGCCGGTGATCGGCATCGAGTCGCTGGACGTGCCGCTGGACTACGAGGCCCTGAACGGCGTGGGCACGTTCCTGGGCAGCGGCGGGTGCATCGTGATGGACGACTCCGGGTGCATCGTGCGCGCCTCCTGGCGACTGGCGCAGTTCTACCGCCACGAGAGCTGCGGCAAGTGCACCCCGTGCCGCGAGGGCACCGGCTGGCTGGCCAAGATCCTCGGCCGCATGGTGGAGGGCGAGGGCCGCGGCGAGGAGGACATCCGCATGCTCGAGAGCCTGTTCGGGCGCATCGCCGGGCGCACCCTGTGCCCCTTGGCCGACGGCGCCGTGATGCCCGTGCAGAGCGCGCTCGAGTTGTTCCGCGACGAGTTCATCCGCGTGGCCGAGCATGGCTCGCCCCGCCCGGTGCCCATGATGGAGGCCCCGGTTGGCTGACGCGCCGCAGGGGGGACAGTCCCCGGACCTGGTGACCTTCACGCTCAACGGGCGGCAGGTCACCGCTCCCAAGGGCACCATGCTGGTGGATGCCGCCAAGGCCGTGGACGTGGAGATCCCCATCTTCTGCTACGAGCCGCGGCTGGGGCCGCCCGTGGGCGCCTGCCGCATGTGCCTGGTGGAGATCGAGGGCATGCGCGGGCTGCAGACGGCCTGCTCCACCCCGGTGGCCGACGACATGGTGGTGCACACCGAGAGCGCCGTGGCCAAGGACGCCCAGGACGGCGTGCTGGAGCTGCTGCTGGCCAACCACCCGCTCGACTGCCCCGTGTGCGACAAGGGCGGCGAGTGCCCGCTGCAGGACCGCACCTTCCGGTTCGGCCCCGGCGAGACCCGCACGCTCGAGCCCAAGCTGCACTTCCCCAAGCCGCTCGACCTCTCCCCGCTGGTGGCGCTGGACCGCGAGCGGTGCATCGCCTGCTACCGGTGCGTGCGGTTCAGCCAGGACGTGGCCGAGGACGGCCAGCTGACCTTCCAGGAGCGCGGCGACCACACGGAGATCGCCACCTTCAGCGGCGACCCCTACGAGGGCCGGTTCACGGGCAACACCATCGATCTGTGCCCGGTGGGCGCGCTGACCAGCAACCCCTACCGGTTCGTCAGCCGCCCCTGGGACATCAAGAACACGCCGTCGGTGTGCGCGGGGTGCTCCATGGGCTGCAACATGGAGATCACCGAGCGCGACAACGAGGTGAAGCGCCTCACCGGCCGGCCCGACCCCAACATGGCCGTGGAGGAGGGCTGGATCTGCGACCGCGGCCGCTGGGGATACCCGGCGCTGCGCAGCGCCGACCGCATCCCGCACGCGGTCCTGGTGGACGGCGTGGGGCGCCGCGGCGTGCTGCTGGAGCGCGCGCTGTCGGAGGCCGCCGCGCTGCTGATCAGGGCCGACCTGCGGGTGGGCGTGCTGCTGGGCACCCAGGCCACCGTGGAGACCGGGTTCCTGGCGCAGGAACTGGCCGAGCGCGTGGGCGACGGCCGGGCGATGGTGCGCCGGGCCGGGCTGCCGGGCCACGGCCTGGGCCCACTACGCGCGCTGGCCGGCGCCCAGATGGACGACCTCGACGCGGCCGACGCCGTGGTGGTGGTGGGCGGCGACCCCGCCGCGCAGCAACCGGTGGCCGAGCTGCGCATCCGCAAGGCACGCCGTCACGGAACCCGCATTGGCCTTGTGGGCCCGCGCCCCACGGCGCTCGATGACAGCGGGCAGGTGGTGCGCACCGCGCCGGGCCACCTGGCCGGGGGCATCGACGCCGTTCGCGACATGCTGCTGGGAACCTCGCGCGCGGTGGTGCTGTGGGACGAGGCCGACCTGGCCGCCGAGCCCGCGGCGGCGGCGGCGCTGGCCGACGTGGTGGCCGCCACCCCCGGCGCCCGGGCAATCGAGATGTGCGCGGATGTCGCGGGCCCGGGCCTGCGGGCGCTGGGCATCGCGGCCGCCGACGACCTGCTGGCGGCCGTCGAGGCCGGGCGGCTGGACGTGCTCATCACCATCGGGGTCGACCCCACGGCGGGCCCCGAGGGCGCGCGGTGGAGCGCGGCCATCGACGGCGTGGGAACCATCATCGAGATGGCCGCCTACGCCTCTGGCCTGACCGACCGCGCCACGCTGGTGCTGCCGCTGCTCACCCCGCTCGAGGAGGAGGGCGTGCTGGTGAGCATGGCCGGCCGCGCCCAGCGGCTTCGCCCCGGCGCGCGCGAGTGCGAGGGCGCCGCGTCCGCATGGGAGCTGCTGGTGGCGCTCACCCACCGCCTGGGCCGCCCCGTGCCCGACCGCACCCCGGCGCAGGCGTTCGCCCGGCTGGCGGAGCGGCACGCGCCCTTCGCGAGCCTCGACTACCGCACCATCGGCACCACGGGCGCGGTGATCGCGCCGGCGCAGGCAGGGCCCGCGGCCCCGGCCGCCCCCGGCCGCCAGCCCGAGGGCGACGGCCTGCTGGTGGTGCCGTGCCGGCCGGTATTCGGCGATGCCACGGCGTTCCGGTCGGATGCCCTCGCGCCCGTGCGCGAGCCGGCGCGCGTGCGCCTTGCTCCCGCCGAGGCCGAGCGCCTGGGCGTGCGCACCGACGCCCGCGTGGCCATCGCCACGCCGCACGGCGAGGCCGTGCTGCCGCTCGAGATGGACTCCCGCCTGCCGGAGGGCGCCGCGTACCTGGTGATGGGCGACCCCGCCGCCGGCGCGGAGCGCCTGCTTCCCATGGACGGCGGCCCCGTGCGGGCCGTGGTGGGCGCGGCCGTGCGCGCCGAGGTGAGCGCCTGATGCCGCAGGAGTCGGTGATCGTGATGCTCATCCAGGCCGTGGTGGTGGTGGGCGTGGTGTTCTCGGCCTTCGCCGGCCTGACCGTGGTGGAGCGCAAGCTGATCGGCCGTTTCCAGGCGCGTCGGGGCCCCAACCGCGCGGGGCCCTTCGGCCTGCTGCAGCCGCTGGCCGACATCGGCAAGCTCACCTTCAAGGAGGACTTCGTCCCCGCCGGCGCCAACCCGTGGGTGTTCCGGCTCGCGCCGATGATCCCCGTGGTGGCCGCGGTGGCCGCACTGTCGCTGATCCCCTTCGGCGGGGTGCACGAGTGGTTCGGCTACACGGTGACCCTGTACGGCACCGACCTGGGCGTGGGCGTGCTGGCCCTGCTGGCGCTGAGCAGCCTTGGCGCCTACGGGCTGATCCTGGGCGGATGGGCCAGCGGCAACAAGTACTCCCTGCTGGGCGCGGCCCGCAACGCCGCGCAGCTGGTGTCGTACGAGGTCGCGCTGGGGCTGTCGATCGTGGGCGTGGTGATGATCAGCGGCAGCCTGTCGCTGGTGGACATCGCCAACGCCCAGGCCGGGGGCCTGTGGTACATCCTGCTGCAGCCGGTGGCGTTCGTGGTGTTCATGATCGCCGCGTTCGCCGAGACCAATCGCACGCCGTTCGACCTGGGCGAGGCCGAGAGCGAGCTGATCGCCGGGTACAACCTCGAGTACGGCTCGGTGAAGTTCGCCATGTTCATGGCGGCCGAGTACGTGGCCATGATCGTCATCTCGGCGTTCGCCGCCACGCTGTTCCTGGGCGGACCCAACGGGCCGTGGCTGCCGGGGTTCGTGTGGCTGGGCATCAAGATCGCCGCGCTGCTGTTCCTGTTCATCTGGGTGCGGGCAACGCTGCCGCGCTTCCGGTATGACCGCCTGATGAAGTTCGGATGGAAGGTGCTGATTCCCGTGGCCATGGCCAACGTGGTGGTGACCGCCGCCGTTCTCGGACTGGGATTCGCCAACTGATGGGCGTGCTCGATCCGCTCAAGGGCTTCGGCGTCACCTTCCGCAACCTGCTGAGCAAGCCGGTGACCATCGGGTACCCCGAGCACCGCACCCCGGTGTACCCGCGCTTCCGGGGCCGCCACCGCCTGTGGCGGTTCGAGGACGGCCTCGAGAAGTGCGTGGGCTGCTCGCTGTGCGCCGCGGCGTGCCCGGCCGACTGCATCCGCGTGGTGGCCGAGGAGAACACGCCCGACAACCGCGTGTCGGCAGGCGAGCGCTATGCGCGCATCTACGAGATCAACATGGCGCGCTGCATCTTCTGCGGCTACTGCGAGGTGGCGTGCCCGTTCGACGCCATCACGCTGGAGCACAGCTACGAGCTGAGCGAGTACAGCCGCGAGGCACTCATCTACGACAAGGAGACCCTGCTGGAGCCCGCGCCCAAGCAGCCCCCGCTCCACCCCAACGTGCCGGGCGCTCCCCCGCCGGTGGTCCCCTCGTAGTGCCGGTCGACACCCTCACGCCGGGCCGGCCCATGCTTTTCATGGGCGAGGGCTTCCGGGTGCACGCAACCTCTGCCACCACGGGCGGCGGGTTCCTGATCGCCGAGATCGCCTCGCGTCCCGGCGGCGGGCCCGTCCACATGCACGCGCACGAGGCCGCCGAGCAGTACATGTGCCTTGACGGCCGCATCACGGTCATCACCGAGGCCGCCACCACCGAACTCGCGCCGCTTCAGAGCACCACCATCACCCCATGGCTTCCCCACACCTACCGCAACCTGGGCGACTCCCCGGCGCGGCTGCTGTGCACTCTGTCGCCTCCGGACGACATGGAGGCCTTCCTGCGCGAGGTGTGCGAGCCCGTGGACGATCCCGCGGCGCCGCTGCCCCAGGTCACGCGCGAGCAGAGCGACCGGGCCATGGAGGCCGCCGAGCGACACGGGATGAGGGTGTTCCGTGGGTGAGAAGATCACCTTCGCGGTGGCGGCCATCGGCGCGCTGGGCTTCGGCGCGGGCGTGGTGTTCTTCCGCGACGCCTTCCGCGCGGCCGTGAGCCTGATCGGCGCGCTGCTGGCGGTGGCCCTGCTGTTCGTGGCCCTGCTCGCGCCGTTCGTGGCCGTGGTGCAGGTGATCGTGTACGCCGGCGCCATCGTGGTGATGTTCCTGTTCGTCATCGCCTACCTGGGCGAGCGCGGGGAGATCACCTCGGTCGACCGCCTGGACCGCTGGCAGGTGGTGGGCTGGCTGGGGCTGATCGGCTTGGGCGGCCTGGGGGCCATCGCCGTGCTGTCGTCGGCATTCGGGCCGAGCACGCCGGCGCCTGAGGCCACCGACGTGGGATCGGCGCAGTCGATCGGCGTGGCCATCCTCGATAGCCACATCATCGCGCTGCAGGGCATCGCGGTGATCATGCTCATCGCCACCGTGGGCGCGGTGATCCTGGCCAAGAGCGCGGTGCAGGGCGAGGGCGGCCGGTGAACGTGCCCATCGAGGCATACCTGCTGCTGTCGCTGGGCCTGCTGGTGCTGGGGCTGATCGGCGTGATGCGCCGCCGCAACCCCCTGATGCTGCTGCTCAGCGTGGAGCTGATGCTGAACGCCGGCAACGTTGCGCTGATCGGCTTCTCGCGCATGTGGGACGACCCCTCGGGCCAGGTGTTCGCGCTGGTGGTGATGGTGGTGGCCGCCGCCGAAGTGGTGATCGGCCTGGGGCTGGTGGTGGCCATCTACCGCACGCGCAGCAACCTCGACGTGGACGAGCTGTCGTCCATGAGGGGCTAGCCGGTGGCCACCGCCCTGTCGTGGATCGTGCTGGTGCTGCCGCTCATCAGCGGCGTGGTGCTGGCCGGCTGGCCCACCGAGCCGCCCAGGGGCGTGACCCGCCTGCTGGGCATCGGCAGCATCCTCGTCGCATTCGCGCTGAGCGTGACGGTGTTCATCGGCATGCTGGGCAACCCGGCGGACGACCGCACGTTCACCTCGAGCGCGTTCCAGTTCATCGACATCGGGTCCACCGCCCTCGATCTCTCGATCCTGGTCGACCCCCTGAGCGTGATGATGATGCTCATCATCACCGGGGTGGGATTCCTCATCCACCTGTACTCGGCCGAGTACATGGAGCACGACCGCGACTACCGCAGGTTCTTCGCCAGCATGAACCTGTTCGTGTTCTCGATGCTGCTGCTGGTGCTGGCCGGCAACTTCTTCTTCCTGATCGTGGGCTGGGCGTTCGTGGGGCTGGCGTCGTACCTGCTGATCGGCTTCTGGTACGAGCGCCCGAGCGCAGTGGCCGCCGCCAAGAAGGCCTTCGTCATCAACGTGATCGGCGACGTCGGCCTGGTGCTGGCGGCGTTCCTGATCCTGCGCGAGCTGGGCACGCTCGACTACGGCCAGGCGTTCGCCGAGGCCGGCAGCCTGGGCCAGAACTCGGGCACCGTGCTGGCCATCTGCCTGCTGCTGCTGGTGGGCGCCGCCGCCAAGAGCGCCCAGGTGCCGCTGCACACGTGGCTGCCCGATGCCATGGAGGGCCCCACCCCGGTGAGCGCGCTGATCCACGCCGCCACCATGGTGACCGCGGGCGTGTACCTGATCGTGCGCACCCACGCGTTCTTCGACCTCTCATGGCTCGCGGGCGACATCGTGGCCATCGTGGGGGCCATCACCCTGCTCATGGCCGCCACCGTGGCCCTGCAGCAGGTGGACATCAAGCGCGTGCTGGCCTGGAGCACCGTGAGCCAGGTGGGCTACATGATCATGGCCGTGGGCCTGGGGGCCTACGCCAGCGGCATGTTCATGCTGATGGCCCACGCCTTCTACAAGGCGGCGCTGTTCCTGGCGGCGGGCATCATCATCCACGCACTGCACGACGAGCAGAGCCTCGACCGCATGGGCGGCCTGCGCAAGTACCTGCGCGTGGCGTACTTCGGCATGGCCGCGGGCGCGCTGGCCATGGCCGGAATCCCGGGCTTCTCGGGATTCTTCGCCAAGGACGAAGTGCTGGCGTCGGCGCTGGCCGGCGGCACCATCGGCGTGATCTGCTGGGTGATCGGAATCATCGGCGCGTTCCTGACCGCGCTCTACATGTTCCGCCTGCTGTTCCGCGCGTTCTTCGGTCC
>Ga0180432_10009282_pt1 | contig 12027 bp, 7 predicted proteins | sample SS_ome_10_FD_132414 | JGI IMG/M metagenome (GOLD analysis project Ga0180432, IMG submission 132414) | Hypersaline lake sediment archaeal communities from the Salton Sea, California, USA - SS_1_MS_2 metaG | ecosystem: Environmental > Aquatic > Non-marine Saline and Alkaline > Hypersaline >...
CGAAGTGAGGTACTCAAAAGCATCCAAGGTAAGCGTGCCCCAGTTGCTCGTGTCCTCGATGTCCGCGCGGAGTGGTATTCCCTTCTCGAATTCGTAGGTATTGCGGTCCGTGATAACCAGGTCGTGTGCTGCATCCGTAGTCCGATCCACGGACTGCAGGACTTCGCCGTCTTCACGTACCAACGGAAGGCCTACGATGACATTGAGGGCGCTGCCAATGTAATCGAAGGTCGGCCCCAGCATGAAGTACCGCATGATACCCTGGAGCAGCGCGCGGTACGACTCGGATGACGGCTCAAAGCGATCGATGAGATAGCCGTAGTTGAGATACAAGTTGAACCGATCGACCTGGGCCTCGGGAATCCAGAAGGCCAACTGGCGGTAGTCCGTCGTCGTGCCGGCGGAGTCTTCCACCTCAACGATCCGAAACGGAACGCCGGGGATGAGGTCTCCGGTTCCCGTCCAATTGAAAGGGTCCTTGATGAACCGCAGTTCGTCTGTTTCGCCTTCGATGTCGATTTCGAAGTCCAACAAGTTTTCCAGGATCACCGTAGGCCCGAAGACTCTGTTCTGAAGCTGTTCGAAACCCTTGATGTTGTCCGGCAGCTCAAAAACGTAGCGGTCTGTCGTGGCGTCGTAGGAGACCTGGTCCTCACGCACGGTCAGCAGCTTGAACCATTCGCGGTTGAAAACCGGCGTCTCCCTGATGGAGATGTTCAAGACGGTCGACAGCAGGTCGAGGTAGGCCTGCCCTACCAGCATCTCAGTACCGCGGTAAAGCGGCTTGAGGTGGTCAAGGTCTTTGAAGAAGCGCAGCCAAAGGTCGCTCAGGCCGTGCAGAAAGCTCGCGGGTCCTTGGTATTCCTGGGGCATCAGATCGCCTCGAACGTGATGAGGTCAGATGCGGTGAGGTAGCGCACCGTGTTGTCGCTCACACCGTACTCCGCTGGGTCATCCAAGCGGTTGTAGTCGTACCCCGAGTAGCCCGGGTCGTGTTTGTCGGGGTCGATGATGATCTGGTCGGTGGTCTTGTAGTAGATGACCCGGCCGTCCGGGGACAGCAGCTCGTAGTAGGCCGTGATGGGCTCGATGTATCCAATGACGTCGTAGTTGGCCCGCAAGAAAGCCGCGATGTCGGAAACGTCCAGGTCTTCTTGCGTATCGAAGTCGTTGATGAACGCCACCAGCGCCGTGGTTGCTGCGTCTTCATCCAGTGTATCGGTCGCCATCTTGGCCAGCTTGTAGCGGATGTTCATGTTGACGTACACCGGGTACAGACCCCGCGGGATAACACTGCCGCAGGTGATGCGCCGGTTGGTGCTGACCATGTAGGCCCACACCGAATCGTAGCCCGACAGGGTATCGTAGACCACGTGCAGAGTTTTCCCGTCGAACCTGTTCTCTTCTCCGGAAGGAACGTCCCAGTTCACTTGCAACTCCATCAGCTGCCAGCCGGAAAAACTCTCGTTCGGGTTGTGTCCGAACACGCGGTATTGGAGCAGAGCTGGATCGAGGGGGTCACCCGGATTGGGCCGGGGTTCTTCGAGCGCGCCCTCGGCCAAGTTCACTCGGTTGGGAAAAGTAATCCGTCCGCTGACACTGAGATCTGGGTCAGTCGAGTCCTCGATGTAAACGTCCGTGATCCGGTAGATGGGTTTGGCCGGCAAAAGCACACGCCCGTAGCGCTGGATGCTCTTGGTAAAACGTCCGCTCAAGCGGCGGGACACCAGGTTGTCGTAGGAAGATGCGTTGTTCCCGATGCTGTACTCCACCACACGCGTGCACAAGTCCCAGGTGAGCCCCGTCTCGTCGGCGGCAAACGCTGCAGGGTTCCCGTCGGCGTCCACGAGGTCGGCCCAGTTGTTGGGTGCCGTAGCTACCGCATCAATGAGCCACGTACCGTCGCTGCCTGTGGAGTCCTTGATGCGGATCCACTTGCCTACATCAGCAGCTGTGAAGGTGTAGAGGGTGGACACGAGCCGATCCGTTGCACCTGTTGAGGGGCCCACCTCACCATCGTCGTAGCTGTCCTCGACCTCCGGCAACTCCAGTGGGAACTGGGAACGGCGTGGCACCATAACGCCGTAGGGAGTGATCTCGTGCAACACGTACTCTGCGGCTTCGCTGCCTGGGAGGTTATCGTAGATGCGCAGGATGTCTCCGACCGAAATGCCCAAAGTGGTGAAGTCAGAGATCGTGTCGTCCCGTAGCACGTAGTAGCCTGCGCGGGGGTCTGTGAACTCAGATGCAATGACGCCCGTGAACTCTTCCGACTCCGTGATGGGACTGCGGAGAAAGGAGTCCGTGTAGCCGCCGGCATGTATGCGTAGTCCTGTGGCCTCTTCCACAATGAGGTCGCGCATCATCTCGGTGTCGCCGTAGCCAACGACGGTCACATCGTCCACGTCCGTGAACTCTTCCTTGAGCACTGAGTCGATGGAACGCGGGCTGTTGAGGTCCCGCGTGCTGATGGCAGTGGGTGCACGGTCAAGCATCTCTTCGGTGCTTTCAGTGCTCGCGGCGCCGCTGAACGTCGTGGTGTTCTCCACCCGTGTGGCGTAGGGGCTGAACTTGGTGAAGTTGACAAAGGGACCCGGTTCAATGTCGTAGTTGGCTCCTACCTCAGCCGCAATGACTGGAACACGGAGAGCGTATTCTGTGACTGCCCCTGTGGTATCTGTCACCGGCACCATGTCGTCCGAACCGTAGGCCAAGTCCTCGTCCGAGTCGATTACAAACGGAAGCGTGTTGGTCTTGTAAAAAATGTCGTTGCGCCGCACGGTCACGTCTGTCAGCTGGCTGAAGTAAACCGTCACTACGCCACGTGATTTGCGCCCTGTCTTCCTCTCGAGGAACCAGTTGGACAAGATCTCATCTACGGCATCGTCAACCTCGTCCCCTTCGTCTTCACCGAGCAAGAGTAGGGACTGCCGCTGCCGTGTAAGATCCGACTCTTTGCGAAGAAACGCGTAAACCAAAGACATCGCTGTGATGGCGAAGTCGCGCATGGCACTGCCACGCCCCAAATCGGCATCAGGCATGTTGTCACCGAGAAACTGCTCCAGCAAGTTCTCCGCATCCAGGCGATCCTGTTCGACGATTGTGATTTCAGCCATTGTTCGTCACTCCGTTATCCAACACTGGGAAGCTGCACGCGCACTGTGGTGCCTGCGGCATTTTGAAGAAGCACGGTCATCTCGAAACCTACGCTGGTGTTATCGACTTCGAGCGACTCCAGAACAGCGCTGCTGAGGCGCTCGTCTTCAGGAGCACCATTGATGACGTCGTACCGACGGATGCGTTCCTCTGCTTGCACCACAGCCAGGGTCACCATCTGGCGGATGCTGGCGGGGTCAAGGTTTCCCAAGAAAGCACTCATCATCGCCGTTCCGTAGTCAGGGTCAGAAATGTCTGTCCCCGCCGGTGTCATCAAACACTTGAGGTAGCGGTCTACCATCTTCTGGACACCTTGAACCGCTAGCATGTCTTTGTCTTCGAACTCCCCGAACCACAGGAACTTCTCATTGATGACTTCATCCTCAGGAACACCCTCAATGTGAATATCGTACGCCATGGTTCACCCCGTAACCTCTTCCCAGAGCCCTGTGGTCCAGTTGAACAGCGAACCCACCTGGGGCGCCGCTGCTGCAGCAACCGCATTGACGTCTTCAGCTCTGGAAAAACTGGCGGTCTTCTCCAGCAGTGCCGCCTCTTGCTTGTCGGAAAACGAGGTTCTCGCTTGCATCAGCTGACCCCGTGTGACTGCTCTCTTACGGGAGGCGCGCGCCTCCACGTCGATGGAATCGGCAGCCGCGACTGCCACCTCTTTCAGAAGCCCCGATTCCAGGGTGAGCGCGTCCCGCTTGGCCTCGGCCACCAGCACCTCAGTGGAGTCGGTGATGTCGATAGGGTCTTGGAAGAGGGCCTTTGTGTTGAATGGTTGCACGCTTTGGGCCCACTGGAGGACTTTGTTGTAGGGAAAGTTTTTCCAGGGATCCTTCTTGCGCGAAGGGTCGACCTCGTCGTGCCCCAAGACGAACAGACGCTTCGGGTCGTAGTCCAACGAAATGCCGTAGAGGTCGTGCATCATTCGCAGCAGCTCCGCGAGCTTCTGCAGCTGGGCTGTCGTGAACGAATCAAAGATCGGCCCCTCGAGCTCGACGCCAACGGCGTTGTCGTTGGTGATGCGCCCGAGGGAACGGTCGAACGGGTGCGGTTTGGACCTGGTGTGGAACGCAACATCATCAAGATCAACCATCTGCACCAACTCGCCGCTCTTCCCGATAATAAAGTGTGTAGACGCCTCTCGGTTCTCTTGGCTGAACTCGTAGATGGTGTTCTTCAACGAGCATGCTCGGACAGCGTAGGCGAAAGCGCTGTCGTACCCAGCGTCGCTGGGGAACAATGTGCGGTTTGGTTTTGTTGCTGATTTAGGCCCTCCAGGCCGGTGTACCATGAAATACTTGAACTGGCGTCCCCGGCCCTTTCCCAACGCTTCGTAACGCGACGGGTGTGCCGGTACAAAGGTCGCGCCTACCACCACCTTTTCTGCGTACGCATCGCGTCCTGCATCATCGTAGGGCATCTTCCGCGCGCGCTTGTTGGCATAGGCCTCCGCGTTGTCACGGATGAGCGAGCGCTTGTACCGCACCCACCGGTTGAAAACAGCAAGCCTGCGCTCCTGTTGCTGCCCCGAAACAGGGTTGGCGACTGGTACTTCGTTGAGATGCGTGCCTGCCATTACCACTTCCTGCCGGACATGATGTTCTCAATCCGGTTGGTCATCAAACGTTTTTGGTAACTGAGCTGCCCTTGGGTAAGACCCAACTTCTTCATGAGCTGCGGGTTGCTCATCGTTGGAGCGTCCCTGTAACCAGTGGAGTGCTCCCAGATCTGTTTCTGCAGGGGAGAGAAGTCATGGTAGATGTAGTCGATCATGCCGCTCTCGCCGGCATCGTCGTCAAAAATAGGTGGCGTGTCTCCGCTCTCGATGAACTCCTTGCGCAGGTTGGTCTGGTACGATTGCAGCGCCGGCTTCGACCACCCGAGCTGGTCGGCCATCTCGTCGCTCGTGGGCTCACGCCCCAGCAGGTCATTCAACTGGGCTTGGGCCGAAGTGTACGTGTGGTACTTGAGCGACTGATACTCCGGAATGCGGGCCAGGTTCTGGTGCTGGTAGTTCAACCGTGAAAGCTTCTTCAGTCTGTTGGTCACGTGTGTGGCCAGGGAAGCTCCGCCTGTGGGGCGGAACGTTTGGAGTGCCTCGTGCACCAGCGCTTTGGCTTCCAGCTCCAGCGCAGGACGTGCGAGTGTGCCGCTCCGCTGATTGACGGCGCGTTGAACCACCGGGTTGAGTTGGTCCAACACACGCTGAAGGTTGACCGCAGACGGGTTTCGTTTCCATTCACGCCAAAGCGCGACGTCTTTTTGAGCAACAGTTACAGGCACGTCAGTCCTCCTGAGGGTGCAGCTGGAACAGGAACTTGGTCCTGTAGTTTATCAGACGTTGACGCCAGTCTGCACGCGTATCCGCCGTCACCGCTTCTTGGGGAGCGTTGTTATCGTCGATCGTCGGCGCGTCTCCGGGACCCTGAACCAGGTCCAAGATCTCCTCGTAGAAGGGTGCGCCTTTTCCCTGCCGTGGGTTTTGTGTGTCGACCTTCCCCTTCCGAATCCCCTTTTCGTGGAAACTGATGTACTCCTCCAAGGTGCAAACAGGGCGTGACACGAAACGCATCGCTGCTTGTGCCTGGCGGAACATCTCGTCGTAGTCGTTGGTGGGGATAACTTTCACATACTTGTCGAGGTAGTCCTTGAACAGGAGCTCCCGATCGCTGTCCACGCCAACAATCTCTCCTGACTGCAAAATCAGGTTGATGGCGCTGTAGATGTCAAACGCCGCCGTCTTGACGGGACCACCACGGTAAATCTGGCGCTGGTGGAACAACGTTGTGAAGTACTCCTCGGCCTGTTCCAGCACCTGGGTCACGGCACGCACTTCGGGAATGGGGTTCGGGGGCGCAGCGCTTACGATGTATTGGCGCAGCTCCGGATTGCTTCCGGTGCGCGCATCGAGGATCTGCTGCAAGTATTCATCCAGCGTTTGCGCCAGGCTGAAGCTGGCAGACGTGCGCATTGAGTCGTTCGACAGGTTGTGCGTCACGCTGGTGGTATAGCCGAACACGTGGTTGCCTGTGGCTAAGTCGTCAAAAACGACGATTGGGAAGCTTGGCACGATGTACGGGTTGAACATCATTTCCACAGCGCCGTTTCGATGTGCCGCCCGCTGTCGGTAGTATTCATACCGTGCGTAAACCTGCTGCAACCAGGAGAGCTTCTGTTTCTTCGCGTCCAGCTTCTCCTCTTCCGTTGGGTCCCGGTCTTCCGGTAGGAAGAAAAACGACTGTTCGATGGGATCCGTCGCACCTTCGATCAGAACACCATCCATGGTGGATACGGGCCACCCGAGTTGCTGAATGAGCGCGTCCACTTCGATCGGTGGGTTCTTTACGTCGTAACTCGTTTTTCGGTTGGCGTTCTGAAAGAGCATCATGAACCACGGTGGCAGGTCCTGCTCCATCATCCGTGGTCCCTTGAAATACTCCTCTGGCCAGACCAGGAAGTTTTTGCCGGACACGGTCTCGTTGCCCTGTCCCCGGATGTTGTAGCGTCGATCAAGCTCTTGCTGCACCTGGCGCGGGTAGCCCGCGTGTGGAATGGCAAACTCGCTCAGGGCGCCACGCTTCTGGAAGGTGTTCACGAGCCACATGTTGTTCATGTACATGCGCGTGGGTTGCGCATCGTAGTTCTCGTTGTAGGTGAACTGGTCGTACATCGACGGAAAAACCACGTTGCACGACGGTGGCACGCCAAAGAGCCACTGAGGCTTCGTCACGTAGTTGAGCACGCGGTTCGGCTTCGACGGTTCGACTGCACCGGACGCCGCAGACAGAACACCGCTAAGGTCGCCTTCGATAGCTGCCTGGGTGATGGCCGCTTCCTGCTCCTTTTTCTGGGCCGCGTCAGAAAAGTCTGGTGGTCCGAGGATGTCACCTTTCACACCGGGTCCTGTCAGGTTCACCTGGGCAACAGGGGCAGTTGTGATCGCCAACACTTCGTAGTACATGCGCGAAAACACGTCGTTGATGATGGTCCACACGCTGCCGTTGGCCATCTGGTTCATGTGTGTCTTGAAGAGCTCCAGGGTGTCTTGCTCCCGAACGTAGCGCAACAGCGGGAAGATGCCCTCTGGGTCGTTTTCCTCGTCCAAGCGCATGTGGTCGATCTCAAGGAGTGGCGACGGTACGAACCGGTCCAAGAAACCCGTGCGCCTCATGTAGCGCGCGAAAAAATTGGTAGCTGCCACCGACCCGAGCTTGGTCTGCTCGAGGCTGCCTGTGCAAGAACGTAGGGCGTTCTCCACCATGTCGTAAGGGCGCCGAATGAGTTTGCCTACCTCGGTGTTCAGCCCTACGTACAGCAGGGAAGCGGGGAAGGTTGGGCCGAACTGCGACGACAGGATCTGCGCGGGGTCTTTCGCGCTAGACAGCGTGCCGGTAACCAAGCTGTCGAGTCCTTGGACAAAAGCAACATACAGCTCTTCCATGACCTTCAGGAAGTTCACTGATGTGAATTGTAGGGAGCGTCCCCGACTCGTATTGGCGTACTGCCAGCCGATGATGTCTCCCTCGAACAGCAGTCTGAAGTCGGGGTCAGTGCCTGACAGCTCGGTGTAGTAATCGTCCAGGTAGAAGGCGGCAACCTGGACACGGTCTTCCGCCCCAAGACGCTGCAGTTCCTTGTCAGGCGCCATGTTGATGTGGGCCCGGGGGATCTCACCGACGCCCATTTGCACCTGGATGCTGCGCGTAGGAACCTCTACTCCGTTGAAATAAACGACGTAGGACCCCTCATGTGGACGGTCTTCTGTGAAAACCGGCGACATTAGCTGCTCCCCGCCGTCGCGCCCAACACCACCAAGGCGCACGCAGCGCTCACCACATGAAGCGGCGATTCACTCATCAGGTAATCGAGAACGGGCTGGAGTGTTCTGCGCCCCACGAGCGCGTCCATCTCGCTGACGGCACGCTGCATCACGGGACCATTGCGAAGTATGACCGCTTGGATGCTCAGCAGTGACTGTGTGTCGCACAGCGTGACATCCGTAAGAGTGAGGTCAAAAACGCGCGCCAGGATGGTCCGGAGATCCGTAGCCGTCGAGAACCACAAGAGCGTCCGGGCTTGGATCTGTTGCACCTTCGATTGTGTGCACGCGCGCATCAGGATTCCCCGGAGCTGGTCTGTACCCGGGAAGTTCGGGATGCCGCTGATGAGTGTGTTCTCAAGCGTGCCAGGTGTCGGGGGGTTGCTTTCGAAGCACGTGTACTCGCCGAAGTAGCAGGTCCACTGGTCACTGGAGCTTGTCGCGTCGTTGTCACTGACCTGCGCATAAACCACGAGTTCCAAGTTCTGCGTCCAGGCCCCACCCACCGGACGGAAGCGCGCGTAGATACCGTCGACCGGGTCGTTGGCGTCGCCGATGAACGAAACCTCGTAACCTGGTTGCACTACGCCATTCACCAACACATCAGCTGTGAAGGTGGTGCCGTCCAGACGCGTTCCGATAATCCAGATGTTCCAGGTGGAAGTGTCGATGCCTGAAAACGTCTCGGCCGAATCGATGGCCTGCACGCGCAAGTAGTCCTTGGGGTCGATATTCGTCACCTGGTCGCCCGGAAAGAAATCCAAGAGGGGCGGCGACGGAACGACTGCCGTCCAAGCGGCCTGGTCGTTTGCAGTGTCGATGGTGTTCCCCGCGATGTCACGCACATTGGATACGGTAATCGTGTACAGAGTGCCTGAGGTGGCTGAGAGCGTAAAGGTGACTTTGTACCTTGTCGCTGTCACCTGTGTGATGGTCAACGCTCCCAGGGAAGGAGCGATTCCGTAGTTAGCTGCGTCCGTGGCATCTGCCACCTGGACGGTTTCGGTGTAGTCGATGTAGACAGACTGCGGGTCTCCAAAAACGGGGATGGCCGCTGCCAGCACCTGAGGCGCCACCCCGATTCCAGTGAAGCTCGCTTGGTTGTCGGGGGGTCCTGCGATGGTGTTACCGGCCAGGTCCTCTACGTTGCTGACAGTCACCTGGTAAGAACCACCCTGCAGCATTTCGTTGACTGTCACATCCACGACAGTCGCGCTGATGCGCACCACGCTGGCAGCAATGAGACCGCCGCTGAAGCTGTAGTTGGTTGCGGTGGTCAGCGCCGCGTTGTTCTTCATGTCCTCGTTGAAGGTCACACTGACGGTGAACTCGTCTTGCGCAGCGGCCCCTGACACCTCAGGTGCAACACCCACACCGGTGAAGGCGGCGGTATCGAAGTCCGGGTCGATGATTTGGCCATACAGGTTGGTAACGTTCGAGACCTCAACTTCGTACGCAGCACCCTGCTGCATCTCGGTGTCGAGGGTGACCTCCACCACCGTTGGACCACCGATGATGAGAGTAACGCCTGTGGCGGTGAAGCCACCCGTGAAAGCGTAGTTGGATGGGTTCAGGGCGTCGGCAGGATCCGTCGGACTCGACTTCTTCACCTCCTGGTTGAAGGTGACGCGGACCTTGTTGTAGGCCACCGCGCTGGCCCCAGCCACCTGTGGCTGGTCGAGCTCCGCACCGTGGGAAATTGACGGTACATTGATGAGGCCGACGTCGGTCATTTACTTCCCTCTCTTGCGGTCGAAACGCAGCAACGATGCCAAGCCGCGTCTCTGCGAACCAGCGCGCTGACCTGTGGTGCGGTGAAACATCGTGGGCGTTGTGGGGTCCGGTTGTGCCGCGATTGCCAGTCCGCGCAACTGCGAACCGTCACGCACTCCCGTTCCACGGGGCCCAAGGGTGAGAGCACCCATCCCAGCCTCGATGACAGAGCCACCTTCGTAGACATCCCTCGGGTGAGGCCCGCTGTTGATGAGCCCGATAATGACCGGCAGCGTGGGGTCGCTGGATCCGCCGGCAGTGGGAGTGCCCTCGACATCGAACAGCCAGTAATCTTCCGCCTCGGGAACCTCGGTGTCGTAGTCCGAGCCCACCGCTTGGTGGAAGTCGATATAGCCGTCTGGGTTCATGTGGCGCGGGTGTGTGGTGCCCGTGCGGATGTTGTCCACCTCGGTGTCTGTGAGTTTCCGGTTCCAGTAGGCCAGCCAATAAATCTTCCCGTCGTAGAACCGATCGGCTGCCGACACCAAGTCGCCGATTTTGACGGGCGCATCGTTCGAGTCGATAGCCCCGCGCGCGTTGCTGATGGACGATTCAGTACCATCCACGTCCAGGTATAGGTCGTTGACGGTGCCGGAGCCCGAGTACTCGTAGCGCATGCAAAAAAAGACGTCCGTGTCCACGGAAAGCACACTGGCCCGGGTCACGCTGGACGTGTTGGTTCCGTCGTCGCTTACCTGGGCAACCACGTCATCGTCTTGGATTTCCACCAACCACGAGCGGTCGTTGTTGGTCTCGTCCCACTTGCCGATGAGCGCGTGGTTCGCTTTGGTAATGGTTCCAGGAGCAAACTCCCCCATAACGGTGAAGTCATCGTCGTTGATTGACGGGTCGAATGCGGTCGCCCGCGTGGCAGGCAAATCTAGCGCCGCATTCGTTCCGTTGAAATCCCACCAACCTGCTTTGAGGGAAGCTGCCATGCCCGCTCCTGTCGACTACGCGATTTCAGGACCCACGATCAGGTCGATGGTGTTGACCTTGAAGTACCGGAAGGTGCGGTAGACTCCGCCCCACGACGCTTCCACCGTGTCTTCGCTCACGCCGCCGTACGGAGCTTCTTCGTCCGTGTTGGTCCAGCAGAAAGGGATGACTCCCTTTCCGGCATTGAAAATGCCCGCTGCCTGTTCCGTCAACGGCGTTCCGTTGTACGTCTCAAGCGTGAGGCGCCCCATCAACAGCTGTTCGTTTTGGTAATTACCGTAGCCCAATGCCAAGTCGTAATCCATGAGGTACGTCGAGGCCGGTTTCAAACTCTCAGGGTGAATTTCCAGGAAAAGGTCCCGGTTGTACGGGGACCTGTTGTTTCCGTCCATCCAGTTGGGATTGTACGCCTGGCTCGTGTTGTGTCCGGTCCGACTCAGCTGGCGGTGCGTCGCGTGCTGTGTGATCTGGTCTTTTCGGGACGGCGCGTACACCGGTACGAAGCTTGCTGCCAGGTTATCAAACCTCGCGTAGCTGAGATTGGTACCTTCGAAACCACCCGTGCGTACCGCCGGACGCGGGTCTTCGCCGATGACGGCGCCGCTCGAGTAGGCATACTTGGTACCCGCCGTCAGGTTGATGACACCCGTACCAACGGAGAGGACCTGGACCTCCTCCGTGGGAATCTCTTCCGGATCCAGGTTGGTCCAGTTGCCTGCAGGTGTTTCCGCACTCCGGTCTTCGTTGGTGTTCCAGTCCGCGATGTTCTGCGAGATGAGCCGTACTTTCTGACCCTCGGTGAACAGGTCGGTGTTGTTGACGCTTAGTGCTGTTGCGCCAGCCGAAGCGCCTGCAGACAGCGTGGTTGTGAGGGGCGACGCGAACGGAATGCAGTTGCCGATGTAGAAGGCTTGGTAACCGATAGTCGGCCACTTGGCCACGAGAAAAACCCCATCCTTGCTGCCGTACATCCACACCACGGTTCCTGCCACATCGTGGAAAGTCTGGGCCCAGGGAGATCCGGATTCGAGGTACGGAGACCAGATACCTGTGTGTCGGTAGCTGTAGGTGCTTCCGGTTCCGCGGCGCGACCAGCCTGGCAAGAAACCTGCTGAGTAGACTTTCGCAGTGGACGCTGTTGTGGGCGCCGACAAGAACTTCTGGTGAGTGAACACCGCGGTGGATGCCACGTAGTCCGTGACCCAACGCATCTTGCCGTCCACCACATTTTCGATGAGACAGTGGTGGTTGAACCGATCGTCGCCCCAGTACCCGCTGTCGTCCAGAACAGAGTCACCGGAGTAATCGGCTGCGCTGACAGTCCAACCCGA
>Ga0180432_10009285_pt1 | contig 12024 bp, 13 predicted proteins | sample SS_ome_10_FD_132414 | JGI IMG/M metagenome (GOLD analysis project Ga0180432, IMG submission 132414) | Hypersaline lake sediment archaeal communities from the Salton Sea, California, USA - SS_1_MS_2 metaG | ecosystem: Environmental > Aquatic > Non-marine Saline and Alkaline > Hypersaline >...
ACTTGTCTTCAAATAGAAGGCGACAGCCTTTTAGTGATTAACCAATTAAACGGAAAGTGGAAGGTTAAAGCAGATAATTTATTACCATTGTATAACTCAGTTTCCGCATTACTTAAAAAGTACGACTTCACTGTCAAACATATTCCCAGGAAGGAAAATGCTGAAGCCGATCGTCTGGCCAACGTAGCTATGGATTCTATCAGTGAAAACTCTAATTAGATATTGACAATAGGCCAAATGTATTTTTGCCCATGTATTTCAAATGATCTAATTGGCTACTAGTCGTCTTGAAAATCTTGCTACCATAGATGTCTTGCAGTAACAGCCATTCAAACATTCCTCCCATATACGCATACACATTGAAAAACCCTAAAGACCGCAATTGCTGGCATTTCGCATCTACACGTTCGTCTCCAGAGTTCAAACCATAAACGACAATCTTTACTCCAATGTTTTGCCTCAAATACTTATTCAAAGTAGATGTTTCGTCATCGGCGTGGATTGTGCCTTCAATCAAACACTCTTGTTGCCCAGCTGGCAATGTGTTTATCAATATGAATCCATCGTGCGCTAAGGCATACTGCACATCTTCAAAATTGATTTTTGTAGTGCTTATTTGCGCTCCCATATTACTTTAATGCTATGAAAATAGATTAGTATCTACTTAAATTATTTACTAATCTTATCCTCAGCTAGTCAAACCTTACCGTAATCTTCACATTCTCCTTCTTAATGCTCTTGCTCGCACAAATAGAAAGCTCCTGTCTCTTCTTTCGGGTCTTGTTGGTGGCATCCGCCGGTTGCTGCTTCCTTTTACTTGTGCTGTTTCGCGAATTCATATCTGCTCTGATCTCTTCATAATTCTCCTCAATATAGTCTACAATCTTGTTCTCCAAAGCCCACTTGAAAAAGTTCATCTGCCCGATAGTTGTTTGGATAGAATGGCTTCCATAGGGAAGATACTCCCTATCCCACCTACAAAATGGGTCAAACCTCATTTTCGAATACGAGTTCAGCATTTGCTTGTACTCTTTGAACACTTTGAAGCGCCTTGCATTCCCATCTGAACCTACAACATCATATGTAGTCCAGAATTCCTTAGCATAGTTAGTCACAAACCAGTCCACTATTCGCAACGAAATCTTAGACTCTCCGTTGATAATAGAGAGCATCCTCTGTAGATTGTCCCCCTTATCATAATAAGCAAGTAGACATCTCCTCAATACACTGTTCTGCGTAGAAATATTCGATTGCATTGCTAAAATGAATAACCAGTCATCGTTTAAATACTTTTGGCGACCATTGCTTGAAAGCAGTGTTACAAATCATAATAAAATACATTAGTATCTTATACTAGGGATTGTAATGTATGACAATGGATTATTTATCTTCACTCGCGACTTGCGGATTATAGACAACGTTGGTCTGAATGAAGCGATGAATCAGTGTAAGCGTGTATTTACAGTCTTCGTTTTCACGCCCGAGCAAGTAACCAGAAATTCATTCAAGTCAAATAATGCCGTTCAATTTATGATAGAATCTCTTACTAGTCTTGAACGAGCCATAAACGATAAGAAAGGCAGACTGCTCGTCTATTATGGAGAACCTGATACGATTATAAAGCGTCTAGTGTCAAGTCTTTCTATCAACGCGGTTTTCATAAATCAAGAGATTACACCATATGGACGAAAGAGGTTTGACGAGCTAAGTAAAGTTTGTAAGTCAATGGATGTACCTTTAAGTGAATGTAACGACTATTACCTGACTAGTCCTGGCTCTGTGTTAACATCTTCTGGTTCAACATATGTTAAGTTCACGCCATACTACAACAAGATTGTATCTGATATCAAAGCGAAGCGAGTAGACATCAACAAGCCAACGTCGCCAAGAACCTACAAGTTCGAAAAGCCACACAAAAACATCGGAGAAACTCTGTCGTTGAAAACAGCTATGACTCGTTTTGGCGGACGAGGAAGTCCTCAACGACTTGTTCATGGTGGAAGGGAAGAAGGTCTTACTAAGTTGCGCTCAATAAAACAGCGCGTATCCGACTATGAGGCCACCCGCAATGACTTAGAAGACCAAACTACTCAATTGTCTGCCTACATCAAGTTTGGGTGTATTAGCATTCGTGAGTCTTATTACGCTTTCAAGGATAAACTTGATAAGAAAGCTTCTGATTCGCTCATCCGCCAACTCTTTTGGAGAGACTTCTATGCTCAAGTGTTATTTAATAATCCTGAAGTATTGTTTAAGGCTATGAATGACAAGTATCGTAAAATCAAATGGTCAAACTCTAAGAAGTTGCTTGAAGCTTGGGAAACAGGAACTACGGGCTTTCCAATTGTCGACGCTGGAATGCGCGAGATGCTTCAGACTGGATATATGCACAATAGAGCTCGGCTAATTGTTGGCTCGTTTTTACCTAAGACTTTGCTGATTAACTGGCAGGATGGCGAGAAGCACTTTGCTAAAACACTTACAGATTATGACCCAGCGTCAAACAATGGGAACTGGCAATGGGTCGCAGGTTCAGGAGCCGACAGTCAACCTTACTTCCGCATTCTTAATCCATTCCTTCAGTCAAAGAAATACGATCCAGACGCCACGTACATTAAGCGTTGGGTCCCTGAGCTCAAAGATGTTCCTGCTAGCGATATTCACAAGTGGGATGCTGTTCATGAGAACTACAAAGACCTCAAATACCCTAAACCTATTGTTGATTATTCAACACAAAAGACAAAAGTGCTAGACGCATACAACAAGGCTCTCAAAAGTTGAATTGAACTTTGTCTATTTGTTTGTTCGTAATTCAGTTCAACCATTTGTATTTGGTATAATACTATTAGTATTCTGCGGACGTAAAAACTGTTGCTCAATGTTCAAGTGGTTTAGGTAGCTCTCGCCAGCCAAGAATGGATTTTGCCCTACTTGTGTATGGAAGTCTCTATTTCCAAGCTTTTGATTGAACTCATCGCGCTTGCTCGTTCGTCGAGTGTAACCTTCTAGACCGAAACCTTGGTTTTGCTGACTAAGCTGTGATATGTCATTTTCTAAAGCCCAATCGTAGGGAGATGTTTCTTCTTGTACTTGATGTTGCTGTGGTGCTCCATTCGGATGGCCTTGTCTTAACTTAGGAGTCTTTTCAATAGGCTCGCCATCCAATTTTGTCCATTTACTTTGCACCACATAGGAATATTGCTTGCTGTTTGACATCTTTATACTTTACAAGACTTTTGTTCTGCTTTGTTATCCGCAAAGACAATATATCCATATAGATATATAATGGCAAGTCAGCAATATGGCTTCGGTATGCCGTTCCGGAATCCTTATATGACCCAATCACAACTGGCAATCGGTCGTGCTATGTTTCAAAGAACGACTCCTTTTGTAGCTGAAAAGCAATTCAAGACTCAAAACCAAAGCACAGGAAGTTATGGTCGTTTGAATGCGCTTAAAACGCAAGCCGCTCGCTCCTCTGTTTCAATTAACGGTGTGGCGCCTGTATTTAAGGCAGTAGACAGAAACGTAGTTAATTCAAGTCTAGTAAAAGCGCGTAATATAGGTGGAGCCGTTCCAAGAAATGCTATTCCACGATGATTTACTCTTCATCAACTTTTGAAATAGACAAGTTCTTGGTCCAATGGAAGTCTTGGTAATCGAGTCGCCGTCTCTGAAGATTGCATTTCAAACAAGCAATCTTTGTATTTTGGTCGCTATGGCCTAGGTTGTTGTCTATTCTATCAAGAGTCCATTGGTTCATATCTCTTACAGTGTCAAACAATAAGCTAACGTGAATATTACAGAAGCAACACGTGATTGTCTCATCAATCAACTTTTGTCTTACTTGGTGCGTTGTAATCAGTGTCTTTGGATCATACAGTTTGCGTTTGACATCTTGCTGCTTATATCCATTGACTTTCCGCGCTACTTCTTTTGCTAAGAAATTCAATGATTCTACATCGCTGTCAGGTAGCGGACCCCCATAGTGCAGAGTACATAACAGTTGGTATTGGGCCTTGGCGTTTATTAAGTGCGGGGGTATAGTATAGCTGATTTGTCGCTTAGTCTTTGACGAATCAACATCATTATCGCCTTTCTCCGCGTGTTCATCGTCAAACAAAGCAACAAGCTTTTGGTCTTGTACACGCAGAGTCTTTTGTAATGAAATATCTGGCATCAGTTGTATAATGCTATATATTCTAAGTTTCTAAACATAAAATTGATGAAAGTTTAAAGGATGAGTCAATACTATATGTAACTAAGAAGTCACTTACAATGTCGGCATCTATAAGGTTTGACGATTTGCCTGTGCTTGAGAACGTTTTGGATATGTTTGACGTTGAACATGCCTTGGACTGGGATGAACGAAGTCAACTTGCTGAAACGTGTTCCTATCTTATCTGCGACTACATCCAAGAGAATCCTTTTGTCTTCTCGCAACCTTCTTATAAATCAATTATTAAAGAAGCTGTTATGACACTGATAGAGGAAACTGTTACTCCAGCTTGTGGGACCTTAGCTGAAGAGGAAATGGACTTGATATTTCAAATGGCGGCTTATAGTGTCTTTACGCATATTGTTCCACGGCGCTCTTATCGGAACACGTTTGTTCGCAAGCAGATGAGCGAATCCCGAAGAGAGTTAATTAGCAAAAAATTGGACAACATACGCGCTCGCCCTCAAGCAGAACAGTGTACGGAACAGTGGTACATAGACCGCTGGAATAGATTATCTGGAAGTAATGCTTACAAAGCATTTGGATCTCAATCTCAAGTAAATAGCTTGATACTAGAGAAATGTAAGCCACTCAATACGGCCAAATATAAATCGGTCAATGTAGAGTCACCTCTTCATCACGGTAAACGTTTTGAACAAGTATCTACGATGTTATATGAGTTCCTCTATGAGACCAAAATTGAGGAATTTGGGTGTGTGCCACATCGGCTCCATTCTTTTATAGGTGCATCACCCGATGGAATTGTTGTGAATAAAAATAGTCCTAGGTATGGTAGAATGCTTGAAATCAAAAATGTTACTTCAAGAAAGATTAATGGGATTCCGAAAGAAGACTATTGGGTACAAATGCAAATCCAGATGGAAGTGTGCGATCTCAATGAATGTGACTTCCTTGAGACTGAGATGTTTACATACGATTCTTATGAAGAGTTCGAGAAGGATGGCACATTCCAAAAGAGCGAGTCTGGTAAATACAAGGGCATTATTATGTTCTTCATCGTTGATGGAGCGCCCTATTACGAGTATCCGCCTTTCCAGTGTAGTCAGGCAGAATATGAACAGTGGGAAGAAGAGATGATGGTCAAACACCAAAGTCATACTTGGAACTGCAATATTTATTATCGTATTGACACAATCAGTTGTGTATTAGTTCTGCGGAATAAGATGTGGGCTAAAGCCGCCGTTGATAGACTCCGTGAAGTATGGGATATCATTCTATATGAAAGGGAAAACGGTTATGAGCACAGGATGCCTAAACAAAGGATTGTGAAAGGCCCTACTAAGACAAACGTTATCAAACTAGATGGAAGTGAAGCAACAGAGATGATTGACTATAATGACAATAACAATGGACCAGCTCCTTGTGTACTTAACAAATCAGACAATCAAGGAACACAACCGAATATGCAAAAAAGACAACGACAGTCGTGTGACGCTCTGGATAATGGAGACAATAGTGTTGAAAATAATCCTACAACATTGTTCGTAGAAACAGAAACGATCACTTAATTATTATTCTTTAGACAAGTATCATAGAAATTCACGCGGATTCCAGATCCCCATGCAGGAGGAACAGGTTCAGTGAAATGACCGGGAACTATTTTCTTATAAAACGCTCCACATAGCTCAGGAGGAGCACAAGTTCCATTACTTGGGTTATCCCAATACTTAATCAGATTAGTTTTCATAGATCGCGCTGGGAACGTAGGATAGTCTTTCCACTGTGTGTCATAAGTGAGATTTGAAAGATGGAATGGTGTGTTAGCTGGATACCAAGGTTCTAAAGGCAGCTGAATATCAGATTCAGGATAATTACCTGGCGACAAGTTTGTCAAACCTTCTTTGGTAGAAAAAAGGTCTTTGAACTGAGACCAAACTCCACTAAACACAAGGAATACTCCGACGAAAGTGATTAATGACCCAAGAAGCACATTCTGGCTGACAAACTTGAGATAGGTTGCGAGGCCAATTAAAGAAACTGTTACTAAACCCGAAAGTAGTAATATAGTCGCGTTCATCTATAGATAATCAAGACATTTTTGTTCGGAAGCAAGTCATTTAAAGGTAATTACTACTCTTATGTAATATGTCCACTATGGCCAATCAGGAAATGAGGGTGGTCAAGCGGGACGGTCGGTTGGAAGAAATCTCGTTTGACAAGATACTTCGTAGAGTTAAGTCTATTGGTGGTGATGCCAATCTTAATTTGAATTATACACAATTTGTTATGAGAGTGATTGACCAGCTTCACGACAAGATAACAACACGTCAGATTGATGAGTTAGCGGCAGAGCAGTGCGCTGGACTTGTAACTACACATCCTGATTATGGCGTTTTAGCCTCCCATATTGTTGTGTCCAATATGCACAAGGAAAGCCCAAGCACATTCAGCGCAGCCATTCAACAACTGAGTTCTTTTGTTAATAATGCTGGAAAAGAAACTTCACTGATTCACCAAAACATCTCTCAATTTGTGGAGTACAATCAGGACGTTCTCAATGCATCAGTAGACAAATCGCGGGATTACTTGCTTGATTACTTTGGACTAAAAACATTGGAACGGAGTTATCTTATGTCAGTAAATGGCAAGCGGATTGAAACACCACAATACATGTTTATGCGCGTTGCTTGTGGAATCCATGTTCAGTGTCACAACGACTTTGCTTGGACAAATCAAAAAGACAACGACAAGATTGTGGAGGCGGTCGTGGAAACATACGACTTGATGTCTCAGAAGTATTTTATCCATGCTACTCCCACATTATTTAATGCTGCAACTCCTCGGCCTCAATTAAGCTCTTGTTATTTGATCGCAATGGAAGATGATAGCATTGACGGCATATTCAATACACTTAAGGATTGTGCTGCTATCAGCAAGTGGGCAGGTGGAATTGGTTTGCACGTACATAATATTCGGTCGATGGGTAGTCATATTCGTGGCACAAATGGCCATAGCAATGGACTTGTTCCTATGCTGCGAGTGTTCAACTCTACTGCACGTTATGTCGACCAAGGAGGTGGAAAGAGGAATGGTAGTTTTGCCATTTACGTTGAACCTTGGCACGGAGACATATTTGACTTCTTGGACTTGCGAAAGAATCACGGTGATGAAGAGCTTCGCGCACGTGATCTTTTCTATGCTTTGTGGATTCCAGACTTGTTTATGGAACGGGTAAGAGGGAACGCGGATTGGTCTTTGTTTTGTCCGGATCAATGTCCAGGCCTTTCTGAAGCTTATGGTGACAAGTTCGCCAAGCTTTATACTGACTATGAGAAGCAAGGCAAAGCTATCAAGACCGTAAAGGCAAGGGATTTGTTTTGGGCAATATTGGATAGTCAGATGGAGACGGGCACTCCTTATATGCTTTACAAGGATGCGGCTAATTTGAAGAGTAATCAAAAGAATCTTGGAACTATTAAATCCAGCAACTTGTGTACAGAAATTATTGAATATAGTTCTCCAGAAGAAACAGCAGTGTGTAACTTGGCCTCTATTGCTTTGCCTAAGTTTGTCAAACAAGACAAGACGTTTGACTACGACAAGTTAGTTGAGGTCACCCGAGTAGTTACAAGAAACCTGAATAAGGTGATCGATATTAATTTCTACCCCACTGAAAAGACACGGACAAGTAATTTTAGACACAGACCAATTGGTATAGGAGTCCAAGGCCTTGCGGACGTCTTTGCCCTAATGGACGTGCCTTTCCATTCGGATAGAGCAAGACAAGTCAATATTTATATATTTGAGTCAATCTATTACGGAGCAGTTACTGCTAGTATTGAGTTGGCAAAGAAACTAGAACCTTATTCTAGCTTCGCCGGGTCACCGGCTTCAGAAGGCAAACTGCAGTTTGACCTATGGAACCTCGAGCCATCCTCTCGATATGATTGGAAGCAGGTGAAAGCAGATATAGTCAAACACGGTATGAGAAACTCACTCCTTGTCGCTCCAATGCCTACGGCAAGCACCTCACAGATTCTTGGAAACAACGAATGTTTCGAGCCTTTCACAAGTAACATTTACAAGCGAAGAACATTAGCAGGAGAGTTCGTAGTAGTCAACAAACATTTGCTGCGTGACTTGCTTGAGCTTGGCATTTGGTCAACAGCGCTGAAAGACAACATTATTGCTAACAATGGAAGCATCCAGCAAATAGAAGGCATACCTGACCATCTAAAACAAAAATATAAGATCGTGTGGGAAATTCCGATGCGTCACGTCATTGATATGGCAGCTGATAGAGCACCTTACATTTGCCAAAGCCAGAGTATGAACTTGTGGGTAGAAGATCCTAAGTATAATACACTAAGCGCAATGCATTTCTATTCTTGGCAAAAGGGTCTCAAAACTGGACTCTATTATTTGAGACGCAAGCCAAAGCACCAACCCCAACAATTCACAATCGTCCCAAAGACTGAACGTACGGCCAGTGCAGATGAGGACAACGAACCAGAGTGTTTGATGTGTAGTGGATAAATAATGGTCTATTAGCCAAATTGCCTGATAACATAAGGAATATATGCGTTTTCAATTCCATATGTTATGTCATTGCTATACACTTTTGTCTCCATAAGCTGGCAAACAATCGATTATCATAAATTAGGTCGCGTTCGTATTTCATCATAATAAAGCATCGGAGACAACAAAGAACGTCTGCTAGACTATCGTGTAACCCCGTCGGAGCGTATTTGAATAGATGCTCGTGTAGCTCCAGTAACTTGGGATACTTCCAGTAATGTTCGCCAGTCGTCTGATTTACAGCATCTATTTTACACAAGGCCTTGGATTCCCTCATCGTACAAAACTCGTCCTTTCGTTTGTTGTTGACGGTAAAGAACTGCTTTCGGTTATTCCTAATACACTCTACCATAATCAGTCTTTTGTCAAACGAGATATTGTGGCCTATTACTAAATCACAGTCAACAAGCAATTTGTCAAAATGATCCAAAGCTGTGTTGATTGGAACCCCTTGGCTTTGAGTCATCGCGTGCGTAATACCATGGACTTGTTGGGCTTTTGGCTCGATCTTCACCGACTGAGGGATTTGGATTATATAGTCGCCGTAGTCCAATAAATTGTTGTAATCGAGATCATAGTAGATAAAGCTGAGCTGTACTACATAAGGCCAATCGTGAGTGTCGTAAATAGACGAGTCTCTAGAAGCAGGCAGTCCAGTTGTTTCAGTGTCAAACACCAAAAGCTTAGGCATTTCTCTATTTTCCTATTCGAAAACCTTTATGTTATTAATCAAACAAGATTCCTAATACGCCATTCAATTTTAATAATAAATATTGCTCAGCTGAGGGTCACTCTTTTGGGTCTTTGAATGGGAACACTTCTATGAGCATTATTTTTGGTTCAACACCGTGTTTTCGTCTATATTGCCTTGCTCTAGGACTCTGTAGCATACCAACAACATTCAATCGCACTACATCAAGCGGCAATAACTGTGCGTTAGGAATAACTTCGGTGTAGTTGGTTTCATTAACTGCTTCTACGATGGTATCAAATATTTTAACATCGCGAGCTCGCATTAGGTATTGGTCTTCATTGTCATTCGTAATGAGAAACTGACTATTGTATTTCAGCTCACGAAATGGTTTGACAAACGGTCTGATCATATACTTGCACCAGCCTAAGACAAGAAAACGAAAGTCTGTGTTTGAAACATAAAAATTAAGCTGTAATTCCTTGTTTTCTGCTGTATCTGTCATTGTCTATTTCAACTCTCCTCTACCTCTATCTCGATCAAAGGTGCTTCTTTACACTTACCAAAGGTGCGTCTATGCCATTTTGTAATACCATAAGTCTCAATAGCCTTCAAATGCGACGCAGTCCCATATCCTTTGTTTTTGCGCAAATCATACAGCTCATCTAAACCAGGATGCAAATCGCACATTTCGTCTACATAATTATCTCGATGGTGCTTCGCTAAGATGCTTGCTGCCGCAATTGAGGTATACGTGTTATCTCCACTTGTTACACACGTATAAGGAAGATACACTATACCACCATTCTTGCCTTTCCTCGGTGTGGCAGTGAAGTACGACCCATCAACAAGCAAGTGAATATCTTCCCCGAGTGAGCTTACCTTTTCCAGCACTTCGGTAACGGCCTTATTCATAATTTTCATCGTTGCCTTAAGGGGATTCAGCTCATCAACTTCTGTGTTTTCAGCAAACTGGACGCTATAGGCTATGGCCTTCTCCATGATCACTTCGGCTGCTTCAGCAAGCTTCTTCCTACTAGTAAACCGTTTTGAATCTTTCATTAGTTCGTGTGGAAACGAGTCATCCTTGGGTAATATAACTGCGGCTGCATAAACCCGACCAAAGAGGGGTCCTCGTCCCGCTTCGTCAATTCCTACTTCTAGGATTGAGCTGGTTGGGAATAAACACCTCTCTAGAAGCACTTGTTGTTTCTTTGGCATATTGTAGAAGATGTGTAGAAAGATATCTGCCTTCTCTGTTTCAATTTCCTAATAATATTTTCATATAATAGACTATATGAAGTTGCGAGCTGTTCATCTGCTGATAGTTCTTATTCTTGCGTTACTTGGCGCTGCTCTATTCACTCATAAGATGGTAGAAGGCCTGACTGGCAGAGGTGGTGCAACAGACCCTCCCGTAGATCCTCAAACATTAGAAGTATTGCCGTATGATCCTTTAGTATCATCACGGAATCTACCCAGTGGTGGAATGCCAATGGCTGCTATGCCCCAGTTCAGCCCAGCTCTTGGTTCAATTCCAACCGCCTCTGAAATCAATGCTCAGGTGCCAACTGTTTCTCCACTTACCGCTCTTCCACAAGGAATACCATTCAGTGATATTCCGGATGGAGATGAAGACTTGTATATCAAGAAGAGTGAAATTGTGCCTCCGGTCTGTCCTGCTTGCCCCACAATTGCCGAATGCCCTAGAGAGAAGCCGTGCCCACCTTGCCCTGCCTGTGCTCGCTGCCCAGAGCCTGCCTTCGAGTGTAAAAAGGTTCCTAACTACGCTGCCGACGCAGCCGGCGCATACTCTCCCTTCCTTCCTAGGCCTGTCTTAGCAGATTTCAGCACATTTGGAATGTAAACGGTCATTTTTTGAGTAATGGATAGTCAAAACATGACTTTAGCGGCGATGCCTTGTTTGACGACGCTTCATTCTGCGAGTCTTGTGTTTGGTCCTACGCGATGTTTTGCCTCCACGCCTAGTCTTGGAGTGACTCTTCTTTCCCCCACGTCTAACGGGCCGTCTGGATCCACGTCTTGACGCGGTAGTGTCTTCTGGATCTTCAAAAACCTCTTCGGATTCGCCGGAGGGTTGCCGCGATGCAGCTGGCTCACTAGGAGCCCGACTAGCCTCGGCTGCTCTAGCCACAGGTGCGGAAGAATCGCCTGATAGGTCCCTACGTAAATCTTCAAGTGAGTAATTGTCAAAAAGCTCAGGACACTCCCTTGCTGCCAAATACTTAAGAACGTTGTTGAACGCCTTAGGCGCTTTCAGAAGAGCGGCTCCTACCGATATTCCAGTCAGCTTTGCAATATTAGTTACGTAGTTAAGTGCCATTTCGTCATAGGCTTTTTGTCTGCTTGCACAGGACAACGAAGGATCCACCCAACTTCCTAACCATCCACTTGCCTGGTCCAATAGACCCGCGCACGGTGCTCCAGTCGCACTCATCATGAAGGGCGTTAGGTAGTAATAACCCGCAGCACCCAGACCGGCAACGCCCATAGTTATCTTACCAAGAGCCTTAATATAACATGCCTTTTTGGAGGGCGCACCACCCCGACGCAT
>Ga0180432_10009286_pt1 | contig 12024 bp, 10 predicted proteins | sample SS_ome_10_FD_132414 | JGI IMG/M metagenome (GOLD analysis project Ga0180432, IMG submission 132414) | Hypersaline lake sediment archaeal communities from the Salton Sea, California, USA - SS_1_MS_2 metaG | ecosystem: Environmental > Aquatic > Non-marine Saline and Alkaline > Hypersaline >...
AACGAGCCGCGAACGGAACAAGTCCCGATGAAATCGGGAGTTCGCGCGGAGCCCAAATGGCCAGAGAACCGCTCGTTCGCCACCATCGAGAAACGTAACGTTTTTCTGAGACACTACACTGGCGCTGTTCCACCGGGAGCCCGTTTCATACCGGCACCCCGACACGTTCCAGAGCGCCCTTACAGGGCTCGGTCGCACGGCCGGGGTCCGAACCCAGGGCTGCGCCCTGGGCTGATACAAAACGCCCTTGCAGGGCACGGCAGGGACGGACCTTGACCGCCGGGATGGGCCCTGCAGGGGGCGGTTATAAAAACCTGGGGCAACGCCCCGGGGACCGGCCGATCCGCCAGTCGACAAGCCCTCAAGGGGCTGCACCTGGGTGGCCGGACCGTCGCAGAACGTGTAGCGTGCTCGCATGAGCCGCCCGCGACGGACACGGGATCTCGAACGCGGCGCCCGCAACAGGCGCGGGGACGGGGGGGGGCCGGGGGGGGCCGGGCCCGCGCAAGGGACGACCGCGTCACCTGGCCGTCGCTGCGGCCTCATCCTCTTCATCCTTGCTCTGCTCGTCCGGCTGATCTACGTCCTGGAAAGCTCCGCCGGCCCGTCGTTCGCCGTGCCGGTGGTCGATTCGGCGGACTACGACCTGCTCGCCCGGTCACTGCTGGGCCAGGGCGAGCCGCTCACCTCGCTCTTCTGGCAGCCGGTGTTCTACCCGCTCTTTCTGACCGGGGTGTACGCCCTGACCGGTTCGTCGATCGCCCTGGCCAAGGTGCTCCAGGCGGTCCTCGGGGCGGTCACCTGCGTGCTGGCGTACCGGCTGGGCATGCGCCTCTTCGACCGGCGGACGGGCGTGGTGGCGGGGCTGATCACGGCCTTCTACGGCCCGTTGATCTTCTTCGAGGGCGAGCTGCTGGCCACCGGCTGGGCGGCGTTGTGGTGCGTCCTCCTGGTGTTGCTATTCGTCAACGCGGCGGACCCGCAACGGCGCTGGATGGCCCTCGTGCTCGGCGTGTGTGGGGCGTTGAGCGTGGTCACCCGCCCGACGTTCCTGCCTCCGTTTGTGGCCGGCTGCGTGTGGCTGCTGATGGTGTGGTGGCGCCGGCGGCGCGACGCCGGGCGGACGATCGGCAGCGCGGCCGTGGTGCTGGTGGGCTTTCTGGCGGTTGCTCTGCCGGTGGGGGCCCTGCGCGATCACCTGTACAGCCACTTCGGCATCATGCCGGCCAGCGGCGGCATCAACTTCTACATCGGCAACAACCCTTCGGCCGAGGTGACCGTCTCCTACCGCCCGGGACAGGACTGGGGCGACCTGCTGGCCCTGCCGGAGCAGCACGGTGTCACCGGCGACGTGTGGGCCCGTCAGCGCTTCTTCTATCGCCAGGCGATGGACTATGCGGCGGACGACCCGCTGGGGTTCGCCGGCGGCCTGGGCCGCAAGACGCTCCAGATCGTGAACACCCGCGAGATGCCCCGCAGTCTCGATGTCTACGTGTTCCGCCCGTGGTCGCACCTGCTCAGCGCCCTCTGCTGGCGGGCTGGCGGTTTCGGATTCCCGTTCGGCGTGCTGCTGCCGCTGGCGGTGATCGGGCTGGTGCACCATGGCCGGCGGGTGCCGGTTCCGGTGTGGCTGCTGTTGATTCTCTATCCGGCCGCCGTTGTTCTGGTGTTTGTCGCCGGTCGGTACCGGGCCCCGCTGGTGCCGGTGATGGCGGTGCCCGCCGCCGCCGGCTGCTTGGTGCTGATCGCCGCGGTTCGGACGAGGAACGCCCGGCGTGTCCTGACCGGCGCCGCGATCGCCGCGGCGGTCGTGCTGGCGGGCACGCTCCCCGGCCCGTTCCTGGAGGAGCGGACCAACTACGCGGCCGAACTCCACCAGCTCGTGGGCAACCGCCTGATGGCCGAAGACCGGCTGAACGAGTCCATCGCCCAGTACCGCCTCGCCCTCGAACGGGGCTCCGAGCAGCCGGCCGTCCACGCCAAGCTCGCCGAGGCCCTGCTCCGCAGCCAGGATTACGCGGGAGCGATCGAGCACTACCGCGCCGCCCTGGCCCGCCGGCCCGACCACGCCATGAACCGCTTCTGCCTGGGGCTGGCCTACGAGGCCGGGGGCCGGCTCGACGAAGCCCTCGAGCAATACCGCCAGACGGTCCGGCTGGATCCCACCCTCGGCAAGGCCTGGTCCAACCTGGGAGTGGTCTGCCAGAAGACGGACCGCCTCGACCAGGCCATCGACGCCTACCGCCAGGCCGCTCGGGCCGAGCCGGGTGAGGCCATCATCCACTACAACCTGGGGGCGGCCCTGGCGGTCCGCGGCGACCTCGACGACGCGGTCGCCGCACTACGCCACTCGCTCCGGATCAACCCCGCCCAGCCCGCCGTGCGTCACGAGCTGGCACTCGCCCTCCGCCGCCTGGGCAGGAATGAGGAGGCGATGCTCGAACTCCAGCGCGCCCTGCGGATCGACCCCAGCTACGCCCCGGCCCGCCGGGCGCTCGCCGAGATGCAGGGCGCCGGGCGCTGAGGTGCGTTCCCGACGCCGACCAGGGTACCAGACCGCCGCTCTGTCCCCTGCGAGCCTCCGGGACCTCTCCCCGACGCCGACTGCGAGGAGGCTGCTACGATGACTTCAGGCGGTAGCGGTCCCGGTCGGCGAACACGTCGATGCCCCGGAAGTGCGAGAGGAACCGGGCCTTGTGCACCGCGTTCGCCGGGATGTGGTAGGTCTCCCCCGCCCGGCAGCGCCGGGTCCGGCGGTCGACGGTGAGTTCCATCTCGCCCTGGACCACGATACCCCATTGCTCGCCGTGGCTGTGCGGCGGGATCTCGCCGATCGGATCGATGTCGAAAAAGACGACCTGATGGTCCGCTGCCTGCGAAATCCAGGCGCGCACGCCGCGCAAGCCAAGATCCGCCCGCGGCAGTTGCGTGATCAGGTGTGGGTATCCGTCGTCGGCCATGGCTGGTTCTCCTTCGCGTTGACCGGCGCCTCGCGGCGCCGCACGTGCAGTCCCCCCAATCCTGATGGTGGCCCACACGCGGCCGGCACGCTCGGTCCGCGGGCAGGTCGTCGGCCTTGCCTGATGATCTCTCAGTGGGCGGGCAACATCAATCCTTTTGTACTCGCCCCGGCGGGATTCGTTCGGCCGGCCTCCCCGCCGCCCCCGCCGGTCCTGCGGACCATTGCCCGGATGGGGGTCTGGCGGGGCTGCTTCAGGCCCACGAGTCGGGGTGGCCGTCGGTTCCGGCGTAGTGGCTCCAGAGCTCCCACCAGTACACCAGGGCGGAGTAGGGCGCGTAGCGCGCGTAGTGCTTGCGGATGTTGGCGGGTGTGGCTGTGCGCCTGGGAAAGCGGCGGCGGTAGTGCTGGATCATCTCGGTGTCCACCGCCGGGCGATCGTACCGGCCCAGCAGCACGCAGAGGCTGGAGGCCGCGTAGTCGCCGATGCCCCGCACCGTGCGGAGCTGCCGGTAGAGCTCGTCGGTGGGAAGGTTGGGGCTCTCCAGCGTGTCCAGGTTTCTTCGCCCCGCTGCCACCTGGCCGGCAAGCTCGCAAACCCAGTCGGCCCGGTAGCCGAGGCCGCAGCGGGTGCGCAGGTCGGCCGCCGGAACCGACGCGAGCTGGACGGGCGTGGGGAAGGCCCGCTCGGCCGGCTGGTTCAGTGCCGGTGTACCGCAGGCCTCGACCAGTCGCCGCACCATGGCCACCGTCTGCCGCCAGGTGATGTTGCAGGTGCACATCGTCTTGACCAGGTCCTCGAACAGCGATTGGCTGCGGATGAGCCGGCCGAAGCGCCGCTCCACCGCTGCTTGAAGCGCCGGCTCCCTCGAGCACAGGCGGTGGAAGTCGCCGAGGTTCTCGTCCAGACGCAGCACCCGCCCGACGGCGGTGCGCACGGTCGTCCGCACCTCCGCCGACAGCGCCGCCAGACCCGGCACGTCGATGTGCAGTCGACCCTTTGCTCCGGCCCGGCAGTGCCGCACACACACGTGCAGCGGTCCTGCTGACGTATGAACCGTCGTACGCAGTCTCCGCGACGACGGATCCCAGTGGTTCGGCGCCAGGGCGAAGAACCCGTGCGACTGCACGGCCATGCCGAAATCGAAGTCCGGGGGCGTGATTCGAGTCAATCTCATGCCGAAACCTGTAATTGTCTTTGTCACCCGCGGCGCCGCTCGCTGTAATCATACTCAGTTCCTTGTGTCGCAGCGCCCGGCGCAGGACTGGGCGGCGGGTGACCACGGGATCATCGTCTCCGGCGGCTACACGGCACGCAAGCCAGGGCCAGCGCACCTTGAACACCCTGTGCCGTAAGCACTTCCATCAGGAAGTCGTTGTTCCAGCCTGCGATGCGGCTCTTGCCCTTGATGCTGTTCTTGGAAGGGTGGCGTTTCAACAGGCTGATGGCGAAGCGGCGTAGCCAGGAGAGATTGTCGGCGATGCGCCGTTTCCGTGTGCGACGGTGGTCTTCATCGAAGGTCACCTCCCAGACCCAGTGCAGCGCATTCTCGATGGTCCAGTGGCTGCGAACGGCCTCGGCGTATCGCTTGCCCCTCATGAACGCACTGCTGATGAAGTAGCGTACGTCGCCGCTCGTAACCCCGTTGCTCTGCTCCGTGTTGCGGACCGCCATGCCGATGGATTCGAAGCCCGGCCACTCATCCCGCAATGGAGACCCCGCGGGGAGTTTTGCCAGGACGTAGTGGCGCTCGTCTCGGCGGCCGTGTCCCCTCTCGGTGGTCTGGTGCGCCCGGTGGGGCCGCTGCAAGAGGACGCCCTGGCGTTCGTCGCTGAAAGCCTCCTTGATGGACGGAGACGGCCTCATCAACTCTGTCGACTCCTCGGCCATCAAGCCGCGCTTCGGCCACGCGGCCCCGGATTGCCCGTAGCCACCTGAATCTCCGCCGCAGGCCGGCCACCTCCCGCCGGCCGCGGGTTGCATCCGATGCCCTCCTCGCGTAACACGCATGCCGGGCACCGAGGGCCTGCAAGCCGGGGCCGGCGGGGTGATCACCGTTCCAGAGGCGGTGCGGCGCCGACCGTGGCATCGGTCCGCGGTCGGCCACCCGGGAGGGAAGCGCATGAACCTGATCGATCAGGCCTTCGCGAAGGCCCGCGACGTCCTGCGGATGAACGTCACCGAGCGGGGCTTCAGCGCCTGCAGCGTGCAGCACGACGAGGACCCCGGCAGCAACTACCGCAGCGTCTGGGCCCGTGACTCGGCCATGACGCTGATGTGGGCCCTGCCTCTCGGCGACGCCGAGCTGACCGACTGCGGCCGGCGCTCCCTGGAGACCATCCTGGGCGCCCAGACCCGCGACGGGCACCTGCCCAACTACGTGGACATCGCCACCGGCCGGGCCGAGTTCGGCGGCATCGGCAACATCGCCGGCATCGACAGCGCCCTGTGGGTGATCATCGCCGCCTGGAACTACGTCAGGACCACCGGCGACACCGCCTTCGCCGAACGGCATCTCCAGGCCCTGCGCCGCACCATGAAGTGGCTGCGGGCCCACGACTCGAACAACTGCGGCCTGATCGAGGTCCCCGAGGCGGGCGACTGGACCGATCTTTTCCCCCGCTCGTACAACGTGCTCTACGACGAGGTGCTCTGGTACCGGGCCAACGTGGACTACGCCGCCCTGCGGCAGACCTGCGGGCGGCGCTCCGAACGCTCCCTGAACCGGGCGGCCCGCATCCGGCAGATCATCAACGAGCAGTTCTGGCCCACGCCCGAGCGGCTCACCGACTGCATGGAGTCCTTCGCCAGCACGCAGTTCAACCTGGGCCGGGCCCGCTACCTGATCGCCCAGATCACACCCTTCGGCTTCAGTTGGCGGTGCGACGTGTTCGCCAACATCATCGCGGCGCTGTACGGGGTGCTGGACATGGACCGGGCCGGGCGCGTCTGGCAGTTCCTGCGTCAGGTGGCGGTCGACGAACCCTACCCGGTCAAGGTGCTCTACCCGGCCATCAAGCCGGGGGCGCCCGACTGGCGGGACTACTTCCTGGTCAACCTCCAGAACCTCCCCGACCACTACCACAACGGCGGCATCTGGCCCTTCGTCGGCGGGCTGTGGGTCCGGTTTCTGGGCCGGCTCGGCCAGCGCCGGGATGCGGAGACCGCCCTCGAGAAGCTGGCCGGGCTCTGCCGGCAGGGCGTCGAGGACGAGTGGGAGTTCAACGAGTGGGCCCACGGCAGCACCGGCCGGCCCATGGGCAAGGCCTACCAGGCCTGGAGCGCCGCCTCCTACGCCGCCGCGTACCTCCGCTTCCAGGGCGACACCACGATCGAGACCCCCAGTGACGGGCCCGAGGAAGTGCAGCTCAGCGAAGAGGTCGGACTGCCCCGCAGCGTGACCAACGGCAGCGTTGACCTGGACCTGGTGGGGCTCTCCGACGAAGCGCCCGGCGAACCGGAGCCCGGACCCGCCTGAGCCGTGCGCTGGTCGTGGCGCAGCAGACAACCGCGCGGCCGAAGCCCGGCCCGCTCCTCGGCTCGCCCTCGAATACGACGAGTCCGCCGTGACGGCCGCGAGTGATCTGAGTTCCGTTGGCCTCAGGTGGCGACCTCGACGATGCCGAAGGCCAGTTGCAGAGCGGCGAAGACGATGTCCGCCACCCCGCCGCCATCGCACCCCGGTACGAGGACGGCCGCAGAAGCTACGATGGCCAGCATCCAGACCTTGTTGACTGCCTTGCGCATGAAACCCTCTTTCATCGTGGCGGGCGGTTGGTTGGGCGGCTTGGCTGTTCCGTCGTACGATTCATCGGTCGGCGGCCCCCGGCGCGAGAGCGTGTGCCCGACGCCCGGCAGGGCCGGCCCCTCCCGCGGCTAGTGTAATGTCTCAGAAAAACGTTACGTTTCTCGATCGTGGCAAACGGGCAGTTCTCTGGCCATTTGGGCTCCGCGCGAACTCCCGATTTCATCGGGACTTGTTCCGTTCGCGGCTCGTTACGATGGCGTATTCATGAGACGGCACACTAGGCCGTGTCCAGCCCCGGGATCGAGAGGTCCACCCAGAGCACGTCGTTGGCCCGGGCCCGACACTCGATCTCGCAGGCGATGAGTTCCGAGTCCTTCCCCGCCACCTCTTCGGGCGACAGCTTCAGCACCGGCTTGCCGCCCTCGATCTCGAAGATGCCCCCGCCGTACTCGAGCAGCAGGGCGTTGGTGGCCTCATCGCAGCGGTCCACGTCCAGGTGAACGGTGCCGCCGTTGATGGCGAAGCTCAGTGCCCCGGGGGCGGGGGTCGGTGTGCGGCGGGACATCGCCGCCGGCGGCTGGCCGCGGCGCTCGTCCACCAGGGCCCGCAGCCGGGCGGCGCAGGCGTCGGGAGTGTCGTCCTTGCGGTAGCCCTCGATGGTCGCCGGCAGGTCCCTGCAATACTCGTTGAGGATCTGCACCGCCCGGTCCTCGCTGTTGCCCCCCAGCCGGACGACCGCCGGAATGGAGAGGTTCATCTCCCAGAAGGCCTTGGCCAGCCCGTACGCCGAGTGGTACTGCTCCTGGCTGGCCACGCCCGAGCCGCTGCCGAAGTAGCCCACCAGGTTCGGCTGGGCCAGGATGATCCGGGCCGCCCGGTAGACCTTGGCGGCCGAGGGGTTCCCGCTGGTGTCGGTGAAGTTGGCCAGCTTGAAGCCCGCCCGCGTCACCGCGTCCATGCTCATCATCGAGCCGCCGCCGCCGGCCCCGTGGAAGCCGATGTACGCCTCGTCGGCGCCGAAATCGCGGGCGAGCTGGGCGAAGTAGAACGTGCCCCGGTGATCGTCGCGTTCCACCGCGTAGGCGATGCGCTCGAGCTCGGTGGGCGGATGGTCCAGCTCGCGGGCGATCTCGATGCCCAGTTCCGGGTGCCGGAAGGCGGCGTAGTCGTCCACGGTGACCCGGCAGTCGGCGGCCACCACCTTGCCCTGGGCCGTGACCACCAGCGGGTTGATCTCCGCCGAACGGGCTTCCACCTTCCGGGCCATCGCCACCAGCCGGACCAGGGCCGTGGCCAGATCCCGCTGGACCGTGCCGTGAATCCCCAGCCCGCGAACCAGGTTGCGGGCGACGTAGTCGGGCAGCCCCTGGCGCACGTCGATGTGCTGCTGGGCCAGCGGGCCGGACTTGGCCCGGTCCTCGACGCCGCTGCCCCCCGCGGTGCTCACCAGCAGCAACGGCTGGTGGGCGGCGTCGTCGACGATGATCGAGGCGAACAGCTCCCGGGCGATGTCCAGCTTCTGCTCGACCAGCACTCTGTCGACCGTGAACGAGCCGACGCGTTTGCCGAGCATCTCGCCCGCCGCCCGGGCGGCCTGCTCGGGCGTGTCGGCGAACTGGATCCCGCCCTGGGCCGCCCGCGAGGTGGTCCAGGCCTGCATCTTGACGACCGCCGGGCCGCCGATACGGGCGGCGATCTCCGACGCCTCCTCCGGGGTGGAGGCCGGCCCGCCTTCCGGAACGGGGATCTTCGCGCTTCTGAGCAGGTTCTTGCCTTGATACTCGTGCAACCGCGCCATCGGTGTTGCTCCTCGATGATCCGCTGCCAAAACGCCGTCTGAAGCCCGGCAGTTTAGCGACTGTCACCGCCGTTGGAAGAGCGGCCGAGATCGACGGTGCCTGGAGTGCAGTATTACTGGACGTTCTGCGGCCGGTGGCGGCGTCACTCGGTGATTGCCCGGAAAGAAGTACTGCGCTACCGGCCGGAGTCACCGGCGGAGGCACCCGCCCGCTCAGCGCCGCTTCGTCCCCCCGTCGCCACAGCCCGGAGGTCGGACAGAAGATGGTGCTCGGGCGCGCTGGGGGTCGCAATCCGCCGGCGAGCGGCGACTATAGGGTGAGGATTCGAATCCCCGGCCGGCGGACGAACTGCTCATGAGCGCTAGCGACCGAGAGTGCATCCGGCTCTGTCTGAACGGGCATCCCGATGCCTACCGGCAGCTCGTCCGGCGGTACCAGGCCCCGCTGGTCTCGCACCTGGCGATCCGGCTGGGCGGTACCGAACGGGCCGAAGAGGCCGCTCAGGACGCCCTGGTCCGCGCTTTCTTCGCCTTGCGCAGGCTCAAAGCGGCCGACGCCTTCTTCCCCTGGCTGCTCGCCATCGCCAACCGGGTGGCCCAGGACCGGCTGAGGGCGGAACGGCGGTATCGGCGAGCCCTGCAGTCGGCACCGCCCCGGCCGGACGCCGACGACCCCGTCGAGGGTGGGCCGCTCCGCCGGGCCGTCATGGAGTTGCCGGATACCTACGCCCAGGTGGTCCTGCTGCGGTACTACGCCGGACTGTCGTGCAGGCAGGTGGCCGAACGCCTGGACCTGCCCCTGGGCACCGTGACCAAGCGGCTGTCGCGAGCCCACCGGCTCCTGCGCCAGTCGATCGAGCGATACGAACGTCAACCCCAGCGATCCGAGGTGCGCTCATGAACTGTGCCCAATGCCGGCAGCATCTGACCCCGCATCTCCAGGGCCTGCTCGAGCCGGCTCTCACCCGCGAAGTCGCCGCCCACCTGGACGTCTGTTCCACCTGCCGGGCGGAATGTGCCGCCGAGCAGCAGCTCTGTGATCGTTTGCTGGCCAGCGGGCGTAGCGCGCCTGACGTCTCCCTGGAAGGGGCCGTCATGACCAGGATCGCCACCGAGAGGTCTTCCCGACAAAGGAGAAGCGCCATGCGCAAACGATACGGAAAAGCAGGTCTGGGTCTGGCGGCCGGCGTGGCGGTCGCAGCCGTGCTCTTCGTCCCCTGGGGCGGGACAGCCGGCCACCGGGCGACCGCCGCGGAGGTCTTCGCCCAGGCGATCGCGGCCGTCGCCGAGCTCCAATCCGTCCACATGAAGCTGAACGTCCGCACGACGCCCAACGAGAACTTCGCCGCCATCCATCTCGATGCCGAGATGGTCCCGCAGGAGATGTGGGCCGACTTCGGCGACCCGCCGCGCTGGCGGGTCGAGAAGGCCGGCCGCGTCGCGGTCATGGACGGCCGGTCCAGCCTCCTGCTCATCGACATCACCGCTTCCGTCTTCGCCGTTCGCGGCTCGGTGAACCAGACCTTCGACAGTTGGCAGGAACTCACCCACGTCGACCGCGTCCTCGACACCGAGTTGCGCCTGGCCGAGAAGATGGGCTGGGACCTGGAGCTCACCCACGAGCAGGGGCCCGACGGACAGCCCAGGCTGGTGGTCACCATCGAAGCCCGGGCCCAGGGCGACTTTACCCACGACTGGTGCAAGAACAAGTCCATCTCCGCTTCCGACAACCGCCGTGTCTACCGCTTCGATGCCGGGACCCATCGCCTCGAGGACCTGGAGGTCTGGGTCCACGCGGAGGAGGGCGACGTGCTGGTGCTGGACATCACGGAGATCGAGTACGACGCCCCCACGCCCGACGAGCTGTTCGCCCTGTCCGTTCCGGATGACGTGATCTGGGTCGAGGAGCCCGCGATTCTGCCGAACAACCAGCAGTACGCTCGGATGACCGCCGCCCAGGCGGCCCGGGCGTTCTTCTCCGCCTGTGCCGCGGAGGATTGGGACGAGGTGCGGAAGTTCGGTAGCGTTTCGGAGGTGCCGCAGGGCTACAAGGACCTCTTGGGGCGGCTCGAGATCCTCCGCATCGGTGAACCGTTCGAGTCCGGGCGGTACCCCGGCTTGTTCGTACCCTACGAGGTTCGCCTGAATTCGGGCGTCGTCAAGTCCGGCAATCTGGCCCTCCGCGACGACAACCCGGCACGCCGCTTCGTCGTGGACGGCGGCATCTGAACAAGCCGCCCAGACCGATCGCCTCACGTAGCGGCCGACCTCCGAGTCGGCCGTTGCCTTTTTCGGGCCGGAATCGGCCGACGTCCGCCAGGCGGACTCGCTCAGGATCGTGGCTCGCCCGATTTCCGCGGCGTCAGCTCGACGGCCAGGGAGTGCACGGTGATCTCGGCGCTGACCGGCGTGTCCTCGGTGCCGGTGGCCGTGGCCCTGCCGGCCAGGACGAAGTAGTACGCCAGGCCCGGCTCCAGCGTGACCTCGAAGGAAGGCGTCTGCCGCCCGCTCCACTGCGCCGGCCCGGAGAACTGGTCTGTCTGCGTGAGCGTCATCTGCCCCAGAACGCGGCGGTTGGAGTCGCGGATGAACACCCGCACGCCGAGGGTGTCGGCTTCCTTGGCGAGGTCGGCAGGGTCGCTCTCCAGCCGGCAGGCGTAGTCGACGTCGAAGCGGGCGGTCACGTCCAGCGGGGCATCGCCGCGGTTGTCCAGCACGTGGCCGAGCTGGAACTCGGCCGCTGCGGTCCCGCGCCCCGGAGCCGAGGCCACGGCTCGGGCCCGGCCGGAGGAGTCCGCCGACGACTCCGCCGCGCCGGCGCCGGTGGCGCTGCGCTGCGAGTCGGCCAGGTTCAGCGTGGCGTCACCCGGCAGGCGCAGCGGCCTGCCCCGGGCGAACTCGTCCACCACCGACGCGTGCCGCTCGCGGGGTAGGGTGATCGATTCGCCGAACTCCGTCTCGCTGCAACCCGCGACCACCGCGCCCAGAACGAGTGCCGCCAGGTACCCCGCGCTCCGCCTGCTGATCGATGCCATGCCCTCGCCTTCCTGCCGTGGTTCCCGTTTGGATGCGCCGCGCCTCCCGGTCCGTGCACCGGCCGCCGCGGTGGCGAGAATATACCGCCGCCCGCCGGCCGCTCACAACCTGCCGGGGAAGGTCGTTGCCGCTCTGGTCGCTCGAGCAGGCCCCGGCGGGCGCGTAGGACGGTTGCCAGGGGGCACGCCGTCCAGGCCGATAACGGCGGGCCCCGAGTGCCGGTCTGGCCAGCGGTGTCTCCGAACGCAGCCAAGCCGCTTGCCGTCACCGCCGGCCATGCTACAATGACCGCTCAGCGCCCGACGCGGCCCCCAAAGCCGGTGCCGCCGCGGGCCACAACCAAACGGGAAGATCCCCAACGGGGCCGTAGTTCAGTTGGGAGAACGCCTGCATGGCATGCAGGAGGTCAGGGGTTCGAGTCCCCTCGGCTCCATCGTAACCTACAGCGAACGCCCGACTTGCGGAGACCGCCAGTCGGGCGT
>Ga0180432_10009287_pt1 | contig 12023 bp, 6 predicted proteins | sample SS_ome_10_FD_132414 | JGI IMG/M metagenome (GOLD analysis project Ga0180432, IMG submission 132414) | Hypersaline lake sediment archaeal communities from the Salton Sea, California, USA - SS_1_MS_2 metaG | ecosystem: Environmental > Aquatic > Non-marine Saline and Alkaline > Hypersaline >...
CCGACACGGGCCGAGAAGCCGGCCGCGATGTTGGCCCTGAAAACCAGGATACCGGTCCCGCCGATCTGGTCATAGGGGTCAGTGCGGGCATCGTAGTAGCGGAACGAGCCGGCCAGCAACAGGCGCAGCTTGCGGTGCAGGCTCAGGCTGCCCCCCAGGCCGGCGTCGAATTCCCAGCGCGTGCGGCCGCGCTCGCGAAAGATGCGCCGTCCGAAACCCGAGAAAACCAGGATCGGCCCGGCCTCTAATTCCACCTCGCCGCGGTGCCCCTCGTAGAAGGGGCTTTTTTCGTCCTGGTTGATCAGCAGGATATCGGCCCGGTAGCCGATCAGGACGCGGAAATCTCGCCCGATAATGACGGCCGGCCGCAGGCGCAACTCCATGTAACTGAGCTTGCGCGGGATATCCTCGTCTATGCCGTGGCCCTTGATCTCGCCCTCGAGGGCCGGCCGGATGGGCCCTGTTAGCGGCATGACGAAATTAGAGAAAAGATCGAAGCGGCCGAAGGCGCTCTCCATACCGCTCGTGGACTGGTCGGCGGGCGAGCCGGCCTCGGCGTTGGAGGTGTAGCCGCCCCAGAGCTCCAGCCGCAGGCTCAAGGGCTCGATGAAGCCCGGCGTCTCGGAGCGCCTCAGGTTCAGCCACAGGGAGTTGTCCTCGGGGTAGATCTCGCCGGCGTCCTCGACCTGTTCCACCGCAGCCGCCGCGACTTCGTGCTTTTCCTCGGTCCTGGCGATAAAGGCCTCGAGGACCTTCCAGCGCGCGGCGAGCGGGCCGGGGCCCGGGCAACTCTCGTGCCCCAGCGCTTGTGCGGCCAGGTCGAGGTCACCCTGCGAGATGTGCACCCAGGCCAGAAAGGAGCGGCTTGCACAGTCCGCCTCGTCGCGATCGATGGCCCGTTGCAGCGTGCGCTGGGCCCAGAACTGGTTGCCGTCGGCCAGGTAGGCCTTGGCCAGCATGCGCAAGTACGCAGAATTCACATCCTCGCCGCCGGTCAGGGGCTTGAGGCGCTTGATGGCCTCACGGGCCCGGCCGGCACCTATGAGACATTCGGCTACCTCGATCTCACACCCGGTATCGCCGGAACATTCCCGGAGACAATCGTCCGCGGCCAGGGCATAATCCACAGACCCCAGGGCCACGAAACATGCCAGCACGATTACCCGCCGTTTCACTTTCTCCGACCTCCGTTTTATCCGTCTTTGCCTGAAGGCTCGCCCGGGCTGCAACACCTGAAGCCGCGGGCCGATGGCTCCCAGTTGCCGGGGATGTAATCGCAGCGGTGCAGCCACTCCGAATCGGAGCAATTGTAGGCCCCGCCCCGGATCCTGGTTTCGTCACCCCCCAGAACATGCTCCCACAGGTTACCGTTCATGTCGTAGACGCCGTAGGGGTTGGTGCAATCGGCGCCGAACCCGGTCGGGTCCTTGCGGAAACTCGCCCGGCACTCGTGATAACAGTGCGGGAAGGGACACGGGTCGCGATCGGCGCACTCGGCGGAATCGCAGCGGCAGTACTTGTCGATGCCGTTGCAGATGACCGGATCGTATTCGTCGCCGTAGCCGTATACCAGCCCCTCCGGCCCGCGGCAGGCCTCGAACCACTGTGCCTCGGTGCAAAGCGTCTTTCCCGCCGCCTGGCAGGCGGCCAGGGCCTCGGCGTTGTTCTCCACCGACCAGGGCATTACCCCGTAGCGCGACGTGGCCTCGGAGCCGTCGACTCCCGAGCTGCGTTCGGTGGCATCGGGCCGCGAGGCCTCGTAGATATCGATGCAGAAACGGTTCTCTATCGCCACCATGCCCTCGGGGCAGACCAGCGGGCCGGCCGAGACACAGCGGCCGTTTTTGCAGACGAAGTTGTTTTCGCAGTCTTCATCCGTGAAGCAATCGGCCTCGACGCACTCGTAGGTATCCAGGTCGCAAACGCTGCCCGCCGGGCAATCACTGTCGGCCATGCAGTCTGCGCACCGGCCGCTACCCTCGATGCAGATCTTGTCGGCGGGGCAATCGGCGTCGTTGAAGCACTTGTCCTCGACGATACAGGAAGAGAGGGGCGCGAAAAGCAAAATCGAAAGCAATACCGGGGTGATGCGGCCCATCGCGTGCTAGCCTCCGTTGTCATACTAAGCCCCCGCAACAAGATGGTCAAGGCGCTTTTCGGCAAAAATTTATCAGAGCGTGGCTCTGTATAAAGGCTCGCCATGCGGTTCTCTGCGGGCTTGACTTCGGCCGGGCGAAGAAGCCATGATTGCCCCACGCGGACCGGGACGCGGCTTACAGCCGTTGCCTCCGGTTGCAGCGGGGTGGGTGGGAGCGACACAACCCGTGCCCGCGCGTCCCGGATTGTTTTGGGGCGCCGCTGCCTGGAGGTGTTCCATGTCCGTTACCCTGGACGGAAGTTCCCTTACCATCGAGAAACTCAAGGCCATCGCCCGCGACCGTGAACAGGTCAGCGTGGCGGACGAGTGCTGGGAGAAAATCGAGAAATGCCGCGCCATGCTGCAGAAGAAGATCGACGCCAAGGAGATCATGTACGGTGTAAACACCGGCATCGGCGAGTTCTCGGAGGTGGTGCTCGACGACGAGCAGGTCGAGAAGTACCAGCGTTTCCTGGTCTACAGCCATGCGGCCGGCATCGGCAAGCCGCTTGACGAGGAAGTCGTGCGCGGGGCGATGACCTCGCGCATAAACGTCCACTGCCACGGCCACTCCGGCCAGAGACCCGTTCTGACCCGCACCCTGGTGGAAATGCTCAACAAGGGCGTTACCCCGGTCATGTACGACAAGGGCTCCGTGGGCGCCTGCGGCGACCTGTCTCCCATGGCCCAGATGGCCCTGGTGCTGATCGGCGAGGGCGAGGCGTTCTACGAGGGCCAGCGCCTGCCCGGCGCCGAGGCCATGAAAAAAGGCGGCGTCGAGACGATCAAGTTCGAGGCCCGCGACGGGCTGGCGGCGATAAACGGCTCCAACGTGCTGACCGCCCTGGCCGCCCTGACGCTTTACGACGTCGAGCGCTGGATAAAGGTCAACGAGGTCGCCGCGGCCACCACCCTCGAGAGCCTCAAGGCCAACATGAAACCCTACGATCCGCGCCTGCACGAGGAACGCGGCTTCTCGGGCTCCATCGTCGCGGCACGCAATATCAACAAGCTCACCGAGGGCTCCGAGATCCTGGCCCAGAAGGGCAAGCGCGTGCAAGACGCCTACTCGATGCGCTCGACACCGCAGGTGACCGGAGCCGCGCGCGACGCCGTAAAATACGCCCGCTCGCAAATCGAGACCGAGCTGAACGGCGTCGGCGACAACCCGGTCTTCATCTGGGAAGACGACACCGTGCTGACCGGCGCCAACTTCCAGGGCACCCCGGTCAGCCTGCCCACCGAGATGGTCGGCACCGCAGTGTCGATGATATCGGTCCTCTCCGAACGACGCCTCAACCGCCTGCTCAACCCGGCACTATCGGTGGGCTTGCCGCCTTTCTTGACCGAGGGTGCCGGGATGCACTCGGGGCTGATGCTCAGCCAGTACACCTCGTGCATGCTGTGCGCCGAGAGCCGCATCCTGAGCCACCCGGCGGCCAACCAGTCGATACCCGCGGCGGCGGATCAGGAAGACTTCGTCTCCATGGGCATGAATACTTCTCTCAAGACCCGCCAGATCTACGAGAACGGCATGGGGGTGCTGGCCATCGAGCTGATCGCCGGAGCCCAGGCACTCGACCTGCGCGCCCCGCTCAAGCCCGGCCGGGGCGTCGGCGCCGGGCACGCGGTGGTACGCAAGCACGTCGAGCACCTCGACGATGACCGGCCGCTCTTCGATGATCACAACGCGATGGTCGAGGTGATCGCGTCGGGCGAGTTCCTGAGCGCGGTCGAGGAGGCCGTCGGCGGCCTGGAGGACTGAGCGGCCACGGCTCCAAGCATCAAATGATTTAACATGTCGGGCGCTTTGGCCTACCATGGGCCCATGGCAGAGCGCGACAGCCCCTCGGTCCTGCACTCGGTCTCGGAGATGCTCTCCAAGCAGGTCACCAAGGACCGGTTGCTCAAGGCCATGGTCGACAGGGTGGTTCTCGAGCTGGACGCCGAGCGCGGCACCCTGTACCTGGTCGACGCGGTCAGCGGCGAGTTGCGCAGCCACGTGGCCCACCTGCCCGAGATCGACGAGATCCGCCTGCCGCCCGGCCAGGGCGTGGCCGGACACGTTGCCGAGACGGGCAAGGCGGTCATCGTTCCCGATGCGTCGTCCGACTCCCACTTCTTCCCGGGCATAGACGAAGCCACCGGCTTCACGACCCGCAACATGGCGGTGGTACCCGTGCGCGACGAGGGCGGGGCCATCCGCGGCGTGCTGCAGGTACTGAACAAGAAACAGGGCGACTTCGACGATGACGACAAGAAGCTGCTCGGGGCCCTGGCCGACCAGGTGGCCCAGGCCCTCGAGCTCACTTCGCTCAGGCCCATAGGCGACCGCAGCCGCGGAGTGCTGGTCGACGGGCCCTTCAACAACATCATCGGTGACAGCCCGCTGATGAGCGAGCTCTACGAGCGCACCCTGGCGGCAGCCTCGGCCGATGTTACCGTCCTGATCCGCGGCGACAGCGGCACGGGCAAGAGCCTGGTGGCCCGTGCCATCCACGACAACTCCGCGCGCCGCGACGGGCCACTCGTGCACGTAGACTGCACGACCCTGCCGACGGGGCTGATCGAAAGCGAGCTATTCGGCCACGAGCGCGGCGCGTTCACCGGCGCCGACAGGCGCGTACAGGGCAAGTTCGAACTTGCCGAGGGGGGCACGTTGTTTCTCGACGAGATCGGCGACCTGCCGCCTGCGTTGCAGGGCAAGCTGCTGCGTTTCTTGCAGGAACACGCCTTCGAACGCCTGGGCGGCAGGCAAACCCTCGAAGCCGACGTGCGGGTAATCTCGGCAACTAATGCCGATCTCGAGGACAAGGTTTCTCAGGGTACTTTCCGCCGTGATCTCTACTACCGCCTGCGCGTGCTCGAGATAGTCGTACCGCCCTTGAAAAAGCGCGGCCCCGGTGACGTCCGCCGCCTGGCCGAGCACTTTCTCGATCTCTACGCCCGGCGTCACAAGCGCCAAGCCAGGTCATTCAGCCCGACCGCCATGCAACGCCTTACTTCTTATTCCTGGCCGGGCAACGTGCGCGAGCTCGAGCACTGCATCGAGAGCGCGGTCGTACTGTCGACGTCGGGCGAGATTGACGAAAGCCAGCTCTCTCTGCCTGCAAGCGCCGCCGGCGCCTCGCCGGCTGCCGGCTACCCGCCGGGCATGCCGCTTAAGGAAGTAGAATTGGATCACATCCGGCGCACGCTGGCGGCTTGTGACGACAACCGCACCGAGGCGGCCAGGCTGCTGGGCATAGGCCGCAACACGCTGACCCGCAAGCTCAAGGATTCCTGAGATCAAAAAAGCGCTGCTTTGATCTCCCATTTGTTGCATTGAAGCACTTTGTCACGGCTGGGAGATTGGGGTAGTATCCGGGCGTCGGGAGGAAAGGAGCCAATATGCGTTACTTGGCTGGATTGTCTCTGGTATTCTTTTTGTTTTCAGGCTGTTCCGGCGATTTTGAGAGCGGCGTGAGAGGACAGCAACTCGAAAGCGGCAAGGTCTGGACCAGGCTGCACACGGCGCAGGTTAGCAAGCTGCGCCGCGCGCTAGAGCACGAGGGGTTCGACGTCACAGGGTCTCACCACCGCTACGAGTTCGTCGATGTCTACGGAGAACCAGGCCGGATCGAAGAGTTCATGGCCCGTCATACCGGTCGTATAGCCTGGACCGAGAATCTCGATCTGCTCTCGCGCGTGGATTCGCGCTACATCGATGCCGCGGAGATGTCTGCCTTTCTCGACAGCATTGAGAGCAGCTATCCCGACATAGCCATGAAGGTGACCCTCGAAGACGAGCTCTTCGAGGGCCAGGTACTTTACGCGATGAAGATCTCGGACAACGTCACGGTGGACGAGGACGAGCCGGTCTACCTGATGGACATGCAGATGCACGCGCGCGAGGTGATGACCGGCGAGGTGGCCCAGGATTCGATCGATTACATCACCTCGCGCTACGGCTCCGATCCGCAGGTCGACCGCTGGGTGGACGAGATGGAAATATGGATCGTGCCGCAGGTCAACCCGGACGGTATAGCTTACGTTCACGATGTCAACGACATGTGGCGCAAGAACCGCAACCCGGTCTGCGCCGTCGACCTCAACCGCAACTACGAGTGGAGCTACCGCCAGTGCTCGGGCTCGAGCGACGACTGCTACGACGACACATACCACGGCACCGGCCCGGCCTCCGAGCCGGAGACGCAGGCCATGCAGGCCTTGATGGCCGAGCTGAGGCCCATGTACTACATCAATTACCACTCCTACGGTGAGTACATCATCTGGCCGGGCGGCTGCGGCTTCGTCGATGAGCACGATCTCTTCCTGCACGTCGGCGAACAGCTCAACGAACTGGTCGAGACCGACGACGGCCAGACCGGCCAATGGGAAATCGGCAACTCGCCCCAGGTACTTTACACCTGTCCCGGCGGGGCTGAAGACCACGTCTACGGCGCCGCCGGCGCCCTGGGGTTCGTCTTCGAGCTGAACAGCTGGAGCTTCCACCCCGACTACGACCAGTGGCGCGACGTGACAGTCGAGCGGCAGAGGGCAGCCTGGAGCTTACTGCTCGATCTCACCCTCGACGGACCCTCGGTCACCGGCCATACCTTCGACGCCGCCACCTACAATCCCGTCGCGGCCACCTACCAATTCGCCAACCACCCCTTCACCTCCGGACAGTGGCCCCTCGAGACCGATGCCCAGGGCCGCTTCGGCCGCGCCGTGCTGCCCGCAAGCGAACACGTGATGGTGTTCACCGCGCCGGGTTACCTTCCCGAGACGCGTATCGTCGACGTCGACCAGCAGCCGGTCGATCTGGACGTGCCCATGACCCAGGGCGTGAACCACGCCCCCGCCGCGGACGCCGGGCCCGATCAACAGGTCAACGAGGGTGACATGGTCTCTATGGACGCGAGTGCATCTTCCGATCCGGACGGCAACACCCTTTTCTATAACTGGATCCTCTTATCCGGCCCGGCTATCGAGCTCGTCGACGCCTACTCGGCCAGCCCCGGCTTCTTCGCCCCCGGGGTCGACAGTGACACCGACCTGGTTTTCGAAGTAGTGGCCTCGGACGGTGAGTTGCAGAGCGCGCCGGACAGCGTGACAGTGACCGTCCGCAATATCTGGGACGAGGTCGACGTCTTCGACTCGAGCGATACACCCATCGACATTCCCGACGACAACCTGACGGGCATAACCAGCGTCATCACGGTTACCGAAGACAGCGTCGTGCTCAAGGCCTCCGCCGAGGTGGATATAAGTCACTCCTACATAGGCGACCTGGTGGTAACGCTGAAAAGCCCCCAGGGTACCGAGGTGATCCTGCACGACCACGAGGGAGGCAGTGCGAACGACTTGCACGAGGTGTACGAACCCGCCGAGTTCACCGGGCAGATGTCCGGCGGCGACTGGATCCTGCACGTCCGCGACGAGGCCGTTGGCGACGTGGGCACCCTGAACTGGTGGACGCTCTCACTCGAGCTGGTCGGCGACCCGCCCTGCCAGACCGCGGCCGACTGCGACCTGCCGAATGTCGCCGTACACGAATGCGTCGACGGGCGCTGCGAGATAGTGACCTGCGATGCCGGCTTCGGCGATTGCAACGAGCTCGCCAACGACGGCTGTGAGAACGACGTGCTGAGTGATCCGCTACACTGCGGTGACTGCTGGACGGTGTGCGAGTACGCAAACGCCGTCGCCCTGTGCTCGAACGGCTCGTGCGAGATGGGTGATTGTCTCGAGGGCTTCGAGAACTGCAACGGCACGACAGACGACGGCTGCGAGGCCGATCTCGACAGCGACCCAAGCAACTGCGGCTCCTGCCAAGCGGTCTGCGACCTGCCCAACGCCCAGGAGACATGCGTGCAGTCGGAGTGCCGCATCCTGCGTTGCGAAGAACTCTGGGGAAATTGCGATTCCGATCATGCCAACGGCTGCGAGACCGATGTTTCCAGCGACCTGGAAAACTGCGGCGCGTGTAACCGCGAGTGCCAGCTACCCCATGCGCAAGCTGTTTGCGTACAAGGCGGCTGCCAGGTCGCATCCTGCGACGAACCCTACGACGATTGTGACGCGGCCGGCGAAAACGGCTGCGAGACGGATCTTTCGAGCCACATCGATCACTGCGGCTCGTGCGGCAATGCCTGTTTCTTCGACAACGCCGCCGGCCAGTGCCAATCGGGCCAGTGCGTGATGGGCGCCTGCCAGCAGGATTACGGCGACTGCAATTCGCTGGACGATGACGGTTGCGAGACCTACCTGCCGGGCAACGCGGATCACTGCGGCAGTTGCGACAACTCCTGCGACCTGCCGCACGCCGAGGCCCGCTGCGTGCAGTCGGCCTGCCAGATCGACTCCTGCCATGAAGGTTTCGGCAATTGCAACAACGAGGTGGCAGACGGCTGCGAGATCGACATTACGGCAGACCCGGCCAATTGCGGCGCCTGCGGTATGCAGTGCTATCTTTCCCATGCTACCGCCGGTTGTGACGCCGGAACCTGTATCGTGGCCGGGTGCGAAACTCCCTTCGGCGACTGCAACGACCTGGCCGAGGACGGGTGCGAGACATTTCTCAACGACGATGCCGAAAATTGCGGGGAGTGTGGCAACAGCTGCGAGCTGGAAGGCGCCGATTCTGTCTGTCGGCAGGGAGAATGCGTGGTAACCAGTTGCGACGCCGGTCTGGCTAACTGCGACAACGATCACGCCAACGGCTGCGAGGCCAATCTCCAGACCGATCCAGAAAACTGCGGCTCTTGCGGGCACGAATGCGTCTTCGACAACGCAGTCGCCGCTTGCCAGGCCGGCGAGTGCGTACTTGATGAATGTGAAGATGGCTTCGCGGATTGCAATAACAAAAGCGGCGACGGTTGCGAGGTCGACGTGACGAGCGACGAGGACAATTGCGGCCAGTGCGGCAAAAAATGCCCGTCCGGGCAATCCTGCCTGGACGGGGTTTGTGAAGAGCCCTGTGCCGACAACGACGGCGATGGCTACCCGGCCGCCGCATGCGGGGGAACAGACTGCGATGACACGGATGCGGACGTACATCCGCAGGCCAACGAAACTTGTAACGGCCGCGACGACGATTGTGACGGGGCGACGGACGAGGAGCTCGAGTGCTCCTCGGGTTGCGGCTGCACCAGCAATTCCGGCAAGCCCGGGCAAGCGTTGATCTTTCTGGCACTGGCTTTCATGGCGGCTCTGGGCAGAAAACGCGGGCGTCTGACATGATCACTATAGACTCACCCGGTTGGGGCAAGCGGCGAATCGATCACGTCGTATTCGATTTCAACGGTACCCTGGCCATCGACGGCAGGCTGCTGGACAACATCGAGGAACGCCTGGCACACCTGTCAATAAGAGTGCGCATACACCTGTGCACCGCAGACTACCACGGCACGGTTGCCGACGAGACGCGCCGGTTCGACATGGCGCTCAAGGTACTGAAGACCGCTCAGCAGGCGCAGGAAAAGGCAGAGTTTATCAGGCGCCTGGGTCCCCTGCATACCGCAGCGATAGGAAACGGCGGGGCCGATGCCCAGATGCTGGAAGAGGCAGCACTGGGTATAGCCGTCATCGGACCGGAGGGAGCCGGGTTCAAGGCCCTCGCCGCCGCGGATATCGTCTGCAACGATGTCCGCGAAGCGCTCGATCTCCTGCTCAACCCCAAGCGCCTGGCTTCCACCCTTCAGCGCTGAAGGTCGGCGACTCTCAGGATCCGGATTGTTCTGGACAATTGTTCCCCGGATGGATATTCTGCCCTTGGGTGAGTTTCTGAGAGGGTCGTGGAATGAGTGATTCTGGCCACAGTTCCCACGCTAAGGAATTGGGATTCCAGCTGACCGTAACCAGGGCCATGCTGGGTACCCTGAACCTGGATCAGGTTCTCTATACGATCCTGTCGGGAATAACTCACGGCGAAGGTCTCAACTTCAACCGGGCCTTCTTGTTCCTGGCAGATGAAGGCGGGCGTGAGCTGCGCGCCTCCACGGCCATCGGGCCTTCCGACGAAAAGGAAGCACACCGTATCTGGGAAGAGATGAAGAAGCATGGCCTCGATCTGCCCTCACTTCTCGACGCGTATGAGGCGGCCGCGGCCGACCCACGCGCGAAAAACCTGGCCAAGAGACTGGCGGGTTTCTCTATGCCCCTAGCGGTATCCGCACCGCCAATCTCGGAAGAGTCGGAGGATGTGCCGGTACAGGCCCTGGTCGCCAAGTGCGCCGAGTCGAAGAAGCCTTTCTTCTCCAACTCGATAAGCGCCGTCTACCAGCCACCACCGGCGAAGGGCGGCGCGGTAGTGCATTTCTCCAAGGTGGCCTGCGTACCACTGATGCTGAACGACGCGATCATCGGAGTCATTCTCGCCGACAACATCTTCAACGGAAGAGATATCGATCCCGACGAGATTCGCGGCCTGACTACCCTCGGCAACCTGGCCGCGATCGCCATAGAGAAAGCCCGTCTGCACCAGCGCATCAAGGATATGGCCGCCCTCGATGGTCTGACCGGGGTTTTCAACCGGCGTCACTACGAGCAACGCTTCGAACAGGAGCTGGCCCGTGCTCGCAGGGCCGGAAGGTCGCTGTCTCTTCTGCTGTTCGACATCGATCATTTCAAGAACTGCAACGACAGTCACGGTCACGAGTGTGGCGATCTCGTCCTGAAGGATCTGGCTGCCTTTCTCAAGGACAGGGTGCGCACGGAGGATCTCGTTGCCCGTTACGGCGGCGAGGAGTTTGTAGTCTTGCTCACGGGAGGGGCAACCGCCGAGGAGAGTTCCCAGGTCGCCGAGAAACTGCGCAGCTACATCGCGTCCCAGAGCCTTGGCGGCCAGCCGGCCGGCGAGATAACTGTAAGCGTCGGGGTAGCTTCCATGCCACCCGACGAACTAGACGGGTCGAAGCTTTTCAACCTTGCCGACAAGGCCCTCTACAAAGCCAAGGAAGAAGGGCGCAACAGGGTTGTAATGGCCGAGGGTGCCTGATCCGGGGTTCTTGTTGTCGGTATTGCGTCCAATCTCGAGCATGAGCGCGCGCCGGTCCGGCCGGGCGGCTGTGTTCGTGGCTCTGGTATTCGGCATCGCTCTCGGGGGCGCCGGCGGCTACCTGCTGTGTCGTCACCTCGGGCAAGGTACCGAAGCTGCCGGTGTGCCCCGACCCGACGAGGCAAGCGACGGCGGCGAGAACATCGCCGTTGCCGGGGCCCGGGGTTCCGGTGACCAATTACCGCAAGAGAGCGAAGTCCTGGAACCCGGCGACAACCAGCGTTTACTGGACCTGAAAGTAAGCACCTCGCTCTACGCAACGATGTCCCGGGAGATCGAGGGTCGTGAGGCCGACGTGGTCAACGCACACCTGGGTCGTATCCTGGTCTGGTGGCTGGACCTGCGCCGCGATGTGCTCAAAGCAGACAAGATCCAGATTCTGTACGAACGAGCGGAGAACCCCGAGGACCTGCGCCTGCTGGCCGTACGCTACAAGAGCCGCAAACTGGGGCAAACCCTCAATGCCTATTACTTCAAGCCGGAGGGAGCCAAGTACGGCCGGTACTACGATAAAAAGGGAACCGAGGTAGAAAAACGGCTGGTCAATTCACCGATAAAGAATTACGAACAGGTCACAGAACGCATGAACCTTGCTGGCCGCAGGCACCGCGGGGTCGATTTCAAGACCGACGTGGGCACGCCCGTGGCGGCGCCGTACAAGTCGAAAGTGATGCGTCGCAACTGGAACACAATGCTCAACGGCAAATGCCTCGAGCTGCGTTACGTCGACCTGGGCATATCCGCTTTTTTCCTGCATCTCGATGAAGTCCTGCCTGCCGCGGTCCCGGGCAAGACCGTGGAAGCCGGTACACTGGTTGCCCGAGCTGGCAACACCGGTCGTTC
>Ga0180432_10009288_pt1 | contig 12021 bp, 11 predicted proteins | sample SS_ome_10_FD_132414 | JGI IMG/M metagenome (GOLD analysis project Ga0180432, IMG submission 132414) | Hypersaline lake sediment archaeal communities from the Salton Sea, California, USA - SS_1_MS_2 metaG | ecosystem: Environmental > Aquatic > Non-marine Saline and Alkaline > Hypersaline >...
TCGAGGATGCCATAATATTGATACGAAATGAAACCCGGGGGAAAATCGAAGATCTGGATCTCTCCAGAATTTATTATGATCTGTTACAAAAACACCAACAAATCCCTGAGCTGCTGCATCACGCGGTCACCCATTTAAACCTTTTGAGCAAAAAAGAAATTAACACCGAGGCCTGTGACATATATAAAGAATGTATATCCCATTCCTCCAGCTTTACTCCGGATCCAAAAATCACGTTCCAGATCACACAATTTCTGGCGCAAAACGGAAAAGCCGAAGAAGCTTGCAAGGCCTGCGTTCATTTTACAAAGGTTCATCCGAATCACGCGATGATTCCCGAGGCCTATTTTTGCATCGCCAAAATTCTTAATGAAAATCTGGATAAAAAAGAACAGTCCAAAAAGATAATGACCTGGCTGGTCAAAAAGTTCCCGGACCATGAAAAGTCTCCTGATATGAAAAATTATCTGTGTGCCATGAGTTAGTTTCATCCATAAATGGTCCTTTTGGGCCGCTCCTAAATTTCGACATTATGTAACCTCCGATCCGAGATCCTGCTTCGGAATCTCGGAATTACCTTTGACGCCCTTGGACTCAATAACAGGCAAAACGCATTTGATCTTGAGGCAGCGTAACGACGGCGTGTTTCTCTTGGAAACCGACTGACTGTTTGAAGGGCGTTAGCACGCGTTAACCTGAGCCGAATGAAATTATGACTTAAACAATCAATGGGATAATTTAACAACGATTTATTCTTAATAACTCCGGCACGGCTCAGGCTTACGGGTGCTTAAGCACAGGTTTCAGTCGGTTGGAAAGAGATACACGCCGTCATGGAGCGTTCTCCCTGTATTGGGATTCAAATACGTTAGCCCTGGCCCCGGTGATGCCGGGTCTGGACTTTGAACGATATTTGTGTCATAGATATCGGACAGCCAGAGGCACTCCCTTAAGGGTTAATTATCGACATTTTTAAAAAGGTTACCCCAAAATAAACCTTAACGTTGCAAAAGCTCAGGATGCCGTAAGTCCAATTTTTTATGCAACAATAGGACAAAATTGCTGATGGTTAAATGCATATGATTCGTGTGGGAAAGCAGGTATTATATCTGATTCTTTTTTTAAATGTGTTGTTCATGGGTTCCGATGTGATAGCCCATCCCCATGTATTTATTGTCCAGCGATTGAAAATCGTGTTTGACAACCAGGGCCTGGCAGGGTTTGAGGTGGAATGGCATTTCGACGAGATGTTCAGCAACATGATCGCTATGGATTTCGATCAAAACAAAAACAGCATATTGGAACCGGCCGAAGTTTTGGTAGTGAAGGAAAAAGCGTTTTCATATATCGCGGAATACGATTATTTTATTTTCGTAAAAATCAATGGTCAGTCCTTCAAGGTCAAGTGGTTCAAAAATTTTAACGCGGTTTTAAAAAACGGAAAGCTTTCCTATCATTTTTTTGTGCCGTGCCATGTAAAAGCCAACCCGTTGTTTAAACATGTCGTCATCGCCACATATGATCCAACATATTACACCGCCATCTTCTTTGCCCGGAAACAGCCGGCACGGGTTGAGAATGGAGATGGGTTTGTGATTGAAAGCGCCGTCAAAAAAGATGAAAACACCTCGATTTATTTTGGCATGGTCAATCCCTGGGCACTATTTCTGAAATTCAGGTTAAAGTCATGAGAATCGCGTTTTTCTTATTTTCCCTTTGGGTGGTTTGTATGGTAGTCATTTTGCCGCCGGCCTTAGCACAAAATCCGTTTACCGCAAAACCCGAATCAAAAGCCCGTCATATGACCACTCATGCAGTTGCCAAGAACTCGTTTCTAACCATGATCACCCGGTGGCAGCATCGACTCAACCGTAAAATGGCGGATCTGGTGCGCGAGGCTAAGGAGACCCATAGCGTGAAACCTTTGGCCTTTCTCTTGTTGGTTGCTTTTGCCTATGGGATGCTTCACGCGGCCGGCCCGGGGCACGGAAAAGCCCTGGCCGTATCGTATATTTTATCTCAGCGTCCGAAATTATTTCGGGGCATGTTTTTCGGCAGCTGTATTGCATTGTTTCACGGTTTGTCGGGAATCCTGTTTGTGCTGATCATCCATATTATTTTACAGAAAAATATTACCGGTACACTGGAAGATGTGACCCGTACCACCCAAATGATTAGTTTCGGTCTGATTGCCTGTCTGGGTCTGGGCATTCTGATCAAAAGCGGATACAAATGGATAAAAAGTGCAAAAGGCGGTCAGCCGAATTATAACGGCAACCATAATCGCCATCTCTATGGTCCTCTGTTATCCGCATTGGTGGTCGGAATAATCCCATGCTCGGGGGTGGTGATGGTCATGCTGTTTGCCCTATCCATGAAACTGGTCGGATTGGGTATTATGCTGGGGCTTACCATTTCTATGGGTATGGCCCTGACCATCACATGCGTCGTAGTGATGGTTATGTCAGGCAAAGCCGTTTCTCTGGGTATGGCTGAAGGACACGGCAGCCTGGCGATTACCATGGAGAATTTGATTGAGGCAATATCCGGTCTTATGGTCGCAAGCCTGGGATTGCTGTTTTTAGCCGCTGTCATTTGATTTAAGAAAAACACTGCGATGGGCAAACCCTAATGTTGCAAAAGTCTGAGGCGTTAAGCGTCAAGGCATCAAGGGTGAAGCCGTAGTCGACCTACTGCGAGCCATTGATAACGAAGACGCTGGACGCCTCAGACTTTCCCTTGGGGAAAAAAGATGGCATAAAAAAGGCCCAATCCTTAAGAACACCATTTGTTTATTCCTCATATGGGGTGCCCGAGATAGGTTATGTTCAATACTCATGACGTTTTCGGAACCCTTCGCCATCTTTTTTATGCAACTTTGGGGTAAATTATTTGAATCCAACAACGAGGTCATGACACAATGGAACATTCAGAAGAAAAAAAAACAGGCGTTGAAAAAGCCGGAGAAGATCTGTTTAACTTTGCCATTAACCGTGAGGACGTTAAAACCCTTATGTCACGCTTGCCTGAAGCGGCCGACATCAAGCGGGGCAAAGTTGAATACGAACTCCAGATACTGAAAATTATCAGCATTGGGTGGAGCATATCATATTATCTGGAAAACTGTGCTCAGAAAAATCAGCTTTTAGAGCTATACTGGAAGGCGGTTCATGAATTTTCACAGAGCATATCTACAACAACCGGAATGATGATCGGCAATGATATTGATTATTTTCAAATACTAAAAGAACGTTTGGATATGTATTTGGCTGCCATGAACCAAAAACCTGACGCACCTGAGCCTGCGGTAGTCGTAGGACCGGAATTTGCCAGAACATGCGGAAATGTGGATGACGCATTCACGGTTATGACCGGCTCAAGGATGTTCATCGCAACCATTGGCAGCGTTAAAGAATATCTTGAGACAATAAATCTCAGATAACCCATTTATTTTACACGTGAATTTTTCGCGAGCCGGAAGCTTTCATATGCAAGGCACTTAAGGGTGAAGTCATAGTAAACTATTACGAGCCCTTAATAATCCGCAAAAGGCGGACAAGCGCAGCTCAAAGATCCCGCTAAAAGCGGGGAGATGGAAGCCTCCGGCTCGCCCTTTGTGTGAAAATTAATGAATCAAAAAAATTGTCATCCGATTTAACATCTAGGTAAAAATTGTGGTTCTATGATTTTGTTTAAACCCGCTTCAACTCAGTCATTTAAAAACTGTCATTAATTTTCATGCAAGATTCAGGTCATATCTTATACGAATAAACAAGGATGGAACTCATGATGATCATTGATATTCCGGGATACATTAAGTTAAAGATCGAACATGTTGTATGTGATTACAATGGGACCATCGCTGTCGATGGAAAGCTGATTGACGGGGTTGGTGAGATGATGAACGAGCTTTCCAACGATCTAAATTTTCATGTAATTACAGCGGACACTTATGGATTTGTTGAACGTGAATTGGAAAATGTAAATTGTAAGCTGGTAAAAATAGCCAAACACGATCAAGCATACAGCAAACTCGAATATGTTTCGAGTATCGGGAAAGATCATACGGTTTGTATCGGTAATGGGAATAATGACAGATTAATGCTAAAAGAAGCACGTTTGGGAATTGCGTTGGTTCAAGAGGAAGGCGCTTGTTTTGAAACCTTGCGATCTTCACATGTGGTGTGCAAAAGCATCATTGATGCATTTGGCTATTTTAAAGAACCCAAACGGCTGATTGCAACCCTAAGGAGATGAGAAACTAACTTGAACCTGCACTTTCGGGAGCAAGTTCTTTAGCCTTTTTAAATTTCTCAGACGCTTCCTCCTTTCGGCCAAGAGCCGTTAATGCAAAACCACAGCCGTACAAAGCAGGAACAAATTCAGGCTCTACGTCTAAAGCCTTCTGAAACTTCTCAACGGCTTCTTGATACTGCTGCAATTCCACAAGCGCCACTCCCCAACTGCACCATATCTGGGCATCTTCGGGTTTATGTTTTACCGCCTCTTTAAATTTCTCAATTGCCTCCTGGTACTGTTTCATAATTATAACACCTCGGAAATTTACATCACCTTGAAAATACAAGTTTATTAATGGCATCCCGTTTATGCCATCATCACGAAAGAATGGAATGCTCTCTATTTTTTTGAGCCTTTTTTTAGTTTTTTCTCCAGTTCGGCAAAAAGATCCTTTTGTTTTTTTGCCTGCTTGGCCTTAATAGATTCTATTTTCCGGGTAAAATCTTTTTTGGAATTTTGAAATACTTTAAGCGACTCTTCTAGCTTGTCCTCTTTTTTGCCTTTGGGAATTTCTTCTATTTTTAAATGGTTTTTGATAAAAAGGCGGGTCCCAAAGCCACCCTCAACCACATCGACAACCTCGATCTCTTTAAGCTTTTTACAGATGAAACTACCTTGTTCCAAAGAAAAAGATATCATCCGGCAAACCTGATCTATGGAAGGAGGTGAAGAATTCTGGTGTGTAAGAACCCTAATCGCAGCAACAAAAAGATGAACATTGGAATAAAAATCTGAGTTTTGCATAATAATGTGAAAAAGACCGATCCATATACTGTATTGAAGGTTAAAAAATAAAAGAAGATATCGTATTTCCGCTTCTTGACATACTATTAATAGAAGAGTAACATTTATTTTTATCTTGTCAAGCTGCAAAACTAACAATGTCGCCGAACGTTTCAAAATAGGGCGAGTTCATTTTACATGCGAAATTCATACGAGTTACAACCATGACAATACCCATTAAAGGAGGGAAACATGACCGAAATAATTGATGTAAAAGCCAGAGAAATACTCGATTCAAGAGGTAATCCCACAGTTGAAGCAGACGTCTTTGTTTCCTGCGGAGCTGTGGGGCGTGCGGCAGTTCCTTCCGGTGCTTCCACGGGGAAACGTGAAGCTTTAGAGCTTCGGAATAAGCGATCAAAGCGGTTTGGCGGAAAGGGCGTTGCCACCGCCGTTAAAAACATAACGGATAAAATCGGACCTGCTGTCCGGGGGATGGATGCAGCAGATCAAGTTGCATTGGATAGATTCATGATTGAACTGGACGGTACGCCCAACAAATCCAAGCTGGGCGCAAATGCAATTCTGGGTGTATCAATGGCCGCCGCACGGGCTTCTGCCATGGCCTATGGATTGCCTCTCTATAGATACATTGGAGGGATTAATGCCAGATGTCTTCCCCTTCCCATGATGAACGTAATAAACGGGGGCGCCCATGCTGCCAACAATCTTGACATACAGGAGTTTATGATTGTACCTGTGGGCGCAACATCCATAACTCAGGCCGTACAGATGGGAGCAGAAACGTTTCATAGCCTGAAAAAGATACTTAAAGACAAAGGGCTGAGCACTGCCGTTGGGGATGAAGGCGGCTTTGCCCCGGATTTTGAATCTCATGAAGAAGCCATAAAATTCATTATGAAAGCTATCGCGTCCGCCGGATACAAACCCGGGAGCGATATCGGAATTGCCCTGGATGCCGCTGCAAGCGAGTTTTACGAAAAAGGAAAATACATCCTAAAATCGGAGAATAAAAAGTTTACTGCCAAAAATCTGATTGATTATTATGAAAATTTAGTTGAAAAGTATCCTATCCTTAGTATTGAAGATGGTCTTGCCGAGCAGGACTGGAAAGGCTGGGAACTGATGACCGACCGGATGGAAGGATCCATCCAGATCGTTGGCGATGATGTTTTTGTAACTAACCCCAAAATATTCAGGAAAGGGATTGAAAAAGGGGTCGCAAACTCAATCCTGATTAAACTGAATCAGATCGGAACGGTTACCGAAACCCTCGATACCATTGACATGGCTGAACAGTTCGGCTACACCACGGTTATATCTCACAGATCGGGTGAAACAGAAGACACTTTTATTTCGGATTTCGTGGTCGGGGTAAACGGGGGCCAGATAAAAACCGGTTCCATGTCCCGAAGTGATCGGATCTCCAAGTATAACCAGCTCATGAGAATTGAAGAGGAACTTGGAGACGGAGCCACGTTTGCAGATGAAATACTCTAGGTTTTCTTTGCATCAATACCTGAAAAAATCTTTGGTCCTTTTTCTCAGCTTTGCGCTGGCGACATGTTTGGTTATTCCTACAAATGCCTACGTTTTGCCAGGACCTTATATCCTGGAATTAATGACCCAAAATCTTGGGAAAGCCAAAAGCCTCCTTGTTTCTCAGACATTGGTCATTCATGATGAAAGTCCGCAAAAAACCGGAGTTGAACTCAGTGAAACCTTGAGGTACATTTTCCCGGAGACGTTCCGTTCGGACACGTTGTCTGAAAATGTTTACAGGATTCATGTGTTATCAAAAGGCAAGATCGTAACCGTTATTGACGGAAAAATTGCCGATGAGTCAGATAACCGTTATGATCGTTATAAAGACATACTTCTTTTCAAACCCAGGGAGATGCTTCAAGACAAGCTTTCCCTTCTGGGTGTGGATGTAACGGTTTCAAGTTTGGGACGCTTTCAGGGTAAACCGGCATATGTCTTGGGCGCCCAATATCCGGACGAAACCACTCCTCAAGTGTGGTTGGATAAAGACACATTCAGACCGTTTCGCTGGATAATGGCAAACAATGCCGGGGGAAGTCAGGATAATCGTATAGAGGTTCGGTATTTTGAATGGAACAAGGTGAATCGTGCCTGGTATCCCATGCGTATCGAGTTTTTTATGGACGGAATTCTCGTTCGCAAAATTCATGTGCAGAATTTAGAGGTAAATCCTTCTTTTTCAAAAGAGCTTTTTGATATAAACCACCTGAAATCTCTCTATCCTCAGATAGCTCCTGCTGAACAGGAACAAGAAAACAAACAGGATCTGAATGAAGTTCAAAAGACAATCGAGGATTTTAAGAAACTATATGAATAATTTAACGTCTCGAAAATTTTATAATTTATTGAAATTATAAGTTTTTTAATCTCAATCTGTTCGTGTAGTCGGAATGGAATGATGGAATACTGGAATATTGGGGGCAAGAACTGATATAACCTATTTAAATTGTAAAAAAACTCCTTTCCTTCAACTTGGTTCAGGACAAGCTCACCTATCATTCCATTATTCCTTCCGGGGCGGAGGCCTCATGGGGCGAAGCCCCTAATTTGCGATCCTGAATCTGAAACCGAGGCGGTATATGGATCATAAAACAAAATTTATATTTGTAACCGGAGGCGTGCTTTCATCCCTGGGCAAGGGGCTTGCTTCTGCAGCCATCGGAGCACTTTTAGAGAGCCGCGGACTTTCCGTAACCCTACAGAAACTCGACCCTTACATCAATGTAGATCCCGGAACCATGAATCCGTTCCAACACGGAGAGGTCTTTGTCACTGATGACGGCGCGGAAACGGACCTGGATCTCGGGCATTACGAGCGATTTACCAGTGCCATATTGGGTCATGACAACAACTTTACCACGGGGAAAATATACCATTCGGTCATCACCAAGGAACGCAGGGGGGATTATCTTGGAGGTACGGTCCAGGTGATTCCTCACATTACGGACGAAATTAAACGAAGCATCAAGCTTGTGGCGGACTCCGTGGATGTTGTCATCGTCGAAATCGGCGGAACGGTGGGAGATATAGAAAGCCTTCCTTTTTTGGAGGCCATCCGTCAATTCAGGACGGATGTGGGCAAGGAAAATGCCCTGTATATCCATCTTACCTTGGTTCCGTATATTGGTACCGCAGGAGAAGTTAAGACAAAACCCACCCAGCACAGCGTAAAGGAACTCCGCAGTATTGGTATTCAGCCGGATATCCTCCTCTGCCGCACAAACAAATACTTGCCCCAAGAAATCAAAGCAAAAATAGCGCTATTTTGCAATGTAACGGTAGAAGAGGTCATTACAGCCAAAGATGTGGAATGTATTTATGAAGTTCCACTGGTATTCCACAGGGAAGGTCTGGATCAGAAAATTGTGGAAAAGCTTAACATCTGGACAAGAGCACCCCATCTGGATGACTGGGAGGAAATTGTCAGAAGACTCAAAGAGCCCAAATCGTCTGTTATTATTGCAATTGTAGGTAAATATGTGGATTTGATCGAATCTTACAAAAGTTTGAACGAGGCGCTTCGTCACGGCGGAATTCCCATTGATTGCCGGGTAAATCTCAAGTTTGTGGATTCGGAAAAGATCGACGAAAACAATTGTAGAGAGATTGTCGGAGACGCCGACGGCATACTGGTCCCGGGAGGCTTTGGATCTCGCGGAATTGAAGGAAAGATTTGTGCTGCAAAATATGCCAGGAAAGAAAGGGTCCCGTTTTTCGGAATATGTCTCGGAATGCAGATTGCCGTCATCGAATTTGCGCGCAATGCAGCAGACATGAACGGAGCTCACAGTCAGGAGTTTGATAAAAATACGCCGTTTCCGGTAATTTATCTGATGACTGAATGGTATGACGGCAAGACCGGAACTCTGCAAAAACGGGACATAACCTCGGACAAGGGCGGGACCATGCGCCTTGGCGCCTATCCATGTGTTATAAATAAGGATTCCCTTGCCTATAAAGCATACGACATGTTAAACATCTCGGAACGACACCGCCACCGGTATGAATTCAATAATGCTTTTAAAGAGAGGCTTGAAGAAAAAGGGCTGGTCATCAGCGGGACCTCACCCGATGGCACCCTAGTGGAAATGGTCGAGATCAAAGGACATCCCTGGTTTCTCGGATGCCAATTCCATCCGGAATTCAAATCGAGGCCCATGAATCCTCATCCCTTATTCCGGGAGTTTATCCGGACATCATTAGCGTATTCCAAAACCCGTGCCTGATTTGCCAGATTTAATTCAGCATTCCGAGTATTTTTCTAATAAAGCTATGTAAATAGTGTTCGGTTCATACTCCCCTGCTCATACCCTTCCAGATCCACCGCCACATGAGAAAACCCGATTTCCCTTAATTTTCTGACAATATTCGATCTAACCACTGGAGCCAAAATTTTTTCGATATCACCGGAATCCACCTCTATTCTGGCAACCTTAGCGTGCAATCTTACACGGCAGGTGTCAACCCCGAGGGTCAAAATGACCTGTTCCGCCTGTTCAATCATTTTAAGTTTTTCGGCGGTTATCTGCGTTCCATAAGGAATTCTGGTGGCAAGGCAGGACATGGACGGCTTATTCCAGGTGTTTAGGTTCATCTTCTTCGAAAGCGTACGGATATCATTCTTGGTCAGCCCTGCATCCACCATGGGGGCCGTAATTTTCATCTCACGTGCGGCACCAAATCCAGGACGGAAATCTTCAAGATCATCAAGGTTTGCACCATGGGCCACATGCTTAATTCCCCAGTCGTAAGCGATCTTTAATAAATCTTCAAAAAGATATTTTTTACACAGGTAACACCTTCTCTTTGTATTGGCTTTAAAATCAGCCTGGCTCATTTCCCTTGATTGTATGAATATATGCTTAACTCCCAGCTCTTGAGCAAAGGCTTTTGCATCCTGATTTTCCCTTTCGGGATGAAGTGGAGATTTTGCAGTGATTGCAACCAGATTCTTTTTCAATACTTCATGTGCTGTTGCCAAAAGAAAAGAGCTGTCGACACCCCCTGAATATGCGATGAGCAGAGAACCGTATCCTTTTAAGATTGAAATCAGCTGGTTTTTTTTTGAGATTAAGCTATTATTCATTTTCTTTACAAAAAGTGAGCGATTGCCCTTAAATATACGTCGATAAAAAAATGTTTACAAAACTTATGGTTTCTTATATACGGTATTTTCTAATTTTATATATATAAAATCATAAACAATTTCAAAGAGGTTTTTTTATGGGAAAAGACAGTTTGCTTAAATCGACCGCTAAAACGAAAAAAAAGACCGCTCCGAAAGCAGCCACTAAAGCAAAAGCCGCTCCAAAGGCCAAGGCTGCCGCAAAAACCAAAGCAGCTCCGAAAGCAAAGGCCGCCCCCAAAGCCAAAGCCAAGGCCGCTCCAAAAGCCAAAGCAACTCCAAAAGCCAAAGCCGCCGCTAAACCTAAAGCCGCTCCAAAGGCCAAGGCCGCTCCCAAAGCCAAGGCCGTCCCTCGAGCGAAAAAACCGGCGCCTAAAGCAAAGAAAAAGGTGTCAATCAAAGAAATTATTCATAAAAAATTCGGCACATGGAAACCGGAAAAACCCTATACGGTTAGCCCCGATAAAAAATATCTTGAAGCTTTTGCTGCACCGCCATTTGCCTCAGGCTCAGAAGAAGATATTCGACGGATCAAAGAACTGCTGCTTAAAAAATTTGACATAGCGGAGATTAGGGCCGCTGCTGAAAAAGCTGCCGCCGAAAAAGCTGCCGCCGAAAAAGCCGCTGCTGAAAAAGCTGCTGCTGAAAAGGCCGCCGCTGAAAAAGCTGCCGCCGAAAAAGCCGCTGCTGAAAAAGCCGCTGCCGAAAAAGCCGCTGCCGAAAAGGCTGCTGCGGAAAAGGCCGCTGCTGAAAAGGCCGCCGCTGAAAAAGCTGCCGCTGAAAAAGCCGCTGCTGAAAAGGCCGCTGCTGAAAAGGCCGCTGCCGAAAAAGCCGCTGCCGAAAAAGCTGCTGCCGAAAAAGCTGCTGCCGAAAAAGCCGCTGCCGAAAAGGCTGCTGCGGAAAAGGCCGCTGCCGAAAAAGCTGCCGCCGAAAAAGCTGCCGCCGAAAAAGCCGCTGCTGAAAAAGCTGCTGCCGAAAAAGCCGCTGCCGAAAAAGCTGCCGCCGAAAAAGCCGCTGCCGAAAAAGCTGCTGCCGAAAAAGCCGCCGCCCCCTCCGACCCTATGGAAAAGGCTATGAAATATATGATTGCAGCCCTCGTTGTACTTGTTGCAATCATTGTCGGTTACAGCATGATAAACAAAACCAAATATTATATGGATGCAAAACAGGGTGCACTTGAAATCCGGCAGGGAAGATTCGCTCCCATGGGTGAAGAGCTTCTGATGACCCTGCCCGGAGTTCAGCTCCCTGAAACTATAAAAGATGTTTATTCCAAAAAAGATGTATTTCCGGTTATTTTCAATTATTATGTGGAAAAGGCGGATACACTGCTGGAAGTTCCGGGAATGCCTGATTTTGAAGGAATAAAGGGTTATTTAAACAAGGCGCTCTCCTATGCGGTTACATCCGCTTCCATTGAAGCTGCTAATAATCGTTTGATCAACATCGAACTGATGATTTTTTTCTACAAGGCTGATGTGTCTGCCGGCAAGGCAACCCTTTCCGGTCTTAAAGATGCCAAACACTATCTCGACCAAGCCGCAGCACTCAGCATAAATGACCTCCAGGCGGATATGATAAATCAAAAAATTGATGCTGTGGATAAACAAATTGAAGCCCTAAAAATAAAAGAAAAGGAAGCAACATCTCCGGCACCGGCACCGCCGGCCAAATAAACTCAAAATAACCCATCGATACAAAAAAGCGGATGGCCGTTATCAAGCGACCATCCGCTTTTTATTTCATTACCATTAGGCAGGTTAGTGTCATGTAACCGCTCCATGAATCATCCGCAACAACACCGTACA
>Ga0180432_10009291_pt1 | contig 12019 bp, 5 predicted proteins | sample SS_ome_10_FD_132414 | JGI IMG/M metagenome (GOLD analysis project Ga0180432, IMG submission 132414) | Hypersaline lake sediment archaeal communities from the Salton Sea, California, USA - SS_1_MS_2 metaG | ecosystem: Environmental > Aquatic > Non-marine Saline and Alkaline > Hypersaline >...
AACGGATACTGTCTATCCGCGTTCACACATCACCCGCCGAGCCGTGGGTACCTCTGTGCAAAGTTACACGCTCACCCGCACCCTGCCTCTGGCACCCACCTATCCCGCCTCCTCATGGGCACCTGATCGCCTGGTCACTATGCCGGCCGCGTTGACGCTTCCCCCAGATGCACCGGCCGGCCCGGCTCAGGTTACCCTGGAGGTTCTGGGGGCGGATGGAGTCGCTTTGCTTCCCTTTACGAGGGATGGAGTCGCTTCGCTTCCCTTTACGAGGGATGGAGTCGCTTTGCTTCCCTTTACAAGGAATGGAGTCGCTTTGCTTCCCTTTACAGGGGAAGGTAAGCGAGGCGATATTCGCTTGTTCGACATCACGGTCGAACGCCGGCCTGTGCTGCGGCGCCTGCCCGATGGATTGACCCCGATTCAAGTCGATTTTGGGGACGAGGTGGGGCTGCGTGGTTACCGCATCGAGGGAGACCCTCGCCCCGGAGGGCATGTCCGTCTCACCTACGCCTGGTACGCCAAGACGCATCCCACAGCCATCTATGCTGTGTTCAATCACCTGGTGGACGCCGATGGTGCCGTAGTGGCCCAGGTCGACGGCTGGCCGCAGGATGGCCAGATGCTGACCACCCAGTGGCAGGTGGGAGAGTACGTCGAGGATGGCCACGGCCTGACGATTCCACCGGACGCGCCACCTGGCCCCTACACACTCTACGTCGGCCTCTACAATGCGGCGAACAACGAGCGCCAGCCGGCTTTCCTGAACGGTCAGCGCGTGCCTGAGGATCGGGTGCCGATTCCCGTGGGTGAAGCGACGACTGGTGGAGGTGGATGATGGCGGATGTCGCTTCGCTTACACAGCATCCGAGGGACAAAAATCTGCTTTGGTGGATGGTGGCGGTGCTGCTGGTAGCTACGGCCCTGCGACTGATCGCGTTTGGGGAAGTGCCGCCTGGCCTCTATCACGACGAGGCATATCACGGGCTGGACGTCCTGGACGTATTGAGTGGCCACTTCCCGCTGTATTTCCCGGCGAACAACGGTCGGGAGCCATTGTTTATCTACTTGATCTCCCTGACGGTGGGGATGCTGGGGAGGAGCCCCTTTGCACTACGCCTGCCCGCCTTCTTCGTCGGCACCCTCACTGTGGCGACGACCGCTGCGCTGGGGAGGGTGCTCTTTTCCCGGCGCGTGGGGTTGCTGGCCGCGTCTGTGCTGGCGGTGACCCTGTGGCACGTTCACCTCAGTCGGGTCGGCTTTAGAGCGGGTACGTTGCCTCTGTTCGTCGCCCTGACGGCCTGGCAGGGAGCGTTGGGGGCCAGGAGCGGGAAGCGGTGTCACTGGCTGTGGGCTGGTGCTCTCTACGGCCTCTCCTTTTATACCTACACCGCATCCCGCTTCACCCCGTTGGCGCTGGCGGCCTTCGGACTCTACACGTTGGCAGTCCACAGCCCGCGGTCGGCGCGGGGGCGGCGCTTGTGGAGCGGTATGGGACTGGCGGGCTTGGTCGCTCTGGTAGTGGTTGCCCCGCTGTCCGTGTACACGCTGAGCCATCCAGATGCGGTGTTGGGACGTCAGGGTCAGGTCGCGGTCTTCAGCCCAGCGATCCACGGCGGCGATCCCTGGGGCATGCTGGGCGATCACGTGCTGCGGACCCTGGGGATGTTCTTCATTCGGGGAGATCGTATCTGGCGACACAACGTCCCCTGGCGGCCCGTCTTCGATCCGGTGCTAGGGGTGGCCTTCATCCTGGGTTTCCTGGTGAGTGCCCGTCGTCTTCGTCGTGACCCAGCGGCTGGCTTCGTCCTGACTTGGACGGCGGTGATGAGCCTGCCGACGCTCTTGGCCGAGGATGCGCCTCATTTCCTGCGCGGCGTCGGCCTGCTGCCGGTGGTGACCTTCTTCCCCGCGTTGGGGCTGGATTGGTTGGCGGGCAGGATAGGCCGGAGAGGAACCCGGTGGTTGTTTCTCGTCCTGCCCGTCGCGTTTGCGCTGGGCAGTACCACGTGGGCTTACTTTGGTGATTATGCCCGTGACCCGATGACGGGTTACTGGTTCGAGCGAGGAGCGGTGGCGCTGGCCGGGCGGATTAACGAGTTCTCAGGGCTGGGGTGGGATGGAAGGCGGATGCTGCACGGCACGTCGCCGGCCGCCAGGGGCCTTGGCCTGAGTCTGTCGAAGGAGACAAGTCCGTCTATCTATCTCGACGCCGGGCTGTGGAAGGAGTGGCCACAGGTTCGTTTTCTCGTTGCCGCGCCGGAGGCGGTCAAAGTGGATCTGGAGGGAGATAGGAGGGATGAGGAGCCCGGCAGCCCGGTAGCGGTCTTTGCCTGGCCCTACGGAGATTGGCGGCGGGCCTGGTCGCTTCTCCCTACCCCGGCCGAGATCACGGTCGAGCAGGGGCCCTTGTCTCAAGGGGACCTGGACTCGGAGCCTTTTGTCACCTATCTGGCCTTCTTCGCCCTTCCTATACAACCGAGGGAAGCGGAGCGGCCCCATAGCTCAAATGCCGACGTATCGGTGCTAGCCCGCTTCTCCGAGGGCGTTGAACTGCTTGGCGTGGAGGTGATGCAAGCGGATACGCGGATGTCGCTTCGCTGGGCAGCGGTCTCGCTGCACCCTCTTCTAGAGCGGATGAACAGCATCCGAGAGGGAGAGGGACGGCTGCGGGTGCGGCTTCGTTGGCGGTCCACGATGTCGCTGGCGGAGGACTACACCGTCTTCTTGCACTATCTGCGCGGGGGACAGCGCATCGCTCAGGCGGATAGCCCGCCAGCCGGTGGATACTACCCCACCACGGTGTGGCGTCCGGGCGACGTGATCAACGACGATCACGATCTGGACGCCACGAGTATCGGGGTTCCTCTGCCGGGCCAAGACGTGCTTCGTTTCGGGTTCTGGCATCCAGAGAGCGGTCAGGCGCTGCATCTGCTGGATGAGGCAGGAAATCCGACCGGAGACTGGGTCCAGGTGCCAGTGCCGCCGTGCGACCCATAGACGATTGTAGGGGCATCCCTCGGGTTGCTTGAAACACGGTTGCGTGCAACACGTTGCCCTAGGAGTTCAGAGTTGGTGACTCGTGGTTCGCAATTCCTAATTTGTGCGTCGTTGGTGCTGGTGGCGCTGGTGGTTGCCGCGCCGCTGTGGGGGCCGGGGATGGTCAATACCCGCGGGGGTGGTGACAGCCCCTTTCTCCTCCAACGCGCCCATCAGATGGTGATCAACCTGCGGGCGGGCGTTTTTCCCGTGCGCTGGATGCCGGATGCCGCCTACGGCCTGGGTTATCCGTTCTTTAGCTACTATTCCGCACTCCCCTACTACCTGGTTGGGCTGCTCGCCCTGCTGGGGCTGGACTTGCTGACCGCGTTGAAGCTGGTGCAGACGCTGGGGTTTGTCGCGGCGTCCCTGGCGATGTATGGATGGGTGCACGGGTTCACCCGGAACCGATGGGCCGCCTGGTTAGCGGCGGTCGCCTACACCGTGGCTCCCTTTCATCTGGTTAACGTCTACGTGCGGGGCGATTCTCTCTCCGAGTTCTACGCTTTCATCTTCTATCCCCTCATTCTGTGGACTATTGACGGTATTGACGGCATTGGTAACACGCGCCTTTCGCACGCTAAGTTCGAGGATGTCGCTTCGCTTACACAGCCTGCGTTTGCTCTCCCGGATGCGGTTTATCCACGTCCTCCAGTCGTTGCGGCGGCCTTGGCCTATGCCGGTCTGATCCTGTCCCACAACATCTCCGCTTTTCTCTTCTCGCCTTTTGTCTTGCTGTACCTGGGGGTCTCGGGATTGCGTGCAACACGATTGCGTGCAACACGATTGCGCGCAACGCGGTTGCGCCAGTGGAATTCTGTGGGGTCAGCGCAGGGCTGGCGTGCCTTTGGGGCCGGGGCTTTGGCATTGGGATTGGGACTTCTGCTTTCGGCCTGGGCATGGGTTCCGGCTCTCGCGGAGATGGAAGCTGTACAGACGGGTACGTTGACCGGGGGATATTTTCACTACACCCATCACTTCCGTACCTTGGATCTGATCCAACCGCGCATTCTCTTCGATTATGACGTCACGGTTGGCGGCAACACGCCCTTTGCGATGGGGCTGCCCCAAGCAGTCTTCGCTATGCTCGGGGGATTGGTGTTGGCCGTAAGAGGGCTGATGAGGGGACGGCTGGAGGCCCGGTGGGGGTTCGCTTTGCTTGGCCTGCTCCTCTCTACGGTGTTGATCACGCCTTTGTCGAGCCTGGCCTGGGAGTACCTGCCCTTGCTATCTATGGCCCAGTTCCCGTGGCGGTTTCTCTCGGTACAGGCGTTCTTCGCCGCGACGGTGACGGCCGCGTTGGTGCCTCTGGGGAGGGCTGAGGGGAGGCCATCCTCCCTCCCGCTTGCGGGAAGGGTTGAGGCGGGGATAGCCGTCTCCATCGCGGTGCTCCTGGCGGCGTCGGTGCTTATCCCGCTGCGTCCGGAGCGACTCTTCATCGACGCCGGGGGCGTGACGGTCGAGCGCCTGCAGGTGTACGAACTTTTCACCCAGAACATCGGCACGACCATCGGCCACGAGTGGCTGCCCCGCGCCGTTGTCCCACGTCCTTTCACCTCCGAGGCGCTGATCGAGCCAGGCGCGTTTCCTGAGCCCATTCCCCTGGCGGGGACCTCCAAGCATAGGTTCGGGTCTGAGTCTGTCGGGAACCTCCAAGCGCTGTCTGTTCGCGGCGCTGGCCTTGAGGCCACCCTGGTGGCGCGGGAACCGACGCGCCAGGTGTGGCGAATCTCGAGTGAGGGAGGGAGCGTCGCTTTTCCCCTCCTCTACTGGCCTGGGTGGCGTGCGCGCGTGGATGGCAGCCCCGTGGAGGTGTGGCCCGTAGAAGGTTCCGGATATCTGGCCCTGGAGGTCCCGTCCGGCGACCACACCGTTCTCCTCCGGTTGGGCCGCACGCCGGTACGGGCCGGGGCCGAAGTGGTCTCCCTGGTCGCTGTGCTGGCGCTGTTGGTGTTCATTGTCAAGGTTCAAATCCAAGGATCTGTGCTTCAGGTCTCTGAGTTCAAACGGTTCATGGCCTATAGTTTCCTGCTCATTCTCCCGTTGTTGGTGTTATCGCTGCTTCAGTGTACGGTCTTCGAAGGAGTCGCTTCGCCTCTGGGTGAACGGAAGTTCACACCTGCACTGGAAGGGGAAACCGACCTGACGATGGATTTCGATCTGATGCCCTATCTGCACCATAACCCGGGGGGAGTGAGCTTCGGGGATGGGAGGTTGGCGGGGTATCAGCTATCGGCGGAGGAACTGGCCCCTGGCGACACCTTGACCGTTACCTTGGACTGGTCAGGCGGACGTGAGGCGTACACGGCGACGGTGCGTTTGCTCTCTCCTGCTGCCGTGCGACATGAGGTAGAGCCGCTGGCCGAGGCAGCCTGCAACCTGCCGGCCGGCAACAGGCCCTCGGTTGGCAGTACCCTTGCTTTACGGCTGCCTGAGGACATCCCGCGCGGCGTGTATCTGCTCCAGTTGCTGGTCTTTCCTTACAAAGGGGGAGATAGCGGCTCTATCCGTGCCCTGACTCCCGGCGGGCGGGAACGCGGGCCTCTTTACCTGCGGCCGGTGCGAGTTACACCGGGGCCCTCGCTCCCCTCCGAGATCGCCGTGCTGGCCTCCTTTGGCCCGTCGGCCGGCGACGTGATCCGGCTGCATGCGGCGAACATCCACTCTAGAAGAGGGTGCAGCGAGACCGCTGCCCAGCGAAGCGACGTAAGCGAAGCGACATCCGCTCTAGAAGAGGGTGCAGCGAGACCGCTGCCCAGCGAAGCGACATCCGCCGAAGGACTTGCCCCGGGGCGGTTGGGCGTGCAGCTCGACTGGTCTGTCACTCGTCCGGTGGCGGCCAACTATGCCATCTCTTTGCGTCTGGTGGACGCCGGTGGACAACACCGCGTCTCTTTGGATACTCAGCCCGGCTATGGGTTTCTTCCCACCAGCCTGTGGCGGCCCGGTGAACTCATCGTTGACCGGTACGTTCTTTCTCTGCCGGACGACCTCCCTTGCGGCGGTGGCTATCGCCTGCAGGTGGTGCTATACCAAGTGTCCACCCTGGAACCGATAGGACAGGCCTGGGTGGGCGACTTCGAGCTTCCTCTGGAGAGGCCGTTTGAGGCCCAGCCTATGTCTCGGGTTTTTGTCCTCCCATCCCTTCAGCATCCTCTGGATGTGAGATTCGCTCAGGAGGTCCAGTTGGCCGGCTACGATTTAGAGCGGGGGGAAGGCGCGCTTGTGTTGACCTTGTGGTGGCGGGCACTAAGGGCACCGCAGGCCGACTATACCGTCTTTGTCCACCTCTTCGATCCGGAGACGGAGGGTATCGCCGTTCAGAACGACGCTCAGCCTCGCGGGGGGATGTATCCTACCTCCTGGTGGGCCGAGGGCGAGGTGGTCAGTGAGACGGTGGTGCTGCCACTGGAGGGCGTGGCGCAGGGGGAGTATCGGCTGGCGGTAGGACTCTATGACCGTACGATGACGCGACTGCAGGCCGTTGACTCCGGAGGGTTGCGAAGCGACGATGGCCTGCGCTTGCCCGGCGACCGTATGATCCTGCCGGAAAGCGTGGAGGTGAGGCATTTTTGAGCAGACATGCCCAATCTTACCCCTTCCTTCCAATAAGAGTGCAGCAAGACCGCTGCCCAGCGAAGCGACATAGAAGCTCAGAAGCACATAAGGCGATTTCTGTGGTGGCAGGGGATGTACGGCGGAGTACGCGGATAAACAGTATCCGAGGACAGGAGGCGACTATGGGCCGTTGGTCGTTGGCCATTCTCGTTTGCTTTCTGGGGTTGGGGCTGCGCGTTCACCGGCTGGCCGAACCGCTGATGCGATGGGATGAGGGGTGGTCGGTCGCGCATGCCAGCCTTTCCTGCGTCGAGGTTATTCAGGTCGCTTCCTGGGAGTTTCACCCTCCCCTGTTCTATCTTTTGCTCAAGCTCTGGCTCGCCCTGGGGCGCAATGTGTTTGTGGTGCGCTTCCTCTCGGTTCTGGCCGGGACGCTTGCCGTGCCACTGACGTTTCAGGTAGCGATGCGATGGACCGGGCGACGCACACTGGCCTGGCTGGCGGCGGGGTTGGCGGCGGTCAACCCTGCGCTTGTCTACTACGCTCAGGTCGCGCGGATGTACGCGTTGGTGGTCCCCTGGCTGTTGTTGGTGACTTGGGCACTGCTGCGCTGGCTTGAACAGGGCGAAGGGAGGCAGTTATTGGCTCTGCTGATCATCGCGGGCCTGGGGGCCCTTTACACGTTCTATTACACGGCCTGGGCACTGGCGGGCCTGTACGCATACGGTCTGCTCCGGGCGCGCCGGAGGCGCAAGGGGTTGTTCGCGGCTGGCGCGTTTACTTTGGCCCTACACCTACCCTGGCTGGCCTATGCAGGAGGGGGGATGCTGCGGCGCTTGAGCCAGGCTGACCCTGATGCGACCGTCATGCCGGTCACGCTATGGGATTTGACCGCGTCAACCTGGACGGCTTTGACGTTCGATTTCGGGTCCGCGGGCTGGGGAGCGATCGTTGTGCAGGGGTTGATCCTTGCTGCTTTGCTGCTCTCTCTCAGATCACTCCTTGCCCGCCGTTTGCTGCGGAGGGAAATCAACAGCTTGCTGATGCCTGTCTTGCCCCTGCTGACCGCGGTAGGTGGGGCTGTTCTTGGCAGCGGGGCCTATTTCTTTGCCCCCCGCATGCTGACGCCGGCCGTGCCGTTCCTGGTGCTTTTGGTCGCCTGGTCGCTAGATCGGTTGGGTCGTTGGTGGAAGGGGTTTCTGGGCGCAGGGTTGGCCCTGCTGGCCCTGGCCTTTTGGCCCACATGCAGCCGTTTCGTCTACCAGAAGAGCCTGGAGGTGAGCGGTCCTTTCGATCCCCATGAGTATCACGCGGTGCTGAGTTCTCGAGCGGAGCCGGGAGATTTCATCTTCTTCAATGAATTGGCTTTGGCTGGATGGTACGAGATGGATCGTAAGCCCGACGACCCTGCATGGGGGTACGCGCTGCGCTGGACGCCTATCGTTGAACCTATGGAGCGTATCAGGCCTCGCGTGAAGCAGGCGGCGAGCCGGTATACGCGCCTATGGTTCGTGCTTTATCAGGGCACCTTCGGCCCTGGTGCGGAGCTGAAGGGCTGGCTGGATGGAACTCTGTACCCGTCCGGTATGTATTGGGGCAGTGATGCGCTTTTCCTCGCGTACCTGGCGCCGAAGACGCCCTGGGTTGAGATAGCACCCGCTGAGGACTTCGGTGACCTACTTCGATTGGAGGCAGCCAGATACAGCGCATACCCGGGACCTGCGGGAGAGGTGGGAGTGGTGTTGAAGTGGCGAGCCCTCCAGTCCCCTGTCCCCAATTGTAGGGTCGTCGTGCAGGCCTGGGATGATGAGGGAAACGTGTGGGCTCATCGAGATGTGCAACCGGTCAACTGGGAGCGAGCTACCTGCCAGTGGGCGGTGGGCGAGGTTGTGGAGGATCGTCACGGGTTGCTGCTTGCTGCACCAGGTGGGGGGCCGTCGTCTGACGCTGTCCCTCTTCACCTGGCTGTCTCCCTTTATGACGAGGGCAAGGAGGAGTTTCTCCCCGTCGCTGGCGGGAGCTTCTTGGAGTTGGGTGTTCTGAGTCACTGAGGGGTTGGAGTATTTGAAGAATGATGGAGAGACGAATAGGCATCCTGGTGGGGGTTTTGTACCTGGTCTTGGCGGTGGGGTACAACCTCATCGCCCCTCCCTTTGAGTCGCCCGACGAGGTAGGGCACTTTTTCACCGTCAAGTACATCGCCGATCACGGCCGGCTTCCCTCGCCGGAGAAGGAGATCTCGAAGCGATACCTCTACGGCCAGGAGGGAACCCAACCACCCCTCTACTACCTGGTTGGAGCGGCGCTTCTTCGTGTCAGTCAGGTGGATACGGAGGACGTGTGGGATTATCTGCGGGTGAACCCGCACACGACCTGCGGTTCTCCCCACCTGACGGGCAACAAGGGGTTCCTGGGTCACGACCCAGCGCGGGAGAGGTTTCCCTGGTGGGGTTCGATCCTGGCGCTTCACCTCCTGCGTTTCTACTCGACTGTGCTGGGGTTGGCCACCGTGATCGGTGTTTATGCCACTGCTCGCCTTTGTTTCCCTGGCCGGCCGTATGCAGCCCCTCTGGCCGCTGCGCTGACCGCCTTAAACCCCCAATTCCTCTTTGTCTCGTCCGGCGTGAACAACGACAACCTGGTCGTTCCACTCTGTGTGTGGAGCCTTTATTTGATGGTCCGCACCGTTCGCTATGGTCTCACTACCAAGGTAACGCTTCTCATGGGCGTCTTCGTCGGCCTGGCTGCCCTATCGAAAACGGCCGGGCCTCTGCTGTTGCCGCTGACGTTCCTGACGATTCTCCTTGCCGCCTGGGTGCAACGTCGGGAGGAGTCTGGAGAACCTCTTCTGTCCTCCAGCTGGTCTGGGGTCCTGGTTCATTCGACTTTGGCCGCTCTGCCCGCATTGATTCTGTCCGGCTGGTGGTATCTCCGCAACTGGCTTCTCTACGGAGATCCGGCCCTTATTGAACATCATTTGGCCATCGTCAGCCGCCGTGTTCCCACGCCTCTTCCACTCATCCTACGTGAAATACCCAGCATTTTCTACTCCTATTGGGGACGCTTCAGTTGCGACCTCTCACCCGCCGGCTGGTATTATGCCTTCTGGGGCCTGGTAGCGGTGGTCGGACTGGCAGGGTTGATCGCAGGGTGGCGGCGCTTGACGCTTCGCCAGCGGATAGGGGTGCTTCTCCTGACGGGATGGTTTTCTATCGTCTTCGCCGGGTGGTTCCGCTGGAACTTGATCGCCTCCGGCGTCCAGGGAAGACTTCTGTTTCCCGCCACGGTCAGCGTGAGCGTGCTTATCGGCGCAGGGATGGCGACGCCCTGGACATGGTCGGAGGACGCGGGGAAAGAGACGCTCGGTCCTGGGCCTCCGTCTCTTCTCGCGGGGCATTGGTCATGGGTCATCGCCCTGTTCGTCCTGGCATGGGTGTCGCTTGCGGTGTGGGTGCCGCTTGGCCTCATTCGCCCTGCCTATGCTCCCCCCCTTCGTTACCCGGACGTCGAAGCGCTCGATACTCTCCCTCATCGGATGGAGGGCGTCTTTGGTGACCGCATCGCATTGCTGGGGTACGATGTGTGTCCTTCCCGTTCCTCCTCCGTCTCTCTCGGTGGGGAGGAAGGCTGCCTGGCTCCCTCCAAGCCGGGAGCAGGTCAGGAGGGGGACGGCTCTTTGGAGGTGACGCTTTATCTATCGGCCTTGCGGCCTTTGACGGACACGTATTCGATGGGACTGTGGCTTGTATCGGCCATCCCTGGAGACATGACCCGGTTGGCTGGCCTGGATACGTGGCCCGGCAACGGGAACTACCCCACCCACATCTGGCGGCCAGGAGAGATTGTCGTGGACACCTACCGGATTGCCATCCCAGAGGACGTGCCCCGGGCGCAAGCGTGGATCGTGCAGTTGAATTTCTACCGCATGGGGGAGGGGGAATGGTTCCCTTTCGCTCAGGAGGGACAAGTGGTGGGGGACAAGGCGATCTTGGGTTTGGTGCGGGTGGGTGCGTCGGAACCGCCAGAGGTGCCGGCGGAGGTACGTTTGGAGCCCTCCCCTGTTTTCGGTCAGGCCATCGCGTTGCGGGGAGCGCAGGTACTCCCGCTGGAAGAGCCGACGGTGGAGGAGCATAATCTGCGCGTGACATTGTGGTGGGAGGCCCTGGCTCCGCTGGAGAAGGACTATACGGTGTTTGTGCATCTGGTGAGCGAGGATGGCCCGGCGGTCGGAAATGGTGACGGGCAGGTGTTGGGAGGCGGGTTTCCAACGCGGATGTGGCGTCCGGGTGACGTCGTGATCGACGAGCACGTCGTCCCCCTGCCCCCTGATCTGTCCTCCGGTGATTATACCGTCCAGGCGGGATGGTACGATCCGCTCACCGGCGCCCGGCTGCCGGCGGTCTGTGGGGAGCAGCGGCTTCCACAAGATGCGGCGGACGTCGGGCGCTGGGTCGTGCCGTGAATGGAGGCGAGGATGAGTGTCAAGAGTGGGTCGGCCGGCGATACCATCTTGCGTCGGCCTGTCGAGATTGTCTGTCACAAGGGGGCAAATGAATATGCCCCGGAGAACACGTTCGCCGCGGCCCAATTGTGCCTCGACTGGGGTGTGGACTATGTCGAGGTTGACGTCTGGCCCAGCAGGGACGGGGTGTTCTATCTACTGCACGATGCCACCGTGGATCGAACCACGAATGGCACGGGGCACATCGTCGCCCTGACCTCGAAGGAAATCGACGGACTGGACGCCGGGAGTTGGTTCAGCCCTCAGTTCGCTGGGGAGCGAGTACCGCGACTGGAGGACTTCCTCCGCTGGATCAAGGGACGGGCGAAGGTCTTTCTCGATGTCAAGTTCGCCCATCCTCAGCAGTTGATCGACCTGCTCTACGAGACGGGAATGGCGCACGATTGCTTTCTCTGGTCTCACAGCCCGCGGTGGATGCGCCTGGCGCGGGAGTTGGATCCGACGCTGGCATTGAAGGTGAACGTCGCCAGCATTGCGGACGTGGTCGAGGCACATGAGCGATACCACGCCGATATCGTCGAGGTTAGGCTGGACGACATGAGTCAGGGGTTGGTCGAGGCCTGTTGTCGGCGGGGCATCAAGGTCATGGTGATCCAGATGGAGAATGCCCCCCAAGCCTTTCGGGAGGTGCTGGCGTGGGGCGCAGACATGGTCAACCTCAATCATGCGGATACCCTTCTCCGAGTGCTGGCGACCTGTGAGGGCGGTGAGGTGCACGATCAGGTCGACTGAGCGGATTGACCGCCGTCAGGTATGGAGCTCTCGGTAAACACCCAGGTGGAAGGCAGGACCCACGGGGGGGATTGAGGGGGATCTTCCAAAGCAATCACCATGGGCCCTGTTCCGCTTGCAGAGGAGGATCGGTTGCGCGTCGTTGGCGGCGGGTTGTGCATCTGCCTC
>Ga0180432_10009292_pt1 | contig 12018 bp, 9 predicted proteins | sample SS_ome_10_FD_132414 | JGI IMG/M metagenome (GOLD analysis project Ga0180432, IMG submission 132414) | Hypersaline lake sediment archaeal communities from the Salton Sea, California, USA - SS_1_MS_2 metaG | ecosystem: Environmental > Aquatic > Non-marine Saline and Alkaline > Hypersaline >...
AATATGGCGAAGGTTGACTATGATAAATATGAGCCTTCAAATGATGCACAAACCGAAGATGCACAGACAGCAATGGATAAGTGTCCAACGGGTGTGATCGTATGTCGTGGTAAGAACGCACCAGCTGACAGGCCGGCTGGTCAAAAGCCTGCTGCAAAAAAAGCGTAGGTTTTATAAGCTTTATCTGAAACTGTGGAGCAGGCCGACCACTACGGCTTCGACCCTGCAGTTCTGGGTGCATATGGGTTCAAAGATTTCGTTTGCCGGTTCCAGGCGGATGTGGTCCTGCTCCCTGAAGAATTTCTTTACAGTCACTTCGTTTTCATCAATGATCGCAACCACGATCTGGCCGTTATAGGCATGTGTGGCTCTTCGGCAGATGATGAAGTCACCGTCCGAAATCCCTTCGTCTATCATGCTTTGGCCGGTTACCAGCAGCGAGAAGACATCGTCTGTATTTCCAAAAAGGTCGCCAAGGCTTAGAGTGTCAAGATTTTCTATAGCCTCGATAGCGTAACCTGCGGCGACTCTGCCGAGCAGCGGTATTCCCGTTGGAACTTCGAAGTTTATGGATTTGTGCTGCTTTTCTTCAAGCAGCGTTTGACCCTGCTGGGTAATCCTCGAAGAGCGTGCCTTGCCCTTGGAATTTGTGAGCATCTTTTTTTCTCGCAGGGCGGCAATGTGCTCGAACACGGTTGTTCTGCTTACGTTTAGCTCGGCGGCGATCTCGGCTATCGTCGCCGAATAGCATTGCCTGTCCTCGAACGATGCGATTACGCTTAGAACTTCTAGTTGTTTCGGTGTTACTTTGCTTGGATCTTTTCGGCTCAACTTTTTCAGTCTCCAATTCGATTATTTTATAAGCAGTGGCTTCAATAACTTCAGGGCTTTCTAATTTGGCAAGCTTTTCGGGACTAATTGCAGTTCCGATGATCTCGCTGATAGCTGAAAGCACTCTGCTTAATGTATTTTCATTTTTATTATTGTCGGTTTCCGCTGACAGGGCCCAGCCCCTGGAAAAGTCACCGCCGGGTCCAAATTTGCATAGAGGCTGACGCAGGTTCATATTATTTCTTTTGTATCTATCCATTTCTCTTCTCAGTTAAAAAAAATTTTCATGCTTTCCTGTTACAATTCCTCTATCGGCTTATGATACCAAGAAACCCTAACAAAAACCGAACTAAAATTGAATTTTAAGAATTTTTTTTTTATCGGTGTTTACCAGTGTTTTCCGGATGATTCTTATCAGACCGTTAAAGGGTCTGTACGTTTCTATCTCTGACTACTTATATGATATCTTGAAAGTCTAGTATTTTTAAAGTGGGATTTGAGCATGATTTTTAAAATACACAGTTTTTTAGTGCAAATTTATTATCGAAAAAACGAGTTCTTTGACGAATAAAAGATTATGGTTAACTCTGTTTACGCAGTTTTGTGGGGGCAATGGAGTTCTATTTAGTAGAAAAGTTAATGAGGAAATTTGCAAAAGGGGTTTTACGGGTTATATTTTATGATAGTTGAATTTCGCAATTATAATAATGGTAGGTGCTAAAATGCGAAATGCTGTGATTCTTATTACTATAATGGCTGCAGTGTTATTGAGTTTGTCCACGACTCAAGCGAGCCAGGAACGCACAGTGGAGATCATGCGCCAGTCTGCTGAGCAAGGTGACAGCGAGTCAATGCTCTTTATGGGTTATGTATACCGAAAAGGCAGCGTGGTGTCCAGAGATCTCGAAATAGCAGCCAAGTGGTATAAAAAGGCCTCTGATGCTGGTAATACTGAGGCGATGAACAGTCTTGCGATAATGTATCAGAATGGCGAGGGAGTTAAAAAGGATTTTCGACAGGCGATCAGGTGGTATGAAAAGGCAGCAAATTCCGGTGACACCAATGCGATGTTTTATTTGGGTGTGATATATCATAATGGGCATAAAGATTGCCCAAGGGATATTCAAAAGGCCGCCAAATGGTTCAATAAAGCCGCCCGGTCAGGTGACAGCAGTGCTATGTATAAACTCGCCGGGATGTATGCCGCCGGTCAGGGGGCAGTTCAGGACTATACTACGGCAGTGAATCTATACCTGAAATCGGCCAAGTCCGGAAATGTTCCTTCCATGTTTAAGCTTGGGCAGATATATAAATATGGTATCGGTGTCGTCGAGAATGATGACCGGGCATATAAATGGTTCAGTAAAGCTGCAGAGTCCGGCGATCCGGATGCGATGAATGAATTGGCTCGGATGTATCAGCAAGGCAGAGGGACTTACAGGAGTAGTTGGAAAGCAGCTCGCTGGTATCTTAGGGCCGCCCAGGCCGGTCAGGTCAAGGCAATGAACAGCGTTGCTGAGATATTTTTTGAGGGGTCCGGTTTTTCCAGGGATACCGACAAAGCTGTTTTCTGGTATGACAGTGCTGCCAGGAAGGGCAATATTGATTCGATGGTCGCGCTTGCCAGGATGTATGCAGATGGAATAGGCGTTCGTAAAGATAAGGCCAAGGCGACGATGTGGTATAGGAAAGCTGCCCAGGCAGGAAGTAAAGAAGCAAAGAATATTCTGGCTTTGAGGTAAAATGATTTACCTGCTGTATTTTGCCCAGCAGCCCGGTGCTTCCATAACTTCCACAAACGCCAGTTCCGAGTAAGGCGGTATTTGGGGGATTAGTTGGTCAAAGACGTGTTTTGCTACATTTTCCGCTGACGCGTTAATATCCTGAAAGAATTCCAGGTTTTCCAGTTCTGTGTTATCAAGTAAGCCAGTGATTTTTTCGATCTTTTCATTCAAATATATAAAATCGACGGCGAGACCGTTTTCATCAAGGTCTTCTGTCTGAACCCCAACCTTCAGATGCCAGTCGTGATCATGGCGATCTTCTGTTTTGCCGTTATTGAAGGTTAGCTGGTGGCTTGCCTTGAAGGATGCTTCAATCGTTACGGTATACAATGTCCTGTCTTTCTTTATTTTTTCTGTAGTTCGGCGACACGTTTTTTAACTTGCTCATAGACGTTTGGCGGTATAAGTCTGCTAACGTCACCGCCGAGCATTGCTACTTCGCGAACCATTGTCGAATTTACAAAACCGTACTCTTCACTTGTCATTACAAATACCGTTTCGATCTCTGCGACATTACGGTTGGTCATGGCAAGCTGGAATTCGTACTGTACGTCGGTCAGGTTTCTCAGGCCTCTTAGCATTACGTCGGCTTTTTGCTGTTCGGCGAATTTTACCGTCAGGCAGTCGTAGCTTTCAACGGTGACCCGTGGCAGGTCCTTTACCAGTTCCTTTACCATGTCAACGCGTTCTTGCGGGGTGAACAGTTCCTCTTTTGTTGGGTTTTGGCCAATAGCTATGATAAGCTTGTCAAAGAGTTTGTTACCCCTGCCGATCACGTCAAGGTGACCGTTAGTGATAGGGTCGAATGAACCCGGGAATATTGCTGTTACTGGTTTGTGCTCCATCTTAACCTCGTTTATAAAAACGGAAAATCTTTTTGTTATTCCAAAATCAAATCTTCGATATCACGGCCGGAGTTTTCATCAGACAGCTGTCTCATGAATGTTTCGGCGGCGGCGAATCTACGCCTTGCTATCTGGCCGACGGATTCAAACGAGAAACTCTCATCCAGTCTTGTCTGCCAGTAGCGGTACTCGATCCTTCTCTTCCAGCCGGTAAGTGATTCGCCGGGGCCGTCATCATGTATTGCATATTTTCTGAATTCGTTAAATATGCCGATTGCACCCATGTCTTCCAATCCACGTGCATCGGAGAGTATTCTTGCTTCGGCAAGTTTATGGTTTATGGTACTCGATTCTACGATTATCCTGTTTATCTTTTCGATTCTTGGTTCGGCATCTGTGTCGCTAAGCACTTCTGCGACGATCTGCGTGCTGAACTTGCGAAGGTCGTTTACATTGACCTCTGAAAGGATAACCCCGCCGGGGCATTTGCCGCTTTGGGCAAATCGAATAAAGCCTGCGTCGGAAAAATAAGCCGCCGCGGTGAGGCAGAAATTCTCTATCGGCAGGTTTGCCTTTACGATCTCTTCAAGCCGGCAGATTTGCAGGCAGTTTTGAACGATCCGCTGAGAGCGGTCCCAGAGCCATTTGCTTGGGCCTGCAATAGTCTCTTCAGCGATCTGTTTTAATAATCCAATGTCAGACATAAAAAACTCCAACTTACACTATCACACTTTTACCAGTATGCCTATTTTATCTCACACTTTAGCTGTCAAGTCAAGTTTTTTTAAATCAGGTATTTATCCTGCCCCCTGCAGCCATAAAAAAAGCGGCAGACAATATAAATCGCCTACCGCTTTATTTGTTAAGTGTACCGGGTTTTAAGATGAAATCAGCCTTTTGGTTTCTGCTTTAGTCTTTTATTGTTGCCGACTGAAGGGTTACCGGGCCTATCAGACCGGACGGTTTTAGAGGGTCGTCTGCGTTCCAGTGCTTCCAGGTAGTAAAGGTAATTCGCTGCGGTACTGGCCGCTGTTTGCCTTTTACAAACCATTCGGGCCATTCGGCTAAAGCCTTGTTGTCGAACTTTTTCCATTTTTCGCTATTCCATTTGCAATCGTCCGGGTGCTGCTCATCACCGATAAGACGGTTTATCCATAGGTTGGTAACTTTAACCTCAAGAGTATTAGTTCCGGCTTGTAATTCGTCAGCGATATCGATCCTGAATGGTTTATGCCAGAGCGTACCGAGGTCCTTGCCATTAACACTTACTTCGGCGACCACCTCTACCTTGCCCAGATCAAGCAGCACTTGCTTGTTCTTAAGGTCGCTTTTTCGCAGGTCAAAGCTAGTCGTATATGTCGCCGTCCCTGAGAAATAACGAATACCGGCGTTTTTGTGTTTCGGCCATGATATAAGTTTGTCAAAGCGGGTATTTGCAGGAGCACCGCGATCGGACTGGAAGCTTACATCCCACGGCCCTGAAAGGTTAATAGTTTTCTGAGAGCCGGTATATATTCCAGGCGGTATTTCATTCGTAGTCGATTTGTCCTGATTGCGGAATACAACAAAGATAGATTTTTCTGCGCCTAGACTTATTGGGATTTGAGTATGCGAGTCATTTGGCCTTCCATAGATATCAGTTATCGTTCCGCGTTCTGCATCAAAGAGTTCGCCCTTGCCGCCAGCTGTTCTAAATTCGCCAATTGCATTAATCTCTTTGTCAGATTGGTTTGATATATAGAAAATGTCAACGCCCGGTGCTGTTCGATGCAGCCAGGCTGTCTCAGGCGGTAGCTTAACAGCTGGCCGAATGCCTAGATGTTTGAGTGTTTCAATGGCAGAGAGACCTGCAAAGACCTTGCCATCCTTGTAGTCATTCATTGTTGCGGCTTTGCCATCACAATTACCCCATACTTCATCGGCGATAGTAAGCACTTCTTTTTCAGAATTCGGAAAACGGCTTAGTGTCGGGCTGTGTTTTGGTTTTGGCGAAAGGACTTTCGCACCTGCTGCGACAAGCCCGCGAACTTTACGGATTATATGCGGAGACTGAAAAGCTTTGCCTGGCATGACTAGGAGTTTGTAGCGTTTACCTGTTGGTAGAACGATCTCGCCTTCGTCGACGGTGAGCTTTGCGAAAATATCGGTTCCGCAGCAGTCGTAGTCGTACCCTGCTTCTTTAAGGCCCTTTATGTGGACGGCACCATTGGGTGCAGCCTCGCCTGCAAAGACAAGCACATCGGCCCCGAACTCACCATACTGCAAAAGAAATTGTGAACGCCCAATATAATCGAACCATGCCTTGCCCGGTTTGAACCAGGTAACATTCCGGTCAAAGTGACAGCCCCATTGACCAAATGTCATTCCCGGAACTGCATCGCCAAGCGGCTGATGTGCAAATGCGTGTAGAATTAAACGGTTGATTCCCTGTGCCCATGCAAAGTCGCCGACCTTTTTGAGTTTGCCAGGGTGGTTTTGCCATTTACCAACTTCCGGAGAAGCGGTGAATGATTCGGCACCGGCGAACTTGCGCCCGTTGATATGAGCGATCGAAGAAGCAAGTTTAAGTGTGTAAGAATATCCGCCAGTCGCCCAGAATTCGCCCATGGGTATATCTGCTTTGCCTGCGACTGCTAGCCCTTCAAATGCCGAAGTGTACGGTTCAGTAGAAAACTCTAATCCATTCTTGTGGCAAAGGTCACCGAAGTAACCGTAGAAATTTTTCGTAAACAGCTCAGACACCGTCATACGGAAATCCCAGTAAAACCTCTCCGTCGTCGGTCCATCCTCTACAAGACGTCCAGTAAGTGCAAGCAGATAAGGAGTAATGTTATACCCGCACCGTCGCTTGAATTCTTTACGCATGCGAGGTGTCCAATGGTTCAGTCCTGCTTCGTAACTGTCGATCAGGATATTATTGAAAGTTTTTCCAGCTAGCGGTCCCACTCGGTCGAGTACAGGCTTAATACCTTTTTGCCAGTGGACGTCCACGCCGTCACGCTTGAGTTTGTCAACCTCAAGTCCTACACCGGATTCTGCAGATGGATGATTGATTTTTCCACTGGGGGTATGCCCGATACGGAGTATTGTCCAGTTACCCTCAGGGACATCCCAAAGAAGTCTTCCATCTTTTTTTGAGAAATGCCTGGTTACATCAATAATGCTGCCTAGCTTGATCGCCGCATCTTCCGGACATTCCCTAAGATCGGGTTGTCGCCCCGAAGGTGCACCTCGTTGAGCTGACTTGGATTGCCACGCCCGAACGCGAAATTTCTCATCCTTCGGTGTTGGGAAAGCCAGCACAGCGATATCACGATAGAAGCCCAATTTTGTTTCGGGGTGTTCCAGCTTGATATCGTAACGTTTTCCCCCGTCAACTTTCACAACAGTAGACACCAGGTGCTGCATTCCGTCCTTTGGTTCTATCCACGGCCCACCCATCGTCGCCCAACCGGCACAGTTATGGAATCCAAGCTTTAGTCCAAGGCGGTCAGCTTCTTCGGCGGCAAATTTCACCAGTTCCAGCCATTCGTCGCTCATGTAGTCTACGGGCCCAGCCGGTATGTTGCAGCTGTGAGAACCGGCGATATTAAATATCCATGCTCCGCCGATGCCAGCGCCCGCCATCGCTTCCAGGTCCGCCGTGATCCCCTGGCGATTAACATTACCGTTCATCCAGTGCCACCATGTGTAGGCCCGCGCTTCTGATGGAGGATTCAGGAAATTTTCAGTGATGTTATCGGTCCGTTGGCCGCTTGCCCCCATTGATTCCGAGGGCACACATCCCACTGTTGATACCAGTATAAGGGTTAAGACTGTCGCTGAAAGTGCTTTTAATAAATTGTTCATTTAGAGACTCCTGTGTTTGGTCGAAATTATTAGATGTGTTTAATGGTATCTGATAATTATGATTTTTGCAATGATCTAATCCGAGATTGTCTTTTCTTGAGCTTCTAAACAAAAGACATTTTTTGGCAGTTGCATTATTGCCCACTCAATTATATAATTTGCACTTAATAGGAAATCAAGTATTTTTAAAATGGAGTTTTTATGAGCGAAATACACATGCCCGCAGAAGAACCTTGGCGCATTTTCAGGATCATGGCAGAGTTTGTCGAAGGTTTCGAGGAACTTGCATCTATCGGACCAGCGGTTACCATATTCGGTTCGGCCAGGGAAGAACCCGGTTCAGAGTATTACCAGCTTGCCGAAGACACTGCTAAAGAGATCGCAAAAGCTGGCTTCGGTGTTATCACCGGTGGCGGCGGTGGAGCTATGGAAGCGGCCAACAAAGGTGCCGCCGAAGCAGGCGTTACAAGCGTCGGCCTGAACATCGAACTTCCCTTCGAGCAAAAACCAAACGAATACCAAAACCTCCAACTGAGTTTCAGGTATTTCTTCTGCCGTAAGGTTATGTTCCTTAAATACGCTAACGGCTTTGTGGTTATGCCAGGCGGATTTGGGACATTGGACGAATTATTCGAGTCGTTGTGTCTTATACAGACACTAAAGCAGGCCTACTTCCCGATCATACTTATGGGCAGCGATTACTGGGCCGGACTGCTTGACTGGGTTAAAGAGGTCATGCTTGATAAATATAAATATATTTCGCCGGAAGACCTTGACGTTTTCTCGATTGTCGACGATCCAGCAGAGACTGCCAGAATACTGGTTGACTTCCGCAAGGCAAACGGTATCAGTGGTCTGCAGGAGCCTAGCGGGCTTAGAAAGCCGACAAGAAGGTTTTAAGCAAAAAGATTTGATAGGTATAATTAAAAAGCCTCGTCTTTTACGGCGAGGCTTTTTTTTGTGCATATTATTTTTCTTTTGATGATTTCAAAGCTTTGTTATAGTGGTCAAGCAGGTAATCCCTGTCCGGCCCGCCAAGGTGCTGCCACGGCAGTATGTCTCCGGGTTCAAAACCTCTTTCGGCGGCAGCCTCGAGAGTTGTTCCCGCCTCTTTAAAGGCTTCGGACCAGATGTCGTAATCGAATCCTTCCCTCCACAAATCAAATCTCGCGCCCTTTTTCCAGGCCGATTCAATTATTTTTCCAAGCCGCCTGTCACCGCGTCCCGTTGCAGATTCGAGTACGCTTGCTTCGATCTCATGGAACTTGAACGACAGGAAGTTTGCTTTCCTTGCCCGTTTCTCATTGAGTATGATTTGCTTTGCGTTTTCAAAGTACTCTTTCGGTTTCTGGCCCAGCCAAGCCAACGGTGTGTGGGCCTTGGGGACCAGCCAGCTTATCGCAACGCTTACGTTTGCCGTCTGCCTGTCTACTTTTCGTTTGATCCTTGCAATGGTAAACGAAAGGTCGACTATCCGGCGGATGTCTTCTTCTGTCTCTCCGGGGAAACCGACCATGAAATACAGCTTTACTTTTTTATATCCGGCCTCATAGGCGGCGACTACCGCGTTAAGCAGGTCTTCGTCGGTTATCGGTTTGTTGATCGTCTTGCGTAGTTTTTCGCTCGCCGCTTCGACCGCGATCGTAAGGCCCGACTTTCTTACTGTCGAGACCATCTTCGGCAGCAGCTTTAGCTGTTCCTTAACGCGAAGGCTTGGGACTGATATGCCAACCTGTTTAGGTGTAAAGTATTCCTGGAGTTTTACGACCAGCTCTTCAAGATCCGGGTAATCGGCAGTCGACAGGCTAAGCAAGCTTACAGTGTCGTAGCCCGTTGCGTGATAATTTTTCTTTGCGATATCGATTATAGTGTCGACGCTTCGATAGCGTATCGGACGCTTGCAGAAACTGGCCTGGCAGAATCTGCACCGCCCCGGACACCCTCGCATGATCTCTACACTAACCCGCTCGTGAACTGCCTGGACGAATGGAACGATAGGCTTTTCCGGTACGGGAGTTTTGTCAAAATCTTTTACGGTTGCGTTTTTTATATCTGTTGATATTTCCGGATCGATGGATTTTAACGATCCGATCTTATCGCCGTCGTAAGTTACCTCGTAAAGTGATGGAACGTAAACAAAGTCCAGTTCTTTAGCGGCGATATGAAGAAATTCTTTTTTGGATTTATCGTGATGCTTTTTGTAAAGATCGATCAATTGCTGCACAGCTTCTTCGCCATCGCCAAGCATCAGCAGGTCAAGGAAATCAGACATCGGTTCTGCGCAATTTGCAGATACGCCTCCGCCTATTACAAGCGGGGCATCTTCGTCTCTGTCTTCGCTTCGGATGTTCAGCCCTGCGAGATCCAGCATGTTAAGGACGTTCGTATAGCAAAGTTCGCTGTTCAGACTGAACGCGACAATGTCGAAATCCTTTACTTCCGCCTTTGATTCCAGCGAAAAAAGCGGGATCGATTCTTTACGCATAACTTCTTCAGCATCTGTCCACGGTGCAAAGACCCGTTCAGCTGCTGCATCTTCCATGCCGTTGACTATATTATAGATCACCGCGATACCCGTATGGCTCATCGCGATCTCATAGATGTCCGGAAAGCAAAGGGCTATTCTTACATCGCACGCTGAAAGATCTTTTTTGATCTGGTTAACCTCGCCGCCAATGTACCGGCCAGGCTGACGCACGAATGGCAGAAAGTCCTGCTCGACGCGATCCTGTAAAATATTTATTTCTCTTTTTAGCATCCGTCCATTATACTGTATCAAACGCTGCCTGTAAAGCGTAAGAACATAAATGATAATCTTGACTGGATAATGAATATGCGAAACTTAACGATAATAATGGTTACGATGCTTACCGTTCTCGCCGGCTGTGACAAACCTGACTCCAGCAAGCCCAAGAGCGTTTCAAGCCCTCTACGCCCAGTGATGGGGACCTTTGCACGAAGCATCTGCGTTGCCGATGACGAAAAAACCGCCAAACTAGGCAACAAAGCCGCATACAAAAAACTCGTCGCCATCGACAAGATGATGAGTGATTACCTGGAAGAATCGCAGCTTTCAAAAGTAAACAACAATGCTTTCACCGAGCCCGTCAAAGTTGACGACGAATTGTTTCATGTTATCAGCAAATCCATCGAGTATAGCCAAATGAGCGAAGGGGCATTTGACATTACTATCGGCCCGGTCGTCGATCTCTGGCACAAGGCTGAAGAGAGCAAACAAAAACCCACATCCGCCCAGATCGCCGCTGCCAAATCAAAGGTCGGATACGAAAAGCTTATCCTTGATCCGGTTAATAAAACCGTGAAATTCAATGTCGAAGGAATGCGACTTGACCTAGGTGCTATCGCCAAGGGTTACGCTATCGACCAGGCCATTGAGGCGATGAAACAAACCGGAGCCACCGGCGGTATGATTGATGCAGGCGGCGATATTAGATGCTTTGGTAAGCCCGCCAAAAAAACTAAGTGGGCCATCGGCCTTCAAAGTCCCGATGAGGATAGCGAACTGCTGATGGTTATCGAGCTTGGAAATAAATCTATCGCCACCAGCGGAGACTATCAGAGATTCGTAATACTGGACGGCCAAAAATACAGTCACATCATGGAGCCTGCAAAAGCCAAATCTACGAAAGGCCTTACAAGTGTTACCGTTGTCGCCGAAAAAGCAATAGACAGCGACGCACTCGCTACGACGGTTACGGTTATGGGAATCGAAAAAGGCCTCAAGCTCCTGGACAGCATTGAAGGTGCAGAAGGTTATATAGTCCCATCAGATCCGGAAAAGAAAATTCGTTTTACCGCCGGATTCGATAATTATATCCGCAAGGAAAAGTCGTAAACCAGGCAATGACACAATTAACTCAAAATAACCTGTGTAGGCTCATCTAGCTAATTGCTGATAGCTAATCGCTAATTGCTTTTACAACTTATAGTACTGCTCCCAGCCTTTACGCGGAGGCGGGCCAGTAAGAAGTTCGTTTGCGATTTTGTTATTCGTTATCTGTTTTGTTTTTCTGTCGAAGGTGAATTTTCCACCGAGCCTTTGAGCTATTACACCAAGCAGAAGCACTTGTGTAAGCGGCCCGCCGACATGGAACGGTGACCTGGTTTTTTCCAGCCCTTTGACCGAAAGCAAAAAGTTCTCATGATGAGTGGAATGACGCCCGGTTACCTTCGGAAGGTCTTTCGCTAGTTCTCTCATTTTGTTTTCAGGTATTATACGAAGCGTATCACTGTGTGTGCCGCCCTTGAAGATCAGGTCCTTGCTGTACATGATTTTACCGCAGAGCCCCATCCGTCTTCGTTCTTCCAGTTCCTTTGGTCTTGGCGGAAGGTTTTCAACTCCGTCATACCAGGTGATATCCATCGCCGGCATCGACTTCCCTCTTGCCGGGAAATCAAATTTTATCGTCGATCCCATAGGGAAGATATTCGTTTTGGGCCCGATCAGTTTTACCGCTTCGACTTTTTCAGGAAGCCCCAGTTTCAGAAAACGGTGTATGGTATCGATCGTATGCGGACCCCAGTCACCCAGTGCCCCATTACCAAATTCGTACCAGCTTCTCCAGTCGCCCGGATGCAGTTTCTGGTTATATGGTCTGTACTGTGCAGTTGAAAGCCATTTGTCCCAGTCAAGTGTTTCGGGGATCGGCTGTGCTTTATAACTGTCCAGTGTTCCCCACGGATGCCAC
>Ga0180432_10009295_pt1 | contig 12013 bp, 33 predicted proteins | sample SS_ome_10_FD_132414 | JGI IMG/M metagenome (GOLD analysis project Ga0180432, IMG submission 132414) | Hypersaline lake sediment archaeal communities from the Salton Sea, California, USA - SS_1_MS_2 metaG | ecosystem: Environmental > Aquatic > Non-marine Saline and Alkaline > Hypersaline >...
AAACAGCAATAGCTAACTCCATTCGTTCGCTATCTGTTAATTCATCAAAGTCAATTTTGACATTACTCATGTAATCTTGTTCGACCCATCGTTCGATAAGAACCAATCACATCTCCTCCATGATTTCGCACATTACAGTCATGATGTCTACAGTGACGTCTTTCATATCCCGTAAAAACTCTTTGTATTCTTCAGGATTTTCTTTCTTCAGTTGAATTAGTTTTCGCATCTGTTCAATTTCGCCTAGTTTTAAATCACTCATTTATATTCCACCTCGCATTCATAACATCTATTGAATAATTTTGTTTTGCCACTTAGCTTACAAGCGATAGTTAAACTACCACCTATAGCATAATAGCAATGTGCGTCTTGGCAATTACGGCATTTATTATATGTTATTTCGTTACAGTCAATCACAAGTATTCCTCTGTACACATTTCCCAATACATATCAATATAATCTGCCCAATCAGTCATCGCCAAACCTCTTTTTAACGCACCTTATTATTTGTTCAGAGAAGCCCATAGGATTTGGATACTTCATTATATCATTGATTATTTTCAATTTTAATAACTGAACTTCATCATATGAATATGCCATTGAACCATCGTCGTCAATAAGTATTTTCTTTCCCTTTAAGCTCCAGTTGTCTTCAGCCGTCATGATAAATACCTTACCACATTTTTGACATATGTAATTGCTCCCAACCATATCGACATCCATCGATTTACAGCTTGGGCAATATACCACTTTCTTTGCCATCTGTTACACCTTTTAAATCATCCTAATGGTTTTATATTAGGTTCATATTAAAGCTTCTCTATCACCGTGTATCGGCGCTTTAACCGCGTGTCTACGAGAACGGATTGGGCTCTGGAAAGAACCTATCTCGTATAATTTCTTCAGGTGATTTATACAACTCTTTTCTCATTAACATTTTCGTTTGTCTATCTCTCATCTTATTCGCCTCGTATTATTTTTGATATCTTATCGTGATACTTTGCACGATTCCTTTTTTCCATCTTCAATTCATACTCGACTTCAGGAGACGCATAAAAGTCCCAACCTCGAGTCTTAAATCCTGTTGGATAACTATGCCAACATTCACTACAATAATATTTGTTTTCGTCAGTGTCAACAACTGATGCCCAATTGTCGCAACCTTCTGTGAAACATTTGATATCTTTATTCTCCGTTGACAAAGTCATCACCTAAACAATATCGAACGAGCCATTCATTGTATATGTCATAATCGAATACGCCTTCAGAATCATTCCATTCTTTCTCATATTGTTTAAAGTTATGCCAGTCAGTTAATAATTGTGCAGGCATCATCTCATATGCTTGGAAGAATCTTATACGTTCAGACATTTCGAAATACATATCTTGTAATCCTCTTTTGTATTCCTTGCCTCGTGTTGCTTCGTCTTGTGCGTAATCGCAATTGCCCCATCGTTGGTTATATAACTTATCAATGATGTTCATTTAACACACCCAAATATCGCAAAGGATTGTTTTATCCATGTCGTCAGTGTCTGATTGAAATGAAAATGGATTAACACTTACATTCATTAAACCAGTGCCATCGTTAATTGCTTTTTGTAGTTTTTCTGCTTTTGCAACTAATCGATTATGATTTAATCCTCGTCCATGTTTGTCGTAACCAGAATGTGCAATGAATCGAATTTTTTTGTTGAACCTTGTCAAACATAGATTTAATTTAAGCTTTGAATCTTCAGTCCATGTATTGTCGTGTCCAGTCTTTACGATTGCAAATGAATCAATTTCTAATCCTTGCTTATGCAATGTATTAACTAAATTAGGCATAATACATTTGATAACTTGAAGTGCCTGATTGTATGATTGTGTATTGTATTGCATCTTAGCGATATCGAGATTCATTCGTTTTTCGTTTGATAACTTTCGATTATCGATATCTGCCATTGCTTCTTCGAGATTCATTTAACATTCACCTCTGTAGCCATACATAATTGGTAATTCAGTGTTTCCAATTTCGATATAGTCTTTCTTGCTTCCATTTTCGATGATTGTCCTAATTTTTGTCATGAGATAGGATATCCATTATGTATATTTAAATGTTTCTATTTCACTTCGACAGAAATATCAATGGGCTTACTAAGGCCTAAACCTTTTTTAGCACCTTGATATTTGCCGCCAACATATATCTCTGCCGTATCATTCTTTGTATCAACGACAATTTCTGCGATGTCTTCGTCTTCAGGCATGTTAATCACTATACTCCCAAATCATATCAACGTCTAACATTGTGACCTTGCCATCTCGATTTACGTCATATAGTTTTTCATATGGATTTCCATATTTATTATGAATGATATCTTCGACAATCGTTACGCCATGTTTGATATACCACAATACTTCTGATACATCATGATAGTCGACAGTAAAATCGCGATTAACGTCACATATTGCATTATCAATGTAAATATATTCGTGCGTGTATATCTCTTCTATCACTGTCTCGTTAATCCATATCGTTTCATATTCAATTATTGGGTTGTCCATCCACCATTGCAAATCATCTTCGAGTGCTTGTATTTGTAGCTTCTTATCATAAGCGTCCATTTCTGCTTCGTCGACTTCAATTTCTAAGTCAGCGATTTCGTCTTGCAACATATCGGCATACATATTATTAAGACAAATAACTACAAATCCTAAAATTGCAGACAATGTCATTAGTATTGCGAATATTGCAATCAATCTATTGTTTTCCATTTTACTCACCTCTCGTCCTGCGACTGTATTCTGCCGCCGCCTGGCTGACATTCAAACGATTCTGCGAGACTTCGTGCAGAATCATCGTCTTCATAATGACGGCATACATGTCTATGTTTACATTTGCACATTTTACTCACCTGTTAATAATTCAATGAATGTTGTTTTGTCTACTGTCTCTGGAGATAAATCAATATCGTACTCGTCTGTTTTGTCGTGTGTAATTGTCGCACCAGCAAATTCCAACATGTCATTTAAACTAATCATATTCATGTAGTATTGCGCAAGATACTTTATTGTATTAGTCGTGTGTTCGTTATGTCCTGATGTAATTCCTCGTCCCATATTCATCTCATTGAAATAGAATCGTGTTATACCTTTGTTACGCATAATAAATCCAAGTGCACGTTCTTTGACGTCCATATTAGATTTGCATGCTCCAACTATTTGACTTGGGTCAAGCATATAGTTTTGACAAAGATGTCCTGAGCTTTTGCCAACAACTAATTTGAATGGGCAACCTTCGCCATTGTCATCTTCGAAATTGTAATAGTTAAGAAACATCATATACGCGTCATAACCATCTCCATCGACATAGAATAATTCACTCGCACCTCGAGGTAATTTAGCATCAGTAACATCTCCTGAGAATAATACATCTCGACCTGCTGTTCGATATGCTGCATCCCAACCAATTTTATCTGTGATAGATACTAATGATAAATCTAAGTCAACTCGTTGATGTTTCTTGTTAAACCAATGAACGCCTGCAGTAATGTTATCTTCGCATTCGATATATGTGCCTGTTGGGAAATTACCTGAGAACTGTTTTTCAGTTGCTGGTAAAGCATAATTAATACCTTCAGGAATATAGATGATTTTATCTTTAACATGCATCTCGACGTCATGTGCAATGCTATCATATATAATCTCGTTACACATTTCAGCAATATCAGATTCATCAAATGAAAATGGTTTAAGTTCAGACGAAAACGTCTTACCATTTCGTATTCGATAAACAATAGATTCGGCATTATCATTCAAACGATAATGTAACGAATATAGAAGACGTATCTTTCTAAAGATATTAGTCTCTTCAAGTGATTGCCGAAATCTACTAACTGATACGTCGCCATCTCGTATATATCTAGTCAATGAATTAAGATAATCGACTGGCATAGGTTTGTGATGTTTCTTTGAAAGCTTTGAAATCTGATTGATATAGTTATTCATTTGCCCTTGTTTCTTAAATGCTAAGAATAAAGGTTTGAAACGATTGAATATACTTGCAAGTTGTTTAAATCCATATTGCTTCTTATATCGATGTAATAATGCAAGTGCTTCATATCCATCAGACTGTTTTATTTTCTCAATCATTGCAACATTTTTAATGATTAATGTCTCACCAGTCGTTTTGTATATGAGATATCGAAAGAACTCAGTTGGGTTAGAAGGAATAATGCCAGTAAAATCATAAATCATAGCACGTATTTCTTTATTTGCTATTTTCTCAATTTGATAATCGTCAATTCCTATTTGAGTAATGATATCGAATACTGCTTGTTTCGTGTCTTCCTTTAATGCTATGCCTGATGATAATAACTTTAATGTCTTTTCACGTATCTCTTCGCGTGTAAGACCGTGAATAACAGTAATCTTCAGTTCGTCAATGTTAACCTGTGGAAGTTGACATATTTCATTAGGGATGTAGACTGTATCGCTATCATAAATGCCCCATGCTTCATATCCATATGTCGTAATGTAATGTGCTAATTGTTCAATGATTAATTGAAAAGTGCTAGCATCACGTACTTTACTCCAGCTTTTATGGAACGATGAATTTATTTCTGCTGCTGAGATACCGTATTCTGCTTTGACTAATTTGATTATGCGTCGTACTTCTTCATTAGTATAATTCTCATAGATATATGGTGATAGAATAAAACCATGTCTAATCGTATCTGAACAGTCATAAAATTTGTTCATTGCTCTGCTTACTAGTTTTGCGTCTATAGGAACTGCCTTAAATAATTTTATTGTTGATGCTTCCATTTATTTCATCTCCTTTTTGTTGTTTAACAAAATGGCAAAGCGGGGCGTAAATTTGAGCCATAATCAATGTGTGTGAGGAACGCCCATTGCCTTTTGATGTTTTAATGACGGGGTGTGTTATAAATACTAAGCATATTCTTTTTTATAGGAACACCCTTTGTCATTAAGATAAAGGCGAGATGTATCATAAGGCCGCCGTCATACCTAGCTAGACTATCCCGTCATATGTAGTGACGGGAGAAGGATTCGAACCTTCGGCTTGCGGCTCCGGTCATGTGATAGGAACATCTTCTGCCTTTAATATAATAGCGGAGGGTAATAACCACGAATCAATTTCATTTTGAGTAGGAACCCTCTTTGCTATTAAAGTAATGGCGGGTGGTAATTAATTGTGTTTCGGAACAAAGTTTTATAGGAACCACCTTTGCCATTAATGTAATTAATCCCTGAATAGACAGGGAACTTCTGAACCTCGTAATAATGTTTTTGCGAATAATTCAAAGTCAATTTCTGCGTGACAAACTATCTCGCGATTCGAGTCAACGACTTCAACAGTTGCATAATGAGACGTGCCTTTGTTAGTTACTGTCTGTACACTATTAATCATTATCTTTCCTGCTTCCATCATAAGTCACCTTCTGCATCAATGATAAATCCAATAGCCTGCCCAAATGTTTCACAAATCGTTATTTGCTTTGGAGCAGTAACTTTGTATTCGCCACTTTCTAATTTTTCCAAATGAATCATATTAAATTCTCCATTCAATGTTGCATTTAGGGCAATACAAATGTTTATATGGTCGCCCTTCTCTGTCTTTTATATATTTGTCGTCAAGCATGCCTTTGCATTCTGGACAAATGATATCACGTTTTTCCATTATAATCCACCTCGATAATATGATTCCAATCGTCTTGCAGATTCAATACGTTCGTCATATTCTTCTTGGTCAATCCAATTTAATGCTTGCAAATAATCAAGAGCCATGACAAATCTATTATTTTCTAATAATTTGTCGTATGTTCTAAGATGTTCCTGAAAATTCTCCATTTTATTCCACCTCTAAATCATAAACTTCGTCGATTCCAATTGACATGCTTCGAGGATATTCCACGAAGCGTGATGTTGTTGTGTGTGCTAATGTATCGATTGTCGTAATCTTAAATATATCATATTGTGAATTTTGTCTTGCAAACTCGACGATGTTTGAAATCATTTAGTTAACACCATCCACAAGTTCTTCTGGGAGATAGATATTCTCGTTGTTGCAAAGATATGTAGGATATCCAAACATTGTTTTTCCTATTCTAATTGTTGAACCACATCTTTTGCATTTGAGTTTTCCAGCCTTTGATTTTTGTGTTTGGGTTTCGTTTGTCATGAGTTATGATATACGTTATGAGTATATAAAGGTTTCTGTTTCTTCAGAATATGTAACAATAGCTCATCATATATAAATCTTTATTACCTATTTCTTGAACCATTTTTTACGTTTACGTTTAAGCTTTTTTTCTCGTTCTATCCATTTTAGAATTGCATTAAAGTTCTCTTCACGTTGTTTCCAATCAGTAACAGGTCCGTAAACTCTACAGCATCTACAATCACAACTCATATCTTCATCTCCGATGGCACGCAATGCTTGCATCTAGCATTACCTGTAGGCCACGGTGCAGCATTAACACAATTATGTATACCATACTTACAGTAACCTGAATCATTCTCAATTGAATTTAACTTTCGTCCAAGTACTTCAAGGTCAATTAAATCAGTCATATTTTCGGCTTCCTTTTATAAATTCGTTTACTCATGTCTGCAACATCACTTCGTTCGTAGTAATGCTCCCATGCGTCCTCTTCATCTTCTGCTTCGACTTTATATAACAGTTTTTCTAATATATAATACGTCTTCATGTTTCAGCCTTCTCAATATTCTCAGTATAATGTCTTACATGTTCAATATGAGTCATATAGTCGCAATTTCTATGAACGAAATATTCGTCGCAATCTTTACAATGCCATGGGTTACCATCTTCTCGAGGATGAAACCAATCATTGATTATTATCACTGGCTCTGTATTCTTCGACCCGCAATGATAACAGTGATATTGAAAGTATCTTCCATCTTCATAAACCATTATTTCACTCCATGTGTTCTAACTCGTTTAGTTTGTAAATGTCGTCTAAGTCCAACATCCACAGGAACTTTTCTGCTAACCAACTTGTTGGGTTTCTCATAAAATACAACTCCATGTTTTATCTTATCAATATATTTTTCATGATTATGTCGTCTCCAATTTAACAAGAAACTCATATCATATACACGATTGATTTCTTGTGCTATTATGCTAAATGCTTCAAACGACATAAGTAATCCTCATAAAGAAATAAGAAGGAGCGTTAGCTCCATCCTGTTGAATTTTCGCCAAGAGCGTCAATATTAAGAATGACGTCATTGACCTGTATTGGATAATCCGATATATGAACCATCACACCACCAGTCATAAACTGTTGATGATAATTTCCATTCATGTCATACCAGAATATGTAAGGTTCTGAACTGCCGTATGTGCCATCATCTTGTATAACTTCTTGCGTGCGATACGATTCGTCTCCAATGTTAACACGCATCCAAGTATCTGACCAGTCGCCTGACGCACCTAATATCGTGGGAGTTAAACGTTTACCTGACGATGTAACCTTGCCATCCACAGACGACATGTAAATTATCTGCCCTGAATACGTCGATATACAGTAAAGCCATTGCAAATTACCATATGAATTTTCTTCTTCAAGACGTCTCTGAACATTTCGTTGTTCATTAGTTAGACCATCAGGCCCAGGTTCAAGAACTGCTGATGCCTTGCCGACACCAGTATCAGATTCGACTTCTTTTGTATCAGTGCATCCCGAAAGGGATACGATGCTCACCAGCGCTATTGCAACGACTAACATTGCAATTACTTTTTTAAGTTTTTTTGCTTCCATATTTCACACTTCCTTAACTACAATAATGATTCAGTCTGACTAATGCTTGTCTCGCACTAATGATATTCTCATTTATTAACTCGTCGTATGCAATCTTATAATACATACAGATTTCAGGATATTGCGAGCAACGAACATCATTCAATAAATTAAGGTGTTCACCCAAAGCATTTGCTAAATCGTTGACAGAAATATATTCGCCACTATTTAACTTTTCTAATACTTCTGCTCCTCGTTGACATAGTCTTGCACAACTTGTCATTTAAATCACTTCTCTTTTATACTCTTTGTATGGTTCAATATCCATTCCTTTAAATCTTGACTTTGTCTGTCTATGAACCAATTTAATTCTTCTGCTTTAAGACCTTCGAGTTCCTTTTTATCGACAACAACTTTTCCTCTTCTTTCAAGTTCTTGTATTAATGCATACTCTTCTGTATTCTGCAATTCGGGAAATCGTAATGCATCTTCAGGAAATACGAGAAATATGAAACCATTAATTTCCATATAAATAGTTTCTCTTTTCTTTCTTGCTTCCTCATAAAGTTTATCGAATGCTCCTCGTACTGTATTACTTCCCGATGTTATTCGACGCATTTAATCACCTACAATGGATACTCGTATATGTATTCGCCATAGTTCTTTTTCAAATTATATTGCTGCAAATGATAATCAGGGTCTTCTCCAAGATTCCATAACTTATCATACCACACAGACATCTTATAATTGTAGTCTCCACATACTTGATTATATGATTGTATGACTCCAGTTAATTCAGTCCTAATGACCATATAATCGTCTTTCGTAAACCTATCCCATTCAGATGTATTTTCTCCATTTATTAATACAAATGCATCCATCTTATCGACGTACAGATTTACGTTCGCTTTTTTCTCGTCCATTAAGACTTTCATCTCTTGAAAGTTCTCAAATTCTGCCTTGATTTCTTGTGGCGTAAACTCTTCAGCAATAACTCCTACTCCAGACACAGCCCACCATACTACATATCCAATTAATATAACGAGCAATATAATGCCTATACATTTGAGTAGAAACTTCATTGGGCTATTTACAGCCATATTCGCATTATGTTCTATCTTTTTATCTAGTTCATCAAATACCATTTTACTTGCCTCCGCAATTCATTAATGGAGATATCACGTACCATGTATCATTTTCTTTCTCTTTAAATTTGAAAGCACATGGGTAATTCTCATCTTTGTCAACTCGAAATTCAATTGTAAATGTCTTTCCAATATGTGCACTTGTCATAGACACTTCGTCCTTCCTAATTAATTTAATTCCAAAGTGGTCTTCAATCGCGTATAAGATATACCATTTGTCAATCACTGAACTACATACTGTCATCGCTCTATCGCATGGAGGTACTTCGAAAGACATATCCTCAATCTTAAAATTAACGACAGTCATGCCATTCATATCTAATTTTAATCTTTTCAATAATTTTTCGAGTTTATGAAATGTACAGCATTTAGCAATAACATGTGAACTATCGACTAATGAACCTTCTTTATATGATTCTGTAAACCTATTCATTTTCTGATACACCACCCAATGCCATTATGATAAAACTTTCTATCATTTGAAAAGTCAATCGCGACTAAATTGTCGGCAATATATTCTGTCGTAAGCCACTGCATAATTCTTGACGTCCTTGCGTCTCGATAAAAATCTGTTGGATGACTACAAACAATACCTTCATCAAGACAAGTTGTAAGTTTCTTTCGTATCTGAACAAATTTGTTTTTGACAATATCATAATATACAACGCCATCATAAAATTGTTCGTCTCCTTCAAGCCTCATTATTAAATCTTCTTTGCCGTCATACTTCTTCATTTATTCACCTTCTACAATAATAGTAACTTTTTTCCAATTGCATTGTTGAATATTGACTCGACAGATTCATGAATCGTATATTCTTCTCCGTCAATAATTGAAACCTCTTCAATATAGATTCCTGGGCTACAGTCAGACCAACTGCCATAAGGGTCTTCGACTACTAATCCTTCGAACTTTCTTGTCGTTATCATTTCTTCCACCCTGTTCGTGCTCTGATTTTCTTTTGATTAAATTCTACGATTGTTCCATCCATTGAATTGAATGCAACCTCTGCTTCTGTCTTTAATTTTTGCTTGGTCTCCTTGACTGACAAATAAGGATGTTGTACGTCAAGTTCGCAAGTTATGGTGATTTTTGTCATAAACATTGATAGCCAATTCGAGTTTAAATAGTTTTCTGTTGCTACCATATTAGTAATGTTATGCCTTATCTATTGCTAATGTATTAGTAATCACTTTATTCTAGCGCCCTAACGCGGTGATAGAGTAGCTTAAATGCCACCCCATAGGTGTTACCATTAAGAGACTATTTCTTTGCAAATCTCGCTGAAAAGTCAGCATCGTTATTAACTAATTTTCTGTAGTATTTTAGCAATGAATGAACTGACACTGGCTCATAATTCCAAACATCAGTACCTACATTGATTATTGGTCCGTCGTATCCATCTATCTTTTTGAATTTCCATTTTTCGTGTACATGACCACATATCATAAAGTCACAACCATGTGGCACGTCTCCTGAATGATGTGGAGGTCTGTGCTCACAATAGATAGACTTACCGCCAAAATGCATGATACACTTGACGATGTACGTCTTAACTCCGTTATTCCTATCATGGTTCCCCTGTATGTGTACAATCTTCCCATTCAATTTAGATTCCCAATATATGGCATTCTTAACGCCCTTCATTGAGAAGTCGCCTATATGATAGACAACGTCTTGTGGGTTAACTCGATTGTTCCACCTTTTTATTAATTCTTGATTCATGTGATTAACATTCTTAAACGGTCTGTTACTATATTCAATAATCTTCGCATGTCCGAAATGCATGTCTGATGTAAAGAATATATTCATTGGTAAATCATCCATCCTCATTTAGTATCTCTTCGTACATATCCTGTTAGTTTCGTGTAATTATCACAAACGTTTAACTTTCTTCATCGCTACTAAATTCTAAGTAACCGCACCACGGGCATGAATATTTTGACATGTACCCGTTCATCATTTGTTTGCCACATTCTGGGCATTTTGGTATTATATCTTTATCCATCTGAATGGCTCCGTAATTAGCATTCCCGCATACTTATGAATTAGATACAGATGATGCGTATCAAACTCAAACCGTTTGGGAACTTCCTCGTCAATCCATTTATTGAAATCGGTCCCTTTCTCGCATGACCTCGCATACCAATCGCAAACCATTTCAATTATATTTTCATGAGACATCATATTACAGTCTTTGTAATATTCAGGATGATGTTTATTCGCATAACGATGATGCGATAATGCATCCTTGAATTTCTCATTTATATCTGCGCCATCTCTAAGATATCGCCATTCTTTCGAACTGAGCAACTTTGAGATGTCGTGTTTATTCACTTCTGATATTACACGACATGATAAATCGATGTCTCCATCATCTAATAATTTATCAATGATAATCATCGCAGCATTACGAACGCCATCCATATGCCGTATAACTCTCTTTAAATGTTCAACATCATCAATCATTCTCTCACCTCGTAACAATCTGGTTTTTCTGAAAAAGTCATTATAGGAGGATTGTCATCACCCCACCATTTATTTGCCTTCTCGATGACATCGGACGTTAATGCTCTTGAACAATCTTTTCCTTTTTTACAATTAGACCAATAGGGACAAAATGTCATATCTCTATAACAAATCATTTTATCACAGTGCAAGCTTTGTATTTAACCCAAGTTTTTTCAATAGACGTCCAGTCGCAATCATTCGCCCAAGTGGTTTAGAATAAATATCTTTTTTCGAACATGGCGCAACTCCCATAGCAATTGGAGCCTCAATGTCACCAATGAATGCAGTCGTTAGTCCGCCATTTGGAAGTACAATCTCTCGTACACCAAGTCTATCAAATTCTTCAAGTGTCGCTGGTCGTGTCTGCCTCTCATGAATGTATTTTATCTTATATTCATTTCCTTTATAGTTTACGCTTTCAATACACATTTTTTATTCACCTACTTCTACTTCATAATAATGCCACACATAATAATAGTCGTCATCTGCATTCATGACGCCATTCTTTATTGTAGCTAAATATCTCGAATGAGTTCCTTCGCAACAATAAACTTTCTTGCATCTGGCTTATCATAAACGCCGTCCCACCAG
>Ga0180432_10009296_pt1 | contig 12013 bp, 8 predicted proteins | sample SS_ome_10_FD_132414 | JGI IMG/M metagenome (GOLD analysis project Ga0180432, IMG submission 132414) | Hypersaline lake sediment archaeal communities from the Salton Sea, California, USA - SS_1_MS_2 metaG | ecosystem: Environmental > Aquatic > Non-marine Saline and Alkaline > Hypersaline >...
CTGGACTTCAGGACTCAGCAGCCGGAGAACTTCTCGGACTGCGGCGTGAGACGCGGGAATCAGTGGATGGGGTTGTCGAGTTCGGCGAAGCTGCGGTTCGGTGAGAGGAAGGCGTACAGCCTGGGGATGGTGAACATAGTGCATTCGTCGGACGATGCGGCAGTGGAGGCGGCGGAGATTTTGCAGAGCGCGCTGATAAGGCTGGGCGTTCCGGTGGACCCGTGGCACCACGATTTGGAGTGCGAGAAGAGAAAGAATTCGGGATTCACGACGGCGGTTCTTCCAAGGCCGGAAGATTTCTACGCCGACCTTCCGTACGGGACGTCGTTCAGGATCAGTCTCGATGTGCGAGGAGGCAATACTTACAGCAAGAGGCTGCTGGCGCAGTTGCCGAAGAAGGTGCGTGGGAAGTTCCAGAGCGAATTGGAGAAGCAAGGGGCGGCGTATCTCTTCGTGACCGACAAGGAGACGCCGTCGGGATGGGAGCCGCTGCCGGTGCTCTTGCTCTCTGCGAAAAGCGGCGAGGAGTTGGTGCGGGCGGCGAGGAAGATGGCGAAGCAGTTTTCGGGCGGAGCGGAGGCGCGCTTGCTTGAGGAGGCGGACGCATCGGGGCTGGACGGACTTGTGGATGACTGCGGGTTCGAGGTGCTGAATCTCGGGCATGTGACCGGATCGGTCGAGTGCGATTCGACGTTGGTGATGTTTTTGATGAGAACGGCAAGGTGGGGCATATCGCCGATCGGGAAAGACAGGCTGCCGTTTTTCCTGTTGCCGGAGCGGCGGACGCACGTGTACAGGTACGCGGCGTACCCGCACGCGGGCGATTGGCGCGAAGCGCAGACGTACAGGAGGGCGATGGAGTTCAATAATCCGCTCAAGGCGGTGTGCACGGGGATACATTCGGGCAAGGTGAAGGGGAGAAAGGAGTTCGTTTCCAGCGACGTCGATAGCTTTGTGGTTACGGCTCTAAAGCCGCACGGATACGCGACGGCGGGCTTCTCGCCGGGCTGCTACGATAGGAGCGGGGGCCTGACTATCAGAGGATACGAGGCGTCGGGGAGGGGGGGTGCGGGGGAGCTGCGATTCTCGCGTCCGATTCGGGCTGCATACAAGACCAATCTGCTGGAGGAGCGGGAGAAAGAGATGAAACTGGTGGGAAGGGACCGCGTGGGGCTGTCGCTTGGGCCGTTCGAGATCGAGACGCTGCAAGTGGTGCCGAGCAAACCTGCCGCGGCGCTGGGAGGAAAGGAGTTGGGGCCAAGCGCCGAGCCCCTTGAGGTCATACACTTCAAACAGTGGGAGCACAACCTGTGCGCGGAGTCGCTGGGATACGGAGCCGTGGCGATATCACTGCAAGGGGACGTTTCGCTGAAGAGCCCGGTGAAGCAGGGGGGAGTTACGGTGAACGACCTCGGCGTCGCCGTGAGCAACAACTACGTGGATCGGACGATGGAAGGGGACGTGGAATTCGTGCTTCCGCCGGGCTGGAGGACACACCCGGAGAAGGTGCGCTACGAGCTGCCGGCGGGTGAAGGAAAGGTGTATAGAGTGTTGCTGCTTACGCCGATGACGGGGGCAGTGAGGGAAGGGATAATCAAAGCGAGGCTGACCGACGGGGGACAGGTTTTTCAGGACGTGATGGAGGTGGGCGGCGTACCGTTGTTGAAATGGGAAGTATCGACCGCGGTCTCGGGCATAGAGGTGCGAGTTCAGAACGACTGGGTGCAGTCCGTCGAGGGGGAGGTGGACTTGATTACCCCGATGGAGACGTGGGGTAAGAAGCTGACGGGGGGTCAGTGCGTGCTGGAGGTAAAGCCGCTGCGTCAATACTTCGAGGCTCCTGCCGGGGGGTCGGTGAGGCTTACGTTCGATATGAATCCGAGATTCGAGGCGCGGGGGGCGCACCGTCACTTCCTCATGAAGAGCGTGTGGGCGGTGGCGAAGCTGGCGTACAATGGGAAGGTGGAGTACAAACCTGTTCCCTACACGTCGGTTCCTGCGGACGAGCCGAAGCTGATACTGTAGGGAGGCGCAGCAAAGCCTGTGGTCAGAGGTGGCCTTTGCTAACGCTGAAGCGCTACGTCGGCTGGGAATTACTGCGAGCGTTCGCGCTTTCCCTGGGCGTGTTCACCCTGGCGGTCTATTTCGCGAACAGCATCCAGTTCATTCAGCGGGGGCTGGACCTGTTCCATCTGGCGAAGCTGACGCCGCTGGTGGTGGGGAGCATACTGACCTACAGCCTGCCGGTCTCGGCGCTGACGGCGTGCGTGATCTGCTACGGGAGGCTGTCGGCGGAGAACGAGTTCCTCGGGGCTACCGCGAGCGGGATACATCCGATCTCTCTGCTCGGTCCTTCGGTGTGGCTTGGAGTGGGGGCGGCGGTGGTGGCGCTCGCTCTTCACATGGGAGTCGTCCCCGAGGGCCGTTACAGCGTGTCGGTGGGGATAAAGGAGGCTTTGTCGAAAGTTTCGTACAGGCTGCTCAACGTGGGGCAGAACGTGTTTCACGTGCCGGGAGGGGCGATATACTGCGAGGGACATTCGGGAGGAAAGCTGCTGAACGTCGTCGTGATACGCAACGACGGCCCGAACATGAGCATGGTGTTCCAGGCTAAAGAGGGGGAAGCGAGGTTCGATGAGAGCGAGGGAGCAATCGTCTACGAGCTAAGAGACGGGGTCTACAGCGTCTTCGAGAACCGGACGGCAGGCGAGGAGGAGGAAGGAGCGAAGAGGCGAGGGGTAATCAGTTCGACTTTTGAGATGTTCGACCAAAGGCTGGACTTCCCAGACTCGGGGAGGGGGAAGAAGATCTCGGAGCTTGGGCTAAGCGGGCTCATGAAGGTGATCGCCAGGGGAGGGAAGGAAGGCCGGAAGGCACGTGTGGAGATGCACAGTCGTCTGGCGCTGGGGCTGGCGCCTCTTGCGTTCATCCTGGTGGGAGGGCCTTTGGGGCTGCTGACGAGGCGCGGGGACAGGCTGAGCGGCTTCTTCGTGGGGCTTGCGGTGGCGGTGGTGGTCTACTATCCGCTGTACCAAGGAGGAAAGACGCTGGCGACGATTTCAGCGGTGGGGGCGGGCCCGGCGCTGTGGCTGGGAAACGTGGTGATTGCAGGGATCGGCGTGTTCCTTTATCGGCGAGTTTTGAGGGGATAGCATGACTCTGGATCGGTACGTCGCGACGACTTTTCTGAGAGCATTCGCCGGCGCGCTGTTGGGAATGGTGGGGTTGTACGTCGTGGTGGACGGGATCGAGCGACTGGACGAGCTGATGGAGGCGGGGGCCGCCACCGCCTTACGCGTATATGCATATCAGATGCCCATGATAGTGGCGCAGGTGATTCCAGTGGTGGCGCTGGCGGCTGGAGCTTTTACTGTGTTGAGCCTCCAGCGAAGGAACGAGCTGTGGGCGATAGTCTCTGCCGGGGTAAGCACTTATCGGACGCTGGCGCCTGTTCTCGCGATCGGTCTGGTGCTCACTCTGGCGATGCTGGCGAATCAGGAATGGGTGATCCCAAGGGTGGCACCCAAGCTGCTGTACGCAACCAAGAAGGTGTCGGGGGAAAAGGAATTCTCCTACCTTGACGTGCTGGTGCGGGACGGGGCGGGAAGGCTTTTCTGGGTGGGAAGATACGATTTCTCCGAGCGGGCGATGTACGACGTTGCGGTGCTGGACTTCTACCCGTCGGGGAGCCCGCGGACGTACTACGTGGCGGAGACGGCGCGGCACCAAGATCGTCAGCCGACGGGCTGGGTGCTGGAGAACTACACGCGGTTGTCTTTCCTGCGTGGAGGGGAGCAGGACGCCAGCAAAGGGAGGGGTGGGGTGGAAGAAGGTAAGGAGACGCTGGTAATGAGCGATCTGGACCCCGGCGGCATCGGGGCTAAACAGTTGGAGGCGGGGTTCATGGGCATATCGCAGGCGTATCGGATTCTGCAGAAGAGGCCGGAGCTGGGTGGCCTTCGCGTATCGATGCATTCGAAGATCGCCTTTCCGCTTTCGACGTTGGTTTTGCTGCTGATCGGAGTGCCGTCTTCGCTGAGGTGGGGTGGGAGGAGCTACCTGCTGGGGGCGGGAGTGGGGCTGGTGGTGTCGTTCTTCTTTTTGGCGTGCTATCTGGCTTCGATCGAGCTTGGTAACCGGGGGGAGCTGCCGGCGGTGATTGCGGCGTGGCTGCCGGTCTCGTCTTTCGGGGCTTTCGGGCTGTACCTTTTCACGGGGATACGAACGTAGGGAGAAGAGATGGCGGGGCGCGGGTTCCTGCGGTTTGCGAGGACGGTGAGCATCTGCACCTTCCTAAGCCGCGTGCTGGGACTTGCGCGGGACGTACTGTGCGCGCGGGTCTTCGGGGCGGGAGGGGTGTGGGACGCTTTCGTGCTGGCTTTCACGATTCCCAACCTGTTCCGACGGATGTTCGGCGAAGGCTCGCTGAGTCTGGCGTTCATTCCCGTCATGGCCGAGTACACGGAGAACCGGTCGGAATCGGAAACAAGGAACCTGGTGGGGGTCGTATTCACTGCGACGGGGGCGGTTCTGGGGGTGCTCGTGCTGCTCGGAGTGGGAGGAACCTGGTTCTACTACCGCATGGCAAAGCCGACGGGCGACGGCGCGCTGTTCATACGGCTGCTGTGGATAACGCTGCCGTACGCGGTTTTCATCTGCCTGACTGCGATTTCCATGTCGGTGCTGAACACGCGGAAGCACTTCCTCACGCCGGCGCTGGCGCCGGCGGTCTTGAACATCTTTTGGATAGGTGGGGTGCTGCTGCTCGCGCCTTTCATCGGGATATACGGGGTGGCTGTTGCGGTGCTGGCGGGGGGCGTGGTGCAGCTTGGAATGCAACTGCCGGTACTGGCGAGGAAGGGGCTCTTGCCGCGCTTGAGGATCGAGCTCGGCCACCCCGGACTGGCGCAGACGGGAAAGCTGATGCTGCCGTTGCTGGTGGGCTCGGCGGCGATGCAGGTGAACGTGCTGCTGGATAGAGCGATCGCATGGCTGCTTGCGGGAGAGGGAGGCGTTGCGAGCCTTTACTACGGGGACCGGCTAGTGCAGTTTCCGCTGGGCGTCTTTGGGATAGCGGTGACGACGGCGGCTTTCCCCGCATTCGCAAGGAAGGCTGCCACGGGAGATATGGAAGGCCTGGCGGATTCGGTCTCTCAGGCGCTGAGGGCCATCGTGTTCATTGCCTTGCCTGCGTCGGTGGGGCTGATGTTGGTGCGTCATGAGGCCATCGAGTTGTTCTTCAGGGGCGGGAGGTTCACGGAGGAGGCGGCTGCAAGGACGGCGAGTGTGCTGCTGTTCTACTCGCTGGGGCTGGTGTTCTACTGCGGGGTGCACGTTCTCACGAGGTCGTTCTATTCGATCGGAGACATGAAGACCCCGGTGAGGCTGAGCCTGCTGACGATCGGATGCAACGTGGTGCTGAACCTGAGCCTGGTGTGGCGATTGAAGGCTCCGGGGATAGCGCTGGCGACGGCGCTGACGGGCGGGTTGAGCTTCGGACTGCTTTTCTGGCGGCTGCGTACGAGACTTTCGGGAATCGAAGGAAGGGAAGTCCTGGTTGCCGTGGGTCGAGCGGCTTTGGGTTGCGTTTTCCTGGCGGGGGCGGTCATCGGGGTGGGAGTTGCGGTCGGGGGTGGAGATTCGGTTTGGATGCGATTGATGCGGGTTGCGCTGCCCGTAGCGGCGGGCGCGCTGGTATACGCCGGCGTGGCGGCGGCTCTGGGGACGAAGGAGATGAAGGAAGTTCTGGGGAGAGGACGGTAAGGGATACGGCTAGCCGGGCGAGCGGCTGCGCATGTAGTCTCGATTCTCTTTCAGGCGCTTCCGTGTGTCCTCGAACATCTGCCTGACGATCTCGTCGTCGCTTCTCCACGCCCTGGTATCGGTATCGGGGTGGAGTCGCATTTTTTCGACCTCAGGCTCCAGCCGCGAACGGTCCTGCCCGTAAACGTGAAAGGAATCGGAGATGTCGACATAGCGGCCCGTTGTGACGTCGGCGTGCATGGATGCTGAGAGCATGGCGGCGAGCTTGCGCTGGAAGTCTGTGAGCGCGAAGGCGTTCATGAACCACGCTTTGAAGGCGTCGCGGCTTCTCCAGTGCGTGTTCATGTTGAGCGAGAAGCGGTTGCCCGTACTCAGGGCCCTGCACCAGACCCTTTGGAGGCAGGGTGGGTGCTCGTTGGCGCTGTCGGGCCCCGGTATCCAGGTAATGGCCTGAGCGCGACGGCTGTAGAAGCATTCGGTCAACTTGTCGACGATATGTTGAAGCTGATCGACGGGAGGGAGGCGGGAATCCCTTTCCGAGAACCCGGTGCAGGCTGCGTAAGCGCAAAGGCGCTGATGGTACGTGTAGGTCCACTTGAGAGGGTCGGTGGGGTCGATCCAGTGGTCGTGAATGCCCTCGACGACCTCCTGGCGGTAGACTTCGAGCTCTTCGGGGCCCGCGGGGATATTCTTGTGAATGCGGGGCTCGGCGAAGGGGTCGGAGACCTCGATGATGATGGTCGCGTCGAGGCTGGGCGGGTCGACGAAGGTGCCGTCAGGATGCTTGCGGTCGGCTTCGGTGCGGACTTCGACGCCGTGGTTCCAAAGGGCTATCATGGCCTTTTCCCAGGCCTGGGGGAGGGAGGGCGCTCGGACGACAAGAAGGGGAATGTTCCCCGCACCGGACCAAGTTGCGCTCTCAGCGCCGGACATCAAGCTCGGCTCCTCCCTGCCAGCTCGTCCACGCGGTAGATGAAGGCAAGAATTTCGGCGACGGCGGTGTAGAGCTCGACGGGGATTTCCTGGTTGACGTCGAGCCTGGCAAGCGCTCGGGCGAGTCCCTCGTCTTCTCTGACGGGAACGCCGCTTTCGGCCGCCATGCGCCTTATGGTCTCGGCGAGGAAGCCGAACCCCTTTGCTATGACCTTCGGCGCGAGGTCCCTTTCGGGCTCGTACTTGAGTGCGACGGCTACCTGTCGATCCATCGGCTAGACCCTCACGTCAAACCTGGAAAGCTCGGACGGTGGCCGCCGGACGCGGACATCGAGGAACGGGGGCGGCTCTTCTTCGCGCCTGCGGCAGACGATGTCGAAGGTCAAGCGGAAACCGGCCTCGGTGAGCCTTTCTTCGAGCTCGCGCTGGTGAACGACGAACATCGTCCGCACGGCGTCGTCGGTGACGGAGAGGCGGGCGCGCACGAGGTCTTCTTTGAGAGTCAGATTCCCGAGCACCCTTCCCAAGTTCGGTGTGGCGAGGTCGAGTGCGACCGTGAGGGGCTGCGCGGGAGAGTCGGCTTCTCCTTCTTCCCTGCGGCGAACGTAGAACTTGAGCCTCGCCGTCGAGGAATCGTCGCCGGCCCTTATGGGAATTTCTGCGTAGAGAACTTGAGGGGTTTGCCTCTGTGATGACATGTCCAGGACTTTGTACGAACCCATACGCTTGGATATGTCGTCGATGGAATGGAAGAGGCGTTCGAGCTCTTCGATGACGGGCATGGCGCGGATTCGGTTCTCCTCGCGAATGACGAGCCTGTCGAGGAGGGGGGTCATGTCGTCGGGCTTGACCCTGGCGACGATCCTGCGGAGCGCGGCGGAGAACTGCTTTTCGCTGGTGAGTGGAAGGAGCTGGACGATTTTCTCTTCGGCGGTCTCGACGGTGAGCTTCTTCGCCTTGGCGGGGGTGACCTGGCTGCTCTGTAGGAGCTGGATGGCATAGGCGATGTTCCGCAGGTAGGGGGAGTTTTCGAGGACGGTCCTGGTTGCCTGCGTAACGCTTTCGAGCGTGTTTATCATTTGCTCCGAAGCCATGGAGGTGACGGCCTGGCGAAGGGGTTCGGGGCGAGCGGGGTCGATGAAGAGAACTTGAAGTTCCGTCTGGATGGCGTGCAGTTGCTGCTTAAGCTGTGCGAATACGGAAGCGCTTTCGCGGAGGCCGGATTCAAGCTCGCTTACGGCTTGAGCCGTCTCCCCGAGGAGGGACATGAGGCGCGCGGCCTCTGTGACGGCCGGGGGGGAAGGTTTCCTGGGTGAGGTGGCGATGAGGACCGCGGCGAACTGTATGGCGGCCTGAGCGCCTCGGAATTCGTCGGCCGCCTGGGCGGCCGTCTCGCCCAGTTCGGAGGAGAGCTCCTGGACCTGTGCGATGCCGGCGTCGTTGACGGGAAGTCCCAACGTCCGAAGCATCTCCGGCAGCTCTGCAGGCAAGCTGAGCGGCACCTCGTGGACGGTGGAAGTGTCCAGTTCCCTCTCGATCAGGGCCGCGGAGGCCTGGATATCCTGGAATAGGTTTATGACGCGGTCGGCTGCCGGTGCGACGTTGGCGAGGTCGGCCGCGTGGGCCCTGAACAACGTCCCCAGGTCTCTTAGAGAGAGCACGTTCTGGGTGAGTTCGGCGCGAATTGCGGGATCGAGGAGTAAGAGATGGGGGTTCCTCAGGAGTGTCGAGGGAATCTCCGTGGTGAGATTGATGGAATCGTCCACGGCGCTTTCGCCCGCCTCGACTGTTTCGAGCAACGTGACGACGGCCTGGTCGGAGGAGTTGATGAGGTCGGCGAGCATGTCTCCGCCGAGCATGAGTTCGGCGACGCTTCTGGCGAGGTCGGGGGTGGGGTCAAGTCCGACGGATAACAGATGGGCGGCCGCGTTCACGTCCGATTCGGTGGGAAGAGCTTCGATCAGTGAGGCGATTACGGAGACGTTCTCCTGGGTAATCGGTGCGGCGGCCTTGATGAGCGCCGAGACGGCCTGGCGCGTTGCCTCGGAAGGAGAAAGCCCTAGTGAAGTGATGGCGCTCTCAACCGCCTCGCCGGACGGCAGGGCCCCCTTGGGAGTGGCGATTTGGAGGAGGACATGGGGCTTGATGCTCATGACCAGAAGCTCGATCTCGTCGCCCTCGGCGAACTCGCGGGCCGAGTCGGCCTGGACGAGCCTCCCCTTCATTTCGATGATGTAAGTGCCGTCGGCCAATGCCTGACGGACCCTGGCGACGAGGACTTCGCCCACCCGGATGTTCCCGAGGAGATTCTGGGTGCGGATGGGGGGAATGTGGAGGCTTTCGGAGTGCGGAAAAGAGGTTATTTCCATCATCATCCCCCATGGATAGCGCCAGTATTCTATCAGGTCGGCGGGGCGCAGTCAAAGGAGGAGCGAAAAAGAGCGGAGAAGTCGTCAGCCCTGGAAACCGTGCTTGAGGATTTCACGGTAGAAGCGCGGGTTGAGCCAGCGATTGCGGTGCATCGAGAGAGACGGGTGGGCCGCGATGCGTTGTTGCATGACAGCCGGATGTGAGCCGCGGAAGTTCTTGAGAATGGGGTAGCGTTCGGCGAAATTCCCGAACTTGCGTTCCATGCGCTTGTTCCTCTCCGCCTCATCCAGCGTGCCCCACCAGAACTTTTCCACGAGGCGGAATTTCTCGTCGAGCTGCCGGGGCGTCTTGACCCAGGCATAATGGAAAATGCGCGCCGGCCTGCCGCCGCCGCGATGGCGCGCCCACCGGACGTGGCCGCCCAGGTGATGCTTGTCGAGGTATCCGTCGTTGACGGAGCCGTTGTAGTCGATCAAGCCCGGACCGCACCCGTCGCCGAATATGCGGCATGATCGGTCGAGCTTAACGACTCGACATGCTTTGTGGAACATCCACGGGTCGACTGTCTGATAGTCCTGTACGAACTGGAGGAAGCGGAACAGAAGGGCTTTGACTTCGAGGTCGTCGGCCCATGCGTCCATCGCGCCGTGAATGAGCGGCAGGTCGTCTTCGTGGACGACCTCGTCGGGTTGGCTGTAGAAGCCCCACGTGCAGCCTGTGGCTTGGGCGGCCTCAAGCGCCTTGTTCGCTTCGATGCCGAAGACTTTGCCGTCCGCCTCCAGTTCGGCCCATTCGCTGTCGAGTATCTCGATTTTCGGGTCGATGGCCGCAACGCGGTCGCGGGTATCGTCGCTGCTTCGTCCGACCACGAATACGAAGCGGTCGCAAAGGGGCAGGACGCTGCGGACGGATTCCTCGACGGGATAGTCGAGGACAGCGAGGTCCTTGCCGAAGCTGAAACCACATACGCTCATTGACGGGCACCTCGGATTTGTGCTCGTGAGCCGTGGAGACTCGGCCCGAATCTTACCATGATTCGCCCGAATCGTCCAGGGCGTCGGGCGCGGTGCATGGCGAGAACGGGTCGTCATTGACAGTGATGCCGACGAGCCGTAGAATCCCCTCGCAAAGATGCCCTCATAGCAGAGGTTGGGAGTGTCCGAACGTCCACCTGTCTCCGTAGCGATCATAACGTTGAATGAGGAGGAGCGGATACGCGACTGCCTGGAGAGCGTCAAATGGGCGGAAGAGATAGTGGTGGTGGATTCGGGAAGCGCGGATGGGACGGAGGCGATATGCAGGGATTATACTGACAAGTTCTTCCTCAGAGAGTGGGAGATCAACGACGCGCAGTACAATAAGGCGCTTTCGCTGTGCACGAAGGAATGGGTGCTGCAGGTTGACGCGGACGAGCGAGTTTCGGCTGAAATGGCTGCGGAGATACGGGGATTGTTCGAGAAGCCCGGAGGGCCAGAGGCGGACGGGTACACCTTTCCCCGCAAGCTTTTCTACCTGGGACGCTGGCTGACGCACGGTGGGTGGTACCCGGACAGGAAACTCCGTCTGTTCAGGAAGAGCAGGGCGAAGTGGGTGGGAGGGCTGCATGCCAAGGCCGTCGTGGAGGGGAAAATCGCACATCTGAGCGGCGACTTGGTACATTTGAGTTACAGGGACATTCACGACCAGGTTGTGCGGATGGAGAGATACGCCGAGGTGGTCGCAAGGCAGAAGGCGGGCGAGGGGATTTCGTTTCCGTTGCTTAGAATGCTTTTCGACCCACCTATTATTTTCGTCCGGAGGTACTTTCTTCAACTGGGTTTCCTCGACGGGGTCCCGGGGCTGATTGCGTTGGTCGTCAACGCATTCTACGTGTTCCTGAAGTACGCCAAGTTGTGGGAGCTGGGGAGGTCCTTTCCACGGGAAGGGATGAAGTGAAGATTCTTTTCATCGTACCCCATGGCAACCGCCCCAGCACGCGGTATCGGGTGATGAAGCTGCTGCCGGCCTTGAGGGGCCGGGGTTTGGAATGCGATGTCGTTCCGCTTCCTGATTCGCTTTTTGCACGGTTAAGGCTGTTTCGCCGGTGCAGGGGATACGACATCGTGTTCCTGCAGAGGAAGCTCTTGCCGACGCCCCTATTCAGGTATTTGAGGGCGAATGCGCGACGGCTGGCATACGATTTCGACGACGCGGTCGCGTACCGTGAGGAGTCTGTTTCGAGCGGCCATGGAGAAAGGCACGACCTTTCGCGGACGCGGACGAGGCGCTTTTCGCAAACAGTCCGGGCCGCCGACATGGTGATAGCCGGGAATCGATATCTGGCAGGGCTGGCGCTGGAACATGGCGCTCCGCAGGGAAAGGTCGAAGTGCTGCCGACATCAATCGACATCGAGAGGTGGGGGCCGAAAAGCCGACAAGGGAAGGAGGAGGACACCGCAGTGTTGGGCTGGATGGGAACGAAGGGGAACCTGCGATACGTCGTCGAGATTGCGCCTGCCCTCGCGAAACTGGGGCAACGCTACCCCCAAGTGAGCCTAAAACTGGTATGCGACGCTTTCGTTGACATTCCCGGGATCAAGACGGAGAAAAAGATATGGCGCGAGTCGGAGGAATCTGATGACGTTCGGAGCTTCGACATGGGTATTGCGCCGCTGCCCGACAACCCGTGGACGAGGGGCAAATGCGCGTTCAAGATTCTCACTTATTCCGCGTCGGGCATACCTGTCGTCTGCTCCCCTGTCGGGGCAAACCGGGAAGCGGTGATTGACGGGGAGACCGGATTCCTTGCCGCGAACGAGAAGGAATGGTTGGATAGGCTTTCGCTCCTGGTCGAAGACAGGGAGTTAAGAGAGAGAATGGGAGGGAAAGGAAGGAGTTACATTGCTTCGAAGTATTCCAGCGAGCTGACAGGCAACGAACTTGCCGGACTTCTGAATGAGCTGGGGGA
>Ga0180432_10009297_pt1 | contig 12011 bp, 10 predicted proteins | sample SS_ome_10_FD_132414 | JGI IMG/M metagenome (GOLD analysis project Ga0180432, IMG submission 132414) | Hypersaline lake sediment archaeal communities from the Salton Sea, California, USA - SS_1_MS_2 metaG | ecosystem: Environmental > Aquatic > Non-marine Saline and Alkaline > Hypersaline >...
GTGACAGTATACTCTATGGTGACTATGCGCATAAAGATTATAATGAAATCTATGATGACGGCGATTCCGCTACAACCATCATCTACAGCGACATCATGGGCGGTCATGCCGGTGCCGGCAATATCGACGTTGATCCGTTGTTTGTTAACGGGTTTTACTTGAGTGAAGATGATGCGGGGCAAGCATCCGACAGCCCATGCATTGATGCCGGCAGCGACACGGCGGAGAACCTCGGACTGAGTGGCAGAACCACGCGCACGGACGGCGTACCGGACTCAGGCACTGTAGACATGGGATTCCATTACGAAATTCCGTAAGTATGGGCCGACCGCTTGGAAGTAGGGGCGGACCTGTGGTCCGCCCTTTCTATAACCGGGAAAAGATCGAATGATAAGAAAGGTGTTTTACGGGGATGACATCGTAACGGTGACGTTGCCGGACTCAACCCGCGTGATAACCCCTCCGGCGCCCGCCGACGGCATTGAGGATTATGAAGGAGCCGTCCGGGAAGCGCTTCACAACCCCTTCGGATGCGAGTCTCTCTCCAAACTTGTCGGCCCGAACTCGAAAATCACCATCGCCTTCGACGACCCGTGTCTTCCGTTGCCTCCGATGGCTCGCGATCTGCGTGGAAGGGCTGTCGAAGTCGCGCTCGAGGAATTATTCCGGGCGGGAGTATCGAAAGACAAAATTCGGCTTGTATGCGCAGTAGGCCTTCACCGCAAATGGACTTCGGGAGAACTGAAGCATCTGCTCGGCCAGAAGGTATGGGCCGAAATGGGCCCGTCACGAATCACCAACCACGACGCCGAGGATCCCGATGGGGTGTGTGAACTCGGGTTGACCGAGGACGGCAGGCCCGTCGAGGTCAACCGGCTTGTCAAAGATTCCGACCTGGTAATATACGTGAATATCAACTGGACTGCTATGAACGGCGGCTGGAAATCCATTCTCGTCGGATTGGGGACGTTCAACAGCATACGCGAGCACCACAACAGCAAGGCGCTCGAGCAAGGCTCGGTCATGGATCCGCATCGCAGCCGTTTTCACGACATTCTGGCCGAAATGGGAAAAGTCCTTTCCCAAAACTCCAATATCTTCACCATCGAAACCGTTATCAACAACCGCCTCTGGGGATCGCTCGTTGGGCGATTATTGAGTATCGATAGTGGTGATAAACCGGCCGGGGTTCCTTTGCCGTTGCGTCTCTCCAGCATGCTTCCCACCGGCTTAAAGCGACTTATCACCGGCTCGTTCCGCAGCCGGTACGAGCCCGTCGCGGTACACGCCGGCCGCATTGACGATGTGCATCCGTTAACCCTCGAAGCGGTCGATGCGCATCATAACGTTACGGTTCGGGGCCAATCGGACGCATTGTTTCTTGCGCTGCCCAATATCTCTCCCTATTCGAGCTTCTCTCGGATAAACCCCATCCTGGCGATGAACATGGCCCTGGGTTACGTATACAACATGCACCGGCGCATGCCGCTTGTGAGGCGCGACGGGGTATTGATAGTCATGAACCCGTTCCTGCCCGGCTTCCATAAAAAGCACCATCCGTCTTATGTCGAGTTTTACGAAAAGGTCCTTCCTCAAACCGGAGACCCCGGTGAAATCGAAGAGCGCTTCGAGATGGACTTCGCAAAAAGGCCCGAATACATTCAGCTTTACCGGCATCATTACGCCTACCACGGAGTTCATCCGCTGTACGTATGGTGCTGGGGAACCATGGCTATGAGAAACCTTTCCCGCATTATTGCAGTGGGAGCGGTCGATAAGCGGGTTACCGACCGGCTGGGTATCGAAAACGCCGCTACGGTCGAAGCGGCACTCGATATGGCCGCAGAAACATTAGGAAAGGACTTCTCTCTCACCTACCCCGCCATGCCACCCATATTCTGCGCCGACGTGAAGGCATAGACACCGGCGGAGATATCCAGGCGGACAGCAAAGAAGGAGTCGGGACAACTTTTTCGATATCGGTCCCCATTATGCACAAGAAGGAAGAAAATCGGGCCGGTTAATTATAAATCGCCGGGAATTTATCGCCTAAATTGAGCGATTTTTCTGTGTTTGCGCCCTCTCGTCCCGGTTGTCAAGCTCAGGACATGACCTGAAACGTTCTTGGGAGCGAACATTCCTGTCCGTTCTCCTACTGGGTGACAATCCAAAATGACGTTTATATCAGTTATTCGGCCGACAGAGGAGAATCAAAACCCGTCCCCGCAATATTCAGGGTGAAGCGGAAGGAGAGAAAGGAATCACTACCGGCCTGCGTGGAGTTATGCCGACTTCATCGGGCGTTATGCCGTACCGGCGCATTATTATCGAGTAATCCGAATTGAAGCGCTGCAAGTTGGAGAAGTAAGCGTTGTTCTTTTCCATCATCCTGTCTTGCAATGTCGCCGCCAGCCTCGGGTCGCGCGTTATGAGCACCTCCAGCGCCATTTTCATGGCGTCCTGAAGGGAGGTCCAGATGAGAAGATATTCATTGCGCAGCTTTTGCACATCTTTGGATTTAGGTTTCATCTCCTTGACGGGCTGAAGAAAGGAATCCATATCCACCACCAGTTGAGCCATATCTTCCGCGAGTTTACGCATATCCTTGGAACCGTTTTTAAGTTTTTGCAATGCATTGAACCGGTTTATCAACCGATTTGCCTGTGGTTTTGTGGATTCGACGATTTTTGCGAACTTGATCAACTCGGTGCGTTCGCACTTTGCGCCGCAAGCCGAAACCGCCAAACACGCCAATGCCACAACTAGTGTTATTGATAAGGTGTGTTTCAATCCTCAGTCCTTTTTTTGGGTATCAAGCTTGATCATCTTCCGTATACAAAAGACGTTAAGTGTCACCACCGCGCCCCAGGAAATTATCAACAGTGTCCAACCCGCCGTAGTCATTGGCGACTCTCCTTTTTTTTAAGCCTTTCGGAGATTGTCACAAGCCACACGAGAATAAGGAACGTAACCAGCATCAACCCACGCGTTGCCCATAACCACTTAATTTGCTCCGGCTTTGCATCTTTGAGGGTCAGTTTCTTCCAGAATTCCTGCAACGTCCACGTTGCGAGCAATGCAAAAGCCGCCAGCGGCGTCACGTAGGTCATCACGTAGCGATAGAATCGGGGTATCTTTATCTGGGCGCCTCTGTTGATTTCGTCCCAGGCGTTTTTCGACCCGAATATCCACATAAATATAATGATTTCCGCCAGACCGAAAAAGGCTATTCCGAAAGTTCCCGCCCAATAATCCATCTCGCCGATTACGCCGTTGCCGAAGATGACCAGTTGAACGCTGATAAAAATGAAGCCCCAGAAGAATAAGACCGCCCGTTCGCGCGAGAGCTTGAGTTCGTCTTGCAGAAAGGTAATGCCGGGCTGCGCCAGCGCCACGCTTGAAGTAATGCCTGCGAAGAAAAGCAGCCCGAACCAAAGCCCTCCGAAAATCTGTCCCAGCGGTATCTTCTGGAAGATAATCGGCATGGCGTAAAAACCTATATCAAAGCTGCCGCCTTCTGCGATTTTGGTTGTCATTTCCGGCCCGAAAAAAGCGAATGCGATAGGGATGGCGATACAACTGCCGAGAATTATTTCGGCAAATTCGTTGGTCGCCGCAGTGCTCAGTCCGGTAAGCGCTATATCGTCCTTCTCGCGCAGGTAGCTCGCATAGCACTGTATGGCGCCGAATCCGATGCTCAACGTGAAAAACACCTGACCCGCCGCCGCCAACCATACCTTGGATTCCTTGAGCCTGCTCAGGTCGGGGTTCCATAAAAATCCCAGCCCGTTGATGACGTTCCAGGTGGGTTGGCCCACCGGATCGGGCGTCCCGATGGTAAACACCCGCACCACAAGCACCACTGCGAATAAAAACAACAGCGGCATGGCCACCTTCGCGAGTATCTCGATACCGCGGGCTATGCCGCGATACATTATCATTACATTGATGGTTATCGTTATGATGAAAAAGATATAAGCTGTTTTGTAAAGGCCGATCCCTTCTTTGAAGCCGTTGCCGAGAAAGCTGCCGAAAAATTCCGCCATCTTGCCATGTTCGAGTATCCCGAAATAACTTCCCTTGATGCTGAAAAATGCGTAGGCGAGCGTCCAGCTTTCGACGTAAACGTAATATATGCCGATAGTTGTGGGAAGGAACACTCCCAAAACCCCGATGTACTTAGCTATCGGGTGCTTCCAGGACATCGAGAATATTGCCGGTGTGGTGCCATGTCCTCGAGCGCCGCCGAACCTGCCCATGGCCCATTCGACCCACATGAGCGGCATCGCCAGCAGCAGAAGCGCACATAAATATGGAATAATAAACGCCCCGCCGCCGAATCGCGCCGCTTGAGCGGGGAAACGAAGGAAATTTCCCAAACCGACAGCGTTACCGGCCATCGCCAGCACCAGTCCGATGCGCGTGGCCCATAGCTCCCGACTTATACCGTTTGCTCCTCGACCTTCCATCGATCCAACTCCTCAGCCGTTGTTAATGGCCGACTGTGTAAGTAATAGTCTCAAAACCGTTTTTTTTCAACAACGGGTTTTCCCGGAAGAGACAGGCTCATCATAAAATAGCACAAAAAACGTCGAGTTGGGAAAATTGTCCAATAATTACATAGTCCGGGAAGTAGTGACCGATAGCGGCTCAACTTGCATGATGGTAACCTTAACGTAAATGATGGAGATGCCGACAGGCGGTGTGGTTGTTGCCGTATGTATGTGCGAGGAACGCGCCGGGCGACCGGGTAAGCATACTTGTGGACGATTTTTCTTGCTGAAATGCTTGAGAGGTGATAGTGGATCGGGATCTGTTTAGAAAACTGGCCGTGCATTACATAGCGCCGTATTACACGTTGCCGCCGACATCCGTTTTCACAAGTCCGACGCTGCGTTGCTCCTCGGCATGCATGCATTGCGGTGTATGGCGGCTGAAAGAAAGGGTACCGGAACTCTCGGCGGAGCAATGGGGCGATCTGCTTTCAGACCCTTTTCTCAGCATGGTTCGCACGTTATGGCTTTCCGGGGGCGAGCCGACTCTTCGAGATGACCTCGCCGAAGTGGCCCGGCGGGCCGTCGACGCTTTGCCGGGGATGAAGTCGATCACCGTAGCCACCAACGCCCTTCACCCGTTTCGGCTCGAGAAATTTCTCGAAGATACCTTGCCGTTACTCGAAAAGCGCGGCATATATGCCTGGATACACATAAGCCTCGACGGTCCCCCCCCAATCCACGACCGGATGAGGGGGGTCGAAGGGGCGTTCAATTCGCTCGAACGTACGGTCCTGATATTACAGCGTATCAAGGAGAAAGGCGTGCCTATCGGATGGGGCTTCAATTGCGTCATCACGAGCGTAAACGCCCGCCATCTGGCCGAAACCGAGGAGCGGGCGGCGCAGCTCGGAGGTGAAATAACTTTCAACCTCGTGCTACCCTCCGGAGGATTTTACGGCGGTGATTCAACAAGCGCTTTGGACGCCGACGACAAAGCTGCGGCCCGATCTTTCATCGGACGGTTGATAAACAGGGCCGATCCGTATTACCGTCGTCATTACGAAACGGTGCTCGATGTGCTGACTTCAGGCCACAGGCGGCATCGGTGCGAAACGCTCGAGGCTACGCTATACCTCGACCCGGACGGCACGGCTTACCCGTGCCCGTGCGCTTACGAGGAATTTCGAGTAAGTACGCAACCCGGCGCGATGAGATATACATGGGAACGACTCGCAAGGTATCGTTCGTGGATACACCGCCGCTATTGCCCGGGTTGCGCGCTCGGATGCTCTTTCGGAGAGGGCGTTTCCTTATTGGAATTCGCCGGACTTATAATGGAGGAATTGAGATGAGAAAGTATAAGCTTTTTTTAGTTTTGAGTATTGTGTTGATCTTTTCAGGAGCTTGTAAGCAGGGCACCGACGGTCCGCCGCCGCCCATGACCCAGGAGACAATTGTCAAAGAATCTTCCGAGTGGCGGTTTATGCGCGAGCGAATGGTGTCTACGCAAATCAAGGGCCGCGATGTTCACGACCCGACAGTACTGGCCGCCATGCGCAAGGTGCCCCGGCACCTTTTTGTGCCGGCAGAGTATCGCAAAAAGGCTTATAACGATTATCCGCTGCCCATTGGAGAAGGCCAGACGATTTCGCAGCCATACGTCGTGGCGAAGATGACCGAGTTGCTCGCACTCAAGGGAGGTGAACGAGTGCTCGAAATAGGCACAGGCTCCGGCTACCAGGCGGCGGTTTTGGCGGAAATTGCCGCCGAAGTGTATACCATCGAGATTGTCCCCGAACTCGGGCTGTCTGCCGGAAAGCGCCTCAAGGAGATGGGTTACACCAACGTTCATGTCAAAATCGGCGATGGTTACCTCGGTTGGCCCGATGCGGCGCCGTTTGACGGGATAATCGTCACCGCCGCACCGCCTTACGTTCCGCATCCTCTGGTCGAACAACTCAAAATCGGCGCTCTAATGGTATTGCCCGTGGGAAAGGGGCATCAGGAACTGGTGGTGATCTCTCGTAAGAAAGATGGAACCTATAGAACCAAAAGGGTCTTTCCCGTTCGATTCGTGCCGATGACCGGAGAAGTGCAACGAAAAAACCCTCAAAACCCATAAGCGCCCAAGGGCGGAATCAAATCTGATTTTTACCTTAATTAATCCGTCCCGATGGGTAAGGAAGCTTATGGCTCAATGCTGTGATATCGTTATACTTGTATTATAGCGCCGAAACGGAAAGTCGTGAGATGCGATCTTACATTACAAATACAGGGAGATTTCTACCCGCCTTATTGTCGGCAGCGGTAATATTCGCCGGGATCGCCTTTGCCGGTTTGCCTAAACCGGCTGAACCGCCCTATAAAATCGACCTTAAAAGACTGCACCCGATCCCCATAAAATGGGAGACCCTTGCGCAGGGATTCGAGCGTACCGTTTTTAACTTCGAGGGAGAGGGGTCCGCTTTTGACGGTTCGGTGGTAAAAAGGTTCAAGCGCCTGGTTGAATTTGTGGTTTTCCGTGTAGACACGAATAAATATCCATTGCGGGTCGTCACCGCCCAATCAGCCATTGGGAAAAACGTGGCAAGCCTGAAGAGCGTACACGAGAAGACGGGCGCCCTGCTTACCGTCAACGGAGGATTTTTCTCGATTGAGGGAGACCCCATAGGCCTGGTTATCAGCGAGGGCAAACCGGTTAGCGGCTACAACGAAGAGGGTCCATCGGGAGCATTGGCCGTTTATGACGGAGTTCCAAAAATAGGTTGGGCTCGTAAAATCGCCGGCGCCAAACCGATGCCGGATTACGCACTGCAAAACGGCCCCCTTCTTGTCGACCCCGGCGGGAAATTCGGTATCAACGTGATTGCCGCCCATTATTTTATCGGACAATCGTAGCGCTGGATAAAAAAGGGAGGCTGCTGATAGGAGTTACAAAGAAAAAACACCTCTATAAAGATATAGAAGAAGGTATCAACCTTTACGAAGCGGCCGTGATTTTTTATCACCCCCCGGAAGCGGGGGGACTGGATGCGGACGCGGCATTAAACCTGGACGGGGGCACTTCCACGGGAATGTTATTTAATATGGGCGAGCATCGGGATAAGATCTTTATCAGTGTGGATGTGCCTAATTTTGTCTGCATCATGCCGCCTGAATAGAAAACAACACTCTTATTGCTCACACAAACCCGGGTATAATGGCTGTTCTAAATTTATTAAACCATAAGAACAATATGGAGACCGGACGCAGCCGGCAAATCGAAAATCCGTATGGAGCCGACGGCGGGCGCCGGTACCGATATTGACGAAGTCGCCTGACTGTTTAACCTCATGTAAGTTATTCCGTAACAATATTTCAGATGGAAATCCGGTAATAATCGTCATAAAAGTAAAAAGAATGGGAAAATTTATGGAGATTCGTGCAATTGTGAAAAACTTTAACTCGGCAGTCGATAAAGTCTTAACCGTTATAATCCCGTCGGTAACGGCCATAAAGAGCGGAACACTCAAGTATCTGCCGATTACAGGTTTGATTCTTATCATGGTTTTGTTTCTGCCGAGCTGGACCGTCAGTGATTTGATCAAATCCAATAAGACGCCAGGCATCGAAACCGATTCGTATCCTTTTGAACGGGCCGTTAAAGCCCGGGAAAACCTCAAGTCCATAGCGGATGCCCAGGTTTTGTACTTCGCGGAGCATAACCATTGGGCGGGATATGAGAACGAGAAAAAAGTGTTCGACTTGCTCGGGTGGAAGCCCGCAGGGGAAAGACATTACGCCTATTACTGCGGCAATGACAGCATCATGCCTCAGGCCGGCGGTTCTTTCAAAAAGTTCCCCGACCCTGAAGTCGATTGGCCTTTCGCTTTTTATCCCGGGATAAAAGTATCGGATTTCATTTGCATGGCTATAGCCAATAACGACAGGGACTCCTTTCCCGACGTTTGGATGATAAACAAATTCAGCCGACCCATCCATCTGCTTGACGACGCGAACGACCGGGTCGTGGTGGACATCTTTTCAGAACTGTTCGATGAAAAAATTTATTATCAGAACCACTTTACCGGTGAGGCCGGCAAACAATTGAGCCGTGTATTTATCAGAATTAACCTCCCGGCCTACAGATTGGACCTCTATGAAGCCGGCCGCCGGCTGAAAAGCTATCCCATAGCTATCGGCATGAGAGGATATAAGACACCCGAGCGGACCTTCTATCTCGAAAAGATGGAGTGGAACCCGTGGTTCTATCCCCCAAACGCGAACTGGTGTAAAAAGGAGGGTGAAGACACTTGTAAGCCTGTCAGCCCGGGCCCGTGGAATCCGCTCTGGCCCGTCAAGATGATCCTGCAATCCTCTTACCTGATACATGGAACCCCTAAAACATCGAGCATAGGCAGGAAAGGCAGCCACGGTTGCATTCGTATGTACCCCAAAGACGCTGCGGATCTGGCGTGGAAGGTGATGGTCCTTGCCGGAACACTGGAGCCCCTTTCAAAGAAAGAGCTGTTCAAAACCAAGAGCAGGAAAACAATCCGTATGGTGCTATTGGAACCCGTACAGGTAAATACCGTGTATGAGCGACTGGAAATTTACGATGGCCAACTCCTGTTTCATGCCGACCCATACAAGTGGCAACCGATGGACGCTGAAAAAATAAAGGCGATGCTGAGCGAAATCGGCATTACAATTGATAACTTCGGAGAAGATCACAAGCGTAAACTTCTCCATTCCAAACCTAAAGAGACCGTTTCCGTCCCGATAACACTATAATCTCATTTTGAAACAATCCCGTGTTTGTGGCCATGTTATCACGGCACGGTAAGGTCAGAGGTCAAAAGATGAACGTCACTATCCGGAAAAAATCGGTTATCCCGCTCATTGCTCTCCTTTTTTTCGCGGCATATTCAAGTTGCGATAAGAAAAAGAACATCGACGGCGCCAATGCCGTGGCCGGCGCTAAAACCGTTGAAACAAATGAATCGGAACGGCCCGAGGTTGAACCGCCGACTTTCGATATGAAAACGGAAATATTGCCGGTACGGGCCATCGAAGTTTACTCGTCGGGCGGCAAAAACACCCGGTGGTATAACGGTATCGCCCGTTCCCATCAGTATAACGAATTCAGCTTTAAAATCGGGGGTGTCATAAGCGAGATCAATCAAAGGGAGGGGAGTAAAATCATTTACGAACGCGTTCTTGCCAGGCTGGACTCGACGGAATGCGAGAAAAAAGTACGGCGGTTGAGAACCCAATTGAGACGGGCGCAGATCGATGCGTATAAAGCGAAGGCCCGATTGCAAAAGTTGATGGGACTAAACAAACAAAACGCGGCGCCTGAAGAAGATGTAAACGCTGCGGCCAAAGCCGTAAAAACCGCCGAGGATAAGGTGCGCGAAAAAAACAAGGAACTCCAGGAATCGCTCGTGGAACTGGGCCATCACGTACTCAGGTTCACTTCGAGGGGAACTCTCAAGTCCCTTAAGGCCAAAGTGGGTGATCACGTTAAGGCCGGACAGACAATCGCGGTGTTCGACCTGAACATGCCACGGGGAATTACCGTGGAAATACCCGCCATTTACCTGTGCCAGATCGGCCTGGACAGCAAAGGTAAGGTCAAATTTGAGGGTTTAAAAGGAATCTATCCCGTCGATATTATAAAAATAGGCAAGTTGACTGCGAAACCGGACGCCAAAATACCCATAACCGTGAGCCTCAGGAATCCTTACTCTTACCTGAAACCCGGCACGAAGACCCGGGTCGCCCTCAAATTCGACTATCGCTCCCGAAGAAAAAGGCGGTATATATTGCCACCGGGTTCGGTAGGCGAAGACGACGAAGGCATGTTCGTCTACATTGTAAAACCTGGAGAAGGCGATATGGGCATCGTTGAACGCAGATCGGTAGTTACCGGCGAGACTAACGCCCAGGGGCACGAGGTTCTGGAAGGGCTGGAGGATGGCGAAATCATCGCCGTTCGCCCTGTTCACAGGCTTAAAGATGGAATTGAGGTAAAATATAAATAATGCACTCCGGCGCGCAGCCGTGTTACGAAACCAAAATTCAAAATTTATAGCGCGCAGCGTATTCCAACGTCTTCGTAGTATTTTTCGGGGAATAGAATCCATCGGGAGAAGCTCAGGAGGAGGTCGGGGTGTTCTTTGTATGATCCGCCGCGCGACACCCGCAATCCCCGCTTATTCCTCGAGTATTGTGTCGGCTCGGCGGCCGGTCCCGGGGGATTTTTATACGGGCTGTTTTTGTAGTATTCGCGGTCCCACCAGTCTGCCGTCCATTCGAATACGTTGCCGGCCATGTCCATAGCTCCGTAAGGGCCGACGCCCTTTGGCTTGCTCCCGACGGGCCATGGGGCGTGTTCATCCTTCGCGCCGCATGCGGGCTTCTTTCTCTTGAGGACATACATAACCGCGTAAGCGCATGTCGGAGCCCTGTTGCCCCACGGATAGTTGGCGCCATCCGTCCCCCTTGCCGCCTTCTCCCATTCAGCTTCGGTGGGCAGCCTTTTCCCGGCCCATTCGCAATATGTTTTCGCCTCCTGCCAGTCAACAAACCTGACGGGCAGATTCTCCGTGCCGGGCTCGTCCCATTTTTTTTCCTCCGGGAAATATCCGGGCGTCTTGCATCCGCCGTCCTGCACGCACTCCGCATACCGAGCGACCGTCACCTCGTACTTATCAATATAATATGCGTCCAGGAACACCTTGTGATAAGGCACTTCCTTGTAGCGATCCTCATTGCATTTCCTGAACGTTTTGCCGTAGCAGCCCATAATGAACTCGCCCTCGGGCACGAACACCATCGGGCCGCCTTTGGTTCCGGGAGGATGATATTCCTTTGCTATTTGTGGCTGGTCGTCGGCGCCCGAACCGATGCTAAGCAGGCAAATGCAAAAAACCGCTATTGTTGATACGATAATTTTTCGTTTCATAGTATCCCCCTCATTCAATTTCAAACACTATACAACACTTCTCGGTCGGTTTTCAACTCTTAAACAGTTTTGATGTGAGAAGAAAAGTGTTTAAAAAAATGATGCTAGGTAATTTTATCAATTCCTGGAATCATCAATTTAATGTATTCCAATGGCTTTTCCTGAAATACAATTTTTGTCTTGGCTTTCTTGCCGAAAGCATTTTCAACAACACATTCTCCTGTAATTTGCCCATCCTTTATTTTGGGGTTCCAATTTTCATGTCCATAACATTCATAAATATAAAAACTCATGCCCGGGGACGGAATTGAACCGCCGACACGCGGATTTTCAGTCCGCTGCTCTACCGACACAGCTACCTGGGTACTGTTTGCTTACACAACCACCGCCACTACCTGACACCAACACAACAAATTCCAACTAAAAAGGGAATTACCCCCTCATGATGTGTCCCCCTTTTGAACTGGACAGATAATTGTGTAAGAATTTAGGTAGAGCTTTGCGAGCCGAGCGAGCCTTAAAGTGAGCTCAGGCGAGGCTCGCAAAGCGGAGCAAGGGGGAAGAAA
>Ga0180432_10009298_pt1 | contig 12010 bp, 11 predicted proteins | sample SS_ome_10_FD_132414 | JGI IMG/M metagenome (GOLD analysis project Ga0180432, IMG submission 132414) | Hypersaline lake sediment archaeal communities from the Salton Sea, California, USA - SS_1_MS_2 metaG | ecosystem: Environmental > Aquatic > Non-marine Saline and Alkaline > Hypersaline >...
CGTGCCTCTTGTACAGCTACTTTCCTGCAGCGTGCACTTTTTTCTGAGATTTTTTGAGTTTGGAAATTATTTTTAATCCTCCAAAATGTTTGTGAATTTTTGCGTCTCAGTTACTGTAATTGTTCAACTATTGACTAAGTCTAAGGCACCAAGGTCTGCTGAGCTAGGAACTATTAGCGTGCCTCTTGTACAGCTACTTTCCTGCAGCGTGCACTTTTTTCTGAGATTTTTTGAGTTTGGAAATTATTTTTAATCCTCCAAAATGTTTGTGAATTTTTGCATCTCAGTTACTGTAATTGTGGTGCTATTAGCTAGGTCTAGGGCACCGAAAATGGATCCGAATATGGATCAGTGTCGGCCTACGGCCTCCCCTCGGCTGGCGCTGCGCGCTGAGCCTCAGCGGGCGCTCCACTCCCTTGCCCTCCGGGGGCGCGAAATTGGGTAAAAGGCAAGTAATAGTAAACCCGAACTGTGAAACCATCAGGAGTAGTAATGGGAGCAGCCCATGCCTTCTGAGCCAGGAACTATTAGTCTACCTCTTATACAGCTACCTTTCCTGCAGCGTGCACTTTTTTCTGAGATTTTCCGGCCCGCTTGGCCACTTACTCTGACTTTGAAATATTTTGAATCCCACATAAAGAGAACATTTGTAGACCTGTTCCCTTTCGCTCTCGCTTCAACTCGGGCAACACGAACATGTTAGAGACGGGACGCACAGTGAGCGGCGAGGCGGAGCCGAGCCAGTGAACGTGGCGAAGCCATGCAGGCCCGACGCCTAAGAGGATTGTGTGGAGGGGGGATGAGATTGCTAAAAGGAAGAACAGGTCGCCCTGTTCTCTAGAGCTTGAGCATCTAAACTTACCACTCACAACACTAGTAAACAGGGATGGAGATGAGCAACACCTGGTCCCGTGCCGTTGAAAATGAATGTGGTTTGTGGATTGTTGTAAAGCCATCCATAGCCATAGACACATATATATAGACACATATATGGGAGTATTCAAAGCGTTCACAGCCAGAGTATATGATAGAGAGTTACGCCATACCACAAAAGGACAGAAGTTCTCCTACAAAGGACTGAAGTTCAATGCGAAGATTGTGGATGTATATGACGGAGATACTCTGACAGTCGTTTTCAGATACAGAGGAGAGCTACAGCAGCATTCAGTACGCATGATCGGTTACGATAGTCCAGAGATGAAACCTCCAAAAACAAAACCCGATCGCGAACATGAAATAGCTGCCGCCAAAGAGGCCAGAAAAGCACTGATGACCATCACTGGTTTTGATGAACAAAGCACACACCTAGTCAGTATTGAATGCCATGCATTTGACAAGTATGGGAGAATACTCGTAAACCTGTACACAAAGAGGAGGAACAGGTGGTGGTCATGGCGTGAATGTATCAATGTCAATCAATGGATGATCGATAGGGGCTATGGCGTCCCCTATGATGGTGGATCCAAGTTGAATTGGTTCACCCAACTGAATGGCTGAACCATGAACAGGTTACATGCACATGTGCCAAGACTTTGTTTAGATTGAACGAAGAATCATGGCAGATGTCCACAACACAAGACCAAACAAGAACATGATCAGAGGAAAGTTGTCTCCACTACAAGGGAGGTCTGTAACTTTCTCCAAAAAGTACAGTGTGAAAAAGACATGGACAACGCTCCTGAATCCTCAAAGACTGGTTGTCGAAAAAATACAAATACAATGGGAAAACACTGAGTACCGCACCACCTTCAGCCATTACCCCTGACCCTGGGGCGTGGCAAATTTTGCTACCAATGCCCAGACAAGGACTTCTGCTCAAAGAGCTGCCAATCCCGATCAGTGCCGGCGACGCCGAGGCGAGTCGAGGAGCAACTACACAGTGTCTGCAATGAGATGACAAACACCATCGGTGTCTGTAATCTCCAGACGCCAGTTCGGATTGGCGGACTTGAGAATGCTGGAGCAATCAGTCAGATCCGATTTCCAAATGTCTCGCCCAGCAGATGGATTTTTCTGGGCCAGCAAGAGCTCCATTGCCCATGAGTTGTCAGTCTTTGGACTGATGCGCAGACTATGAGCCCTGGTCTCGGACAACTTTTCGATCATACACTGTTGCATGTATGGGAGGTGGTCCTGTGGCATATAGCGGATCTGCGTCTTCACAAATGGCGTGTGGATGCGATATCCAACCATGGCACGCTGAATGAAGCGCTGTGTGAAAGACATGATGAGTGGCTTTTTTCAAATATATGATATGACATAGTGATCATATATTTCAATTTTTCAAGCACGTAATATACCTGCACATTTGGATTGCAGCTGAGCAATGGCTCTTTGAGCCGTTGACTCCGATCCCATTGGAGGAACCTCCGGCTCTTTGAGCCGTGAACTACAGCTGAGCAATGGCTCTTTGAGCCGTTGACTCCGATCCCATTGGAGGAACCTCCGGCTCTTTGAGCCGTGAACTACAGCTGAGCAATGGCTCTTCAAGCCGTGAACTCCGGCCCAATGGGCCGATAACTCCGATCTCATCGGAGGAACTCCGGCCCAATGGGCCGATAACTCCGATCTCATCGGAGGAACTCCAGTAGTAAACGGTTTCCTCCACCAAGAGCACCTCCCCCAGTTACATTAAAAAGCACATTGGTGCTTACAGCCAAGTTACGAATTTGGATCTCAAAAGTATCACCAGGATTTGCGAGAAATGTTTCAACCACGCTCAGTGTGGTGCGCTCGCTATTAGGACTGAGGCCATGACGCTGGCGAGTCCAATCAGCAATCGCCCCTGATCGGCGCACAGCGAGTTCAACGGTGTCTGCCGATGTTGTCTCGGCCGAGTGCGACAATACTGTGTTATATGTCAGCTTAATGAGCACTGGCCCAGTCATAGCTGCGGGGATCGTTATCAGATCGGTCGCCGTGTCATACAGGCCCAACACATTGCCAAAGTAAGTGCTGTTAATAGGCAGGCGAACAGAGGTTCCTGGTCCCAAATCACTAGATGCTGCCTCCAAAAGCGCTTGGTCAACAAATCCATTTCCTGGTGGACCAGTGGGCCCCACAGATCCCGGCTCGCCTTTCAGGTTGCCCTGTAATGAGAGCCCTAGGATGTCGAGTGGGCTTTTTGTAACCGCAAACTTATTACCAGAATAGGTCTCAATAACAACGTCATTCTCTTGGCATCCTGCAATAATCCTCATATTGTTCTTCCAAAGCATTGGTACACTTGGATCATAGAAAGCGTTATCCATACATTCAACAAGAGTCTCACCGATGTCATCCTCCAAATTCTGATCCCAAATCCAGACAGGTACAGCATAGCCGTAACTGAGGCCTGCAGCTATAAAGACACGCGCTGATTGTTCCTCATAAAAGAGAGTTCCCTCTGGTACTGTATCTGGCGCAGGACTATCTGCCAGTGTGGTTCCACTCAGTCCCTCGCATACCTCACTGATAGATCCCGTATTCTCAACATTCACACATTTAATGATACTGCCCCTCTCACCCTTGGCACCTTTGAGACTACCTGGTAACTTCTCCCAGAGTCCATCATCACCTTCCTTTGCCTCGAGCACAAATCCCATAAAAGTATCTATGATTTTGTCTCCTTTCTTACCAACAAACAGCTTGCAGGTCTTATTGACGATCTGAAACAGTTTGCAGCTGCTGGGATCATAAAACCAAAGTGGTGTCGGTTCCTCAACAACTCCTTCACATTTGGTTTGAACCAAGGACTGGTCAAGCGCAGTCACAAGCCATTTATACATACCTCCTTGGCATCTCCAGAGTTTGCAACACCCAACATCCCCATCGCGGGATTCCAGCAGATAGCTGCCCTCTTCTGTACATTTCTGGCTCATGAGACATTCAACTGCTGGTCCGATCCAACTGATACCAATACACTTGATGGTATTCCCCTGATCGCCCTGGGGGCCTGTCTCACCCTTATCACCTGGCTCACCCTTGTCTCCCTTGAAAACAAGACTGCAGCACTCCTTGCACTTACCTACAGGGTGTTTGGCTTTGCGCTTACCAGAGCATTTTTTCTCCTTTTTTTCCAGCTTTTTGTTATTAATCTCTGGTCCACATCGATCTATTTCACTGCATGTGACTTTTTCAGGACGGAAATAAGCACCATCTGTCTCCGTTGTACATGAACTATTGGTAGTAGTCATGTTGTGATGAACAATGCTAGAAGAATAGGTACTAGAAAGAGTACTGGGACAGGTACTGGAACAGGTACTGGAGAAAGACCCCGAACAGGATGAATCTGTTGAACCGGATGTTGAACCGGATGTTGAACATGAGCTGGAGCATGAGCTGGAACTGGAACTGGAACTGGAGCTGGAGCTGGAGCTGGAGCTGGAACTGGAACTGGAGCTGGATGAATCCTCATCTGAACTGTCAGTGGCTTTGCACTGTTTAGAATCATGATGGGTGGCGTTGCGTGTCAGGTGACCTAATGGGTAACTGACTGGGTTGTGATCAAAGAGTGGGTTGCGAACTGTGAGTCGGTTGACACATAGTTCAAATGGCTCCTCAGCAAAGACGATAATACCCACTGTGGTACGATCGCTGATTGCCGTGAAAGGGATGCACATGCTAAGTTGATCGATCTTGGATTTCTTGTCAGTCACAATGCGAACATCATTTGGTAACAGCTTCTTTGATGGCTTCCGGCTCTCAAGAACCAGAAATGCTTTGGCAAATTGTTTGCACAATTTTGTACATGGATTACGTTCATCTTTGAGAATGGCATTGATATCCAAAACATATTTTTCACCAGCCTTTGTTTTCAGATTAACCCAGAAACCACCATTGGTTCCATTGGATCTAATGACCATGACACCTTTCTCAAGATTGCAAGTGACATCGCCATCCAGTTGAACATAATCATGATATGCAATCAGGTTAAAATGGTCTGAGTTGACTAGATCGAAAAGCATTGTACCAAATCTAAACTACTTATAATAGAATCTGAAAAAAATATAAAATTGTTGGCCGCAGAAGGTATGCTATGTGCCTCCCATGACACGAAACATTATGATTTCGCTGCCAGATGACTGGAAAGATTTGATCCATGCAGGCCCTCCGATCCTCCACACATACTGTCAATATCTCCATGATGGAATCCAAAAGTATGGATCAAAAACGATTGTTTTCATGCAGGTCGGGATGTTCCATGAGTTGTATGGTGTGGAGAATGAACAAATGCAGATCGGGGCGGTCAGTTTGATGGCGAATATGCTGAATATTCAGATGACACGACGCGACAAGAACAAACCTGACAATACTCCCAAGAATTATTTGTTGTGTGGGTTTCCAAGTGTCAGTCTGGAGCGTTATATCAGTGTTCTTCTAGATCAAGATTGGACAGTGATCATTGTAGACCAGGTAGAACAGCCTCTTGATCCAAGTGCAAGCACAATCACGGTCACAAAGCGACCACAGTCTGTTACTCGAGCAATTACACGTGTTGTGTCCCCAAGTACCAACATAGACCAACTGGGTGGCTCTCCTGACAATAATTTCCTGGTGAGCATTTTTTTCCAAGAGGATCGAACAACTCATGACAGAAGCAATGTACTCTCAGTCGGGCTCTCCGCAATAGATCTTACAACGGGTGAGAGCTACACCTATGAGGTTTACAGTCATCCAGAGGATTGCAATTTTGCTATCGACAATACCTATCGTTTCTTATCGAGTTATCGACCTCGTGAAGTAGTGATCAACAGCGATGCCCTGACCTTGTATGATGAGGAGAAGCTTGAAGCTGCACTTGATCTGCATCATTATCGCCACCATATACACATCAATGAGGTTCCTGCTGGATATAAAAAGATTGCATATCAGAATGCATTTCTGAAACGATGTTTCCCGGAACATGGGTCCTTATCACCTCTGGAGTATCTGGACCTGGAGAACAAGGGCATCTCCACGATGAGCTACCTGTTGATGTTACAATTCGCATACGAACATAATGAAGCGTTGATCAAAGGATTGAGGAGGCCCAAGGTCCTTGAAAATAGCAATAGATTCCTGATACTGGCGAACAACACAATCAACCAACTCAATTTGATTCCGGAACCTGGTACCAAGGGAGCGTTCCGTTCAGTATTACATGTCATTAATCGCACAAGTACCTCGATGGGCAGACGCTTGCTCAAACATAGACTGCTCAATCCTATTACTGATCCGGAATCTTTACGAGAGCATTATAATATGATTGAATCACTCAGATCCAAAAAAGATGACCAGAGCTATGATTGGCAGAAGTGTGAGGCGACATTATCTCGGATAAAGGACATTGAAAGGGTAAATCGCCGTATCGGACTGTGTTCAATGCAGCCATCTGAGTGGCCCGATCTGGCCAATGATCTGGAACGTGTCAAAAGTCTGTTGAGTGATTTAATGGATCACAAATTGCTCTTCCCATTGCTCTTGTCGAAAAATTATGTTGAAAAGCTTTCTCAGATATGTGATTGTTTCAAACAAGTCTTGGTCCTACCCATCGCTGGCAAGTACAACCTCGCTACTGTCGAGGACAATTTCTTTCAGAAGGGATACGACACTGAACTGGATGAGCTCAGTTATTCCATCAAGCATTATGAGCAGTATTTTAAAGTTTTAACTCGCACATTGAGTAATTTTATCGCCCCTGGTAGCGACTTCGTCACACTCAAAAAGACTGATCGGAACTACTGCCTGAACATCACAAAGAAAAGGTTCTCCTTGCTCAAAGAGGGATTCAAAAAGGCAATAAGTTTCACCATCGATAATAAAACATACAAACTCTCTCCAGGGGAGCTGACCGAGGTACCAGTTAGCAGATCCAGTTCAAATTACAACGTCTATATCAGCGACCTGACGGTGATGTCAGGGAAACTGGAAACACTTCATAACAATCTCCGAACACGAACTGTCAAACGGTATTTTGAATTCCTGAAGGATTTTAACAATGAGTGGAGCAAGGACCTTGAGGAGCTCAGTATTCTGATTGGTCGGATCGATGTGGTTAAATCAGGAGCAAAAGTTGCAGACATGTTCAATTACTGCAAGCCTACTATTGTAGATGATTCAGAACGCTCTTTCCTACAGGTCAAAAATCTCCGTCATCCGATCATTGAGCGTATAAACATCGAGACCAAATATGTACCACACAGTTTGACCCTTGGATCACCCGGTCCAGATCTGCAGTCCAATGGTTCCGATCGGTCCGATGGGTCCGACAGTATCAATAACATCGATGGTATGTTGGTTTTTGGTGTGAATGCATGTGGGAAGAGTAGTTTGATGAAATCTGTCGGAGTTAACCTCGTTTTAGCTCAGGCAGGTTTTTACGTTGCAGCGGAAGAGTTCACCTACTCCCCATATGAACAGATTCTGACACGTATTGTCGGAAATGACAACATTTTCAAGGGACAAAGCACCTTCGAGGTCGAAATGTCGGAGCTGAGAGGCATCCTGAACAGAGCCACGGATCATCATTCATTGGTACTTGGTGATGAGATTTGTCATGGAACCGAGACCATCAGCGGCGTAGCTATTGTTGCTGCCTCTGTCATTACATTGGCAAAGCGCGGAGCCAGCTTTATATTTGCAAGTCATTTACACCAATTAGCCAGCATGCAGCGCATAACTGATCTTCCTAATGTAGGTAGTTTTCACTTGAGAGTCCGTTATGACGGAACCAAGGATGTTCTTGTGTATGAACGTGACCTAGTTCCTGGCTCAGGAGACCCTATATATGGTCTAGAGGTGGCAAAGGCCAGTCACCTGAATCCCGATTTTATCTCACTTGCGCAAGAGATTAGACGCGAGATCAGCGGTGTTTCGCATCAGCTAATGCCCTCCAAACAATCACGATATAATAAAAGTCTGTACATTCACAGATGTCAGATATGTGGTGGTCCCGCTGAGGACACTCATCATATCGATTTTCAATGCACTGCCGATGATAAAGGCTTTATCAAACATTTTCATAAGAATGTGCTGGCAAATCTCGTCGTTTTATGCAAGCCATGCCACAAATCCGTGCATGCTCCACAACCTGGTTTGATTATAAAGGGATATCTGCAGACAAGTGCGGGACCCATCCTGGATTATGATACTAAGGCGGATGGGTCTACCAAGAAAGGGACAGATGCCATAGCAAACGCCATAAATGAGACAGTTGTCGGAAATGGAGCGAATCAGACTCCAAAGCAAGAGAAAATACGACCGGTCATCGTCTTGAAAACGGTGGCACCAAGCTTCTAATCCTGGTGTCGGTTGCGGAGACGGTGGGAAAGCTCGATGTGACTCAACATCGACTGTCGGCAGCAGGTCTTCTTGAGCTTGAGTGCATCCAATGCCATGCCCCTTGCAGTCTTGTTTGGATGTTCTGGATCAGTCTTACCATTCTCCTTGAACTCTTTGGTGAGTTTGATATAGTCCTTCCAACGATGCCCAATCACAACACCACATGTCATACAATGCGTGTTGACGATCATCCTGGTGCCCTGTCTATATGTGTTCCAAGATTTTGTTGTGATGACCTGTTACCCCACACCCTAAAACATTCAATTTTTAAATCACCATGTGATCAATCATCGGAACAAACAGTCTGCACTATGCGGGCGGTCACCTTGTAAGGATCCATACTGCTGCTGGGTCGACGATCCTCAAAATACCCGCATCCCTCGATAGGTACAATAGTTGGGATCCTGACACTCGAACCTCGGTGAGCAACTCCCCAACTGAATTTCTCAGCACTGCTTGTTTCGTGCTTACCTGTGAGTCTTTCTGAGTTGTCATCTCCATAGCATTCTATATGTGCTGAGTGTTCCCTTTCCAAGCGTGCCATTGCTGGGATGATCGCATTCTTGTATCCATTCTCTGCACGCATATCTGCAGTGCTAAAGTTTACATGACATCCAGAGCCGTTCCAATCTCCTTTGACAGGTTTAGCACCAAAATCAATCCGAACGCCGGATTCCTCAAAACCGCGCATCAACAGGTATCGAAGCAGAATAAGTCCATCGGCGCCACGGATACCCTTCTCACAGATCTGCAATTCAGCTTGTCCAGGAGCAACCTCATAGTTCATGCCTGTAATGTTCAATCCAATTGAGACTGCACTCTCAACTATCCGGTCCAGTACTCTGCGCACTGAAACCCGCCCAGCACCGATGCCACAGTAGAATCGGTCCTTCTCAGTCTCATTCAACGGACCAGCACTCACCTCATCATCCCAATCCAATGGCATGCCCGTCTTGCAATCAATCATGAAAAACTCCTGTTCAAGCCCGAACATAGGATCATGTTTCTCTCCATACAACTCCATAATCTCTCGACAGTGTGCACGGGTGTTGGTCGGATGGGGCTTGGTACACTCAACGTCTTCGAAGGTCTCACATAGGACCAAAAAACTTTTCATATGCAGTGTTGGTGTATCGATGATAGGTCTGAATGGATCATCCAAGATACACACAGGTCTGATATGCACCTCGCTGTTCTCTGTGTGTGCCTGGCGAGTAGAGCTACCATCATAATTCCATATACCAAAAAACTTTTCCAGGGATGCAGATTTATCCTCCGTTTCAGCAAGAGACACGATCTTTGTCTTGGAGCGCAATCCTCCAGATCCATCGATCCAAATGTATTCACCTCGAAGTCTATACATGTATTCTATGGCCACGGGTACCTTATACTAAATATGAGATTTATATCCTGTCGCTGACACCTTCACCGACACCACACTGACACTTCACTGACACTTCACCTGCTAAATGTCTTGTGTGGGATGTGTGGGGTGAACAGGCACTATTCCTGTTTACTACGTGGCCAAAGCCACAATTCTTCCCTATACTTGGCCAACAGTTGAACAATTATAGTAACTGAGATGTGAAAATTCACAAACATTTTGGAGGATTAAAAATAAATTTCGAAGTCAAAAAATCTCAGAAAAAAGTGCACGCTGCAGCAATGATGCCTGTATAAGAGGTAGACTAGTAGTTCTTGTACAGAAGACTTTGGTGCTCCAGACCTAGCCAATAGTAACACAATCACAGTGACTGAGATGTGAAAATTCACAAACATTTTGGAGGATTAAAAATAATTTTCCAAACCGAGTATCCTCTGATCTCTTCGAGATCAGAGTAAGTGGCCCAGAGGGCCGGAAATCTCAGAAAAAAGTGCACGCTGCAGCAATCATGCTTGTATAAGAGGTAGACTAGTAGTTCCTGACTCAGAAGACTTTGGTGCCCTAGGCTTATAGCTAATAGTAACACAATCACAGTGACAGAGATGTGAAAATTCACAAACATTTTGGAGGATTAAAAATAAATTCCAAAGTCAGAGTGAGTGGCCCAGAGGGCCGGAAATCTCAGAAAAAAGTGCACGCTGTCCGCACCACAATGGTGCGTACAGTAGCTGTTCAAGAGGTGGATTAATAGTTCCTGAGTCAGAATGCTTAGGCTCATTCCATTGCTACCTACTCTTGATTGGTTCACAGTCCCGGTTTACTATTACTTGCCTTTTACCCAAATTTCGCGCCCCCGGAGGGCAAGGGAGCGATCATGGCTTTGCCATGTGGACCGCTGAGGCTCAGCGCGCAGCGCCAGCCGAGGGGAGGCCGGAGGCCGACACTGATCCATGTTTGGGTTCCATATTTGGTGCCCTCGACCTAGCTAATAGCAACACAATTACAGTGACTGAGACGTGAAAATTCACAAACATTTTGGAGGATTAAAAATAAATTTCAAAGTCAGAGTAAGTGGGCCGGGAATCTCAGAAAAAGTGCACGCTGCCCCGCACCATTGTGGTGCGTACGGTAGCTGTACAAGAGGTAGATTAATAGTTCCTGAGACCTTGTTGTTCTAGTACAAACACCTGTAGTACTCCTTGTTCGGAATTGCCTTCTGCGCTGCCAATCGCTTGCGGACATTGGTATCCTTGATTTCCACATTGCCTCCTTTCTGAGTGATGTAGTATTCCCACTCGCCCTCATCGAGAAGACCAGGCATGAAGTTGATGTCGAAATATGCCACGGTCTGGGTGTCGAGATCGAGCGTATCGAGATCCTGACAAAAGCCTCTCATCGCCTGCGTGGTGTGCATGACGAATACCCTGCCATCCTTGAGCATGTCCAATGCCTGTTTGAGGCTCATTTTACACAGCCAATTCGTTGTAATTGTTTGTATTCTGGTTTGGAAAGGAGTGATATGTAACCAACTAGCTGTCAATTTTTGACACACATATCCAGATATAGTCATTTTCATTCAGGTTGAAGATCACAATATTCTGCATGCATGCTAAAGAATATAGATGTACAAAAAAATCTGCGTCACAGTATAGACATCAGTCAACAAAACAACACAATGTCAGCCAGACGCCCCGCCTGTGAAGCCTATCAAGGTCGCGCCATGTGCGAAAACGATGAACACTGCACGTACGTGCAGCCAGGTGGCCCTTGCCGCAGCAGGTCGCAGCTCAAACGCTACGGCATTGCCGAAGGTCTGCGTGAGAGGAAGCGCCGCGCAGCTGGCACTGTGCCAATGAAGTCCGCCAAGCGCGTAGCTGCCTCGAAGGCTGCCGCCAAGAAGAACCCATGGCTCCGTCACGTCAGAGCTGTTCGTGCCGCCAACCCAAAAATGGCCTACAAGGATGTTCTCCGCCTTGCCAGCCAGTCCTACACCAAGGTTGGCCGTAGGTAAGAGATTGTGTGATGCACATCCATATCCTCTGATTTCTCTATAGATTCAACTACTGGTTGTTCTACTGTAAACGCGATAGTATTTTATAAGTATTTTATATATAAAGGTATTTGTCGGTTAAAAATTTATATATACAGTCGGTTTCAATGACATTGGGACAATCCAATTTTGCTGCTAATATCGTCTTTGAATTTCCCGTCTCTCCAAAAACACTGATAGACGTAAAATCCGTTTACATCTACCTGTGTTGGCCGCAAAAATTACAACATCTCAATGTCATTGTTGTATGCTCTATAATGTAGAACTAAGCTATA
>Ga0180432_10009299_pt1 | contig 12008 bp, 13 predicted proteins | sample SS_ome_10_FD_132414 | JGI IMG/M metagenome (GOLD analysis project Ga0180432, IMG submission 132414) | Hypersaline lake sediment archaeal communities from the Salton Sea, California, USA - SS_1_MS_2 metaG | ecosystem: Environmental > Aquatic > Non-marine Saline and Alkaline > Hypersaline >...
ATGTAGGCTTTCATGGACGAAAAACAGACAAAACCACGATTTGGAATTACATAACAACTGAAGGTAGGCAAGAGGTTGGTGAGCTGGACGGTGACTCTGTAAAACCAATATGGGAAGGTAAGTGGGCTTTGGGCGCTTTCAATCACGTTGATGGTGAAGCGAGTCCAATTGACTTTATTGATGAACAAACGATTGCAACGGTTATATGTTCTTCAACTGGTTACAAGCTCGTAGTAATTGACCTTTCAGACAGCAAGATTCTCTCACAACACAACATAGATGTATTCCCGAAAAATTTGTCAGTAGTACAATATGATGATGTGTTGGGATAAATCTTGAGTACAGAGATTTAGTATGTAATACGTACACATGGACAAGGGAACTTGGGTTTGCAAGTAACCCGGAAGTTGCCAATGGAGATTTTACAGCCTATGTTGGAACATGGTTGCCAGCCGGCAGTAATCGATTCGAGTTGAGATTCCCAGGTGATTCAAATCTGTCTGTCTGTTTTAGACTTCAAGAAGATGAGCTGGTTGCCGTATGGGCAGGCTCTGTTGATTAGATAAACGCTTTCTACCCCTTTTTCAAATAGAAGCTGAATCTTGATCCCTTGCCCTCCTCCGACTCAATTTTCAGCTTGCTCCCGTGTTGACTCAGTATATCCATGCATATTGATAATCCCAATCCGACCTGCGTGTCATATTTGTGTTCCTTCCTGGGTATCTTAATAAATCGTTCACCGAGTTTGGGTATATAATTGTTGGGAATGCCGATACCACTGTCTTCAATCCAGAATAAAACACGGTTTTCTCCAGGTTTTACTCCAATGACTATCCTACCGCCCTTCGGTGTAAATCTGATGGCATTGTCGGTGACATTCATCATTACCTGAACTATTCTGTCCCTATTGGCTACTACCTTCACCTCATCGTCTGGGATGTCAATATCGAGGTTCACGCCTTTCTTGAAGGCGTACGCCAGGTACTTGTCCTTTATCTCGATTGCAAGGCCAACTGCTCCAAACCGCTGTAGTTCGAAAGCCACATTCCTGTTCTTTTGGAACTCAATGATGGATGTTACGAGATTGTTCAATCGTCCAATGTCGTCGAGTAGGATCGCAAGAAAACGTTTTTTGTTCTTCTTGTCATCATCTGGTATCGATTGAAGGGTTTCAACTGCCGCTGAAAGTGATGTAAGCGGTGTTTTCAGCTCGTGGCTAATGTACTGAGTGAACTCCCTCTCAGATGCCTCAAGTTCCTTTTCTCGAGAAATGTCCTCACAGATTGTAATCGATCCTACGAGCTCCCTTTCCCCCTCGATGGCTGTTGTCCTGACGCGAATCACTCTTTTGCTGGGTTTGTCAATTGTCAAAACGGTTTCACCCTCCGCAGACAGGATACTCTCTTTCATCTGAACTGGAAGGTTACACTGCCGGACGTCAAATCCAATAAGTTCGGGGAGCGACAACCCAAACATTGTCAGAAAAGAGGCATTTGCGTGAACGAGCCTTCCATCTATGTCAGCAACAATCAACCCGTCCATCATGTGAGTAAATATCGCATTAAAACGACTTTTTTCTTCTCGAGCGACTGTGAGTGCCGCTTTGAGTCTAGTGACCATAATTTGAAGAGCGCGTGACAACTGAGATATCTCATCATTACCCAACAATGTGAATTTACGTTCGAAATCACCAGCGCTTATTGCTCTGGCATCATCAATGAGGTCGAGTAATGGTTTTGTTTGGTAACGTGTTGTGAAATAAATGACAATTGCCCCAATAATCAAAGCAGTTATGAATGTTGCAATGATCAGTTGAATCAACTCCCTGATCTGGTTAACGAGTGCATCAGCGGGGTAGTTAATGACGAGGCTGGCAACATGATCATCGTCGTGAATAATGGGGCTTGCGACTACAACATACAGCCTGCCGTCTACCATCCTTATTGAATTATCCTCTTCCCCGTTCCAGGTTGCCTCAAGCTCGGGGTAATCATGAATGGGATGAATACCAGAAGGTCTGCTCGTTTCGAAAAGGATACCATCCTCATCTACCAAAAACATGGGGATGGTTTTTGAATATTTCTCTGTAAGGTATATCTCCAAATCATCAAGACTTGAACCAGCTAATCCGTGACTTATATCGTATTTCACCCAAGCTTTCAGCGTAAAGGCATCAACGGTAAGTCTCTCTGCAATATTACTGGAGATAGCAAAATAGACGTATGCCCCGAGTAACAAGAGTGTAAATAGCAGGCATAGTGTGAAGGTCAGGAAGAGCCTGACCCAAAAACTCAACTGTTATTGTTTTGTGGGCTCTGATGCGATGAGGAGAATTTGTATCCCACACCCCTAACTGTTTCAATATATCTGGGTGCCTCTGGCTTAGGTTCGATCTTCTTCCTTATCCACCTAATATGGACATCAACTGTTTTTGTATCCAGTGGTTGATCTACTTTCCAAACCTCTTCCATGATCTGTTCACGCTTGAAGACCTGGTTGGGGTTGGATGCGAGATACCAGAGGATCTCAAATTCCTTATACCCCAGCTTGACCGGCTTGCCTCGAACTTTGCATTCACGCTGTGCATAGTTCATATAGATATCGCCGTTCGTGATTTCCTTGCGTTCTTCTTCCTTCTCTTCGGCGGCACCTTTCTGCTCGGCTACCTTGAGTCTTCTCTTTATGTGAGATTTCAGAACTGCCATTGAGAAAGGTTTGGTTATGTAATCATCAGCCTCCATCTCCATACCAACAACCTCATCAATCTCAGTTGTCTTTGCAGTTATAATTATCACAGGCACACTCGGATCTTCTTGCCTGATGCGCCTGAGTATATCGATTCCACTCTTTCCCTCGGGGAGCATGAGGTCTAAGAGAATTAAATCCGGTTTTCGTCTCTTGAAAAGCTCCAAACCTTCCTTGCCAAGTGATGCATGATATACACTGTAATTCTCACCCTCGAGGTTGAATTTAAGAGACTCAACAATGCGGTACTCATCCTCGATTATCAGTATCTTCTTCTTCTCTTTCTTTGTTCTTTCGGCCATATCGGAGCCTCCTGACTATCAACAGTTTAACCTTACAATTTAACTTGTCAACATATTGCAACTGAGGTCAGACAGAATCAAGCGGGAGTCTGGATACAGGTTGAAGACCAAGACCTGATTTAATACCGAATCGGTAGTAGAGCAAACCACAATACGCAATCATTGCACCATTATCAGTGCATAATTCTGTTGGTGGTACATGCAGTGGAAGATTCATAGTTTCACAGAAACTCTTCAGACGCGATCTAATATACCTGCTTGCTGAAACCCCACCAACAGAGAAAATGGATTCTGGTTTGTATCGAACAGTAGCTGTCATCAATCTATCAAACAGTTGATTGCCAATAGCTTTCATAAATGAGGCTGAAAGGTCGCTTTTAGGTAATTCTGGGTAGCGCTGAATTGCTCTGATACCTGCTGTTTTGAGTCCTGAGAAGCTGAAATCCAGACTGTCGTCCTTGAGTTTGACCGTGGGCAACTCTACTTTTGAGGAATCACCAATCAGAGACATCCTGTCCAGCTCAGGTCCTGCTGGGTGTGAAAGACCAAGCACCCTTCCAAACTTGTCGAGACTCTCACCAACAGCGTCATCTCTCGTTGTCGATACGAGCTTGAGTGTGAAATCAGGATTGAACATTATTATTTCAGTGTGTCCGCCTGAGATGAGTAATCCGAGCGATGGTAGTTCCATCTCAGGATTGGCAAGCATCGCTGAAGCGACATGCCCACGCAGATGGTTAACCCCGACCAGTGGTTTGTTCCAGATATAACTCAAAGCTTTGGCTGTCTCAATGCCAACCAGTAATGAGCCGACCAATCCAGGTCCATAGGTACAAGAGATGATATCAATCCCATCCTTTGTTAAACCCGCATCCTTCATGGCAACATCTATTATTGGGATTATGTTTTCCAGATGAGCACGAGATGCCAGTTCAGGAACGATGCCACCCCACTCGGCGTGTACCCTGTCCTGTGATGATTTGACCTGCGCAATGATATCTACACCATCGACTATACCAACAGCTGTATCATCGCAAGAGGTTTCAATACCAAGTGAAATCATTGGTATTCTGTAATCCTTATTTGAATTATATTGATTACATTATTCAATTGTTTATCCATTCTTTGAAAGCTCAAAAAGGTATCTGGGTCTAGCTTTCACCCAGTTTGTTGCAGGCGCAGAGTTCATGGATGAAAGCACCTGTGTAGGGGTTGGTGATTGAGTTATCTTCTTTGCATGTTTAGGTTCAATTCTACTTGGCGTGACCCAATTCCAATCAATTTTGTCGTAATCATAAAGCTTGCTTCTGTCTACAAGTCGTGGTGTATCTGAAATAGAACCTGAAAATGCCTGAATCCACCAATTGACCTGTCCGGCAGACATAAGCGCTAGTGTTGGTCTCTCAAATCCCTCCGCTAAAACCGAAAGTGTATCAAGGGTGACAACGCTTTTGCCGCTCGTGTATGCCCAAGCCCTGACAGGAGCAAGTCCAACGCGTATACCGGTCATGCTTCCCGGTCCTGATAATGCGAGAAATGTATCGACTGATTGAATCCCGCAACCTATCTCATCGAGGCAAGACCGAACGCTGGGTATGATTCTGTTCCCTGTCATCCTTGTTCTAACAAGCTTTTTCTCAATGAGAATAGAGTTGTTTTCAGCTAGGAAAACATACTGAGGATGAGTGGCAGAAATGATGCCCAGTACTAATCCATGTGAAATTTCAGCCAAACTTTTCTCCTTCGTGGTCCATCAAACTCAGCAAAGTATACAGCTTGCCATGTGCCGAGTTTAGGATTCTCATCTTCTATTATCAGGGAAATTGATGAACCAACAAGCGATGCTTTAATGTGTGAATCAGAGTTCCCCTCAGCGTGTTTGAAATATTGAGATTGAGGGATTAGTTTCGAAAGATAAGAGTTCATGTCTTCTTTTACATGTGGGTCTGCATTTTCGTTTATGGTGATACCACAGGTGGTATGGGGTACGAACACGGTTAGCACACCACTGCTCCACCCATATTCTGCACAAGCTGAAGATATCAGGTGTGTAATGTCTATAAATTCCTCTCTCTTGTTGGTTGAAACATCCAGTCGTTTCATCGCACCCTTTCGAGAGCTGAGATAATATTAGATAACCCCAGACGAATATGATTCATATTTACACCACCCTGAATATAGATGGTGTATGGTGATTTATCAAGACCATCTGCAGAAAGCTCAAGTGTAGAGCCAGACACAAATCCTCCACCTGCAAGCATTACATCTGCTGTATAGCCACCCTGAGGAAACGGTTCTGGGATTGCCGTTGAGTCGAGAGGAGACATGGTTTGAATGGCTGATCCAACAGCCATGAATGACTCCCTGTCAGGTAGCTCAATCGATGTGACTATGTCTGCCCTGTCATCGGTGATCTTTGGATAGACACCATAACCCAACTGAGAAAGGCATTCAGAAATGAGGATTGCCCCTTTGACTGCTGAGGCAACAGCTGGAGGTGAGACGTAGATACCCTGGAAAAAAGAATCTAGGAATCCCCATGTAGCACCGATTTCAGAACCAACACCAGGGGCGGTTACTCGAGTTGCGATCCTGTCTATAATATCCTTTATGCCAGCAATGTAACCACCCGTTCGGGCAATGCCTCCGCCAGGGTTCTTGATAAGCGATCCTATGGTGATGTCAGCCCCTGCATCAGCAGGCTCTTTTACACTTACGAATTCGCAGTAGCAGTTGTCTACGACGATGACAGATTGTGGGGATATGACCTTTATTCTGTTTATCCAGTCTTCGAGTTGTTCGATGGTAACGGAGGGACCTGGTCGATACCCGCTGGAGCGCTGGATGTAGACGATTTTGGTAGGTTCGTCAAGGGAATCTGTCGACTGTTCGAGTCTCCAGTCGCATTCTGCATAATCAATATCAAACTCAGCAAGAGAACCGCTTGATTGACGGATACCAATCACCTCTTCAAGCGTGTCATACGGTCGACCTGTTATGGATACCATTCTATCTCCAGGTCGTAAGAGACCAAACAACACTGAAGCAATGGCATGGGTTCCCGATGCTATCTGTGGTCGAACCAGTGCTGATTCTGTACCGAAGACATGAGAGAATACCCGTTCAAGTTTGTCGCGTCCCGCATCTCCCAGTCCATAGCCAGTAGAACCTGCAAGGTCTGAGGTGGTCAAACCGACTACTCTGAAAGCAGAAAGTACCTTTTCCAGGTTAATGTCACCAATCTGGTCAACATCGGCAAATCTATCAATCAGATTATTCTCGCAATGTCTTACAAACTCGTATGTTTTTGCATCCATCAGTCGATTATCCCCTTCAGCCTTCCGTCAACGGATTTGATGAAAACATTAACAATATTGCCGATTGGGTATCTTCCATCTATCTCTACAAACCTTCCTCTTTCATTGATGCCTGTTGTATTATTGTCAGTGTAGCTGAGAGTGAGAACCTTTGTATGAGTGTTCAGGTAGTTGTTTGTAATTCGTTTGCCGATGACCTTCTGTTTCTCCAGTAGAAGGTTTATTCGCCTGTGGAGTTCTTCACTGGTGCATCTTCCAGTCATTTTCTGGGCGGCTGTTTTTGGTCTTGGAGAGTACATGGCACAGAAAACCTGATCGAATTGCACATTATCCATCAAATCTAACGTTTCTTGAAACTGCCCTTCGGTCTCGCCAGGGAATCCAACGATTGTATCCGTTGTAATTGCACACACTGGAAACTCTTCTCTTATCTTTTTGACGAGATGAAGGTATTGATCTTTTGAATATCCCCTAGCCATCCGTCTGAGTATATCATCTGAACCGGATTGAACTGGAAGGTGAAAGTAAGGCGCGAGTCTATCAAGTTTTGACATCCTTTCGATAGTATGGTCATCCATATCTTTTGGATGGCTGGTTATGAATCTTAGTCTCTTCAAACCTTTTATACTGTCGATACGCTCAAGCAACTTTATGAAACCGTGCTTATCGCCTTTATCCAGTCCAAACTCATTGACATTCTGACCGAGAAGCACAATCTCAACTGCTCCGTTCGATATTCTGTTTTTTACCTCATCAAGAACTTCATGCTCATTTCTAGATTTGAGGAGCCCTCTCGTATAGGGAACAATGCAATATGTGCAGAAGCAGTTACAACCAGAGGTTATCGGAACGTATGCAGAAACTTGAGATTCTGTTTTAAGATTTATACTACTTGCAAACTCAAATGTATCCTTCATTGCTTCTATCATCTGATCCTTGTTGGGGTAGGTACCGATGACAAAATCTACCTGCTGATGGTTGGATTTGAATGACTGAATATCGATGGCTGGCACACAACCTATAACACCTATCCTTCTTGGTTTGCCTGTTTTATTTCTCATGGCAACCCACTTACCGATGAGTGACTCCATCTTGTGAACGGATGCCTGTCGAACAGCACAAGTGTTCACCATCATAATATCTGCTGATTGCTCATCGGATGCCTCATATCCGATACTCTTCAATACTGACGCATACAACTCGGAGTCAGCCTTGTTCATCTGACAGCCAAGTGTGTGGATAAAAAAGGTTGATTTCATCTACTAGGGGGTGAGTCTCTCAAGGTCACGTGGGAACAGCACACCCTCACGAATGTTCTTCAGGCCCAGCATCTGGCAGGTGATACGCTCGAGACCCATTGCCAGACCGCCATGCGGTGGGATACCATACTTAAAAACATCCGTGTAGAAAGTGAAATCATCCGGATTCATTCCAAAACCAGCGATATTGTCACTAAGCATTTTGTGATCATGAATCCTCTGTCCGCCTGTCGTTATTTCTGTGCCTCTGTAGATAAGGTCAAAGCCCCTTGTTTCTCCCTCGTGATCGGGATCAGGCATGGTATACATGGGTCGCTTCATCTTTGGATAGCCAGTGATGAAGACAAAGTCAGAGTTGTATTCTTTCTTTGCCCAATGACATATCTTTTTTTCACCATTGGGATCTATGTCAAAGTCCTTCTCATAGGTAACCTTGTATTTACTCTTCAGGATATCGTGTACCTCGCTCATCCTGAGCCTTGGAATCTCATCTGGGATTGATATCTCAGCCTTCATCGCTTGTAGTGTATCTCCATGATTCTCATTGACTGAGTTCACCATCTGCCTGAGGATGCCCTCTTGAGTGTCCATCACATCAAATTCATCCCTGATGAAACCCATCTCCATATCCAAAGATGTATATTCATTCACGTGCCTGGTTGTCTTATGGGGTTCAGCTCTGAAAACGGGTCCTATCTCAAATACGCGCTCAAAGACACCGACCATCATCTGCTTGTAGAATTGTGGAGATTGAGCGAGATAGGCGTTTGTTTCGAAATAATCGACCCTAAACAGGTTTGCTCCACCTTCTGTCCCTGAAGCAACGAGTTTTGGTGTCCTGATTTCTGTGAAATCCTGCGACAGAAGGTAATCCCTGAATGCCTGTGCTATGGTTGATTGAATCTCGAATATCGATTTGATTGATGGATGGCGCAAAGAGAAGTATCTGAAATCAAGCACCCTTTCCAAGTGTTCCTTGACATTCTTCTTGTTGAGTTGGATTGGTGGTTCTTCTTCAACTTTCTCGATAATATCAATGCCTGTAACCCTGACCTCAAAGCCTGCTTTTGCATATTCTGATTTTACAACATTGCCATGAAGCCTGATGATAGATTCCTTGGTCAGCTCTGGCACTTCAAAATCTGGATTCTCAATTATTCCCTGAACAGTGCCTGAGCGGTCACGCAGAATAACAAATGAAAAATCTGAGAGTTCACGGACGTTGTGAAGCCACCCCTCAAGGGTGATTGTCTCGCCAATATGGTCAACGGCGTCTTTTGCAAGGGTTCTTTTCATATATTTCCTACCTTCCCCGTCAATAGTATTTAGCAGGCAATCGGTTTCAAGGAAAATCAATTAGACTAGCGGAGATCGACAGCTATGCCTATTGATTAGGATCGATGATGGAAACAATAATTGCAATTTAATTGTAATAAATAATAGCAATCGTAGTATGTTATTGCGATAAATTATTAGGAGGTGAGATATGCCAGGTTTTGATGGAAAAGGACCAGACGGAAGGGGCGCAGGAACAGGTAGAAGGCTTGGACCGTGTAGCAATGGTGGTAAACCTATAGACCGTCCCTATGGTTTTGGTCGAGGATCGGGAAGAGGTCTGGGCCGAGGATTCGGTAGAGGACGTGGATTTGGGCGTGGCTTCTTTGGCTGGGGTTCACAACAGACTGCCAACGATAAGAAAAGCGACAACGAATAGAATCGCTGTATAATCTAACACTGTGCACTGACTTGATGTCGGTGCACAGAAATCGATCATGGAAGGTGAAATATGAAGATAGCATTCCCCACTGCAGGCGACAATCTGAACTCGGTCATCGAGGGTGTGTTTGGCAGAGCAAAGAGTTTCCTTATTTTTGATACTGAAACCAAAGAGATCAAGATCATCGACAATACCGCCAATCTCAGTGCGGCTCATGGAGTTGGCATTAAATCAGCTGAAACTGTTTCAAAAGCTGGCATTGATGTGATGGTGTGTATGAACTGTGGGCCAAAGGCACAGGATGTGCTAGAGTCAGCAGATGTTAAGATAATCGTGACCGATGAATCCACTATCTCTAAAGCCATTGAAAAGCATAATCTGAATAAAGTATAAGCATCTTAAGGATATTCATATCACTAATATGTTGATCGCAATAGCTTCTGGAAAAGGCGGTACGGGTAAGACTACTGTTGCATGTAATCTTGCCAGAATTGCCAAGACCCCTGTTACCCTTCTTGACTGTGATGTCGAAGAACCCAACGATGCATTCTTCATCGGTGGTGATTTGATTGACCAAACCGATGTGTCAATAGAGACCCCTTCAGTAAACGACCAGCTTTGCACAAAATGTGGCGTGTGCAGTGATTTCTGTAAGTATAATGCAATTATTACTCTCCCAAAAAAGGTTATTGTATATGATGAAATGTGCCACAGCTGTGGTGGTTGGATTGTCTGTCCTCATGACGCGATCACTACCAACCCCAAGAAACTAGGAGAGATAAGTATATTTAGAAATGGCGAGACAACCCTGGTTCAGGGTCAGCTCAAGATAGGCAATGTGATGTCTCCCCAACTCATATCGTCTGTCAAAAAACACATTTCAGTGAATGGATTGAACATCATAGACGCACCACCCGGCAACACATGTCCGGCAATAGAGGCTGTTGACGGAGTTGACTATGTGGTGTTGGTCACAGAGCCTACACCCTTTGGACTGCATGACCTGAAACTATCAGTGGCTTTGCTGGAGAGAAGAGCATTACGTTTTGGCGTTATGATAAACCGTAGTGATATTGGTGATGATGGGGTTGAAAAGTTCTGTGATGCAAAGGGGATTCCGATACTCGCTCGAATTCCAAATGACATGAGGATTGCCAGGGCTTATTCTATGGGAGACACAGTCGTTCAGTCAATCCCAGAATACGCTGATCTTTTCAGGCAGTTGATGAGCAGGATTGAGGGTAACGCATGAAAGAGCTTGTAATAATTAGTGGTAAGGGGGGCAGTGGCAAAACCACTGTATCAGCATCGTTTGCTAGCTTAGCAAAAAACTCTGTGATATCGGATTGTGATGTTGACGCACCAAACATGCACATCCTGATGAAGCCGGAGAAAACACTGACCCACGATTTTCACAGCGGTCTGCTGGCAGAAATAGATCAGGACAAATGCACCTCTTGTGGTCTCTGCTATGAATACTGTCGATTCGATGCTATTGACAAATCAACTGATAAAAGTGGTAAAACTATCTACAGGATTGATGAGCTAAAATGCGAAGGCTGTTCGCTATGTGACTATGTGTGTCAAGCTAACGCTATCAAGCTGTCCACCCCAAAGAGGGGTGTGTGGATGGAATCGGATACGAAATATGGTCCAATGATCCATGCCCTGCTGGATGCGGGAGGCGAGAACTCAGGGAAACTCGTTTCGCTGGTCAAGTCAAAGGCGAGGGTCAAAGCCAGGGATGATAATGCTGATGTCTTGCTTGTAGATGGACCCCCTGGCGTTGGATGTCCTGTAATTGCTTCTATAAGCGGGGCTGACCTGCTTCTCGTGGTAACAGAACCCACTCAGTCGGGCAAGCATGACATGGAGCGTGTAATCCACCTTGCAGACAGCTTCAAGATGAGGGTTGCCGTGTGTATCAACAAGTGGGATATAAATCCAGAAGTGTCGGCTGAGATTGACCGGGTTGCAAAAGAGAATGGTGCGATGTCTGTCGGTCGCATACGATATGATCGATCGGTGCCAAGGATTCTATCAGAGGGAAAGATAATAGTTGAGCAGGATGGTGAGGTGTCTTCTGATATCAAGCAGGTTTGGCGGGATGTAAGTCGAACATTAAAAAGCTAAGACTTAGTTATAAAATGCACTGATAATAGTGGGTAGATGATTATTAACGCTTGCCGGAATTGAATCTCAGCAATTTGACCCAATCGATTATACCATCTACACTGCAAAATTCATTCAGAAGCTCTCTGGAGAAAACATTGACTGTTTTCGTGTATTCATCTCTGAATCTATCATTTTCCGTTTTTGCTTTTTGACCAAATGGCTTAATTAACTTAGTGTATAAATCTTCCTCCCCAGATATGAGTGACCAAAAACTTTGACCACATATCTTCCTGTATTCACCATAATCTACGTTGTTTCTTCCGTAACAACAACCATTTACCGCCTCAATATGCATAATATCTTTATTTTGCCTAAGTACTTTCTTAGCTCTTCTGAAGTTTTCTCTGAGTTTGTTTATCTGACTGTTGTTACCCAGTTGGGTCCTGATTTGATCGATACCAGATACCTAACAGTATCTTTTGTGAATTCAAGGTCAACACCCTCAATTCCAGATTTCATACCATTGTAGACTAGCGAAGATATGTATATAGCG
>Ga0180432_10009300_pt1 | contig 12008 bp, 6 predicted proteins | sample SS_ome_10_FD_132414 | JGI IMG/M metagenome (GOLD analysis project Ga0180432, IMG submission 132414) | Hypersaline lake sediment archaeal communities from the Salton Sea, California, USA - SS_1_MS_2 metaG | ecosystem: Environmental > Aquatic > Non-marine Saline and Alkaline > Hypersaline >...
GCCCAGTCTCCGTCCTTTGCCAATAGTCTTGCCAAAGCCAAATGCCCTTCCACGGATTCCGGATTCTCTGAGACAACCGTACGTAATTGCTGTTTCGATGACTTCGTATCGCCCAAGTCAGACAATGCCGAGGCCAGCGCCAGTCGGACTTGAATGGTTTTGTTGCCCGACTTTATTGACTCAGCCCAATGTTTTGCAGCCTCGAACAGGTGCCCCCTCTCAGCAGCAACAAGACCCCGCAGGAACGCAACCGTGGCACGACTCATTCCCTTCTGGTGCAGATCGGTTATACAATCGTTAGCATCCTCAAGCCGACCAGCCAGTATGAATAGCTCGGCGGCCATAGGCATAAAATCCCATGGTTGAGAAACAAGCTCCGCCAATCCGGCCTCAGCAACGTCCAGCATCTTTTCTTTCGATCCGGACTTCAATGCAAGTCCGGCCCAAACCTGCCAAAGAGCCTGATCCTTCGCAGCAACTTTTCGCACCATTTCAAGATGATCCTCTGCCTCTTCAAACCGCTTCATGGCGATAAACTCTCTTGCAAGTCGCAGCCTGATATCCGGATCGGACAAGTCGTATCTTCCAGCCCTTTCAAGGTCAGCCAAAGCTTCCGGGATCTTTTCATTTCTCCGATGGAAGCCGGCGCGGACAATGTACGCCAAAGATGAGGAAGGATTGACCTTAACCACCTGATCGAACAGGACCGCCGGCTCGTCTTCAAAGTCATCGGGACGCTGCTCCAGGAGCTGACCCAGTGTTTCATAGGCCCAAACCTGATCAGGATTCTCTTGCACAATGGCCCTCAATTCCGTTGCCGCCTCATCGAATTTACGCTGTCCGATCTTCGCAAGAGCAAGCATTCTGCGAAGCTTCGGATCCGGTGTTATTTCAATATATCTTCCGGCAATAAGCTCGGCTTCCCCGAAACTCCCGATGCCTAAATATAGCTCCGTGAGTTGCGTAGCAGCCTCGGAGTTATCCTCATCCAGCCTTAAGATAGTGCGGTACGCCCCTTCAGCTTGTTGCACGTTGCTGCGCTTCGTGGGTCTGATCTTGAGATGGGCATCGGCGTACTTTAGTAACGCGGATATATCCTTCTGTTCGACAGCCAGATAGGCTCCAAGATAGTCGGTCGCATCCGCCCAGCGATGCTCATGGTAAGCCTCGTTGCCAAGTCGAAGTCCGCGCTCCGCCCGATCTGTTTGGCGCCACTGTCGGAGAGAGAAAGCTCCAACCCCCAGCACAAACAGGCCGATCACCAAAACAACAGCCAACTTCCAGTTGAAATATCTCGCCGACATCTTCCCACCCTTTCTCAGACTCTAAAACTGGCTAATGAAACTATCCAAAAGCTTCTTTGCTGTTTGCCAACAGGTCATTAAGTCCATTCTTAAAGACAAGTTCCTGACGTACATAGTGTCATAGTGTATCCATTCCTGGAAATCCCTCATCGGCTCGCGCGTTCTGTACAATTGCCAAAGACCTGTAATACCGGGCCGAACCGACAGTCTGGCATCGCGCCAGGACGGGCACAGGGTGTTCTCCGATTCAGGTGAAGGTCGCGGCCCGACAATGCTCATCTGTCCGAACAGAACATTGAAAAACTGGGGTATTTCGTCAATGTATGTCGCTCGCAGGAACCTGCCGACGCTACTGATCCGGGGATCATCCTCTATCTTGAATTGTGGGCCGTCTACCTGGCTGACAAACCGCAGCTTGTCCTGCAACTTGGCTGCTCCGGTAACCATCGTCCTGAATTTCAGGCAGCCGAATTTCTTGCCGTGCAATCCCTGACGCTTGTCGGCATAAAACACAGGCCCCGGAGAATTCAGCTTGATCGCCAGCGCGATAAAGGGTATTACCGGAGCAAATAGAATCAATACCATTAACGCCGCTACGAAATCGGCAACTCGTTTAAGGCATCGTGCATAAGAAAGTCTGGGCCAGCGGCGAAAAATCCCACACGACGTTTGCTGTAAATTCGAAGTGTACGAGAAGTAAGATCCGGCTCTTCGGTGTTGGCCGAGATGCTCCCAATCATACTCATGCCCTTTGACAATGCGATTTCGCACAATTTGATTCTCAGGCACACGTACCTGCGCTCCAATGATTGATGAACTTACAACAGCTCCACTTTCGATCCTGGCATTGTCGCCAATGATTGACGGCCCAATGATGACTGTCTCCGGACCGACATCAACATTCTCTCCCAAAAGCACCTTGCCAACGAGTCTTGCATTTGGAGATATCGACGGCGAACATCCCATGCTCGATCCCGTTTCTGCGCTTTCCGAGAGGATTGCACCGCACGCACAGAGCATTCCATCTGCTGTCTCCAGGTCAAGAACGGTGCCGCCCAAGTTGACCGCTCGCAATTGCAGCCGGGCCGATTGACAATTCCGGGACACAGCGGAAAAAGACAAAGGCAGACTACCGCCAGCCAGCAATTGCTCTAAAACACTCGCTCTGATAAAAAGATGATGAGGCCAATCCCGTGGTGAAAAGGCAGACTCAGCCGTATCTGAGTATAATCTGCGAAAGCCCGCTACATTACCCTCAGGTGTCAATCGCAATCTCTCGCTCGAGCCCAGGAGATCAGGTTTTGCATTGACGGCCACTAAATCCGCCTCAGCTCGAGCCAGCACTCTTTCAATCAGCTTGTGATCAATTGTCGTTAAAAATCTCCCGTTGGAAATGACATGCCATGAGCCAGCCGATTGTACTGCACCGGCCTGACTTACAAAGACCGAATCAAGCGGCAAACCCTCTTTGTAGTAGATTACTTCCCGCTTGATATCAAAGTCGTCGCGCTTCTGTTGCTGGTTTAGTCTCGATTTGATTTCCCAGCTTTCAGGGACGGCATAAATTGTCTCACTTGGTGCAGATACTTTGGTCGAGAGCCGATTGTTGCCTCTTTTTGTGCTATGGTTCAACCGGCCGCTCATTGCCCCCAGAACAACGTTTGCCAAAGGCTCCCCGGTCAGAGCGAAACGAAGCAGGCTTGCCCTGCCGGCATCCAAACCACTGTCTTGCAAAAGGATCAGATTCATAGATTAAATCAAGGATCAGATTTAGGATCTGATAGTCAACGTCGCAACAGATCCGGGTTCTCTAACTCTCATCTGAGATGTCAAGATCGTCAGGATTCTCCGACTCACCTTCCATCGAGAACATCAACTTCCTTCTATGAAGCCCGGCAGGCTCTCTTGTCTGTGCACTCTGCGTGTAGTAACCGTGTCCGTGTCGATAATAGCCATGGCCGGCCTGAACACTGCTGAGAACCGTACCCAGGACCTGGACGTTAATCTGAACTAACCGTTCTTTGGCCTCTCTGAGATCCGGCAAGGTTGTATGGCCGGCGTAGCTGACCAAAATGGCCGCTCCGCCGATTTTAGCCCACACAAGAGCGTCAGGAAAGCCAAGTGTCGGTGGAGTATCAATTATGACATGATCGTATTTTCTGCTGATCATGTCGATTCGCTTGGCGGTTGACGGCATAGCCAGCAGTTCGTATGCATCGGCCGTATTATCAAAATCGGCAGCCAGAACATCAAGTCCCGTAGATGCCATTGAATAGACCGCCTGCTCGAATTTAACGCCGCAGAGTACGTCCTGCAACCCTCTCGTGCCCTTGGGAAGATTCAACAGTCGCGCAACATCGGGCTTCCTCAGGTCGCCGTCGATGAGAAGAACCTTCTTTCCTGACTCAGCCATACTCGTCGCGAGGTTGACGGCAAATGTTGTCTTGCCTTCTTTCATCCCGGGACTTGTAACGACCAGTTTTCTCGGAACGCCGTTATCGCCAAGCAGACCCAGGTTGGCACGAATGGTTTGGTAATCGCCGACTATCTGCTCCGGCAGAAAAGCCGGCTTAACTGTGTCCAGGCTGGTGGTGGTACCGATTATCCTGATACCTATGCGTCTTGCCACATCATCTGGTGTCCTCAGGCTTTGATCCGCCTTGTCCCTCAGCAACGCCAGACCCATGCCGCATGCAAGTGCGATAATAATGACGGCTGCCGTAAGCTTTGGGCGTTTGTCATTGATAGAAAACAGGTCGGCATTATAATGCACTGAAATGCGCGCCGGTCTCTTAGCCTGTAATTCCAAATCCTGTATGCGACTAACGACGGCATCGTACCTTTGCTTGGCGAAGGCAAGCTTGTCCTCAAGATCCAGTATATCCAGTTGTTTGCGACCTACCCTGACGGTCTCAACATCTTCCTTTTCTATACTTTCTTTGAGACGCTTCTCGTACTCTTTCTTATGCTCAAGCTCGCTGCGAAGGGCGGCAAGCCTCCTGTTGCCCGCGTCGGCAGCTTCCTTGGCCGCCCGCTCGTCAAATTCCTGGCCCGCCCGCTGCTTCAGCCCATCAAGATGCGTCTTTAATGCATCCAGTTGCTCAATCTTCCTATGGAGTTCTGTATGCATTGGCTGTAGAGTCTGTCTTGCGATGATAAGCTCCTGCTCCAATTGCGTGATATTCGGCATAAACGCCACGACTTCGGGATCCTGACTGATATGCTCTTGCCTCATCCTCAGCAGCTCAGCGGGCGATATAGCCTGCTCGGGAGAGCGTTCGAGCAAGAGAACCTGTGCTTCGAGCTGAATCCTATCAGCCTCTGCCGTTGTAAGTCTGTTCAACAGCTCTGCGACGCGGTCGAGCATCATTTGCTGTCGCGGCTCAAGGACAGTTTGCCCGAATTCCTGCCCCAACTGGTAGATCTTCTTGCGGTAGTCGTCAATCTTGCCAGCAAAATCGTCACGCTCTCCTTCGAGGACTTGCAGTTGCAGATTCTGTTGCCTGACCGCACTATCAACTTCGATCTCCATATACGCGTCAATAAATGCATCAACAATCTGCTCGGCTTCTTTCCTGTCAGTATTCTGCATGGAAATCCTAATCAACTCACTGTTGCGGTCGGCAGCAACGTTGATCGTCCCATCGGACACTATGGCCATCTTCAATTTGTACGCATGCTCCTCCTGCTCATCCAAAGCTTCTTCTCCGGTCTTGCTCGTCCTGGTAATCCCAAGCTTCTGCTCCACTCTTGAGATTAGATCGGAACGCTTGTCCGCAAAGAAGGATAGGTTCCTGTCTTTCAAGATATCCGCCACCCGTTGGATTACGGTACTGCTGGTGACCTTTTCCGCCTGAGTATTCATGAAGCTGTCGTAATTTGTTATTTCGCCTACGATGTTTCCCGTGACAATCTCCTGTTCTTCGGGTTTTACTCTGATTGCCCCGGTAACGTTGTATTCGGGCTCGACGTAATGCCACACCACGGACAGCCCTGCGCCACAGACTAACACGAATACCAAAAGCACGATATACCAGCGGCGAAGTATTCCGGAAAGCAAATTAGACGATCCTCCACCACCGGTATCAGGCTTATTTTCCAAATCGACGATTTCGTGTTCTCCTTCGTGATAATGATAGTTGTCCAGTTCATTCATGTCTTTCACTCCTGCGAAAAATGATCTATGATTTTGATCAGGGTCCTGACGTCATTTTGCGGCCTCCCGCATGACGCTCGCCTGAATATGTTTCCTTATCGACTTTGCCTCGTAATTACTATTGCTTCTTCTTCCACCGGCAGGGTAGTCAGTTTGGTCAGAAGCCAAAGCTCTCCAACTACCGCCGCAAGTGCCAGCGGCATCATCGCGTACCCGCCGAAGTCATGGAACACATCCTCCCAATATTCACCTTCAAGCACCGTGAAGAACATTGCTGTAACTACTAATCGTATAGTGTTACATAACAAAGCGATTGGGAGACTTGAAAGTAAAACGATCAGCTTTTCCCACCACTTCCGGTTTACCAATAGAACAACCAGGCCGCTTATCACGAAGAAGGCCGTGACCATCCTCAGCCCGTTACACGCCTCGAGCACCGCCACACTCACATCTTCGCCAATTCGGATGATATTTCCTTCCTTCACGATTTCGTAGCCGATCACCTCGAGGCAGAAGACGGCCGAATTGGTTGCATATCGTTGCAGAGTCAAGCCGATGCTAGTCTTGATGGGATTGGGCCACGGCAACATTAGACATAAAAACAACAATACCGGGAAAACCTTCTTGAGATATTGCCAACCGAAGAGCAGCAGAGTCAACGCTGCTATGCTCAGGACAACGGAGAGCATCTCGGGCCAAGTGTACCTCAAAACAAGACCAACAAACCTGAACACCTGAACAAATACAAAAGCAAGCAGACCCCATGCTGACGGCTTGATTGAGCATTGAGCAATGCTTTTGCGCCGCGACCACAAAATGTACACTGCCATAAAAGGAACCAGCAGGCCCGATGAATATTCGTCGCTTTGGTTCCAGAGACCCCACAGATCCAAAATACAGGGACCATAAGACCAGATAAAAACGATCAAAACTATGATCGAACCAAGAAACGTAAGAATGGTCTTTCTGCTGAGCCGAGCCCAGTCAGGTAGCTTTTGGCCGACCTTATCAAGCAATAATTGCAGACCGCTGTTTAGACCGCCGACATGACCTCCGGCATTTCTAAACACTCCACCAACCAGGCTAATTGAACTCAACAGAATCACCAGGCAGGATTCAATCGGATTAGATCCATGTCTTGGTGTACGCGTTAACGCCTTGTCCTGAACGAGGCTGCTTTTATCGACGGCAGCATCGGAACCAATTACAGCCCTTTCGATCCGACAATTAGGCTCTACCCTTGCGCCGGACCATAAAACGCTATTGGCAACAACTGAGTCGCTGGATACTGCGGTGTTACATTCAAGCACTGCCGGCCCAAGTATGACAGCTCCGCTCGCAATAGTGACATCATCCATTACCACAGCCGGTCCATATACTCTTGCATCAGACTCAATCTCGGCTTTGGCGGATATCCACACGTCCTTTGTCTCGCCGTTATGGAAAAACTCGACATCCACGCATAGATTCGAGGCACTCTCAATGCAGTATTCGACCGCACGCAAGTACTCTTGTCGATCTTTAAAGCTCCCGGCGTCATGCCGCAGCTCCGATGCCTGAACCGTCTTTCCGGCGCTTAGCAGCTCCGGAATCAAGCCTTCCTTTGTATCAAAGTACCCTACCTCGGGAATATGTTGAAGAATGTCCGAGCTACACAGATATATGCCTGATGACTGCCCGGCGTGTACATCCTTCTCGCGGCAGGGATTGAGAAACACGGTCAAATCGGCCTTGCCACGGCGATGCTCACTGACCAGCCAGTCAATCTCAGGTGGACATGTCGTGCTGGCGGGAAGAACAACAAGTAATTCATCCGATTTTCCGGCCGCAGCTTCGCGAATACATCCCGCGGTACCTACCGGCAGAAGCTCATCATAGAATTCCAACTGCAAGCGATCATCAAATCGGATTGACTCGGCCAACAGTTGTCGCTCACCATTGCAACAAATAGCCGCCCGCTTTATTCCCTGGTCCGCAAGGTTAGACAACAGGCGCTCCAGGACGGGCCTGCCCAGAACAGACCACAATGCCGTCGGCAAATTGGACGCCAGCGGGCACCGGCCAAAGTCGCGAGCCCCAACAAGAATTATAGCTTTGGCATTTAACATTCGGACGCTTCCGGTCCTATTGAAATCAAACGAACCACCTCAAAAAAGACACCCTCTCAAAGATGTCGCTCTGCACTGCGGTAAATAATACCCTCTCCAAAAACACAACATAACTAAGAATACGAATAACCCAGGAACACCTCTATGGATTATTGGCAACCTCGGCAAGGATCACCAGTAACTGCTCCGCCACCCTCCTTCGGCCCACGGCATTGAGATGTCCGCCGTCGTCGGTGTATTCAGGAGCCATAACACATACTTTCTGCGATCCTTTGCCTTTATGACATCTAAAGCCCTTCGAATTGACCGATTCGACCATAGCCAGGTCGAAAAGAGGCTCGGTTCCACTGTAAGTATCAGTCAAGAGCCTGTTGTAACGCTCTCGCACCATATTATCGTCCAGAACGCCAGGTCTTCCCACCAGCGATTTGATAGACTGTTTCAGGCCTCCAACGGCGCTTTTGGGCAGCGAGCGTATGGGAACGGTTACGTGCAGGAATTTCGTTCGAGGATAACGGTCTTTAAGCCCATCCATTGTGGCGATATAATTATCAAAGATTTCGGCGGGATTCGAGTCCCGGAAAATATCGACATAACAGAACTTGAAAAACGCGATATCGATACTATCACCTACTCCGGAATCCAGTATTTCCTCGAAGCTCTGAATCTTCGAGAGCGGATCCATATTGCGACCAACCTGTGCGTGCGCAAAAATCGGTTGCCCGAATTGCACCGGATCGCATGTCTCAGCAAGATTAAGATTAATGTAATTGAAATCTTTCAGAAGATCTGTTACGCCGTCAACAATATTGTACCCGACCGATTGATGTCCGAAGAATATTTTCGACCGGCCAAGCTTCGACCAGAAATCTCGTCCCATATCTTCGATCGCTGGAAGTGTTATCTTGTCTGTGTCTGTATACATTTTTACTAAAACCATTTGCAGGGCAACAATGACCACGGCCTCTGCGTCAATGCGGGAACACCGAACACCTTGATTATTGCCAATTCAATACTCAGATTCCGAGACTCTTTTTAACCTCTTCGATCTGCTGGGCCGGAAACGGCTCGGCAAGTCTGGCCAGACCCTCCTGCCTGGTCATGCATCCGGTGCGAACCAGTTCAGCTATTTCGCAGGCATACGGATTGACACCGAACGTATCCAGATGTACCTGATTGGCCAGCGCATTGAGCAGACAATTTGTCGAATTCGCGTCCGTGTCGTCCGGCTTCTTCCATCCATATCTTTCTGCCGTCTCGTAAATGACATCTTCGTCATAGTCCGCAAACGCCAGCGGATTGACACTATGGGGAAAGTCCTCGGTTCTGTCAAAATGTCTTTGCTCAAGAAAAAACGGTTTGATTATGTCGCCCACACGATCAAACAAGGGCCGCAGCAGCGTATCCTGCATTGTCCTTATCATCTGCGGATTTGTCTTTACAACGGCAGTCGCCATCGGTGCCTGGCCCGGCGACATCCCGAATATGAGCAACGGTATCCGCTGCTCGATCGTCATCCGAAATCCGATAAACCTTATAAGGGAAATGCAGCTTGTACATATACTGGATGCCCTGGCCATCGCCTTGGCAGAGTACATATCGCCCGACATGGACGCCAGAACAATTTTCTTCATGCCATCGAAGCTGGGTCTGAAAGTCATGTGATCGACGTTCATATTGCTCAAAACGGCACGGATATTGAGCCTTGCCCTTTCCGACTGGTACCAGTTGTCAAAAGAATATGCCAAAATTCTCAGATCATAGCGTTCCTGAAGCAGGTGCAGCGTATAAGTGCTGTCCTTGCCGCCGCTATATGCCACGAGAGCATCGTAGCTGCCCTTGCCTTTTTGCTCTTCGATCAGCTTTTTAAACCTGGCTTCATATTTACTTCTGATGGAGCGCTGATTGTCCATGCTTTTGGCAGAAGAGCAAAAGTTACAGATACCTTCCTCGTTAAAGCTTATACCTACAAAACGCTCATTCAAAACGCATTTTTTACATATCTGCATAAACACCTATCCTTCTTCTGCAAGGTTGACTTCATCACATGCCGCGGCGAATGAATCGGCGACTTTGCGGATTTGCTGAAAAGATATCACCAGCGGTGGCTCCACCATCAGAACCGAAGAATCGCCAAACGCCTGAAACATCAAAACCCCCTGCCGGACCATTTCCCGAGATAACTTGAGCGCGACTTTGCCACCGCTTGTTCTAATTCCAATTAGAAGACCCAAACCGTCAGCAGATCGCAGTATGTCGGGATACTCGGCAACGTTATCTCTGAACGAATGAAGCAGCAGCTTGCCCTTTTCCACACAGTCGGCCAGCAAACTGCCCTGGCTGAGAAACTTGATCGTTGAAAGAGCCGCCCTGCAGGTAAGCACATTTCCGGCGTAAGATGAAGCCGACATCGGAAAGCTCAGGCTGAACCTTTTCCACAGATCGCTCCTGGCAACAACGGCGCCGGCGGGCATTAGACCGCCGCCCATGGATTTGCCCATTACCATTATATCCGGAACAACGCCGTAATATTCACACGCAAACATTCGACCGGTTTTTCCAAATCCCGTCTTAACTTCATCCAATATCATGAGCAAATCGTGACGATCACAAAGCTCACGCATGTCCTGCAAATACCCATCAGGGGGCGGAACAGCCCCGGCCTCATTTTGAATCGGCTCAACCAGGATCGCTGCGGTATCTTTTGAGATCGACTGTTCGAGGGCTTTGACATCACCGAAGGGGACGCTCACAAAACCTGGAAGAAGCGGTTTGAAAGCCCTCTTGAATGAAGGAATTCCCGAGGCGGTGAGTGCGCCGAACGTGTAACCGTGAAAACCCTTGTCTGCGGTGATAATCGTCTTTCCGCCTCTATGGAGCCTCACCAACTTGATGGCACAGTCTATTGCCTCCGATCCACTATTGAGGATGAAGGAACAGCTCAAGTCGCCGGGGGCAGTCCTTTCGATACGCTCGGCCAGTTTTACCTGAATCTCGCTGATAAGCGGCTTAGTATACTGTTGCCGTACGGACAATTGGTCAGTGAGGGCCTTAATGACTGTCGGATTGTTGTGACCTATGTTGAATAAGCCGTACCCTCCTACGCAGTCAATGAATACCTTGCCTTGTGAGTCGGTGATGGTTGCACCCTCGGCTTTAGCCGCGACTCCGTCCAGTCCCAGCTTATCTAGAAACGCCGGGTAAGACGAGCTAATGAGTCGCCCGTATGACTCATACAACTTCATATTCTCGGATATTTCGATTTCACTCGCCATATCTGTATTGAATAAACCTCGGCTCAATCTGAGAAAGCCGCCTCTTCTTTTGTCTTTAGCAGCTTCTTATCGATCTTGCCATTGGGAGTTTTGGGCAGACTTTCCATGAATTCGACATACTTCGGGACCATGAAAGACTCCATATTCTGCGAGCAGTATTTCAAAACGTGTTTTTCAGTCAGTTCGGCATCCTGATCCGGCACGATGTATACCTTAATCGCCTGGCCGAAAATCTCATCGGGCACCCCGATCACCGCCACTTCCGTAACACCTTCCATGCCGCTGATATTGTTCTCGACCTCCTTTGCACTTATCCGCTCACCCTTGCTCTTGATCATATCGTCTTTTCTGCCGAGGAAATATAGAAAACCCCGCTCATCCTTGCGGAAATAGTCTCCAGAATAGAGAATCTTCCCACTTGGATACCGCCCGTCGCGATAGGTCCCGGCGGTTGTCTCGGGATCTCTCCAGTAGCCCTGCATAACGTTGGAGCCTCGTATTATCAGCTCCCCGGTCTGTCCCGGAGGCACCTCGTTGCCCTGCTCATCCACAACAAAGACCTCGCAGTTCGGCATGGCCTTGCCCACGGAAGACGGTATTCTGTCCAGCTCCTCAGGCGGCAGATAGCTGACTCGCTTACATTCGGTCAGGCCGAACATGGAAATCATCGTCACTTCCGGAAACATGCTACGGAGCTTCTGGATGTGGTCTACCGGCAAGGCGGCCCCAGTGTTCGTCATGTAACGCAGCGTGCTGAAATCATACTGCGTCAGGTCCTGCAATTTCAGAAGCATGGCAACAATAGTGGGAACTATGGGAAATCCGGTCACCTTTTCCTTTGCGATCCGCTCGAGAATGGTATGAAGGTATAGGAAAGACTTTTCCAGCACCACTGTGCCGCCGAACATGAACGCCATTATGACCTGATAAAGACCGTAGTCGAATGAAAGAGGCAGCACGTCCAGAATGATATCGTCTTCGTTGTTCCCTATATACTGGATGATGCTCCGTGCGGCCGAAATCATATTGTGATGCGTGGACATAACGCCCTTTGGCTCGCCCGTCGAGCCGGAAGTGTATATTAGTGTAGCTAAATCCACGTCAACCATGCGAGGCAACCCGCGGTCTGTTTTTGCCGCCTGCCCCTCATCGGGAACATCTGAGA
>Ga0180432_10009301_pt1 | contig 12008 bp, 6 predicted proteins | sample SS_ome_10_FD_132414 | JGI IMG/M metagenome (GOLD analysis project Ga0180432, IMG submission 132414) | Hypersaline lake sediment archaeal communities from the Salton Sea, California, USA - SS_1_MS_2 metaG | ecosystem: Environmental > Aquatic > Non-marine Saline and Alkaline > Hypersaline >...
CGGCAATCCACTGGTTGCCCGTATGGGGTGCCGCCCACACTACGCACCTGTTGGCTACCAGCACACGCCGTGTCGCCTTTGCGGTCGCAGGGTTCGCCTCGGCAGCGGCCGGGTCGAGTTGGTACTCATCGGTCGGCAGGTAGTTACGCAGCACCGTGTCTGTTATGGGGCCGCGACAAATAATGCGCCACACGTCGTAATCCTCGTCGAACGGACCGGCCACGCTGTCATAATCTATCGTCGAGTTGATCCAGCCGTCATCTGTGTTGCCCGGGTTGTACCGCCAGTAGCTCTCCACCGGCCAGGGATCAGGCAGCCAGTTGTTGTTGTAGCCGGTCAGGGAGATGAATTCCTGACCCTCACAGTAGTCGTCAACGAACAGCAGCCGCTGAGCGGGGTTGAAGGTGACGGTGCTGAACCCATAGATGTCGTCATAGATGAAGCTGTTACCGGCATTGTCCATCACGAGAATGTCAATGATGTAGTCCCGCGCGCGGGTCAGGCTCGGGAATGTGCCGGTGAAGATGCCGTCGGCCGCTTCGACATCCGGCGACGAGCCGTCATCATACATCATCGCGGTACCGACATACGCGCAATCGTATTCGAGGAAGCGGTGACCATCCAGCCATGTCTCAAACGAGGCCGGATACATCTCGGTATAGAGCTTGGTATCGGGGTCTTTGAACAGCGCCATGACTGCGCTCACCCCGGTATCGCGGTCATAGACGGGGACCTCAACGACTACATCCGCTCCCGGTGCGGGATTGCGGTTGTCAACCGAGGGCAGATCCTCGAGGGCCGGCGGGACGGTGTCGGCGAGAAATGCGGCCCAGATATCAGGCTCACTGCCCTCCGCGTCGGCCCGCGTGGAGGTGAAGACAAAGCGGCTGCGCGCACGCTCCGTCAAGTCAGGAGTCCAGGTGGGATAGGTGTCATCCGCGGTGTCCTGCGGGTCCGTGTTGCTGATCAGCGACGGTTCAGGGCCTATGACCTCGCCTACGGCGGGCATCCGCCAGATGTTGTAGTCATTGACCGTGTCCCCAGGCGTCGCCGGACGCGATGATGAAAAGATGACGTTGTAGCTATTGGGTCCCCATGCGGGCTGGATGTCATTGGCGTTCGGATCGCCGCCCCCGCTGCTGATTTGCTCGACATTCTGCCCGTCCGCATCCATGGTGAACAGCCGCTCGACAGTTCCGACGGTCGCCTGATAGGCGATAACGGGCGTCCTCTGCGACCAAGCGGGATGCGTCTCATCGTTGGGAGTCTGTATCAGGGGGATTTCGGAGCCGGCTCCGTTAGAGGGAATCTTGAAGATGTCCCAGTTGCCGTTCCGGTCACACTGGAAAGCCAACCAGTTACTGTCGGCTGACCATGTAGGGTGGCGCTTATTGCCCGCTGTAGTAGTAATCTGCCAGATGACACGCGTGCTTACATCAACTGTATAGATCTGATAAGTGCCGGTTTCGTTCGAGGCATAGGCCAGCAGACGTCCACCCGGGTCGTATGCCGGCTCGCGCTGGTCACCAGGGAGGTCAATTATGCGCTGCTGCTGAGTGCCGTCGGGACGCATCAGCCACATGTCGAAGTCTATGGTGATGTTAGGGTCAACGGGCAGTTCGGGGTCTATCAAATCGTCCCCATCGAGGTCTTCACCGTTGCTCACGAACACTACGCGGTTCTGGCCGAGTACTGGGGCGGTGCAGGGGTCAAGCTCCTGGCTGGCAGTGGCGTTGGGGGTGAGGGGCATGTCGGGATCGGGCCCGGATCCCTGAGTGGGGCTGACAGCAGGCTGTTGGCCTTTGACAGGCATACTCGCCAGTGGCGCCCCCGGATGCTGCCCCGGAAGCAGTGGCGTGCGCGGACCTACGTTATTGGTCGGATGCGTCAGCAGAGGGTCGGCCACGCCTCCGCGCCGTGACTGTGTCAAGGCGGCCGATGACAAAACCAGCACTGCAATGAGTACACAGAAGAGCAATAGCAACGGCAGAGGTCTGGGATGGCCCTTCTGCAAAAGAATCACTCCTCAACGTATGCTTTGATCTCTGCTCCAGAGACTGGCCAGCGCCAACCACTATGTTACACCTGAGAGCCTAAGAGGCTATCTGTCTGCCAATACTCCACCGCACAGACCAATTCCTACAACCCGATGGCCCTCCCCGCCTGAGAGTCAGGGAATTATAGCACAGCCCGTCATCAGTTGCCAAGGGGTAAACATCCCCTCGCGGCAACAATTGACGGCTTCCTGCACCAAGTGGAAGTCACGCTGCTTGCTGCAAACAGCCGGGCACGCGCCAGTTAGCAGAAGTTTCGCCTCAGCGCACCGCCGCCAGTTGTCATACCGCTTTCAGTCACCGCAGCGCGTCAGTTGCTCATAGAGCATAGCCAACCGGGCCTCCAACTCTGCGGCTGCCTGCTCGGTGTCTATTGTGAAGTCCGCCTCATTCTCGTCAAGCCCGGCCGCGGCATGAGCATCCAGACGGCGCCGTGTCTCCTCAATACTGAGACCGTCTCGTTTTTGAATTCGCTCTTCCCGGACCCGCCGCGAAGCAGTCACTTCAAGCACGTAATCCACCTCTGTAGCGGCGCCCATCTCATAGAGGTTGGCCGCCTCTATGGCCACAAGCCCGACTGAAACGTCATTGCGCAAACCGGAGAGCCGTGCCCTTATGAGACGCATCATCTCCGGGTACATGACCTCATTCAGCCGCCGTCGCGCGGACTCATCGGCGAAAATCACTGTCGCCAACTCACTTCGGCGCAATCGCCCCAGGTCGTCAAAATACCGCGAACCAAACACCCGCCTGAGCTCTTCGAGAAGAGCCGCGCCGGGTTTCAGTAACTCTCTGGATAGATCGTCGGCCTTGATGGTCACGGCCCCCAAGCGACCCAGGGCCTCCAATACGTGTGTCTTTCCGGAACCCATCGGACCGACGATCCCCAGCACTGTCATGTATACATTGTCTCCCGGTTGCAGCCGCCAATCACCAGGGCTCAGTGTGATCCTCCGGTGCGGGCTTCTCCGCAGCAGCTTCGGCACTCTCTGCGACGACCTCCTCGGTTTCCACTTCCTCTGCTTCCACTTTATCAGCCGGCTCTGCGTCGCTTTCCTCGGTTTCTGCTTCCTCCGCTGCCTCTGCGACGACTTCCTCGGTTTCCACTTCCTCTGCTTCCACTTCCGCAGTTTCTGCTTCGGCTGCCGGCTCGGCGGTGGGTTGCTCGGTTTCTGCTTCCTCCGCTGCCTCTGCGACGACTTCCTCGGTTTCCACTTCCTCTGCTTCCACTTCCGCAGTTTCTGCTTCAGCAGCCGGCTCTACGGCGACTGCTACTTCCTCCGCTTCCGGTTCGGTCGCTTGTACCTCTGGTTCGACTTCGGCTGCTGGCTCTGCGGGCGCCTCTGCCTCAGTGACTACTGTCGCCTGCTGGAGTATGTCGCCGAACTGATCGCCCAGCGTCACCCTTGCGCTATCCTGTTTATCCATGAATTCGCGGTACTCGCGGCGCTCTTTCTCCTGCTCGGCGGCTATCAGGCTGAGGGTCATGCGCCGGGCGCTGACACGTACCTCCATTACCTTCAGATCAACTTCCATGTCCTTCTTGGCTACGTCATCGGCGTTGGCGATCCGTTTGTCACTGAGCTCCGATATCGGTATGAAGCCCTCGATGTCAAAGTCCAGCAGTTGAGCAAAAGCCCCGGTCCTCACCGGGCGCGTTATGCGGCACTTGACAACACTGCCGACCTTGACCTTCTTGGCTGCCTCTTTCCACGGATCGGGCAGGATCTGGCGGCGGGAAAGCGATATTCGGTCATTCTCAGCATCAATGTCGAGAACCGCTACGCGGATCTGGTCGCCAACCTTCAGTACATCTGATGGATGCTTGATGCGGGTCCAGGCCATCTCAGAGATGTGCAGCAGCCCGTCAACGCCTCCCAAATCAACGAAGGCACCGTAGTTGGCCAGACTCCGCACTTTCCCATCGACAACCATCCCTTCCTCGAGAGCGTCCAGCGTTTCCTGGCGACGCTTCTGGCGTTCTTCTTCGATTACCAGTCTGTGGGAAAGCACCACCTTCTTGGTCTGGCGGTCGGCCTCCAGCACACGCAGACGCACCGACTGGCCGACGAAGCGCTCCAGATTGCGTAGATTGCGCGCGCCGACGTGCGATCCGGGCACAAAGCCTGGGACGCCAACGTCCACCCGCAGGCCCCCCTTCACCCGCTCCGTCACCATCGCGTCAATGATGTCGCCGCTGCTGACCGCATCAATCAGCCGGTTCCACACTCGCTCGTAGTCTGCCCTGCGCTTTGACAGCAGCACCGTGTTGCTGTCATCATCAACCTTCACCACCGCGACCTCGATCTCATCATCAACAGCCGGCGTGCTCTCGGAGCCTGAGAACTCCGCTATCGGTACCATGCCTTCGTGCTTTGTGCCGATGTCCACGATGATGCCCTGCTTGTCAATCGCCGCGACAATCCCCGAGACTATGTCGCCCTTTTCAACGGTAATGGGCATTGCTTCGGCGAGTGCATCCTCAAACGACTTCTCAGATTCGGTTTCACCTTCTGGCTGCCGGCTGGTCTCTCCAGCCGCTGAATCTGACAAAGGTCGGGGCTCATCTTGCTGTTCCGCTTTGTTTTTCGAGTCATCAAAGTCCCACTGCATCAGAATGGTCTCCCTTCGGCCGTCATCTCGTGGCGGCCGCGCCTAGTTGGGTTATGCAAGCCACTGTACCCACTCTTGTCAATACGATGTCCCTAAACACATGTCGAACGCTAAATGGTCGTCATTCAGATAAAAGCTCAACATCTCTCCAATTGTCTCCGACGGATATGTCCACGGTCAACGGCACGCTCAGTTCGTATGCTCCTTCCATCACCTCCCTTAGTACGGGCGCGAATGTGGCGACGCGTCCGGCAGGTGCGCGCAGCACGATCTCATCATGTACCTGCAGCAGCATCTGCACATCATCAAAGCCCTCGCACAACGCCTGCTCAAGCCTCAACATCGCCACCTTTACGATGTCCGCCGCGCTGCCCTGTAGCGGTGTGTTGGCGGCAGCGCGCTCGGCATACGCTCGTAGACCGGGGTGCGACGCGCCTAGATCCGGCAAGTAGCGACGCCGCCCCAGCAGAGTGCTCACATAGCCGTTCTCTCGCGCCTGCTCCACCGTCGCATCCATGAACTTGCCGACCTCCGGCAGGCGATTTTGGTAGTTGTCTATGAAGTCATTGGCCTCTGCATTGCTGATGCCCAAGTCAGCCGCCAGCGCTCGTGGCCCCATTCCGTAGAGCACCGCATAGTTGACCGTCTTAGCCACACGACGTTTGGCGTAGTCAACTTCATCCTGGCTGCAATCGAATATTAATGTCGCGGTATGTGTGTGGATGTCTTCGTCGGCCCTGAATGCCTCCATCAAAGTGGGCTCATCAGACATGTGTGCCAGTATCCGCAACTCGATCTGCGAATAGTCGGCACAGACCAGAACATGTCCCTCGACGCCGCTCCAGAAGCAACTGCGGATGCGTCGGCCCAACTCTGTGCGAGTGGGTATATTCTGGAGGTTCGGCCCCCGGCTGGCAAGTCGTCCGGTTGCGGTTACTGTCTGCTCGAAACTGGTGTGCACCAGCCCGGTGGCCTCGTCCACCTCCCGTACCAGAGCATCAACGTAGGTGCTCACCAGCTTCGAATATTCGCGGTGTTGCAGAATCAAAGCCGCTATTTCGTGCTCCTCCGCCAGGTCCTCCAAAATGCCCGCCGCCGTTGACCAGCCAGTTTTCGTCTTCCGGCCCTTCGGCAACTTGAGCTGCTCGAAGAGCACATCACCCACTTGCTTCGGCGACGCAATGTTAAACTCTTCGCCTGCGACGGCGAAAATCTGTGCCGACAGCTCCGTCAGTTTCTCCGACAGCTCCTCCCCAACTTCGGCCAGACGCGCCGCGTCCAAGCCGATGCCGGCACGCTCCATCCGTGCAAGCAGACCGACCAGCGGCATCTCGACATCCTCGAAAAGGCCCCGCATTCCGGCAGCTTCGAGGTCGCGCAGGAACCTCTTCTCCAAATGCGCCGCTGCCAGAGCCTCAGTAGCTCCTCGCGCCCGCCAACCGCCAAGGCCATCGCACTCCTCGGCGCTTGCATCCGGCAACTCCCAGCCCAGATACTGCGCCACCCCTAGCTCGATGCCATGGTCTGAACGGTGTGAGGCCAGCAGGTAAGACGCGATTTCGGCGTCGAAGGCCAAATTCGCGAGCTCAACGCCGCGCTCTGCGAGTGCATGATCCAGTTGCTTCAGCCGGCAACCGCTGATGGCGATGTCGGGGTCCGCGAACACGGCGGCTAGCGCGGCAGGTATTGTGCCGTTGTCATCGGGCTCCGTGAACAGCCCCCCCTGCTGCGGCTCGGTTCCACCCACCGCAGGCAGGATATAGCTGATGGCATGACCCGGGCCCGTCGCCAGTCCCAGTGCCGTCACTCCCCCATGCTCGCTGGGCACGGCATAGAGCCTGCCTGTATGTCGCGCGCTATCGTACAGTGCATCCAAGCTCCGTGCATCTGCCTCACCGACAGAACCTTCCGCATCCCCCTCACTGGCGGCAGGTACCCGGTCCAGCAGCTTGCTGAACTCCAGGGTGGCCAGCAGTTTGCGCAACTCAGTGCTGTTGAAACCCCGCCAGGTCAGGTCATCGGCGGCTTCCCCGATGGGGACATCGCGCCGGATTTGAGCCAGTCTCTTCCAGAGCAATGCCTCGTCCTCTTTGCCGCACAGCTTTCTGCCCACCGCCGGACTGACCTCATCAAGGTGCTCATAGACGTCTTCAATCGTCCCGTGAGCCTGGAGTAGAGTCTTGGCGGTCTTATCACCGATGCCTGCGATGCCCGGAATGTCGTCCGAACTGTCGCCGCTGAGACCTTTGAGATCAGCCAGCTGCGTGGGTGTCAGACCATACTCGTCTTCGAACCGTGCCGTGTCGAAGTCCACGACCTCCTTGGTGCCACGCGTAGTGATGAGGACCCGAACACCTTCATCAAGCAACTGCAGCAGGTCGCGATCACCACTGACTATCACCGTCTCATAGCCCTCGCGACGTGCCCGGGGCGCAAGCGTGCCGATAATGTCATCTGCCTCATAGCCCGGCTGCTCCAACGCAACGATCCCCATCTCATCTACCATCTGGCGGATAATCGGTAGCTGGGATGCCAGCTCGGCATCCATTTTCGGCCGGCTGGCCTTGTAGCCGGCATACATCTCGTCGCGGAACGTCGGCCCTGGGGCGTCAAACACCATCGCGACTTCATCAGGTCGCTGCTCATCGAACAATCCCAACAGCATCTGGGCCAGGCCGAACACGGCGTTCGTAGGCCGCCCGTCACGCGTAGTCAAATGCGGTAGCGCGTGATAGGCGCGATGAATCAGGCTGTTGGCATCTATCAAAAGGAGTTTGCGTGCCACGTTTAGACCTCTAAAGCTGCAGGCTGTAACGGATACGCCATCAGCAAGCGACGTCGCCGCGGCTCCGGGACGCTGCGACGCGTGCAGCTATCTGGCTGGAAGTGATTGTCGCAGCAGGATGCTGTTGTAGGTGTAGGGTTCGAGCAGCATCGGGCCGGTCAGTTGCACGGCTTGATGCCCGCCGAACAACGGGGCCAGCTCGTTCGTGCCGAATAACTGGTTCCATACGCCCTCAGCAGCGCCGTAAATTTTCAGCTTCGGTGGGCCTTCTATCTTGCCTTCCTTCGCGGCCAACATGACGGCGTCATAGTAAGAACCGATCTCGTCAACCAGCCCTGCCTCCACCGCCTGCCTACCGGTGAAGATGCGCCCGTCCGCCAGCTTAAGGACTTCCTTGCGATCCATGTCGCGTCCCTCAGCCACTGCCGTCACGAACTGATCATAGATGTCCTCGACGAGGCCGTGCAGCAACTCCTTCTCGTCATTTCGCATCGGTCGGAAGGGTGAGCCGATGTCCTTATAGTCGCCCACGGCAATCGTGGTGTCTTCGACGCCGATCTTCTCCATGAGCCCGTAATAGGCGATGGCAGACATGATGACACCGATGCTACCGGTCATGGTAGCGCCATTTGCCAGGACCTTGTCTGCGCCACAGGCGATATAAAGGCCGCCCGAGGCAGCTACATCATCCATTGCCGCGATGACGGGTTTCTCTTTCGCAAGCGCCACGACTTCCTTGTATATGCCCTCCGCTGCTGCTGCTGATCCGCCCGGGCTGTTGATGTAGAGCACCACGGCCTTCACGCTCGCGTCTCGCTTGGCGGCGCGCAGGTCGGACATGATCGCCCGCGATCCGGCAGGCCCTCCGAACAGCGGTGACGCGCGCCCTCCGGACATCATCACCCCCTGCACCATCACCACACCGACCTTGTCGCCGAGCGACAAATTTGAGCTATCCTGATCCATGAATGTGCCCACAACAAGCGCCAGTCCGAAGAGCGCGGCCAGGCCCATTCCGAACACGACCAGCAGGATAATGACCCCCGTAACCAGCGCACTGGGGCCGCGGCGAGGCGGCGGCTGCCCACCACCGGGAGGCTGCGGACCGCCATAGGTGGGTGGAGGTTGGGGCGGGACGTGCGGCGGCTGGGCCGGCTGTTCAGGTGGTTGCGGTGTTGATGCGTCAGACGCTTGCTGCCGAGGCTGCTGCACGGATGGCGCTGGTGGCCAGCCAGGCTCACCCGGTCGTGGCGTAGACCTCTCGTTATCCATGACTGCGGTTCTCCTCTATCCCATTAGTCGGCGCAAGATCGTGTCTCAAGTTGCTTTGAGGGCGACGTGTTCCCGGCGCCTCACCGCTGCGGGCGCCAGACCTAACCATCTTACGTGGGCGCTCATGCACCGGCGCGAACCGAATCGCTGTATCAACAAGATGCTCGCCCCACTTGTGGGGACATCGCCGCCGTCTTGACACGTCCCCTGCCGGACCATATACTGTCAGTACGAGTGCCGGAGTGGCGGAACTGGCAGACGCACTGGACTCAAAATCCAGCGGGCTTCAAAACCCGTGTCGGTTCGAATCCGACCTCCGGCACCAGTTCTTCTCCCCCTCGTGATGGCAGCGTTTCAACAGCGCCCGGTATTGCCGAAACCTGCGGGTGCCCCCATGAAGCGGAACTTCTCGTAGCGTGTACGCAGCAATTCGCTCGCGCTGATACCGTCAAGCTCTTCGAGGGTTTCGAGGACTGCGCCTTTGAGGTTTGCCGCCGTCTCGTAGGGACCACGGTGGGCCCCGCCGGTCGTCTCGGCTACGACCTTGTCAATCACACCCAACTCCAGCGCGTCTGGCGCAGTGAGCTTCAGAGCCTGCGCAGCCCGCTCACGCAGCGCCGGATCTCGCCATAGTATCGCGGCACAGCCCTCCGGAGTGATGACCGAGTAGTAGGCATGTTCCAGCATCAGCAGACGGTCGCCGACACCCAGGGCGATGGCACCCCCGCTGCCGCCCTCGCCGATGACCATGCACACTATCGGTACAGCCAGTGAGAACATGTCGCGTTGATTAGCGGCGATGGCTTCGGAGATCCCCCGGCTCTCCGAGGCTTCCAGACAGTCCGCGCCGGGCGTATCTATGAGAATGATGATGGGGTGGCCCATCTGTGCTGCAAATCGCATCAGCCGCATGGTCTTGCGGTACCCCTCCGGCCGAGCCATACCGAAGTTGTGGGTGGCCCGCTCTGATATCGTCCGGCCCTTCTCCTGCCCGATAACAGCTACCGGCTGACCATCCAAAAACCCGATGCCGGCTATGATCGCCCTGTCATCGCCAAACCGCCTGTCCCCATGCAGCTCAACGAAATCGTCAATAATTGCCGAGATGTAGTCGGACGACTGAGGGCGGCGCTCGTGGCGCGCTAACATGACACGATCCCAGGAGGTGAGCCCGGAGCAGATCTCGGCTGCCAGTTCGTCGGCCCGCTCCTCCAAGTCCGCCAGTTCATCACTGTACGCTTCCTGACCGGCCTCCACCATCCTGCGCAGCTCCGAGATCCGCGCATCCAGTTCGTCCAGTGACTTCCCCAGCTTTGTCAACTTGCTCTCGCTCATATCGTTGTCTCGTTCCATGTCTGTAGCCCCGTAACACCCGAATGCTTAGGCCGTACACCATCGCAGGATGGTGTGCAGAGTAGGCCGGATCTGGCGGCGCGACAACAGCATGTCAACCATGCCATGCTCGTACTGGAACTCGGCGGTCTGAATTCCCTTGGGCATCCGCAGGCCGGTGACCTCAACTACCCTCGGGCCGGCAAACCCCATCGCGGCGCCCTGTTCAGCTATGATGATGTCACCGAGGAATGCGAAGCTTGCCAGTACGCCGCCGTAGGTTGGGTCGGTGAGCACGCTGACATAAGGCAAGCTCGCTTGCGCGAGGGTTCCGGCGGCGCCGCTGGTCTTGGCCATCTGCATCAGCGCGATGAGACTCTCCTGCATGCGCGCGCCGCCCGATGCACAGAATATCACCACTGGCAGGCGCTCCGCTATCGCCCGCTCCATCAGCCGTGTCACGCGCTCCCCGACCACCCAGCCCATGCTGCCACCAATGAAACTCAGGTCCATGATCCCCACGCCGAAAGCAATGCCATCAATACTCGCCCTTCCCGTAAGCACGGCCTCCGTCATGCCGGTGCTCTCCTGGTTCGCTCGCGCCTTGGGCAGATACTCGGGGAAGTGCAGCGGATCATTCAGCGGCAGCTCGCCATCCCACTCCTCGAAGCTGTCTGGATCGGCTGTCACCTGCAATCGCTGCCACACCGTGAGCCGCAAGTGATGCCCGCACTTGGAGCATACCCACAGGTCCGCCTCCAGGTCAGGGCTGTAAAGAAGCTGATTACAGGCCGGGCAGGTCTGCCACAAATCCGGGGGCACCTCGCCGTAACTGTCCGACGCCGGCGCCTTTTTTTCGTCTGCAGATGTCATCTCGACTCCTTGAGCTTTGCCCTCTACGCTTTACAGACGGTTCGGCTTATCATGGATGGCCGGCTCACGTTGCCCGCCTGCCTGCTTTATGATATTATTGCACGAAGTCAAAACCGCTATCGTGCAGGGGGACTGTGATGTCACTTGATGAAGCTCGACAAGAAATTGATACTATTGACAAACAGGTAGTCGAACTTCTCCGGCGGCGCGGTCAGGTGGCCCAGCAGATCGGGCGCATCAAAGGCACCACCGGCCAAGCCATATATGACTCCGCACGTGAGGCCCAGTTACTCGAGCAGCTCACATCCGCCGACCTCGCACCCCTCGATGCCGACGCCGTCATCGCCATCTATCGCCAGATCCTCGCCGCCAGCCGCTCTCTCCAGGCCCCTCTGAGCGTCGCCTATCTGGGCCCGGAGTACACCTTCAGCCACATCGCTGCCATTGACCACTTCGGCCCGGCCGCTCAACTCTCCGCCACTGCCACTATCGAGGAGGCGTTCGCAACCGTTGAGCGCAGTGCCGCCGACTACGCCATCGTGCCCATTGAGAATACGATCCAGGGCGTCGAGGCCAGAACCCTCGACTGCCTCTTCGAGTCCAAGCTCTGCATCTGTGCCGAAACCTACGTTCCCATCCACCTCCACTTGGTGGCCAAGTGCAAGATGAGCGAAATCGAATGCGTCCACTCTCATCCCCAACCGCTCGGTCAGTGCCGGCTCTGGCTGCGCACCAACCTCCCAAACGCTGAATTAGTCAATGAGTCGAGCACAGCCGCGGCCGCCCAGGCAATCGTCCGTCAATACCGTCATGCCGCCATCGCTACGGCTGAGGCCGCAGATGCCTACGGCCTCCAAATCCTCGCCTCCAATATCGAGGACCAGGCCGATAACCGCACCCGCTTCCTGATCATAGCGCACCACGGTGCTGAACCATCCGGCAACGATAAGACCTCCGTGATGTTCACCACGGCAGATGAAGCGGGAAGCCTCTATCGCGCCCTCGCTCCGTTCAGCGCCCATAAAATCAATCTGACACTGATCCAGTCCCGCCCCGCCCGGGGAGCCGTCGAAGGGCCA
>Ga0180432_10009302_pt1 | contig 12006 bp, 4 predicted proteins | sample SS_ome_10_FD_132414 | JGI IMG/M metagenome (GOLD analysis project Ga0180432, IMG submission 132414) | Hypersaline lake sediment archaeal communities from the Salton Sea, California, USA - SS_1_MS_2 metaG | ecosystem: Environmental > Aquatic > Non-marine Saline and Alkaline > Hypersaline >...
CGGGGCGCTGCTTCGTAGCCCGGACACTTCATGTCCGGGCGGGTGTGGGAAAGTGTCAAGTCATTCCTGAACCATCTCCCGCATCTGATTGGAGAAACAGGGTGAAGTGCGGGAACTTGTTCTTTTACGAACCCTTAGGGTCTCTTGACCGCCCGATAGTTGGCGTCCAGTTCCGGCTGCATCAGGATGATGGCGGCGATGCGCCGGGCGATGTGGGTCACTTCCATGACCTCGTCCAGCTTCAGGTCGCGCTCCAGCAGCCGCCTCTCGCGGTACGACAGCCATTTCTTGATCACCTGGTAGCCGCCGAGAGTGTACTCCCAGACGTTCGCCGGGACGTTGCGCCAATAGGCCCCGTCGTTCAGGTAGACGTCGTAGGTGGTGTGCCCCAACAGGTCGAGGATTTCGTCCAGCGTGAGGCCAGATGCCGCTACGCCCGCCTCAATCGCTGAGCGCTCGCTGAGGATGTAGTCCCGCTCAACGGCGTGACCGTGACCTGGCATGGTGACGCCCCGCGCCCCGGCGTAGCCCCAGCCGGCGGTGAGCGCCAGGTCGCCCGCCGAGGGGTCCAGGTTGCCGCCGCCTTCACGGGCCACGACGCCGACGGCGGCCAACGCCGGGCGAACGGCGCCGGTGGTGACGCCGGGGACCTTGCGCTCCGGGTCGAGCAGGGCGGCCACCCGGCGGCCCAACGCGCCCGAGGCCAGCAGTGCCTCCCGCGTCGCCGGGAGCGGCACCCGGGGCCAATCCTGGCGCAGCGCCCCGGCGTTCTCGCGGCGATAGGTGGGCGCGTGCAGCACGGCCACGGCGTGGAAGAGGAGGTCGGGAGGCTGGGCGGCGTGTTGATCGAGGTAGGTGGTGGCCCGCTGGCTCAGGTTGGGCTCGGGCTGTGCGTCTCCTGATTGCGCAAAGAGCGGAGTTGCGGCGGCGGGAGCCAGGTAGAGCGGAAAGAGACTGGCGCTCCATTCAATGACATGAAGCGAGCTCAAACGGGTCGTGACGATGGGGGGATCATAATCCCTGCGATTTCTCTGTGCGGAAGCCAGCCAGACGTTGTTCTCAGAGACGTGGGGAAAGTATTCGGCCCGCTCTCTGTCCAGCAGCTTGGTCTCCGGCTCCCAGTAGAGCCAGCGCACGTCGAAGGGCCGGTAGCAGTAGGGGACGACGTTTTCGGGCAGAAAGCCGCGCTTGAGCAGGTGCTCGCGGACCCGCTCAGCCTGGAACCGCTTGGTGCTCTCCATGACGCGCGGCGCGATGCGGCGCATCTCCTCGTGGCTGATCTCAGGGTCGAAATACTGCTCCATGCGCGCCACCAGCCTCTCCCGGTCTATGTCCACCAGTACCTCGTCGCGGCTGGTCTTGACGCCGGGGAAGCAAACGGGAAAAAGGTCGGGTAGCAAAGGCCAATCCAGATAATCCACCCCCATAGCCCGTGGCTTGAAAGGCAGGCCCAACTCCAGGACCGGCTCTAGCTCGGTGTAGTTGGCCTCGAGATTAGATTCGTCCAAGCTGGCGAGCAACGCCGCCCGCCGCTCGTCGGCGCGGGCCTCGTGCCGGTCGCGGTACAGGACTTCTCCTGTGCCGCTTTCGCTCTTCTTGCTCTTGGTTAGCAGAGCAATGGCTGTTCCTACCTTGATGCCGGACGACGTACCGCGTATGGCGAAGATTGTCTCGCTGGTGCGACCATCGGGCGCGTACTCGGAGATGATGCGGTCGCCGTGCAGGTTGTCAATCCAAATCCGGTCGAACACCTCCAGGTAGCGCTCGCGCATGCCGGTGAACGACAGGCCGTCGAGCCAGGAGTAGTTGGAGATGAAGCAGACGACGCCCTTGCGCGGCTCCATCTCGACGATGCAGCGCTCGGCCATGCGGTAGAAACGGACGTAGAGGTCGTTGAGGCCCTGGCCCTGGGGCCTGGGCGCGCGCCTGGTGGTGCGGTAGGCGTCACTCAGCTCCCGTTCCTCGTCCATCGCTACCCCGGCAAAGCCGTTGTAGGGTGGGTTGCCCAGCACGACCAGCACCGGCGTCCGTCGCTTGACCCGCTCGGCGGCGTCCCGCTCCTCGGCCAACTCGGGCAGCATGACCATCTGCTTGGGCTCCTCGGGCGGCCGCCAGCCGGTCAGCGCGTTGGTCAGGTAGACGCCGGCCCGCTGCTTTGTCGCCAGCGGCGCGTTGAGTTGCTGCAACAGCAGGCCCAGTTGCAGGTGAGCGATGACGAAGGGCGCGGGCAGGATCTCGAAACCAAAGACCCGCTCTGTCGCGGCCTGGCGGACGTAAGCGCCGCTCAACGCGCCCATGCCCCCGGCCTCGCAACGGGCCGCGATTTTCTCCAGCACGGCCACCAGGTAGGCGCCGGTGCCGCAGCAGGGGTCCAGCACGACCACGTCCTCGTCGGCCAGCCCGTCCTCGATGCCCAACTCCTGGCGCAGCACGGCGTCCACCCGCTCGACCATATAGGCCACCACTTCCGGTGGCGTGTACCAGACGCCCAATTCCTTGCGCAACTGCGGGGAGAAAGCCTCCAGGAAGGGCTCGTAGAAATACTGCACCGCCTCGCCCTCGGTGAAGTGCTCGAAGAACTCGGCCCGATCCACCCGGTTGAGCGCGTCGCTCACCCAATCCAGCACCTCGACCAGGTTCAGGGCCTGCAACTGGCTGGGGACGGAGAGTTGCTCGAACAGTACCTGGATGACCGGCACGCGCAGCAAGAAGGCCGAGTCGTGCCAGTTGAAACGGTCGCTGCGGCCCGGCTTCTCGCGATGCCACAGCACCCAGGCCGAGAAGATGCCGTAGAAAAGCGTCTGGATCAGGGTGGAGCGGAAAAAGCGCTCGCCCCGGTCACCCTCGAAGCTCAGGCCCAGCGCCTCCTCCATCGCGGCGCGGATGGCAGCCAGGCCCGTGGGAGGGTGCTCCTGCAGGCGGGCCAGGGCGTCGCGGGCATAGGACGCCAGAAACCAGGCCACGTCGCGGGGCCGGCTCAACACCGTGGGGCGCAGCATGACGCGCTTCAGGTATTCGACGAACGGCTCGCCCTGATCCCGGGCCAGCTTGCGGGGGTGGGCGGCCGCCCGCCAGAAACCGGCCTCGTCTTGGGCCAGGCGATAGGACTCCAACACGACCGGCCCGCCGTGCTCCCAGCCCACCAGGACGAAGTCCCAGTAATTGGTGACCAGCACCTGGTGATAGACCGCCAGGTAGCGGGCCACTTGCTCGCTCTGCGCCACCTGGGCCACATCGGCGGCGGTGCCTTTGACCTCGATCACGCCTCGCTCTGGGAGTTGGCCGGACGACTGCTTGTCGGTGAAGAGGCCGACGTCGGGATGTCCCGCGCCTTCGTCGGCCAGGTTGCCGAGCGCCTGCACCTTGGGCTTCAGGCCGTGTCCGACTTCGTTCAGCAGTTTAAGCAGCGGGTGGTAATAGGTCAGTTCGTCAGTACCCACGTCGCTGTAGCGGATGTCCCTAAGCTCTTGCAGGTACTCTTCGACGATCTTCACGCTGGCACCTCCGGTACAGCTCTATTCAAGACCTATCCGGTTCGCATGTAGAGGTTGTTCAAACGTAACTGCGCAAGCAAATGGTCACTAGGGCCAGCCAGGTGGCTTGGGCAACCCACACCGGCCTGGAAGAGCCGGTGTGGGGGAGGTTTCTGCCCCAGCGCCGCCTGTTCCACGGCGGTGCGGCCAGGAACCTGTACCAGCCTCAGCAGTTGCCTTCAAGCCGACACTCCCCGGACTCAGTGTCCGGGGCACAAGCCGAGCTTGTAGCGGTCTGCATAGACTATACACCCATGTACGTTTCTGTGCAAATGCGCGGGCTGGTTATATCAGGTGGGACGCACTTCAGAAAGTGCGTCCCACCTAAAAGGCGCCAGGGCTATGTAACGCCCCCGCGCCTGCCACAGCACTGCTTTCTCCAATCGCCGTTCGCAATTCGCTATTCGCCGCTCGCCATTCTCTATTCCCTATTCTCTATTCTCTATTCTCTATTCTCCATTCTCCATCCTCCATCCTTCATTTCCCCTCGCGGCCAGCCGCGCTCGCCCGTTCTTCCGCCGGACACCGGGCGCTCTCTAGCACAGCCTGGAGACGCCGGTAGGCGGGGCGCGGCGTCAGGTCGGGCGCGACCAGGCTGTAGCCGGCCATCTCATCCCCCGGGGCGCGGCCGTAGGCCAGGTTCCACACCGTCACCATCTCCACCCAGGGCCACTCCTGCCGCGCGCGGGTTAGCGCGCTTGCCAGGTAATCGCCCTGTTGCGCCGCCGTCACCGACGGGTGCTGCCCGCCGTCCACCGTGTAGCCCAACTCGGTGATCCAGACGGGCTTGTCCACGCCCTGCGCCTGCATGACGTCCCGCACGTCCAGGACGCGGGCCAGGTTCAGGCCGTCGTGGGTCGCCCGGTCCGTGCCCGGATCGAGGCCGTAGCCATAGGCGTGCACGGCCAGCACGTCGAAGCAATCGGCCGCCCCGGCTGCCAGCATCTCCCGCAGGAAATCGCGGTCGTCCCGGGCGCGGGGCGAGTTCTCGTTCGTCGGCGCCAGCCCGGCGGCCACGACCAGCGCCGCGGGGTCGGCGGCGCGAATGCGCCGGCAGGCCACGCCCAGCACGCCCACGTAGTCGGCCGGGTCGGCCACCCAGCCGCTGTAGGTTGACCAGTGCCGCTCCAGGTCACCGCCGGAATGGCTCCACTCGGCCGCCAGGTTGGGCTCGTTCCAGACGACGTAGCCCAGGACGTGTCCCCGGTAGCGCTCGGCCACGGCCGACACGAAATCGGCATAGGCGCCCAGGTCGAAGGGCATGCCCTCCCCACGGCCCGTCGCGCGCGCCCAATCGGGGGGCATGTCCAGGCGCACGACGAGGTTGAGGCCGTGGGCGTGCGCCACCCGCACCATGTGATCGCTGGCCTCCCAGGCGTAGAGACCGGGGGCCGGGTTCAGATCGCGCCAGGGGAAGACCTGCACCACGGTGTCGAAGCCCACGCCGGTGGCCAGCCGGGCGACGGTCTCGTCCAGGAACAGGGTGTGCACGGCGTGGGCGAACGTCCCGTGGGGTTGCGGCGTTGGCAGCGGCGGGTCGGGGACGGCAGGCCGGTGGACGGCGGCGCTCAGGCGGCTTTCGAGCGGGCCGAAGCGCCCGCAGGCGGCCGTCTGCGGCGTGGGGGAGGGCTGGGGCGGGCGGACGGGCGCGGCGTGTGTGGAGCCAATGAGGAGCGGATTGCCGGGATCGCGCACATCGATCACGTCCAGCCCCTTGTCGGCGGCCACGTAGAGATACCCATCGCGCAAGGCCATATCCATGACGTGCATACGGCCCAGTTGCAGGTGGGCGATCTCGCGCAGCTCCGGGGCCTGGGCGACGTCGAACACGTGCAAGCCTCCGGCGACGAGGAAGAGGTGCGATCCCGCCAGCTCTACCTGCGCGTGGTAGTAGCCGCCCCACACGTCGTAGTAGGCCGCTAGCGCGGGGCGGGCCGGATCCGCGACGTCCAACAACCATACGCCCTTCCCGGCCACGTAGGCGTAGTCCCCGGCCACCGCTACGTCGTACGCGGGCAGGTCATCGCTCTGGTAGAGGCCCAGTTCAACCGGTGCTTGGGGGGACGTCACGTCGGCCAGCCACAGGCCGCCGCCACAGTCGCCGGTCCGGTACGCGCAGTACCCCCAACTGGCGTACAGGTGCTCGCCGGACACGTGCACCGCGCGCGTGCCCTCGATGAGGTTGGCCACCGGGGCCGGTGCGTCGGGGCAGCTCACGTCGACCACGCGCAAGCCGGCCCAATCCGCCACGTAAGCCACGTCCCCCAACACGGCCACGTCCGCGGCCAGGTTCGGCGCGTGGTAGATGCCGAGCTCCTCGGGCTGGAGTGGGTCGCCGACGTCGACGATCTGCACGCCCCCATCGGGCGGTCCCGTCTCGGAGTCCCAGGACTCCGCCGAGGGGTAGTGGACGACATAGGCGTAGCGCCCGTGAACGACCACCTTCCTCACCCGCCCCGGCGCGTCCCACCTCGCTACCTCCCTCGGCGCTTCGGGCCGGCGGACATCCATGACCACGACCTGCTGCCCGTGCGGCACGTAGGCGTAGTCACCCTGCACGAAACCGAACGCGTCCTCTGCGTCGCGTGAGCGGCACGCGACGAGCAGCGGGAGCGTCAGCAGTGCGATGAGGAGCAGCCGTTCCTTGCTCTCCAGCACCTATCCTCCGAACTCGCCAGAAACCAGGTTTTGGTGATGTACCATCGCGGCGATAGCACATCGCATGAAAAAACCTGGTTTCTAACCTCCATCCTTCAAATACCGGTCAAACCAGCGCACCATGTGCTCGAGCCGCTCGATGCGTCGGTCGGTGCGGCCGCCGCGCGAGAGGCCGTGCGGCTCGTCGGGGAAGCGCACCATCTCCGTGTCCACGCCCAGCTTCCTCAGGGCCACGAACACCTGCTCGTCCTGTTCCATATCGCAGCGCAGGTCCTGCTCGCTGTGGATCACCAGCGTGGGCGTCTTGGCGTTTCCGATGTACTTCATCGGCGATTGTCGCCAGTAGTTATCCAGGTTCTCCCACGGGGGCTCGTCGCCGAACTCGTATTGGAAGGACCAGTTGTAGTCGCTGGAGCCATACATGCTGACCAGGTTGCTGACGCTGCGCTGCGTGACCGCGGCCTTGAAGCGGTCCGTGTGCCCGATGATCCAGTTGGTCATGTAGCCGCCGTAGCTGCCGCCCGTGACGCCCATGCGCTCCGGGTCGACGTAGGGCTTGTGCTGGACGAAATCCGCCCAGGCCATCAGGTCCTCGTAGTCCGCCGTGCCCCAGTTGTTCCAGATGGCCTTGGCGTGCGCCTCGCCGTAGCCCAGCCCGCCGCGCGGGTTGCAGAAATAGACCACGTAGCCGTGGGCGGCCAGGAAGTAGAACTCGTGCATGAAGAAGTTGCCGTACTGCACCTGGGGGCCGCCGTGGATCTCCAGGATCGAGGGGTACTGCCGCGACGGGTCGAAGCCGGGCGGCTTGAGGATCCAGCCCTGCAGGTCGTTGCCCGCGGCGCCCTTGAACCACACCTCCTCCATCTCCCCCAGGTCCCGCGCCCGCAGCAGGTTCTCGTTCACGCGCGTGAGTTTGCGTTGGTCTCCGGTCGCCAGGTCCTGCACCCACACCTGCCCGAGGTCGGCCATATCGGCGTGGAAGTAGGCCAGCTTCACGTGCTCCCGGTCGAAGCTGAATGGCCCCACGACCCCCGGGTCGCCGACGACGGTGCGCAGGCTGTTGCCGTCGCCGACGAGGGCGAAAGATCTCAGGACGGTGTCGCCGTGGTGCGCCACCTGGAAATAGAGCCGGCGGCCATCCTGCGACCAGGTGGGCGGCATCAGGGGAAGGTGGCCTGGCAGGTCGTTGATCGTCCACGCCGACACGCTGAAATCGAAGGCCTGCGTCAGGTTCCGCGCCTCGCCGCTGCCGTCGGCGGGGACGACCCACAGGCCGGTGTTCTTCCACCACTGCCCGCGCCCCTCCTGCCCCAGGTAGACGATCCACTGCCCATCCGGGGAGAAGGCCGGCTTCTGCTTGTCGCCCACGGGCGTCTCGATCTTGCGCAACGCGCCGCCCTCCGCCGGGATGACGAACAGGTCCACCGCGTCCGGGTCGAGATCGGGGTCCGCGCTGCGGTTGGAGTGGAAGGCGATCTCCGTGCCGTCCGGCGACCAGCATGGCTCCAGCTCGTCGTACACGTCGCCCTCGGTCAGTTGATTGGCCCGGCCTGTGCGGTGGTCGACCGTCCAGATGTGCCAGCGCTCCTGGGGCAGGAATCCGCTCCCGTCCAGCTTGTAGAAGACGCGCGTGATGTGGCGGGCCACCACGCCCAGCTTCTTCTTATCCTCGTCCTCCTCGCGCTCGATGGCGTCTTGGTCCTTCTTGCGGAACTGGCACACCAGGCTCCGGCCATCGGGCGACCACTCGACTGGTCCGAACTCGCCCTTCAGGTCGGTGAGCGGGCGCGCCTCGCCGCCGTGGAAGGGGATGACGTAGATCTGCGGCTGTTTCTCGTCGCGGCGATTGGAGAGGAAAGCGATCTCGTCGCCGTCGGGCGACCAGCGGGGCTGGGTGTCCACCTGGTCGCCGTACGTGAACTGCCGGGCGCGCCCGCGCTCGGTGGGGACGACCCACAGGTTGGAGTACGTCTTCTGCTTCTTGCGGTCCACCCGCTGCAGGCAGAACACGACGTGCTGGCCGTCTGGGGAGATGCGGCCGTCGGTGATGAGATGGAAACGGTACAGGTCTTCGGCGGAAATGGAGTGTTTCTCTCGGGTTGGCATGGTGTCTCCTCTCTTGGCATCAAGACCTGACAGGTGTGCACGAGACTAGCTTGACAATGTCACGTTAGCTGGCCCCAGACTTCCGAAGTCTAGGACATAGGTCCAAGTAGCATAGGTCGCGGCTTCCGCAAGGTGCTAGACGGGTCAAATGAACTACTGAAGACTTCGGAAGTCTAGTGTGACATTGTCGTACTAGTGACAGGTAGAACCCTGTCAGGTCTGGACATTATGAATATCGAACATCGAGCACAATCCGCTTACATAGAGTCACACAAGAAACACAGAGCAGAGGACGAGATATGACGGCACTCGTTTCATCACGGACTTGTCGTTCCTCTGTGTCTCTCCGTGTATTCTCTGCGGAGCTCTGTGTCACAGGTTTAGTCGTCGGGCGTCGGGGGTGGGGCGGTTACTCTTCCTCGCGGGGCACGACCTTGACGGTCGTCGGCTCGCTCTCCGTGACGTTGCCCGCTGCATCCACCGCCTTGACGCGGAACGTGTGTGTGCCCAACGATTGGATGGTCCAGTTGACGTTGAAGGGGGCGATGTCGCGCACGGCAAAGGGCTCGGGTCCGTCGTCCGCGTAGAACTCGACCCTCGCGACGGAGTAGTCGTTCACCTCGGCGTTGACGTTGACCCATTCGTCGTAGCCCAGCTCGTACACCGAGCCGTTCACCGGGTAGGTGAGGTCGAGCGTGGGCGAGATGTTGTCCACCGTCACCTGGATGGTCGTCTCGCGCAGCGCCATCGAGTGGTCGACGACGCTGAGGCGCAGGCTGTACAGGCCGTCCAGGTCGGCGGTGTTCCAGAACTCGAGCACGCTGTGGTCGATCTGGTCGCCGTGGTCGCCCCCGATCTGAACCCACTCCGTGGGGTTCAAGCCGTCGCCGAACACCACGCGGTAGAAGTTGAAATCGCCGCCCCGGGCGTTGCCCGTGATGGGAACCGTGCCCCGGATGTAGGCGTAGGGCGCGGGGCTGGCGATGGCCACGTCGGCGTCGATGCGCGACGGCCCGTAGATGGTATCGTACTCCGTGGGGGGCGTGGCCGGCCGCTTGTCCTCGTCCAGGCTGGCGATCCAGTCGGCTGCCTCCGGCGGGTAGACCTCGTACACGCGCTCCTCGCACAGCTCCGGCGGCGTGTAGACCGTGCACAGCCGGTTGGTCTCGCGGTTGACCCGGAAGGTCTGATGGACGTCGCAGTGCTCGGTCGGTTCGGTGCCGGGGATGAAGATCTCGTTGACGGTGGGGCAGTTTCCGGTGGGCAGCTGGCCAGATAGGGCGCAGACCGCCCGCTCGACCAGCCCCTCGGGCCGGGCAAAGGGGACGCCCTCCTCGTCCTGCAGCGCGTACTCCATCACCGCGTGCCAGATCGGCGCAGCGCCGTGGAGGCCCGGCAGGTTGCGCATCTCGCTGTTGTCGAAGTTGCCCACCCACACGCCGGCGGCCAACTGGGGCGTGTACCCGACCGTCCAGGCGTCGCGAAAGTCGTTCGTCGTGCCGGTCTTGGCGGCTGCGGGCCGGTCGTTCAATAGCTCCAGCGCGTTGTTGACGCCCATCGCTGCCCAGCGGGCCTGCTTGTCCGAGAGGATGCTGTTCATGATGTAGGCCAATTGGGGCGGGAGGACGTCGCGGCTCTCCGGCTGCTCGTATTCGTAGAGCACTGTGCCGTCCCGGTCCTCGACGCGCAGGATGGCGACCGGGTCAAGCTCGCGGTAGCCGGCGCGCAACTGGCCTTCGGACACAGGCGCGCCTTGCATCGTGCCGCCGTTCGCGAAGACGCTGAAGGCGTAGACCATGTCAAGCAGGTGTACCTCGCCGCCGCCGAGCGTCAGGCTGAGGCCGTAGTAGTCCAGCCCCCGGTTGAGCGTGTTGATGCCCATACGATGGGCGGTGCGGATGACGTTGTCCACCCCGGCCTGCTCGAGGGCTGCGACGGCCGGGATGTTGTAGGACCGGGCCAGCGCCCGCCGCATGAGCTGCGGGCCGTGGTATTTTCGGTCGTAGTTCTCCGGCACGTACGGGTAGCCCGTGGTCTGTTGGAAGGCGGTGCGCACGTCGAGGAACATGTGGGCTGCGTTGTCGCCCTGCGCCAGCAGCGTGACGTAGGTGAAGGGCTTGAACGAGGAACCCGGCTGGCGGCCGGGACCGTCCACCGCGACGTTGAACTGGCCGTCGATGGACTCGTCCCAGTAGTCCAGGCTGCCCACCATGGCCAGTATCTCGCCGGTGGGGGGGCGGATGACGATGACGGACGCGTTGCTGGCGTCGTGGTCGCGCCCCACATGGGATGCGGTGAGCGGTGGCAGGAACTGTGCCGCCGAGCATCCCTTGTCGATGGCCTGCTGGATCACCGTCGCCTCGTCCTCGCCCGAGAGGCGGCGGATCTGGGCGCGGGCCACGCACTGGGCCTGTTCCTGGAGGTCCAGATCCAGCGTGGTGTAGACCCTCAGTCCACCCCGGTACACGATCTCGGGCCCGAACATGTCCTCTAGTTGCTTGCGCACGTAGATGGAGAAGTGGGGGGCCAGGATGTCGAAGCGCTCGGTAAACTTGGCCAGCTCCCACGGCTCGTACTTGGCGGCGACGGCCTCTTCGGACGTAATGCAGCCCTGGCTCACCATCGCGTCGAGCACTAGATTCTGGCGCTTACGCGCGGCCTCCGGGTTATCGAAGGGATTCATGCCCGGGAACTGCGGGATAGCAGCCAATGTGGCGGACTCGGCCAATGTCAGGTCACCCACGCTCTTGCCGAAGTACATCCGAGTTGCTGCCTCGATACCGTGGGCCAGGCTGCCGTAGAAGTTGGTGTTCAAGTACCATTCCAATAGCTGTTCTTTGCTGTACTTCTGCGTGATACGATAGGCGAGCAATATCTCGGTTATCTTGCGCTCGTAGTCCCTCCACTCAGGTCCTTCCGCGCTGACGTACCGCAGTTCATCCTCGATAACGATGTTCTTGATCAACTGTTGGGTGATCGAGGAGCCGCCCTGGATCTGCTGGCCCTGGACGTCGGCCCAGAGGGCGCGGGCCATACCACGCAGGTTGATTCCCGGGTTCTCCCAATAGTTGCGGTCCTCGATAGCCACGGTCGCGCAGATAAGGTCTTCTGGAATCTGGTCCAGCGCGACCCAGGTGCGATCGCCGCCGAAGGGATCGATCACCTCGTAGAGCAGGGTCTCCCCGGTGCGGTTGTAGATCTTGGTGGTCTCGAAGTTCTCCTCGGCCGCCTCGATCTGCTCGGGTTCGGGCAGGTCACGGGTGAAATAGGCGTAGGCGCTCGCCGCGGCGCTTACCCCGCTGGCGAACACGCCCACGACGACGAGCACGACGACGAGCAGGACGATGCCGGCGACGCGCACGATCTGGCGCGCGCCCGTGCGTTCTGCGACGCGCCGGCGCTGGCGGCGCTGCAGGGCGACGTGTCGAACGACTTCAACTGGTTCCAAAATCCAAGGCTCCCCCGCGTGAGATAGGGGAATCGTACCAGAAAGCGGGTGGATTGGCAAGTCTTGGTTGATAGATCGGTCTGTGAATCGTGTTGAGCCTGTCGGTTGGATATGCATGCGATTACCCTGCTTCTCCTGTCGGGCTTTCGCAGCGAATAGCGCAACCCAGCTAGACCGAAGCCGCAACCCAGGGAAACACAGCGGCGCATCCTCGAAACGAGGGTGCGCCGCTTTGACTTCGTAGCGAGATTCCCCACAATC
>Ga0180432_10009303_pt1 | contig 12003 bp, 12 predicted proteins | sample SS_ome_10_FD_132414 | JGI IMG/M metagenome (GOLD analysis project Ga0180432, IMG submission 132414) | Hypersaline lake sediment archaeal communities from the Salton Sea, California, USA - SS_1_MS_2 metaG | ecosystem: Environmental > Aquatic > Non-marine Saline and Alkaline > Hypersaline >...
CTGCCTTTGGATTCGTCTTTGGCGCTGCTGCCTTGGCCCTTGCCCTTGCATTCGGACTGGGCGGAAGGGATGTGGCAGCCGATTATCTAAAGCGCTGGCTTGTGGAGAAGAAGGCTCCGGCAAGGAAATAGGATCCGAGAGAAGAAATAACGGCCGGATGGTTTTTCACATGCCTTACAGGGAGAGAGGAAAATGTAAGTCTCCCTCTCCCTGAGGCTCTTTTCCGCATACTCAGCGGATAAACTTCTGTAAACAATAAAGGAGACTAAAGATGGCGTACGTAAAGAGCATCATCTTTATCATTGTTCTTTTGGCTTTGATCACTTTTGGTGTGAAAAATAACCAGCCTACTATTCTTAACTACTATTTCGACATCACCAGCGGCACGATCCCCCTCTACAGCATCGTGTACATCTCCATCATCATCGGGATTATCATTGGTATGATTGTAGGCGTTTCGAGCAGAATTTCTTTGAGGAAAAAAGTAAGGCAAGTTCAGCGGGAAAATAGGGAGCTCAAAGAAAAAATAGAAAAGGCAGAGGAGGAGAGAAAAGAAGAAGAAAAAGAGGAGAGGTCTGAAAGAGAGGATTGATGATGAAACCAAAACTTATCGTAGTGTTAGTCTTAATTGCCTTATTACTTATCATACTTATCCAGAATACCCAGGTGGTCACCTTACGGCTTTTTTTCTGGAAAGTAGGCATGTCCCAGATTATACTTATACCACTCACCATGGCAATCGGCTTTGTTGTCGGGTTCATTGTTGCGAAGGTGACCGGCAATCAAAGGAGAAAGAATAAAACAGTAAAATAAAAGGTGTTTGAATGGGAAAAACAAGTGCAACAAAGAAGAATACTAAACGGAGGGTGACATTTTCTTTGTCTGTGCCCACGGCGAATGAGATATTATTGTGTGGTGATTTCAACAACTGGGACGCTTCTGCTCATCCCATGAAGAAAGATGCGAACGGGGTATGGAAAAAGGCGCTGGTTCTTACTCCAGCGAGATACGAGTATAAATTCCTGGTGGATGGGGAATGGATGAATGACCCTAATAACGACCAGACATGCCCCAATTCCTTTGGAACTCAAAATAATGTGATCAACATATAAAATCGCATCGCGATTTTATATGCCGCGGCTTGTCTGCCTACGTCAGACTTCGCGGCTCTAACCCAAGCCTGCGTCGCAATTACCGTCCGTCTCAGGTTAAGCCTCGCGATGCTGGGAGGGTCTCCGTGTGGACTCTCATCCGCCTGCTACTGCCTGCCCGGCAAGAGCTATGGAAAAGCAGCTGATGGCGGGTAGGAGGGAAAGGCTATTCGATAAACATGTTGCCATACTTGTTACTTATTGCTGGATTTGTACTGCTGATCAAAGGAGCGGACTTCCTCGTAAATGGAGCCTCATCGATTGCCCGCAGGTTTAACGTGTCAGATCTGGTAATCGGGTTGACAATTGTGGCATTCGGAACCTCAACCCCGGAGCTTTTTGTAAACATCTTTGCGAGCTTCAAGGGCAACACCGATATTGCTATCGGCAATGTCTTGGGAAGCAACATTGCGAATATTTTACTCATACTCGGCGTATCCGCTGTTATCTACCCACTGACTGTTACGAAAGGAACTGTGTGGAAGGAAATTCCCTTTAGCCTCTTAGCCGTTCTTGTATTGGGAGTACTGGCGAATGACCGGTTGATAGATACAAGTGGGTCTTCTGCATTGATGAGGGCGGACGGTCTGGTTTTTCTCTTCTTTTTTATAATCTTTCTCTACTACTCCGGCTCCATCGCAAAGAGGATAGAGGGAATGGAAGAACTCGTTCCTGCCAAGCAATATGGGTTAGCAAGATCATTGCTATGGGTGATATTAGGGTTGATTGGCCTTAGCTTAGGGGGTAAGTGGATTGTCGATGGTGCCGTGCATTTGGCTACGAGGTTTGGCATGAGCCAATCTCTGGTGGGATTAACCATTGTTGCAGTTGGCACATCGCTTCCGGAGCTGGCCACCTCAGCCATGGCTGCCTACAAGAGAAATGTAGAGATCGCAGTCGGAAACGTGGTTGGCTCGAACATCTTTAATATCTTTTTCGTGCTCTCTGCGAGCTCTATCATTAAACCGCTGCCGTTCAAGGAAACAAGCAACATAGATATCGGCATGGTGATTCTCGCAGAGTTGCTTTTATTTGCATTTATGTTTACCGGAAAAAAACGCCTATTAGACAGGTGGGAAGGTATCGTATTTCTTTCGCTGTATGCAGCATATATTATTTTCCTCGTAGTTCAATAGCACCTTCCACCAGAGGGAATTGTATTGTAGCCAATGGGGCTTATCGATGAGCAGTGCTTCAATCTCTACACACGAGGGTATGGGTTCAATACCCTATAAAGAGGGTACTAGTTTCCGGGTATGGGCCCCGCATGCCGACAAGGTCTCTGTAATCGGCAGCTTTAATAACTGGTCAAAAACGGCCAACTCCATGGCACGTGAGGATAATGGGTATTGGTCCTGTGACATCCCAGAAGCAAAGGCCGGCGATGAGTACAGATACCTGATTGTGAGCGGTTCAAGGGAGCTTTCCCGCATCGACCCGTATGCCAGAGAAGTGACAAGCTCTGTAGGAAACGCAATTATTCATGATTCCGTTTTTGACTGGGGTGAGGCGGCCTTTCAAACGCCGGCACTCAACGAGATGGTGATCTACGAGATGCATATCGGAACCTTCAATGACCAGCCGGGCGGTCCTCCGGGAAATTTGAAAAGCGCCATCGAAAAGCTCCCCTATCTTGAGGAACTCGGTATCAACGCCATCGAGGTGATGCCGCCAATGGAGTTTGCGGGTGGTTTCTCATGGGGCTACAATCCTGCGCTTATCTTTGCCATCGAAAGCGATTACGGTGGTTCTAGGGCATTCAAGGAATTCGTAAAGGCAGCCCATGATCATGGCATAGCGGTGCTATTCGATGTAGTGTACAACCACTTTGGGCCAAGTGATTTGGATATCTGGCAATTCGACGGCTGGAGCGAGAACGACGCGGGGGGTATTTATTTTTATAATGATTGGCGCTCCCAGACCCCCTGGGAAGAAACACGACCTGATTATGGAAGAGAAGAAGTGCGCCACTATATTCGTGATAATGCAATAATGTGGCTGGATGAGTACCAGGTAGACGGCCTTCGCTGGGATATGACCGCCTTTATAAGAAATGTTCACGGTAACAATAATAACCCTGAGCATGATATCCCCGAGGGCTGGAGCCTCATGCAGTGGATTAACGATGAAATTAAAGTCCGGTTTTCTGGTAAGATCAGCATTGCTGAAGACATGAAAGGCAACTCATTTCTTACCAAAGTGACGGCTGAGGGCGGCGCAGGATTCGATGCTCAGTGGGATCCCGACTTTGTCCACCCTATTCGAGAGACAATAATATCCACGGAGGATAAAGCACGTAATATGGATGCTGTCCGTAGTGCGATCACACATCGTTACGATAAAGAGCCATTCAATAGGATAATCTATACCGAATCCCACGACGAGGTCGCAAATGGCAAAACGCGTGTTCCAAAGGAAATCTCGCCGGGAGATGCAGGCAACTGGGCCGCAAAGAAGCTCTCAATCCTGGGCGCAGCACTGGTCTTTACCTCTCCGGGTATACCGATGATCTTTCAGGGCCAGGAATTTCTCGAGGATGATTGGTTTCACGATAAGGACCCCATCGACTGGACTAAAAAGGATACCTACAGTGGCATCCTTCAGATGTACCGCGATCTGATCCGATTGCGAAGGAATCGGGATGGCACCACAGGAGGGCTCGCCGGTCATCATATAAATGTGTACCATGTGAACGATAAAAATAAGGTCATCGCATTTCATCGGTGGAATAACGGCGGGCCACGAGACGATGTAATTATTGTAGTAAATATGACAAATCACACATTTGAAGGCTATAAAATCGGTTTTTCTCGAGCGGGAAACTGGGAAGTGCGCTTCAATAGCGACTGGAGCGGCTATGATCCCACATTCAGCAACCATCGTGTGAAAGACGTGATGGCGAAGCGAGGCAAAAAGGATGGAATGCCTTTCAGCGGTGTCATCGGCATTGGGCCTTATAGCGCCGTTATCCTTTCACAGGATAGTTGATGTCTAAAACTCTGATTGAGGGACCAGAGCGTAACAATGGAAATATAACCTAAAGAATCTCTATGTAAACAAGAACCTTAACACTGCTATACACTATAAATCTTAAAATTGGAGAAATGATAAATGGGACAAGCCCATCTCATATACATGCTGATACTATTGGTGGTGCTCCTTGGGTTTTCTGCCTTTTTTTCAGGCTCTGAAACAGCGCTTATGGCCATCAGCAGATTGCGCTTACGACACCTTGCCGAGAAAAAGCCAAAGCGGGCCGTGCTCGTGGAACGAATATTAAAAAAGCCGGAGAAGCTTATAGGGACCATTTTACTTGGAAACAACCTGGTAAATGTTGCCATGTCCGCTATTGCCACGGCGATAGCTATTTCTATTTGGGGAAAGAGGGGCATTGTATATGTAACAGTTGTATTAACGATCGTTATTTTAATTTTCGCAGAAATCACTCCCAAGGTGTATGCCAAATATTTCAATGAACGCATATCTTTTATTGCTGCCCCGATTCTTAAAGTGATGATGGCCATACTTAATCCTATAGTAGCCGGAGTGACCTATGTAAGCAACAAGGTGTTATTGCTAACAGGCGTTGATGTTGCCAAAATAAAGCAGCCTTTAATGACCGAAGAGGAAATCCAAACATGCATTAAGATGGGGTGGGATGAGGGTGCTATCACCGCGGAGGAGAGAACGATGCTCTCACGGGTCTTTACCCTGAACGATAAGAGCGTAAGAGAGGTAATGGTGCCCAAAGAAAAAATGGCGGTTCTCGATTTCAATACGTCTATTGCTGAGCTCTCAAGAACAATTATAAAAACAGGTCATTCACGATTTCCGGTGAAAGGGGAAAACGATCTAGAAATAGTGGGCTTTGTGCACGGAAAGGATATTTTGCGATATATGGACAGAAAGAAACCCGGTTCTCTCAAAAAGCTCATGAGGCCGCCTTACTTCGTTCCGTATGATAAAAAAATCGATGCCCAGCTGAGAAGTTTTCAGGCCAAAAAGCTCCATCAAGCCGTGGTGCTCGACAAAAGAGGAAACGTCGCAGGCCTTATTACCCTGGAGGACATCCTGGAGGAATTGGTAGGAAGCATCCAGGACGAACATGACGTGAGTGATTGAATTGTACGATACTCATAAAGAAATACTATCAATTCAACGGGGATAAAACACTATGAAAAGAAAACTAATCATCTTGTTACTGTCAGGCTTCTTTATTTTCTTGTTTACGACAGCCGTGAGTCAAAACAAGGGCGCCGAAAATATCCTTCTTGAGGGTGGAAAGCTCGGAAGTGTGCCCTTTTCGCACCATATTCATCAAAAGCTTATCAGTGACTGTAATATTTGCCATAAGGCATTTCCTCAGACTGCCGGTAGCATTGAGAAACTCAAAACCGAAGGGAAGCTCAAGAAAAAAGAGGCGATGGACCAGTGCGTTGAGTGTCATAAAAAAGATGCAACCACCGGTGGTAAGGCCCTACCAATCAAATGCAGCGAATGTCATAAAAAATAGGGCAAATCCGGAGTAAAGTATAATAAACGATAATAAAGGAGGGTGAAGATGTTTGAGAAGATTCTGTATCCAACTGATTTTTCGGATGTGTCAAAGAAGGCCCTGGTCTACATTAAAACCTTGAAGGATGCGGGAGCGAAAGAGGTTGTTGTATTACACATTATCGATGAAAGAGAAATTGACCATATTGCCCATCTTCCAGAGGTATCCATAGATGTTGAAGAATTGGAAAAGAAAAGGGAAGAGCATGCAAAGGAAGAAATTGGGACAATAGAAAAGGAGCTGAAGGAGAGTGGTCTCACAGTAAAGACAATGATTAAAAAAGGAATTCCATTTACCGATATACTCAAGGTAGAGGAACAGGAAAATATCTCGGTCGTAGTCATTGGCTCCCACGGGAAGAGCTGCATTTCTGAAATGCTCCTAGGCTCTGTGTCTGAAAAAGTCATCAGGAAATCAGGCAAACCCGTTTTGGTGGTCAGGAGGTAAAAAAACACAACTAAGTCAAAAGTCCTCCGATTTCTCATATAAGCCGAATATTTATTTCAAAAGGAGTTATATAAAATGAGAACATCATGGCGTGTGTTTAAGATTTTCGATATCGATATTAGGATCGATTCAAGTTGGATCTTTATTTTTGGACTTATCACATGGGCCCTAGCCGGTCATTACTTTCCGAGTCAATATCCCGGTTGGTCCCCATGGCAGTACTGGGGGGTGGGGATAGCCGCCAGCGTCCTACTATTTGCCTCGGTCCTCGCACATGAACTCACTCACTCTCTTGTGGCCCGGAGCAGAGGAGAAGAGGTGCGCAGTATTACGCTCTTCATTTTCGGAGGAGTAGCAGAAATCGCTCATGAACCGGAGACAGCAGGCAAGGAGTTCGTCATTTCGCTGGCAGGGCCTCTCTCAAGCCTGGTTATTGCCTTCATGTTCTTCGGGATCTGGATCGCGATGAGGGGAGCAAGTGTACCCATTGCGGCCCTCGCACGATATCTCACTATAATCAATGTACTACTCGCGCTGTTCAATATGATACCCGGTTTTCCTCTCGATGGAGGCAGGGTATTGCGGGCAATTGCCTGGAAGATAACCGGAAACCTGAAACGGGCTACCAGGATCGCTTCCATCAGCGGTCAGGCCGTCGCCTTTGTCCTGATCGTTTTTGGTGTCTTTCAGATTCTGAAGGGGTTTTTCTTCAACGGTCTCTGGATCTCCCTCATTGGATGGTTTATCCATAGCGGGGCTACTCGTGGGTATCGCGAGGTTCTTGTAAAAGAGATGCTCAAGGATGTGCGGGTAAAAGACATTATGGATACCACATTTGAGACGATAGAGGGCTCGATTTCGGTGCAGGAACTCATGGAGGAATATATCCTCAAAAAGCGGGAGAGAGTCTTCCTGGTCACCGAGGACGGGGACCTCGCAGGAATCGTCTGCCTTGATGATGTCAAGGCCGTCTCGGCTGGAAAAAGAAAAGATACCACAGTAAAGGACATTATGACTCCCAGTGATAGCCTGGAGACCGTCTCTCAAGAAGATGACGGCGGCGAGGTTCTTGCAAGGCTCGCAAGTGGTAAGATCAATCAAGTTCCGGTAATTGAGGCTGGAAAAATCAAAGGGATTGTGTGTCGTTCCAATATCCTGGATTTTCTCCACCTCAGAACGGAATTAGGAGTATAGTTTTAATGATCGAAAACAGGAGGCTTTGATATGAAAAGATTGCTTATTTTTCTTATTGTTCTAATTTCTGTGTCCATGTTTGTTTTATCTTACGCCAGAGCAAGGTCTAAATGTGATCTATCAATCCCGGAACTTTTCAAACGTGCCTCGCCTTCAGTTGTGTTTATCTCAACTGTCACCATAGATCCCTTTAGGGTAACCAATCGAGTAGGCTCCTCTATTGGATCAGGCTTTATCATTAGCGAAGATGGCCTTGTCTTGACGAATTCACATGTGGTCTTTGGGAGTAGAGCGGTCAATGTGACACTCGATAATGGTGATACTGCCCCAGCACAACTTTTAGGGGCTGATCCGATCCTGGATATTGCGGTTCTTCGTACTCCAGTGCTTCCCAAAGGCTATCCTATCGCAAAACTGGCTAACTCGGGTGCGTTAAAGGTAGGTGAGGAGGTTGTTGCCATTGGCAATCCCCTCGGCTTAGAGCAGACCATAACTCGCGGAATTATATCGGGTATTAACAGGGTTCTCCCCTCCTCTCCTATGAGCCTGGAAATTCCTCTAATCCAGACAGATACAGCTATCAATCCCGGCAACTCGGGCGGACCGCTCCTAAACCTGTGTGGAGAGGTTATCGGGATTAACACTGCAACCCTTATGGGGGTTGAGAATATTGGCTTTGCCATACCCATTAATATTGCCAAGCAGGTGGTGCCCCAGCTTGTCAAACACGGCCGCGTGATCCGGCCTTGGCTTGGAACCGCAGGGAAACTTGTAAAAAAGAAGCTCGTGTCGTTTCTCAATATACCTGTAGTCGATGGTTTTCTGGTAGAGACGGTTGAACCGGGGAGCCCGGCGGAAAAGGCGGGAATAAAAGGAGGTGTGTTACCTATCAGGATTGCCGGAGAAGAATTCCTGCTTGGGGGCGATATTATCACTGCTGCCAATGGAAAGGCCTTCAATAACCCTGAGGAGTACATAAAGTTCGTGCAATCGTTGAAAGTTGGTGATAAAGTTCGTCTGAATCTCTATCGTGAAGGCAAGATAAGGATCGTTGAGTTTCACCTCGTGGAACGGCCTATTCTACCGGGAGATCTCACTCCATGCGATCAACGAGTGCTGTCGCCAATGATGTATCATGGCGTATTTCCCCGATGAAAAAATGAGATATCATTCGTTTCAAGCTATCAAATCGCCGGGAGATGTTATATAACGTAGCCGAGCGATTCTATAAAAGGAAATTCCCAAACACAAAAAGCACGTCAAAGGTGATAAAGGAAGGAGGTCAACATGTTTAAGAAAATATTATACCCCACGGATTTTTCAGATGTTTCCAAGAAGGCCCTGAACTACCTCGTACAATTAAAAGACGCAGGGACAAAAGAGATCGTAGTTCTCCATGTCATCGATGAGAAGGGGATTGATGCCATTTCCCGATATGCGGCTGGGAGTGCCGAACCAATGATAAGAGAAATAACAAGGGAGGCCAATGAGGAAGGAACAAAGATAGAAAAAAAATTGATGCAAAGCGGTTTTATCGTGAAGATCAGAATAGAGAGGGGAATCCCCCTGAAGGAAATACTAAAGGTTGAGGAAGAAGAGCAGGTCTCTGTTATCGTTATTGGCTCCCATGGAAAGACGAACCTTGAGGAAATGTTTCTCGGTTCCGTGTCGGAGAAAGTAATACGGCAGTCTAAAGCCCCAGTCCTGATTGTCAAGAGATAAATTATGCGTAATGAAATACATTAGAATTTTTGCTATCTCGTGCTCTTAATTCGGGTTGTATTTCATTCATGAAAGTTCAGTTCATAAAGGCCAGGGAAAGTTACTAAACTCAGTATGCCTGACATAAACACTATACTCACCCTTGCAGTCGTCGCCTTTTCCATGGCATTATTCGTAACCGGAAAATTTCCGGTCGAGATAATAGCCCTGTGCGTTCCCGTTGTCCTGACATTGCTCGGCTTAATCAATCCAAATCAGGCGCTCCATGGGTTCGCGAGTCCTGCAACTGCAACAGTTGGCGCCATGTTCGTCTTAAGTGCAGGTCTGGTACGCACCGGTCTTGTGCAGACTTTCTCACGTCGTTTGCACAGACTCGCGGGAAAAGGGGAATACAGGCTCATCCTGGTAGTATGTATCACCATCGCCGCTTTGTCCGCCTTCCTCATCAACACCGCAACGGTGGCCATCTTTATTCCCGTTGCAACGGTCCTGGCGATGAGGCGAAAAATCTCCGCATCTCGAGTATTGATGCCCCTCTCCTTTGCGAGTCAGTTTGGCGGGGTATGTACCCTGATCGGGACCTCGACCAATATATTGGTTAATACGATCGCGGTTGAGGGAGGTTTGAGGCCCTTCGGCCTTTTTGAGTTCGCCCCCCTTGGAATCACCATGTCGGCAGTGGGCATTGTATACTTGGTCATGGTTGGTCGTCGGTTACTACCAAAGAGAAGGACCGTGGCCGAACAGGTGGACAAGTATCGACTCGCTGATTACCTCACCGAGCTAAAGGTCGGGCAAAAATCTCCGCTCATTGGAAAGACCTGGGACAAAAGGAGAGCATCTCGAGATACCAAGGTGGAGTTGATCAAGGTATTACGCGGTGACAGGCAGGTATCACGACCATCAAGAACCAAGATTAAAGAGGGAGATATCCTTCTCATCCACGGTCATGTAGATAAATTGCTCGCCATGAAGGAAGCATTGGGATTGGGTGTCCAGGCTCATGTAACAATGAATGATAACGAGCTGAGCTCTGACAGGGTTGGGCTCATCGAGGTACTCATATCGCCCCAATCAATCTTCAAGGGGCGCACGCTGCAAACCTCTGGCTTCCTCCGGCGCTTTCAATGTGTGGTACTTGCCGTGCAGAGGCGCGGCAAAATCCTGCGAGATCGGTTGACGGAAATCCGTCTTGATAGCAGCGATACCTTGCTTCTTCAGGTGGACAAAGAGAACGTCTCTCGGCTCCTGAAATCCAGTGACGTGATTGTGACAAACGAGCTGACTGAACTATTCCTCCGAAAGGATCGCGCCATTTTTGCCCTCATCATATTCTTTTTGGTTCTCGCTCTGATCGCCTTCAATATTGTACCCCTCTTGATTGCCGCACTGCTGGGCGCAGTAGGGATGGTGGTGAGTCGCTGTCTCACGATCGAGGAGGCATACGAGGCAATTGACTGGAGGGTGATCTTTCTTCTCGGCGGTATTATCCCAATGGGGCTCGCGCTCGAACAAAGCGGGGCAGCCCTCTGGCTCACTCAGTCCATATTGGCACCTCTCGCCGGCTCCGGACCTCTGGTAGTTCTGGCGTCATTATATCTGGTCACCGCCATATTCACGGCGGTGATGTCAAATAACGCCTCTGCAATAATCCTCGCGCCTATCGCGCTGTCACTCGCATCATCCATGCATGTAGATCCCCGTCCGTTTTTGGTAGCGATTACCTTTGCGGCGTCAACGAGCTTCGCAACCCCTATAGGATACCAGACAAACACCATGGTCTATGCTCCTGGAGGATATCGCTTTACCGACTACACTCGAGTGGGCGGTCCATTAAACCTAGTTTTCATGGCAGTAGCAGTGGTGGTTATTCCGATGCTTTGGCCCTTTTGATCGGTACCCCTTCTCATGGCAAAGTTAGGCCCTTCCTGATATGCGCACCCCTCCTCTCACACCACTGAATTCTATTTCTTTATGATATTCTGAGCTCGCGAAGTATTCACGTCCCAGCAGCTCATCAATCCATCCTGTAAAAGGTGAGCGAGAGGAGATTATCCATTCAGCTTTTCTGGATGAGAACTGCAAATAATCTACTACTTGACTTCTCTCGCGATATCTCCCAATATAAAACTAATACATACAATGATCGTTACACTAATGTTGCAAAGAATTCCTATTCCTTCTCTTATCACAAAAGAGTCAGATGTAAAATTCTACGCTTGAAACTGGCTTTCTTAATCAGAATATTTGTCCATTTCCACCATACTATATGAAAGGAAAAGGAGATGTTTGGTCAAGTAGTGTGGTTTGGCGATAAAAAAGAGCGCCACGATTCGAAGCACCAGAATCGAGCAAAGACTCATCCGATCAAACTTTATAAGGACGACTCTGAGGGCAAGCAGAAAACCTTGCTGATAAAAATAGTGTGCCTTCACTCAGGTTGCATTTTACCAGTCGAGTGAAATATTCTGACCCGGTGCGGAAAATATCCTGTACATAACTCCACACCTTTTCCATAGCATCATGAATCAAATACCTAACTTACGGATACCTTTTTAGGCTATGAAAAAGAAAATTCTTCAAATTATAATCCTGCTCCTCGTGGCATGTGTTTGTCTGAGCGGATTCTTGATTGCGAGACATATCCTGCATCTCCCATTCAGGTCTACTAATGATACCCTTCATAAAAAGAACTCTGCCCTTACCCTTGATTTTCTTATACCGAGCGGCACGCATCTTGATGAAACAATTACCATTGGTGAGGTAATCAAGATTCGCTTTAACAAGGAAAAAACGCCATACGAAAAGGTACTGCGCGCCTTTTTCGATCTCATTCCTCACCGATACCGCTTTTTGGCGAATCTATTCCTGTTTTTATTCTGGTTTCTCTGTTTCATGACCCTTTTCAGGGTATTTACCTTTATGGGATATGGA
>Ga0180432_10009304_pt1 | contig 12003 bp, 13 predicted proteins | sample SS_ome_10_FD_132414 | JGI IMG/M metagenome (GOLD analysis project Ga0180432, IMG submission 132414) | Hypersaline lake sediment archaeal communities from the Salton Sea, California, USA - SS_1_MS_2 metaG | ecosystem: Environmental > Aquatic > Non-marine Saline and Alkaline > Hypersaline >...
AAGTATTTCGCCGAGTGCCAAGACCTTGCGCTCAAGATGTATGACCCCATGTTTCAATTCCTGACTCAAGAGGGGTATTGCGTTGCCCTTGAAAAGGTTTCGCTTGGCATGGGCGGCGAGGCCAAGGCGGAAGGGATCCATGGGGCCGATGCTCCGGTGCTGTGGAAACAAGGACGTGAGGCTCAAGACCGGGTGCTTTCCTACGTTCAAGGGGACGTGGAGATCACGGCGGCTGTGTTCCAAAAGATCGTCGAGCAAAAGCGTATTTGCCGGTACACTCAAAAGGGCAAATGGCGGAGCACTAACCTTGACAAGATCATGAGCGTCGAGGAGTGTCTTGGAATCCCCCAAGAGCCCGCTGTGTGGTTCAAGAACAACCCATGGAAGATCGGCGGGGGACAAGACCGGGACGCGATCGCGGCGTGGTGCTTGGAGGGGTAACATGGATCACTTGACAGAAGCAAAAAAGTTCGCCGGGAGTCAAGCGACTGCTGGCGCAGATGGGCGCCGGTGGGGTGCCATTCTGGCGATTGCCCACGCCTTGATCGCGCTGTGTGAACGGCTCGACGAGGTAACCGGCCATCCGAGGGACGGGAGCGGAAAGGCAATACGAACGATCTCAAAGTAGAGCCCTTACCAGTTGAATAGGCGGGCCGATGCCCAACCCGATCCGCGACTATTTGGACGCGTTACGCGCCCAAAGGGAGCACGACAGACAATCCTATACCAAGCCTCCCGAACAGCCGGATTGGGAGAAACAATCAACTCAATTCCGCATCGAGTGGCGACCGACTGCGCTTGCGCCTCTCCCGGATCCTCTTCCTCTCGAGGAGGTCCGGGAAGGGATCACGCGACAGATCATGCTCTATGCCACAAATCCGAATTATGATGGGGAATTGCTTTTGATCCGGGTGCCGCCGGGGACCGGCAAGACGACCGCAGCGGTAAACGCCGTCCAGAAATTGAGCTACAAGCGGGTGCTCTACGCCGCAAGCCGACATGATTTCTACCAGGATGTGCGACTCGTGCCGGGGTTCAACCCCGAATTGTGGTACGAGTGGAAGCCCATTTGCGAGGACACGTGCCGGTATCACAAGTCGATGCTGGCTTGGCTCAATCGGGGATACCCGAGCTCCATTTTCTGCAACCAAGTGTGCCAATATGACCGGCACATCCAATTCTGTTCCTATAGAGCACAGCGCAAGCGGACCGAGCCCATCATTTTCGGTATGCACCAACACCTGATTACCGGCATGGCCATTTCCAACTATGGGCTTGGCATTTGTGATGAGATGCCCCTCAACGCCTTCCTGAACCGGCGGCAAGTCCCTCTTTCCGGGATCCTTGTTCCGGGGGCGGCGGAGCCCATGGCGGCTCTGTTTCGTCGGCTGGATATGGTTGCGAGACAAGCCAAGGTCCCTTTGCATGGGAAGGACCTCTTGCAAGTCATCGGCGATGTGTTGGGGGACGTCTTTGATATCGTCGACGCCGGCAGTCTGTTTGATTCGATCCCTATAGCGCCCGACATCAACGCGCCGGAAGAGGCCATGGATGCCCCCTATTGGTACATTTTCGACTTTCTCAAGCTCATATCGCCAGAGTATGAGTGCTGGAAGAACGAATGGGACGATTGGCTCTCGCGCGTGTGGGTGAGCAAGGACGGGATCCTCTTGCTCGATCGGTTCCACGCGCGCGACAAGTGGCGGGGACCGGGGGAGACTTATCATCCCCAAAGGCTGATTTGCCTGGACGCCACCGGCTCCAAAGAGATGTACTATCGCCTCTTTGGACGCGAGATCGTCGAATATGCCCCACGTGTGGAGCGACCTGGGCGGGTGTTCCAAGTGGCCGGGCGCCTCTATGGCACGAGCGAGACCATGACCGACGTGGGCAAGGGGCGCAAGCGCCTCTCCAAGCATGGGATCCAATTGCTCAAGACAGCCGACCTCATTGCAAAGCAATACGAGGGCAAGCGGTGCGTTGCGGTGACGTTCAAGGCGGCGGAAATCGAGTTCGAGCGGACTTTTGGCGAGGGGAACGTGCGGCACTTTGGGGCGCTGAGAGGGACAAACGACCTTGAGAGTGCCGATTGTCTCATCGTGGCCGGGGGCTATTGCCCGTCGATGGAAGGAACTTTCAACTTGTGCGCAGCCCTTCACCCGGAGCGCATGCACCCTTTTGTAAAAACGATCGACGGCAAGCCGGTCGCTCCTTGGTCCCACCAGTCCAGAGAGTACCGCATGAAATCCCCTTCTCGCTTGGTGCCATGGCGCAAGGTAGCCGGGTTCTGGCAAGATCCGGATCTCACGGTGGTGTTGGAAGAGTTCCGGCGAAACGAGATCGTCCAAGCACTGCACCGGGTGCGGCCAAATCTCAAGGCATCGGATGTATGGCTCTTGACGTCGTTGCCGACGGGGGAGCCGCTGGACGCAATCTATGAGAACGTGTCGGATCTCGCCTTCACTCCGGGGAGAGAGAAGGTCGAGAAAACGACGCGCGACGGGCGGGTGTACCCGGCGTGGGAGGGGATCACTTGGGAGTGCTGGCTCTTACTCTACCGGTGGATGGATCGCAAGTGGGAGGATGCGGTCGAGTACCTCACCAAGGAGGACTTGGCGACGCAAGCCAATGTGTCAGTGAGCACGGTCCAATCTCAAAAGTGGCTCGACTATCTCGATCGGTTCTATCGGGACAAAGAGAAGCCTTGGGCGCTTGCGCAGCGTAGGACCTCACCCGACAGGAGCCGCAAAACGTGGGTTTTGATCCCCATGGACCCTTGAGAGAATCCTTATTTTTTAGTTTGATCATGATATATATATGAAACTAAAAAACATCTAAAATTCCAAAAGTCCAATATTCTTCGTGTAGGACTCTTTGCTCTACATACCCCCTCTTGACATATACCATGTTAAGAGATTTGGGTCAGTGGCGCAAGGGGTGCACCTATTCGGAAAAGCTCGCCCGGAGGTAGGCTCCATCGAATCGGCGGGGGGCTCCGCGCATCGCAGCCTCAATCTTTTCCGGGGTGTCGTCTCCGTTTGCAAAGAGCAAGCGGAGCAACCCCTTATCCTTGCTTTCCAGTTTCCCGTTCTCGTAAGTGACCCGACCTCTTTCTTTCGAGCCGCTTTCCGTGGTCCGGTAGAAAGTGACTACCACGTAACCTCTCCTGCATTCACGATGTATTGCAAGTTCTGCCATCCGGCGTCGGGATTGACGTTTCCCTCTCTGCTTACACCCTCAAAAGCAGCCTCCCATTGTTCTCGGGTGATCTGGCGCCATCGGGCAATCGCCTTGTTGGAAAACTTGAATCGCCCCTGACTAGGCGTCTTCCAAGGATCGAGCCGATCGTCCGCCCGATTTTGCCTTTTCCTCACCGCTGCTTCTCGAATGTTAGTGAGTAGCCGGTTATTCCACATAGAGGCTTTGTTTGAAGTTGAAAAATGAGCCCATTGGGAATGTCCATGATCGATTGCCCACAGCTTTCCCGTCGAGTCAATCCCAAAATTGCCCAGGTGGCGATCTCGATTATCGCAAACGACGTCCAAAGCAACAATGCTTTCGACTTCTCTCAGCCCCAAGTGCGCGATGTCCTCATAGAGCAATGATTCGCCTATCCGAAGGTCTCCAATGAATTGCTGGCTTGTGCCGCCTTGAGAGAAAACTGTTTCAGGGACGTTATCTCCGCCAAGCAACTGAGATACACGATATGCGGCAACCTCAGAATTGCCGTCGTGGAACCCGTCCGCAGCGCTCATCTTCTTCCACACGCCCTTACCGTCCCCTTCATACTCGACCAACTTACCCTCAGTAATGCCTCCATCCAAGGGGTGCTCAGAGCCTACGGCGCCGGAACTCGCTGCCTCACCAAACGGGGTGCCCTTCTCATCCGATCCGCCCGGTACGTTCGCAGCAGTATGAGTTCCTTTCGGTGGAGCCCACCATCCACGTCCCGGCCCTTTTTCCTTGAACGTCCCTCCATACCCGCCGATCTGACTCGGGACGTAGGTGTCCGCAGTGACGAATAGATGCTCCACGTGCCCATCCCGCGCAACGCAATCCGCGCAATGCTCCGCCGGGTGGAGTTGCCAAAGAGCGTCCACTTGCTTGATCCCGTCCGGCGATGGATCCCCCTCCGAGAGATACCAAGCGCATTTGCAGTTGTTCAAGCAAGCGGTCGAGCCATCTCTCGGGATCCATGGGAGCATCCCGGCAATGTCGCCCGCTTGCACGTAGGCCGCAGTGAATCCCCCCTTGGCCCCGTATAGCTTGGCCCGCCACGCGATCGCCTTTTCGGTGATCGTTTCCGCTTTGTCGTAGATGTCGCGCGCGAAGCGGTGAAGATACTTGTACTGTTCCTTGAGGATTGCGCCGACCTTGCCCCAATCGGAGCTTGTGCACGCTCCCCAAGAGCCCTTGCCGATTGCTGCGCAGCCGGTGTGAAAGAGGCGAAGTTGGGTGCGCATTTCTTCTTCCCACATTGCCAGCGTGATCTTGCCATTGCGCAAGTTGCGGGCGAGCATCTCAACGGTCTCGTTGAACTTTTCCGTTCGCAACTGGACAAGGCGGATCTTGGTTTCATCGCCGATGGTGTATTGCTTGAGAACGTCCACACACTACCCCTGCATCTCCAAAATCCGTGCCTCATTGGCATTCAGCCACTTGGGGACCGTCGCTTGCGTCTCGTTATCAATGGCGATCCGGCTCAAAAGTTGGATTGTCGGCCAGTCTTTCAGCTTGCGAATCCCCATCTCGAGCGTCCCGGAAATGCGCGACGTCACGCGGGCGTATTGGAGCCCTTGCATGGCTGTGGACAATGACCTCGGAAGCGCCCCGGACTTGACCTTGTTTTCAATGCGAAACAAGACAAGCTCTTGCCCTACTTGCTTCTTGGTACGGCTGGACACTCCCACGGCTTGCCCGATCTGCTTGGCAAGTGCCTTGTGATCATCCCCACCGGGGACATTGGAAGCAGTATGGGTCCCCTTGGGAGGCGCCCACCAACCTCGACCCGGACCCTTTTTGAAGCGCAAAGTTGCTTTCATATCACCTCGACTTGACAACTGTGCTTTTCTATGAAGGATTGAGCAAGGCCATCGTTCATTGTCCACCAATAACCTTGAGCACATTCATTGTGTTGATATAGCCAACAGTCCAAAGGAATGCTGTACCACGATGTCCCTTTCGACGAAAAGAGTTTCTTGCCTTCTTCGTAGCCGAGAGACGCACGCCACTCTTTTTTGCCGTCAAACTCGGAGCCACAGCGGATCACATGCTCAATGACTTTCACGTTTCACTCACCGGCAAGTAGGTCAGCGTCTTGGAACTCGTTTGCACGTAGGCATACGTGTCGTCGAGCGCCTTTTGGATGGCGTCGAGATACTCAATCAGGGTGCTAGTCACCGGCGGCGGCGAACTCCCGTCCTCGATCTTGAGCACGACGTCATCCCAATGTGTGACAAGCGGCTGGCGATCCCAATTGTTCTTGGCTCGCAAGAATACGGTGATCTTGCCTTCCGGTCCGGACGTGGCCTCAACCTTGATCTGCTTCCATACCCGGTCCTCGTAGTCAGGATCATACGTCGCGTACCACTCTCCATAGAAAGCATCATTGTTGAAAATGAGCCCCCCGTTGGGGTCAATCCCGATCCCCATCGCCATGTCTGCATCAGGAGCAATGACTCCCATGCAATAGACCGTGGCCTCAACCTTGGAGTTAGGTGTCACCGCAAACTCTTTGTACAGCACACCGTCGATCTGCGTGAAAACATGGAAAAAGCAAGCCGCATAGCGACCCGTCCGGACCTCTGGCTGTCCACTCTCTTTGTCCTTCTTGTCGTATTCTGGCCGGGGCTTGCTCGCATCCCACGCGGGCGCCCAACCGATGGGAATGGTGACCTCGGGGACCCCTTCCCAATCGTAGAAACCTTCCTCAAAGCTGGACTGGTAGACGATCCTCATTGTGCCATCCTCCGGGACGGTGTAACCGTGCTCTTGAGCTTTCTTGAAATCCTCAATGATGAACTCTTTGCCCTCGATGCCATACTTGTCGGCGTTCGGCCAGCGATAGAGCAAGAGATTGTGGATTTTCTGAGTGCCTTCCGTCTGGTTCCAGCGATCGATCTCTTTGTATGCCTCTTGGAGCCAAAAGACGCCCGGCTCATTGAGCCACTCCCCGTTTTGGTTCGTCTCAGTGATGTACACCGGAACGTCACGGTATCGCACCGGGACGGCACCGAGAAAGTCTCGGTAGGCGCGAAACTCAAAGTGGCAGTCGTCAAAAGGCGGCTCCATCTTGATTTCGCTCTGGATGTTTGACGGCGACGGGCCATGGGTGTAAGTGTGGAGCGCGATCGCCGGAATGTAGGCGCATTTGTCGATGAACTGCGTGAAATACTCGATCCACCCGATCCCGGTGTCGACGTTCCAAGGCCCGATCGGCGGCAAAATGACCTCATCCGCCTCGTGCCCCGGTGTGCCAAGGATGATCACATATATCGAATCGTACACCAATGCGCAATATCCAGGGTCGAGCTCCATCCCCTGCGGCCACTCGATCCGGACGTTGGGCTCATTGAACGGGATCCACCGGTGGGCGCCCACTGAGTTGGCAACGCACGTCCTCACCCGGTCAAGATAGTCATCGAGCACATCCGGAGCGGGGATCGTGCCGCCACCCTCACCAAAAAGGTGCTGGATACGGACGATGTTGTCATACCCCGACCACGCACTCAAGTCGATCCCGGGGTGGGGCTCCGGTGAGTGGCCAACCTCGACGATATGCAACATCCAACCGGAAGGCAGCACGTCCGGCGGGCACGGTTCGTGCATCCCGTAAAGGCTAGTCACGCTTTGGCCTCACGACCATCTTGGGCTTCTCTTTGCCGAAAACGCGCTCGATCTCCTCTTCACTCCAGCCGCGCTTCCGCGCCGCCTCTCGAGTGTAGATCGGCTTGTGATGGCCTTTGTCGATCGTCGTCTTTTTCAATCTACTTGCTCCCGACTGTAGTCCCACCCCATTTGCCGTGATACGTCGAGCCATATCTCGTGATGATGCCAATACCCGGCAAGAGCAGGGGTGATCTTTCCGGTATTGATCTTTCCCCACATCTTGTTTGTGACGCGCTTTTCAGCCTCATCGTAAACCGCATTGAACTTACCAAAACTCCCCCACCCACCCTTGGGGCGCGACATCCGATAGAGAAAGGTCTCAGTTGTAAGAGGCATTCGACCAACCGCGCGCATTTCGGCCACGTTCCAACTTGTCGCACACACCATATCTTCCGGAGAAAAGCTATGCCCGGACGGGTGGCTGTGCGTAAAGATGACGGGCCCTTGTGCCGCGCTCTTTTTGATGGCGGCAATCTCGTCATCGGTGAACTCGATGAAGGAGCCGTATGGGTTGGCCTTGGAAAAAAGCTGCGTTCCGTCCGGGGTGTAGAGAGCACCCGTCTCTCCGGACGTCGCCGTTGCAATGATCGCCTCGGTGATCCGGATCCGCTCCTCTCCTTCTTGCGTTGCCGTCAGTGGATGCTCTCCACTCCCATATCTCGGCTTTTCTGATTTGGGCTCCGGTTTGGGCTTGGCCTTTTCAGGAGGCTTTTTGCGCTTGACACCACGCTTTTTGCGACCGTACCCGTATCCCGGCTCCTCTACGTCTTTCCCTCCGGGGGCATTTGCTGCGGTGTGCGTCCCCTTCGGAGGTCCCCACCACCCCCTACCGGGACCCTCACTCTTGATGACTAGCTTCATCAGCAAGCACCTTCGCAAGTTCGGGGATCTCGCCCCAAATCTCTTGTTCGGCCAGTATTGCCTTGCGGGTCACCCGCGCGCCCCGCTCGACCTCTTTGTCGGGAATGGGCATCCCCCGAATTGCCGGGGGAGCTTCTTTCTCGACCGTCTCAACGTGCCGGTAGGTCGTGATGACCGGGACCTCTTTCAGCTTGCCCAACTCCCAAACGAACGCGATCAGGTCGTTCGCGTCCTTACTTTTCATGCGCTGCGTTTGGTCCGACGTGATGATCGTCTGAATGTCCGGCTCGCTTTGGTCGACGAACCACGTAGGGACGACTCCCTTCTCAGCGAACAACCGCATCCACCGGTCTCCCGGTATGCCGAATGATTGCGATTGCTCCACAAGCGGCATAAGTGCCTCAACCCAAGCCTTGGCTGTTTGCGCGGCATTGAGATCCTCTTCCATGTTGTCGGTGTCGAACCCGAATTGAACGTCGGGCGGAAACTCCCGATTGAGGATTTGCTCAGTCTTGGAGAACCACTCCCCTTCACCCTTGCCCTTGGCGTAAAGGTGCTGCATCTCGACCTCACGCCCGGTACCAAAGGGACCCCCGCCCATGAACCAAATGTCGGACGCAGTAACGCCGAACGCATTGGCCAGAATGTTGACGTATTGCTCGACGACGACGCCACGATCAAATTGCTCCGGGAGCGTAGAGAACGGCGTCAACTCGACGTTGATCGCCTCCGCCGGGTTATTGATGTTGAGCAACCACAGCACTTGAGGAAACGTCTTGGAGTTGTCTTGCTCTCTCTGGTTGGCCCAATTCGTCACACAGTCAATGAACTCGTCATACGTCATGCCGGTGATTGCCGCGATCCCCTCGGGCGGCAAGTTGCAAAGCTTCTCTAGGTCGTAATCGTGGAGCCCTACCAAGAGTTGAGCAGCGACCAATGCTCGCTCGACTGCGCAAAAGCCATAGCCCCATTCTTGCTCGCGCGTGAGTGGGAGCGATGCCTCTTGAATCACTTGATCGGCCTTGAACCGGATTTGTTGTCCGGTAGCCGCCGACATATAGCGCACTGGCTTGGTGTAGGAGCGGGTGAGCACACAACTCAAGGCGTCGACGTGTTCTATCCCGGTCAAGGGACCTTCTGTGCCCCGCCGGAACACTGACCACACTTGGCCGATCCGGGTCGTGTAATAGTCGAGTGCGCTCATTCCGGCAAACCCCGCCCACCCATCCTTGTAGTAGGAATACTTGGCGTTGTTCAGCATCCTTGCGACTCGAGTGGTGTTGTTGCGCCCTCCCTCGATCTTCCAAGGCTTGGTTTGTGCCTTTGACACCATGCCGTACACTGTTCCGGCGAGAATCGGCTCTTGCTTCCAAAGCCGGTCGATGTACGTGTCATAGTCCTTGGTCCCTCGTTGGGGAACCACATCCTTGCGCTTGGCTAGGCTGTTGATGTAATCGTAGAGGAGCATGTCGAGCGCCGGACCGCGATCCATCCGGTCCTTGCGGTATTTCAGCCGGGTATTGACGTCCTCTTTGAACTCGGCAAACTCTTGGGCCAAGTCGTCGAGTGGGAAACGCCGGACCTCGCCTTTTCCGTTGATTGTCAGTTCAGCAGGCATGGGTCATCCTATGGGTTGACAAGACGATCCAACTCGGCAAGGGCATGCTGGTTCCTTGCTCGCATGTTATGGGCCTTGTCTCGAATCTCTTGAAGCCCGATATACGGCGATTTGACGTTCACCCGGTAGTGAGCGCACGAAAACACCTTGAACCCGGTCACGCTCTCGATCTCAAGCTCCTTGAGGGCGTCAATCAGCGAGCAACTCTCCCTCCGGCAAGAGCCGCAGAGCTCATCCGGCCACCGTGTGACCTTCCCTCCGAAAATGTCAGGCATCGGCTCCTCCCGGTAATGGCATCTTTTCCGCTGCGTAGAGCCTCTTGAGCTTGGCGAGTGCAGTTGCTTTCCCCGGTCCTTGATACTTGTTGCCCCGGTACCCACCGTGGAGAGCCGCCCAAGCAGCACCCATCAAGTTGTGATCGAGCGCCCCGGAGACGTTTCTCACCCGCAAGTGCCATGTGGAGGGGTGTTGCGGGTCCTCGACAACAAGATAGTGAGAGCTCGGGTGCTGGCCGTCCCCTTCACTCTTGGTCACCCTCTTGAATCGCAAGATTGCCTTCATCTCACTGGCTTCCCAAAGCTCTTCCCCACGATCACAAGGTCTGCAATGTCAACGCGTTTGTCCCCGTTTACGTCGGCGCGCGCGTCGGCCCACAAAGGAGTCAGCCGGTACGCCTCCCCAAAAGGAGTAACCGCTCCCGTTTCAAAGTCGACGAGCGATGTGTTCCGGTGCACTCCAAAAGCCCAAGACTCGGATCCGGCATAGGATAGCTGGAACCAAGCGTAGCGGGTGATCATCGGTTGGCTCTCGAACCACTCGATCATCTCCCCCATCCACTCGATCGCCCGTTCCGGCCCTTCTCCTTCTGTCGGCACGTACCCGAACTCAGTGATATGGACCTCCGGAACCCCATAATTGAGCGCCAAGCCGATGTAACGCAAGATGTGATCCTTGCACCCCTCCCATGGCCCGAATTGAGTCATGTAGCAATGCACGCCGATCGCGTCAGGGGTTCGTGGCGCCAGCGTAAGGAACTCTTGTGCCCAATCGTAATAGTACGAGTTGGCGACAACCCACTTGCGACCCGGGAACCGCTCGAGTGCTATTTCCCACGCATCCACCATTTGCTGTGGCGTGCGGTTGCATTGGTTCGCGTTGGCACACTCGTTGCCGAGCCCGGTCCACCGGCTGTTTCCCCCAAGTGTGGCCGGGACTGCATCGTTCCAGATCCAAGGGACCGATTCGACGCCCGGACACACCCCGGGATCCGACCCCCAATTGTAGTACCACCCAAGCCCCAACTCAGCCATCGCCGCGCATCGCTCATAGCCAGAATTGGCCGCATACGTCGCCCCGGCCCCACGATTCGACACCGGCGCGCGCGAGAGCGCCACCACCGGCAAGTACACAGCGGGCTCCCCTTCGGCGTGTGAAGGACCACCGGCCAAGAGGGCACCGAGACAAAGAGCGACGAGTGCGAATGCCCGGCGCATCGCTAGTCCAGCGTGATCGACCGGATAATGTCATCCACCGGCCAAATGCCGTTGGGCAAGAGCGCATACAAGGCCCTTTTTGCCCGATCGCTCTGCACCAGCCCCTTAGCGGCGATCTGTTGCTCGATGTACGCCAACACTTGCCCGGAGTTCTGTGCTTGCTCAAGCGCAGCACCGGGGATGAGCTCCGTGAAATGTCCCCCGTCGACGAGTGCCCAAGTATCAGGGTTCTCTTCCGTCTGGACCTCGACCCAAATGTCGAACTTGACCATGCCCCGCATGGTGACCTCGGGCTCATTGGCTCCACCCGGAATCCTGTACCGATAGTCTCCTATTGCCATGAAGTCCTCCTATGGAGTCGGTGCGGCAAATACCGCATCGACTTGATTGACACCAGTCTGGTCGGTCCCGGCGTACACCGTCAAGGGGACCGTGGTGAAATTGATCGGCGTGACCACCGTGGCCACCGTGACCCCATCCACAACGAGCCAGCATGTGGTGGGGTTCCATCGAACTTCCATCAGAGCGGGTGTATCGGCGGTGAATCCGGCCCCGCCGGTTGCCCATGTGTCGTTCACGGCCCCCGCTCCGCCCGAATTGACGGTAAGGCGCAAGTTGTTGGCCGCAGTCCAGTGCACGGTGATATAGTTGTTCGCATCCCCCCACAACACCCACACGTAGGGGGTTGTCTCGCCAAAGAGCGCAACATCAGCGTCCGCGTGCCTGAGTCGGACGTCAAACCGCACCCATCCTTGAGTGGCTTCCACACCCCCCGCCGGGATCGTCGCTTGGCAGTTGTCATACCCATCCACCCGTATCCCACCACTCTCCTGCGAGTTGGCTTCGGAGGCTGGGGTGACGGTGAGGGTTACGGCGTCAAGGACGATCATCGCTGCGTCATCAGTATACCTATCACCAGCAGACCCTCCCTCTGCCAAAAGTCTAAAACTACCACTTCCAACGGTTGTGCGCCATATTCCTGCATGGAAACCCCAAAACAGTTCCCCGGTACCTTGGTATCCTGTAGTTCTTATAGTATTGTTGTACTGTTCTAATACTCCTTGCCCATCCGCCATTGTACCTAACGAGATTCCCTCTGTCGCTTCCCCATACACCCAAAACATGCCAGTCCAAAAGTCATTC
>Ga0180432_10009305_pt1 | contig 12003 bp, 11 predicted proteins | sample SS_ome_10_FD_132414 | JGI IMG/M metagenome (GOLD analysis project Ga0180432, IMG submission 132414) | Hypersaline lake sediment archaeal communities from the Salton Sea, California, USA - SS_1_MS_2 metaG | ecosystem: Environmental > Aquatic > Non-marine Saline and Alkaline > Hypersaline >...
CCGCCGAGGTGGCGCGCGGCGAGCCCGCGGGGCGCCCGCGCGACAAGTTCACCGACGTGGCGAGCATGCTCGAGGTCGTGCGGCACCGCGACGCCGCCGGCTCAACGCGCGGCGAGGCCCGTCCACAGGAACCGGCGGTTGCAGCGCGCGCACGGACGACCCCCCCATGCGGGGGGCCCGATGCGGCATGATGCTCCGCCATGAGCGCCGCCAAGCACCATGGCGGGCACCACGCCCCCCACGGCCACGATGAGCACGCCCCGCGCTGGCTGAACCTGAGCCTCGCGGTCATCCTGGGCGTGGCGGCGATCGTGGCCGGCGTCACGGCATGGCGCGGCACGGTGCTGAATGGGCACGCCGTGGAGAACTTCACCCTGTCGACCCAGTCGGTGAACGACGCCAACAGCCTCGCCCAGGAGGCCGAGCGGGCCAGCACCAGCGAGCGGGCCCTGTACGTGGACTACGAGGAGGCCCTGCAGCGCGGGGAGTCGCGGCGCGCCGCCGCGATCTACTCGATGATGGACGGCAGCACGCGCCGGGCCATCGAGTGGTGGCGCGAGCAGCCGCCGGGCGAGCGTCCCCTCACGCCCTTCAAGTCGGCCAACCCCGAGTGGGCGGCGCCCGCCACCATCATCGATGCGCGTGAGTCGCTGGAGCGGGCCTCCACCCAGCTCGAGCAGGCCAACGTCGACCTGAACAAGTCGCACTCGCTGGAGTTCATCGCCGCGCTGCTCACCGTGACGTTCCTTCTCGGTGGCCTGAGCGGCGTGTTCCAGTCGCAGCGGGCCAAGGCCACGCTGGTCACCGCCAGCGGCACGGCGCTCGGCGTGTGCCTGATCGCCATGGTGATGCTGTGGTGAGCGCCCGATTGCTGGCGGGCGCCTGCCTTGCCCTCGCGGGCGCGGCCCTGGTGGGCACCGGCTGCGGGTCGTCATCCGGTGGCACGGCCACGGTGCGCACCACGGGTGCCGACGAGGCCGCCGTGCGCGATCCCGCCGCCGCCACGTGCTCGGGCAAGATCGCCGTGATGGCGCCGTACACCGAGGGCGGGTCAACCGACTCGGTGCAGATGAACTGGGCGCGCGTGGCCCTGGACACCTTCAACGGCGAGCACGGCACCAGCTTCCAGATCGAGCCCGTCGACGTGATGGACGACGTCGCCGACGGCATACGCGGGGCGCGCCGGGCCATCGCCGACCCCGAGGTGGTGGGCGTGGTGGGCCCGCAGACCTCGGTGGTCACGGCGGCCGTGGGCCCGCTGTTCGACCGCGCGAAGATGGCGTATGTCTCCCCGTCGGCCACGCGCACCGACCTCGGCGGCGGCAGCCTCACGGGCTTCTACCGCGTGGTGGCGAACGACTCCGTGCAGGGCCCCACGCTGGCCCGCTTCACGGCGGACCAGCTCGCCGCGAAGAAGGTGGCGCTCGTGCAGAACCCCGAGCCCTATTCCCGTGGGCTCGCCGACGCCGTGGCCGCCGAGCTCGACCGCCGGGGGGTGCCGGTCACGCGCCTCACGGTGCCCCTGCGCCAAGCCGACTACGGGGGGACCATCCGGCGCATCCCGCGCGACGCCGACGTGGTGGTGATGCCCTTCCTGCTGAGCCAGGACGGCCAGCGGTTCGCGCGCCAGATGGAGGATTCCGGCCGCGACCCGCAGCTGGTGGGCGGCGACGCCCTGTTCGTGCCCACGGAGTTCACCAAGGTCGGCGCGTACGTGAGCTCGTACTCGCCCGACCTGCGAAAGACCCCCTCCGGCGCGAACATCATCCGGTTGTACGAGGCCATCTTCGGGGACTTCTCCACCTTCGGGGGCCCGGCGTACACCGCCATGGAGGTGGTGGCCACCGCCGCGCTCGAGACCTGCCGCGATGGCCGCGCCACGCGCGCGGGCGTGTGGACCGCGGTGCCCGCGGTGGAGATGGAGGACTCCCTGCTGGGGCAGCGCGTTGCCTTCGGCGACGACCACGAGCTCGAGGGCGGGCGGTTCTTCATGTACCGCGTGGAGCCCAACGGCGGCTACCGGGCGGTCGGTTAGCGCCACCCGCCGCATTACCGACGGTAGGGTGCCGTTGTGCGCCACTGGACCACCGTTACGCCCATCGTCGCGTTCGCGGTGACCGCCTACCTGTGGCCGCAGGAGCCGGGCACCACGTGGCTGGTGATCGCGGGGGTCCTGCTGGCTGCCGCGGTGCTGGCCGCGGTGCACCATGCCGAGGTGGTGGCGCTGCGGGTGGGCGAGCCGTTCGGGTCGCTCGTACTGGCCGTCGCCGTGACGGTGATCGAGGTGGCGTTGATCGTCACCCTCATGGTGGCCAGTGACGGCCAGGCGCAGACCCTTGCGCGCGACACCGTGTTCGCCGCCGTGATGATCACCGTCAACGGGATCGTGGGCATATCGCTGCTCGTGGCGGCACTCCGCCACAACGTGGTGCACTACCGCTCCAAGGGCACGTCCACGGCGCTCGCCACCGTGGCCACCCTTGCCACGCTGGCGCTGGTGCTGCCGTCGTTCACCACCAGCGTGCCGGGCCCGGTGTTCAGCACGCAGCAGCTGGTGTTCGCGGCGGTGGCGTCGCTGGCGCTGTACCTGCTCTTCGTGTTCGTCCAGACGGTGCGCCACCGCGACTACTTCCTGCCACCGCCATCGACCGCGGCATCCCCCGATGCCCACGCCGCGCCGCCGTCCAATGCCCGGGCCATCGCCAGCCTGGGACTGCTGGTGGTGGCCCTGCTGGCCGTGGTGGGCCTCGCCAAGATCGAGTCGAAGCCCATCGAGGACACCGTGCTGGCGATCGGCGCGCCGCAGTCGGCGGTGGGCGTGCTGATCGCCCTGCTGGTGCTGGCGCCCGAGACGCTGGCCGCGGTACGCAACGCCCGCCGCGACCGCATGCAGACGTCGTTCAACCTGGCGCTGGGATCGGCCATGGCCAGCATCGGCCTCACCATCCCCACCCTCGCGGTGGCGTCCATCTGGCTCGACGGCCCGCTGGCCCTGGGGCTCGACCCCACGCAGATCGTGCTGCTGTTCATCACCATGCTGGTGGCGGCCATCACCATCCTGCCCGGCCGGTCCACCCTGCAGGCGGCGGGCATTCACCTGGTGCTGCTCTTCACCTTCCTCATGCTGGCCTTCAGCCCGTAGGACTCATGGCCTGCGGGCCACCGCGAACAGCTTGCAGTAGTCGTACTCGAAGCCCTCGGGGCCCGCGGCGTCGCGCAGCGCCCGGTGGATGCGCTGGTCGAGATCGCTGTACCCACCGGGGGGATTGCCCAGCAGGTGGGCGGCCACCGCGCGGGTGCGCGCCATGAAGGCGTCGGGGTCGGTGTGGCGCCTGCGTCGCTCCATCCACACGTCCACCGGATCCATGCCGGCGGCACGCAGGTACCGGGCCATCTGGTCGACGTCCAGCTGGTTGGCCGCGAACCACCCGGTCCAGTCGTCGGGCGCACCCACGCGCTCCAGCAGCTCGCGCCAGGCGTCCTCACCGCCCGCACCCGCGGTGAGTATCCCCATCACCCCACCGGGCGCCAGCGCGCGCGCCATGCGGGCGATCGCCCCGGGCTTGTCGGCGAACCAGTGCAGGGCCATGGCACAGATCACGGCATCGAACGCGCCGTCGGGCACGTCCATGAGCATGACGTCCTCGGCGCGAAGCTCAACCTGCACCGCCGGGAACTCGTCGGCCAGCTTGGCGGCGAACTGCTCGAGCATGCCCTCGGACGGATCGACGCCCACGATGCGCTCCACCCCGAAGCGCTGCGACATGGCGGCCGATGTCCAGCCGGTGCCGCAGCCCACATCGAGCACGGCTCGGTAGCCGCCGTCGGGCAACGACATGATGAGGCGTTCCGAACCCGCGATGTTGTGGCGCACGGCGGCGTCGTAGCTCTCGGCCCCCTTGGTGAATCCCTCGGGTGCGCTGGGGGTGGGTGTGGCCATTGCCCTACACCAGCCCCTGCGCCAGCATGGCGTCGGCCACCGCGATGAAGCCGGCGATGTTGGCCCCCGCCACGTAGTCGCCCGGGCGGGCGAACTCCTCCGCGGTCGCGGCGCAGCGATCGTGGATGCCCACCATGATCTCCTCCAGCCGCTCCTCGGTGTGCGCGAAGGTCCAGGAGTCGCGCGAGGCGTTCTGCTGCATCTCGAGCGCTGACGTGGCCACGCCGCCCGCATTGGCGGCCTTGCCCGGCGCGAACAGCACCCCGGCCTCGCGGAACGCCGCGACCGCCTCGGGCGTGCAGGGCATGTTGGCGCCTTCGGCCACGACCATGCAGCCGCCCTCCACCAGCGTGCGGGCATCCTTGCCGTCGAGCTCATTCTCGGTGGCGCAGGGCAGCGCCACGTCGCAGGGCACCTGCCACACCGTGCCCCCGGGCATGAACCGCGCGCCGGGGCGACGCTCGGCGTAGTCGCTCACCCGCCCGCGCTCGACCTCCTTCACCTGCTTGAGCAGGTCGATGTCCAGCCCGGCGTCGTCCACCACGTAGCCGCCCGAGTCGGAGCACGCCACCACCAGCGCGCCCAGGTCGCGCGCCTTCTCGGCCGCGTAGATGGCCACGTTGCCCGAGCCCGACACCACCACGCGCTTGCCGTCGAGCGACGTGCCCCGGGTGCCCAGCATCTGCTGCGTGAACACCACGGTGCCGTAGCCCGTGGCCTCCTTGCGCACCAGGGCCCCGCCGATGCTGATGGCCTTGCCCGTGAGCACGCCCGACTCGTACCGGTTGGTGATGCGCCGGTACTGCCCGAACAGGTAGCCGATCTCCCTCTCGCCCACGCCGATGTCGCCGGCGGGAACGTCGGTGTACTCGCCCAGGTGGCGGTAGAGCTCGGTCATGAACGACTGGCAGAACCGCATGACCTCCCACTCGCTGCGGCCGCGGGGGTCGAAGTCGCTGCCCCCCTTGCCGCCGCCGATGGGCAGGCCCGAGAGGGCGTTCTTGAAGATCTGCTCGAACCCCAGGAACTTGATGACCCCCGCATACACCGTGGGGTGGAACCGCATGCCGCCCTTGTAGGGGCCGAGCGCGCTGTTGAACTCCACGCGGAAGCCACGGTTGATGTGCACCCTCCCGTCGTCATCGGTCCAGGGGACGCGGAAGATGATCTGCCGCTCGGGTTCGCAGATGCGCTCGACGATCGCGTGCTCGGCCAACTCGGGGCGCTTGGCCACCACCGGCCCCAGGCTGTCGAGCACCTCGTGCACGGCCTGATGGAACTCCGCCTCGCCCGGGTTGCGGTTGAGCACCACCTGGAATGCGGATTCCAACCGCGGGTCGAGCGTGGTGTGGCCTGCCACGGTGGTCATGGGGGCCACTTTATGAGATCCCGGAGGCAGGAAGGTCCCAACCTCACCGGTGGCATGTCGCCCCCCCGTTCGTCCAGAATGGTGGCGGAATGACCGAAGGCCCTGCCCCACCTCCCGAGCCGCCCGGCTACACCCCGCAGACCCGGCCCGGCCTGAACCGGCTGGTCGTCGCGCTGGTGGCATCCGTGGTGGCCGGCGTCACGCTCGTGGCCCTGCTGGTGGGCTTCTACTGGCCCGTCGACGCGCTGTCCGACTCGGTGCGCACGGTGGTGCTGGGCCCGCTGGACCTCGTGGTGTCCGACGCCGGGCCGTCGTCGGGCCTCATGATCTTCGCGGTCGCGGGGATACTGATCGTGGCGGTGGTGGCACTCGCGCTCGAGGGCATCGCCGCGCTGCTGTCCGCCCGCCCCCGGCGCAAGGTGCTGAGCGCGCGCCGCCACGGCATGCGCATGCTGCCCGTCGCCGGGCCGGTGCGCATCACGGTGCTCGTGCCGGCGCACAACGAGGAGGTATCGCTGCCGGCCACCCTCGACTCGCTCGAGGCGCAGACCCGCCCCCCGGATCGCGTGATCGTGGTGGCCGACAACTGCACCGACGGCACGGTGGGCATTGCCACCGATCGCGGGTTCGAGGTGTACGAGACCGTCGGCAACACCGAGAAGAAGGGGGGCGCCCTCAACCAGGTGCTGGCCCTGCTGCTGCCCGAGGCCGAACCCGAGGACTGCTTCCTGGTGATGGACGCCGACACCCAGCTGGGGCCGGAATACCTCGAGGTGGCGGCCCGCGAGCTGGACGACGACCCGGACCTCGCGGCGGTGGGAGGCGTGTTCTTCGGCGAGGGCGGCAGCGGGCTGGTGGGGCAGTTCCAGCGCAACGAGTACGCGCGCTACTCGGCCGAGATCCGCCGCAGGCGCGGCCGGGTGTTCGTGCTCACCGGAACCGCGTCGGTGTTCCGCGCCGAGGCCATGCTCGACGTCGCGGGTGCACGCGGCGTGTACATCCCGGGCATCCCGGGCGCGGTCTACGACACCGCCGCGCTCACCGAGGACAACGAGCTCACCCTCGCCCTCAAGTCGCTTGGCGGCACCATGGTGTCGCCGCCCGAGTGCACCGTCACCACCGAGCTCATGCCCACGTGGCGCGCACTCTGGACACAGCGCAAGAGGTGGCAACGCGGCGCGCTCGAGAACCTGAGCGCCTACGGCATCACCCCGGGCACCGCCCGCTACTGGGGGCAGCAGGTGGGCATCGGATACGGCGCGGTGGCGCTGATGTCGGCCGTGGTGCTCATGCTCATCACGGTGCTGGCGCTCGACCAGTGGGTGTGGTTCCCCTTCTGGGTGGTGATCGGGGCGGTGTTCTGGCTCGAGCGGGTGATCACGGCCTGGCCCGGGGGCTGGCGCGCCCGCCTGCTGGCGGCGCTGCTGCTGCCGGAGCTTGCCTACGACCTCTACCTGCAGATGGTGTTCATCTCGTGCCTGAAGGACATCACCCTGCGGCGCGGCGCCCAGTGGGGGCACGTGCAGCGCACGGCCGCCCCGGAGGAGGCCTGATGGGCATCCTGCCCGCGGGCGTGCTGCTGCCCGAGTCGCTCCTGGGCAGCGCGTGGTTCCAGGTGTTCGCCGGCTTCGTCGCCTTCAACACCATCGTGTACATGGGGCTCACGCTCTCGAAGATGATGGTGTGGCCGCGGCAGTCGACCCTGCGGGCCATGGCGGCCCGGCTGCCGGGCGGCCCGGCCGCGGGCCGCACGGCCCCCGAGGGCACGCCGCGTGCGCCCGGCGCCGCAGCGCCGCCCCGTGCGCCCGCCGACCTGCGCGCGGGGCTGGTGGCGCACGACGTGCCGGTGGCCATGGCGTGGATGGGCGGCCTGCTCATCGTGCTGAACGGCGCGCTCGCGCTGGCCGAGCCCGGCCGTGGGCTCACGGTGCACATGGTCGGCATCGGGCTCGGCGTGCTGCTGCTGGCTGCCGCGCAGGTGCTGGCCCGCACGGCGGCATCCACCGTGACCCTGTCGGTGGCGTGGGGCGTCGCCGTGGTGGCGATCGTCGCCTACCTCGGATCACCCCTCACCGACGAGCACGCGTCCCTCGCGCTGGCGTTCATCTTCGTGCTGCAGGCGGCGTTCGGGTTCGTGCTGGTGTCGTGGCGCCCGTACATCGTGATCGGTGTCCTCACGTTCGCCGGCGTCGTGTGGGGCACCCTGGCCAACGACCAGTCGGAGCCTCTCGGGTGGATCATGGTGTCGCTGGCGGCGCTCGGCGTGGGCGCGCTCCTGCTGTACACCCGCATGACATCCATCACTGCCCTCGAGGAGGCCCAGCGCCTCTCGCAGAGGCTCGCCACCACCGACCCGCTGACCGGGCTGCTCAGCCAGGCGGGCATGGAGTCGATCCTTCCGCGGTTCCTGGGCACCGCGAGCCGGGCCGGCGAGCCCATCTGCATCATGTACATCCGCGTGCCCGACCTCGCCCGGGCGGTCACCGAGTACGGCCGTGACTACGGCGACGCCGTGCTGCGCGCGGTGGGCGACGCCGTGCGCGACGTGGTGCGCGAGGGCGACCTGGTGGCGCGCTGGCACTCCGACGCATTCCTGGTGGCGGGGTTCGGCCTCACCCCCGATCAGGGCATGCTACGCCGGCGCATCCAGTCGGCGGTCACGGCCTCGGGGGTCGACCTGGGGAAGTGGCCGGTGATGGTGCAGGCAGGAGCAGTATCCGGCGAACCCACCGACGGGGCCGCCGATGGCCTGATCGCCGCGGCGCGCACGAGCGCGGAGGACGCCCCCTAGCCGTCCTCGGGCACCGGGTACTCGGCGCCGCACCACTCGCAGTGGGTGATCTCCTGGTTGGCCTCCTGCTCGCTCTCGAGCACGGCCTCCTTGCCGCACTCCGTGCAGGTCGGCGGCTGATCCTGCTGGCCCATCGCAATTCCCCCCCGGGTCGCAATCCCCTCCGCCCGCATCACTACCATGCCGCGCGGTGCGCATCGACCCCGTCCTCAACTTCCTGCGCGGTTTCCTGATGGGGTCGGCCGATGTGGTACCCGGTGTGTCGGGCGGCACCATCGCGGTGCTCGTGGGCATCTACGAGCGCCTGGTGCACGCCATCAGCATGGCGTCGAAGGCGCTCGGCAACCTGCTGCGCCTGCGCTTCCGCGAGGCCGGGCAGCGCCTGCGCGAGATCGACTGGGCGCTCATCATCCCGCTGATCGTGGGCATTGGCGTGGCCATCTTCACCCTGGCCAGCGTCATCTCCACCCTGCTCGAGGACTACCCCGAGGCCATGGCGGGGCTGTTCACCGGACTCGTGGCGGCGTCGGCATGGGTGGCCTGGCGCATGCTGAAGCAGCCGAGCGGTGGATCGGTGGCGATCGCCCTGGTGGTCGCGGTGGGGTTCTTCCTGGTGCTGGGCCTGAAGGGCGGGGCGGTGGCCGACCCGTCCTGGCTGCTCATCTTCGGCGCGGGCGCCATCGCCATCTGCGCGATGATCCTCCCGGGCATCTCGGGGTCGTTCCTGCTGCTCATGCTGGGCATGTACGACTTCATCATCAGCGCGGTGGACGAGCGCGACTTCCCGGTGCTGGGCGTGTTCGCGCTGGGATGCCTCGTGGGCATCGCGCTGTTCTCGCAGGTGCTCGACTGGGCGCTCGGCAACTACCACGACATCGTGGTGGCGGCCATGGTGGGGCTGCTCGTCGGGTCGCTCCGCGTGCTGTGGCCGTGGCCCGGCGGCGTGGACAGCACCGAGATCGGGGCACCCGCCGGCAGCTGGTGGATTCCCGTGCTGCTGGCCGTGCTTGCCGCCGCCGTGGTGGTGGGCATCACCATGGTGGTGGAGAGGCGCGTCACCCGTACGTAACTGTGTGGGCCAGACGGATGAGATCCATGACGAGGATCGCCCCATGATCCAGGTCGGGATGCACGAGGCCACGTCGAACCTGTCGCGGTTGGTGGACAGCGCCCTGGCGGGCGAGGAGGTCACCAGCATGCGCCGAGCCTCAATGACGTTCGCGGCACCTGGCGTGGGCAGGTGGACATCGGGGACCCCTTCGAGCCCCTCCCGGACTGGCTGATCGACCTCGTCGAGGGCGCTGACGACACCATCGTCCCGTGAGGCTGCTCCTCGACGCCTACGGGGTGCGCCGGCGCTGGTAGCGGTTCCCGTGCAACCACCGGTCGCTCACCGGGCCCGGTGGACCCCCCCGATCGGCTAGGGTCACGAAGCCATGCGCCTCCCCCGCCCCCTCGCACTCGTCGCCGCGGCGGCCGCAGTTGCCGGCGCCCCGGCCCTCGCCAGCGCCGACGACACCGTGCTGCTCGCGGGCTGGGCCAGCCTGGGCGAGGACATGCCACTCACCGGCGCCCGCGTGGTGTTCACCGCCGTGAATGGCGACCGCATCCCGGGGCTCTCCACGCGCACGGGGGCCAGCGGGGAGTTCGTCGTGGAGGCCCCGCGTGATGAGCTGCCGCCACGGGTCATCGCGCACGCCGGCGTGGGGATGGTGGACGACGACGACGAGGGCCCCGACCGCCCCGAGCGGCTCACGGGGTGGCTTCGCGCGCCGGTCGACCTGGACGGCCCCGAGGCAGGCCTGGTGTACGTCACCCCCATCTCCACCGCGGCCCTTGCCCTGCAGCCCGAATACGGCACCTACGCCAGGGCCAGCGCACGGGTGCGCTACCTGCTGCGCATGCCCAGCCGCACGCAGTCGTTCTTCGAGCCATGGGCCGACGGCGGCGCCCGCCTGGCCACCTCCGACAACCTGGTCGACCCCCAGCGCCTGGTGGCCGACATCGAGCGCGACGGCGGCATCCAGGGGTGGGTGGACGAGATCGAGCAGCGCGACCAGCGGGGTGTGCGCGAGAACTACCGACCGCGCGCGCGGGCCCAGCAGCAATCGGTGAAGGGCTTCTTCAAGAAGGCATCGGGCCTGATCAAGGCCGTGGCGCCGGGACTGCAGGTGGCCGGCGCGGTGTGGGGGGTCATCTCCGACCAGGCCAAGACCTGCAACCCCGGCCAGTCGGTGGTGCCGGGCCTCGGGCCGCTGGCATCGTGGGTGCAGAAGCAGGGCATCGTTCAGCAGGACCCCGCCTGCCAGATCCCCGGCCAGATCAATGCACTCGGCGCGCAGCTGAACAGCCGCCTCGACGGCATCCAGGCCGAGCTCGGCCAGATCAAGCAGCTGCTGGTGGCCCAGAACGCGCAGTTCGCGCGCATCGAGGGCGTGGTGCTCAAGTCGGCATCCACCAACGCCGCGGCCACCATCAGCGACTCGATCGCCATCATCCAGACCGCGCAGGAGCGCCGCCAGTTGCTGATGAACCTGGTGGCCACCTATACCGGGCCCCGCACCGCGGCGAACCCGCTCGGGCTGGGCATGGACCTCGACGAGATCTACGCCTCGGGTGATCCGCGCGCCGTGGCGGCCGCGCGGCTGATCAACCGCCAGGCAGAGCGCGCGGTGCCGTCGCGGATCGCCGGCTGGGAGATCGTGCCCGCGCGCCTGTCGCTGCCCGGCGTGCTGACGCCCGGCTACGGATCGGACGGCATCCTCCAGCTCGCATGGAAGGCCACCTGGGCGTCACGCCCCGCGGGCGGCGGCAACTACGAGGACGAGCTGCTGGAGTTCTCGGAGTACGTGGACTTCTTCCGCAACCTGTGGTTCCTCTACGGGGTGCAGGAGGTCGACTCCCTGCGCGACGAGGGCCTGCCGGGCACGCTGGTGGAGCAGCAGGTGATGGCCCGGGCGCCCTTCGACGACACCCTCGAGGCCCTGCTGCCCGAGCTGCCGCGCCCCCCATACGGTGCGGAGGAGTGCCCTGAGGTCATCTCGCTGACCGGATCTGTGAGTTCCGTTACCTGCGTCATCCCCGCTGCCCCGACCCGGGGCATGGACACCACGCCCAACGGCGACTTCCGCTACGTCACCCGGGTGCGGCTGCACGCACTCGGATCCGGCAATGGCGCGTCAGTGCCGATGCAGGCATGCGCCCTGCCCGGCCATGGCGTGAGGTCCGCACGGCTCGAGGTCGCACGCTGGTCGGCGGGACGAGGGGACTACCCCCGCTTCTGGTGGGGCCTGGGGAATTGGGGGCCGACATACAATTCCGTGCCGCCACAAGGGACCCGGCGGCTTGAGTCCACGGTCAGCCGATGTGATGCCATTGCCCCCGGCACTCGCCCGTCCAGCGCGCCGTGGCCCGCGGTGCCACCGGCGAATCCACGCCTTGACTCGCTGCCGTGGAATCGCTACTCCATTCCCGTCGTCGGGGAAAACGTGTGGAGCTCGCGGACCGACCAGTGGACACCCAGCCAGATCTTCCAGGCGCAGATCCTGCTTGCGGCACAGGACCATCCGATCCTGGTGCGGATCGAGTACCCCAGGTACGGGAGATGGTGATTACCGGAAGCCGCGGAGCTCCCTAGCCGGCGTCGAGCACCTCGGTCACCATCACCGCGCCCACGGTGCGGTTGCTGCCGGGGTCCACCAGCACCATCGACCCCATCTCGCGGTTGTCGGCGTAGGGCTGCACCACCAGCGGCTGGGCCAGCAGCAGGGTGGCGATGCCCAGGTCGTTGGCCTCGAGGGCATCGGCAGGCTGGTGCTGCATGGCGTCCAGGTCGAGCCGCTCGTGGAGTTCCTCCACGATCGCCGGCACCAGGCGGGCGCTCTGGCGCACCTCCAGGCGGGC
>Ga0180432_10009306_pt1 | contig 12001 bp, 7 predicted proteins | sample SS_ome_10_FD_132414 | JGI IMG/M metagenome (GOLD analysis project Ga0180432, IMG submission 132414) | Hypersaline lake sediment archaeal communities from the Salton Sea, California, USA - SS_1_MS_2 metaG | ecosystem: Environmental > Aquatic > Non-marine Saline and Alkaline > Hypersaline >...
AAGGTTCTTTCTTAAACAACTCCCTGTATGCTTCTACTAATGTTTGACAGGAGGGATGTTCTTCTTTCAAAACCCAGGTTGGAAAATAACTTTGAGTGAGATTAACCAGCCCTGTATATGAAGGTTCTGAATAATTATAGATTTCAACATTCGCCTGGGCAGTTTTAACTGCCGGCAAGTCCTTTATTTGTTGCAACGCGTCTTCCCAGGTTTCACCATATGTCAATCTTCTATCTATAGAAATCGTGCATCTATCGGCTACCGCACACCTGGAAGGTGAACTAAAAAATATTTCGGAAACAGTTAAACTTCCTTTGCCGAGAAAATCATTATTCATTAAATTTCCATGCAATTCTTTTAATTCACTTATAATGGGTGCCATTTTATAGATGGCATTATCTCCTCTCTCCGGAGCAGAACCATGGCAGCTTATTCCGTGAGTGGTTAATTTCATTTCCATTCTACCTCTTTGTCCTCTACATATACTGCAGGATGAAGGTTCTGTAATGACTACAAATTCCGGTTTTATTTTGTTTTTCTCAATAATATATTGCCAGCAAAGCCCTTCACAATCTTCTTCCTGTACAGTACCTGTGAAAAGTAAAGTATAATCATCTTCGAGCTTAAGGTCCTTAATTATTTTTGCGGCATAAACCATGGAAGCCATTCCGCCTTTCTGGTCACTTGAACCCCTCCCTACAATAATCTCTTCATTTTCATAACCTTCATAAGGGTCATATTTCCATAATTTGGTTTCTCCCACTCCAACCGTATCAATATGACCATCTATGGCAATTAAATGTTTTCCGTTACCGATATAGCCTAATATATTCCCCATGGGATCTATTTCTACTTTATCAAACCCCACTTTCTCCATTTCTTCTTTGATTCTTAAAATCACATCCTTCTCATTGCAACTTCTACTGGGAATAGCAACCATATCTCTCAAAAAATTTGAAATATCCTCCCGGTAATATTCTGCTCTCTCATTTACTTTGTTAAAGTCAATGATCATGAATAATTCTCCCTTCTTCAAGGCATAATGAATTGTGAAGATGTTATTTTACCTGCCAAATTTATAATCAGAAGATAATTTTTATTTTCTCTTCAACAATTTTCCGTACCCTTTTCTCCCAATAATTCCCCCTTCTTCTTTAGAATAAACAACTTCTCCTCTCACTATGGTCATAGATACCTCTCCTTTTAACGTTTCACCTGCTAACGGAGAATATTTTCCTTTACTCTCTAATTTTGATGGATTTACTACCCATTCTTTATCTATATCTATAATCGAAAAATCGGCATCACTTCCTTGCTGAATAACCCCTTTTTGCGGATATAGTCCGTATCTTTTAGCAATATTCTCGGATAATAATCTCTGAAGCTCACATAAGCTTAACTTCTCTCTATGGTATCCATAATGTAGCATGGTCGGAACAGCTAATTGTATGCCAGGGATACCAGCGTAATTCTGCCAGATATCAGGAGACAATTTTTCCTCCGGATATTTCCCTGCTGCATGGTCGGTACTAATAAAATCAATTGAACCATCCTTTATTCCTTCCCAAAGTCCTTCCCGATCTTCCTCTCTGCGTAAAGGTGGCGCAATCTTTAAAATTGCACCAGTTTTTTTAAAATCCTCTATAGTAAAAAGTAAATATTGCGGACAGGTCTCTACTGTTATGTCAATCTGATGTTCTTTAGCCCAACGAATTATATTCAAGCCTGCTCTTGTAGAAAGGTGCACAATATGAAGTTTATTCCTGACCTTTTCAGTAATTCCCACTACAGACCATATGGCTTTTGGTTCCGCCTCATAAGTTCTTCCTTCAAACCAACTTTCAGGATCTTTTCTTTTCATATCCTGCAAAATTCGAGAATAATAATTTACAAGATCATAATCTTCAGCATGTACCGCACAGACCAAATCTAATTCTTTGAGATCTCTAAAAACTTTATCCATATGGGGTACTGACATTCTGGGATAGGTTTCCATTCTGGAAACAGTATAAAACTTTACTCCAACAATACCTCGGTCTTTTAATTCTATCAAGCTTTTCCGGTATTCACCCGATTCTACCTGTTTTGGAGTAACTCCTCCCCAGAAAGCAAAATCTACATAAGCTTTTTCCTTTACTATATTCAATTTGTAATCAAAGTTGGGACCATTAATAACCGGAGGAATGGAAGTACAGGGCATATCAATTACTGTAGTCATTCCACCGGCTGCAGCACTTCTTGTTCCTGTTTCAAAATCTTCTCTATCAATATACCCGGGGTCATCAAAATGTACATGGGGGTCAATAAATCCTGGGAAAACAATCTTTCCTTTTACATCAATGTCTTCTTCCGAAAATATAATTCCCTCTACTGGCCCAATATTCTTTATTTTACCGTTTTCAATATATATAGATACTTCTTTTAACTTTTCATTTTGCAAAATTCTGGTATTTTTAATTTTTATCACACCATTTTCTCCCCCTTTTCATTTCTATTTAATATCAAATCTATTCCTGCTCTGAAACTGTACTCTTATGGATAAAACTCTTCAATCGTAGCCATTAAGATGAAAAATATTAGCTGAAATTTGTGAAAGATTAAAGAAGATAAATTGAACATTATTTTTCAAACTAGATTGAGTACATTTATAAACTATGACAATATCATTTTTTTCTCAGTCTAAAACGAAAACTCCTATTGTGAATACATTCAGGATAATACTTCCCCAATATTTATCCTCTCTTCCTTTAAAGCTTTTAAAATTTTTTCAGGAGTGATGGGTAGGGTATAGATTCTTACTCCTATGGCAGCATAGATCGCATTGGCAATGGCCGGAGCAGTAGCAATAGTAGCCGGCTCTCCAATTCCTTTGGCTCCAAAAGGACCCTCTGAATCTTCATTCTCGATCAGCCGAGTCATAAAATGAGGGGTATCCATGGAAGTAGGAATCAGGTAGCCACTCAAATCAGGATTCAACGTAATCCCTTCCTTAATAACCTGTTCTTCTATGAGAGCCATACCGATTCCCTGGAGAGTGCCTCCTTCTATCTGGCCTTTCACATTCTGAGGATTGATAGCTTTACCTATATCGGCAGCAGTATAAACATTGAATACTTCCACAATTCCTGTGTCTGTATCAACTTCTACCTCAATTACCTGGGTAACAAAGGTATAGGCTACATATATTTTTTTGCCCTGTCCGGTTTTAGGATCAGGTTTATCGGTATGAGGGAAGAAGGTTGCTTCTGCTTTTAGATCAACTCCTCTCTTATGAACCCTTTCGGCTAATTCCCAATAGCTTAATTTATGATTCGGATTATCCTTTCTAAAAATACAGCCATCTTTTATTCCTAATTCAAAATGGTTACTTTTAAACTCAATACTTGCATAATGGTAAATATTACTCAGTAATCCTTCTGAGGCTTCTTTTACTGCATTGCCGGTAAAAAAGGTTTGACGAGTTGCGGAAGAAGAACCGGAATTTTTTGTCAAATGAGTATCTCCGTGAATAATACGAATAGTTTCCGGTTTCACCTTTAAAACTTCTGCAGTAATTTGAATAATGGTAGTTAAAACACCCTGGCCCACATCTGCAGCGGCAGTTCTAATTAAAATCTTACCTCCCTCTACAATTTCAGCTGAAGCAATTGAATGATCAGGGAATCCTTCTCCATAGCCAAAACCGAACATAATGGTAGCCATACCTTTTCCACGTTTTTTCATATACTTCCGCCCTTCCAACCGGCCAAATTTGTTGCTTTTCTAATGGTCTCTTTTACCCCTACACTATGGGTTAATATCTGTCTATTAGGTGTGGAAGAACCAATATCATAAGCATTTTGCCAACGGAATTGAGCTGGGTTAATCCCTAATTTGTAAGCCAGAATATCCATCTGAGACTCATAGGCAAAAGCTATCTGAGTGGTACCAAAACCACGCATCGCTCCGGCATAAGTATTATTCGTGTAAACAGTATAAGCTATCCCTTTGACATGATTTACATTATAAGGGCCGGTACAGTGGTACATTCCTTTATGAACTACCGCCAATCCGCTAGAAGCATAAGCTCCAGTATCACCGATGATTTCTGCCTGCCAGGCAGTTAAATAACCTTTATTAGTCACCCCTGTTTTCATTCGAATAATAAAAGGATGTCTCTTGGATTGAGCAATCATCGATTCCTCCCTGGTATAGGTTAATTTTACCGGTCTTTTGGTTTCCATGGCCGCTAAGGCAAGATGTATCTGTACAGAAATATCTTCCTTCTTACCAAATGCGCCTCCGATAACCGGCTGAATGATCCTTATTTTTTCTTTGGGAAGACCCAGGGATTGAGCAATGTCAGCCTGAGTATCGTGAAGCCACTGGGTAGCAACCCAAAGCGTAATCATCTCTGTTTCCGGATCAAACTTTCCGACCCCAGCCTCTACTTGAAGAGGAACATGATCTAAAGAAGTTGTTCTGTATTCGTTCTCTGCAATGATATCCGCTTGAGCAAAACCCTTTTTTATATCTCCTTTTTCTAAGTAATGTGTAGCAAGAATATTGCCATCTTTATGGATAAGTGGGGCTTCTTTTTCCATAGCTCGAAGAGGGTCGGAAATTACTTCTAATTCTTCTACTTCAATTTCAATCAATCTAACTGCCTTAGAAGCGACTTCCCTGCTTTCCGCAATAATGATAGCCAGGGCATCCCCCATATAACGCATCTTTTCACCAATACCGACAAGAACTGGTTGGTCTTTGATAATTAAACCAAAATTCTTCACTTCAGGAATATCGGCTGCAGTAATTATCTTTATTACTCCCGGTAAATTTTTTACTTTACTTATATCAATGCGTCGAAGATAGGCATGAGGATGAGTAGCCCTTTTGATCTTTAGGTATAACATATCGTCAAAACAGATATCGTCAGGATAAATGGCTTTACCGGTTACTTTATCCCGGGCATCTACCTTGTAAACATTTCTACCTACAAATCTTTCAGTCATTTTTTTTATCCCCTCCTCTTTCTTCTTCCTCTAATCTGTTTGCAGCTAACTTAATAGCATCAAATATTTTTTGATAGCCGGTACAGCGGCAAAGATTGCCGGAAATACCTCGCTTAATATCATTTTCATTGGGATGGGAATTTTCTTCTAACAGCTTTTTAGCAGCTAAAATCATCCCGGGGGTACAAAATCCACATTGAACTGCTCCGGTCTCTATAAAGGCTTCTTGAATGGGGTCTAAATGGTCACCACTTCCTATGCCCTCGATAGTGGTAATCACTGCTCCTTCAGCTTGGGGTGCCAACACCAGACAGGATGCAACCAGCTCTCCGTTCATGATTACAGTACAAGCTCCACATTCACCTTTTCCGCACCCTTCCTTGGTCCCGGTTAAATGCAAGTCATCTCGTAATAAATCCAACAAACGGGTTGAAGGACTGGTCTCTATTTTCCTTTTATTACCATTAATAATTAATTCTATTACTAATTTGCTCATCAAAACACCTCCGCCAGGCTGAATCTATTTCTTTTAAGGCATGAATCATTATCCTTTTCGCAACATCTTTCCGATATTCCTTCGTCCCCCTGATATCATCAATAGGGGCAATCATGTCTTCTGCTAACTGGCTTAATTGGTTAAAATCTAATTGAAACCATTGTTTTCCTGCCATCATTTGTCCAATTTCTTTAATTTCAATAGGGGTTGGTGCTACAGAACCCAGGCAGGTTCTCGCTTCCTTAATGGTCTTATTATCTTCAGACATTTTAACTACCAGGGCTAAAGTAACAGTAGCAATGGCCAAAGCCTTTCTCTTACCAATTTTTATCCAGCTGCCCTGAATGATTTCACAAGACAAAGGAATCATTATCTGGACTAATAGTTGGTCTGGTTTTAGAATAGTTTTTTTGGGTCCGATAAAAAATTCTCCCGCGGGAACTACAATTTCTCCGTGATTAGAAAGCAATTTAAATTGAGCACCATAGGCCATTAAAGCAGGAAGAAGGTCACCTGCCGGAGAGGCATTAACAATATTACCGCCAATAGTTCCTCGGTTTCTTATTTGAGGAGAACCAATATCCGCAGCTGCTCTGCTTAAAACTGGTAAGTACTTTTTGATATCTTCTGATTTTTCTAATTGAGCATGAGTAACCATCGCTCCAATAATCATCTTATCTTCATTTATTTTTATTTCTTTCAATTCCTTAATACATCGTAAATCTAACCATCCACTCACATCATATAATCGATCATAATATTGCACTAAAAGGTCAGTCCCTCCCGCAATCACCTTTATCTCATTTCCATAGAGGGATAAAATGTCCAGAGCCTCCTTTATCTCCCGAGTTGCAAAATACTCCTGACTCGCTAAGGTTCTTGGGTACATCAATTCTCCGCCTCCTTTGCAAATAGGGATACCATCTATTGTTTTAACATCTTCTTTTTTTATACCAAAACCAATGAAGTTGTTTTCACAAAGCTTTATAATCCTTTCAGGTTATTGATTAACAAGAGTGTTGATTAACTTATGATTTCTAACATCAACAAGACCCTTATTCGTCAAACCATACTCCGGAACTGTAGGTAGAGAAATAAAAGAGAGAATCATGAACGGTGATGGAATATCGCATCCCAATTTTTCTACCTGGCGGTTCAAGTTGGTAATCGCTTCATTCATTTTATCGATTGGCCAGGGACTCATTAATCCGCCGATCTCAAGAGGAAGTTCTCCCAATATTTTCCCTGCTTCGGTAACAGCAAGTCCGCCATGAAGCTTCTGGACTGTGTTAACAGCCATAATTAAATCCTCATCATTTGTACCAATAGCAACAATATTATGGTGGTCATGAGCTACAGATCCGGCTATAGCGCCAGATTTCAGGCCGAAACCTCTAACAAAAGAAATGCCAACTTCTCCGCTTGCCCGATGTCTCTCAACACAGATAAACTTCAGTACATCTTGATTGATATCAGGAAGCACCTTACCATTGAGAATTGGTAACTCTGCCTCGGATGCCTTGTTTATTATCTGATCCTTTATAACTTCTATAACCCTTACTTGAGCCTTGGAACCAGTTGCATATAATTGTAATTTTTTAGGCTCTATAGAAGAGCCAATATGTACAGTATCGAGAGCCCATGCCGGCCACTGATACACCGGAAGGTCAACTACCATCATCCCATTCCTGGCAACCATTTTACCGTCAGCTATAACCATCTCAGCCCTGATATCTTTCAGGTTTTTGGTCAGGACAATGTCAGCAATTCTTGACGGACTAATACTCCCAACCTTGTGGTCTACTCTAAAGTGCCTAGCACAGTTAAATGAACCCATCTTTACGGCATCCGTCGGTTTTACTCCCAGAAATATGGCTTTACGAATATTGTAGTCAATATGACCCTCATGTATAATATCATTAAAATGCTTGTCATCTGTACAGAAAAACAGAAACCGGGAATCTAATTCTTCTTCAGTAACCATCTTAATCAGTTCTTCTAAATTCCGTTCGCTTGATCCCTCTCTTATCATAATCTCCATTCCGAGCCTAAGTCTTTCCATTGCCTCTTCTTTTGTTACACATTCATGGTCATCATTAAGGCCTCCGGCTGCATAAGCTTCAAGGACTTTCCCTGACAATCCTGCGGCATGACCTACCCGAATTTTATTTTTACTTTCAGCATAAAGGAGTTTCAAGAGGTATTCGTTTTTCAAAGGAATGAGTTTAAAAATATCAAGCTCACCAAGGGCAATAACACTGTCAATCTCAAGCATCTCCTTTATCTCCTCTACTCCAATGACTGCACCAGTCGTCTCCAGCCCAGGTGCTGTCGGAACCTGTGAACAAATTTGAATAAAAACCTTAAGCGGCAGTTCTTCGGCCTCTTTAAGAAATTCTTTTACTCCTTTTATGCCACATACATTTCCGATCTCCATAGGATCAACCATCAGTGTGGTTGTTCCGCAAGGGAGTATAACATTTGCAAGCTGGCTTAGCGTTAAAAGTGTTGAATCTACATGGATATGACCATCGATGAAACCCGGAAGGGCATAATAACCTGAACACTCTATGATATTATTCCCTCTTAAAGTGTCCGGAGTAATTGAAGCAATATAGCGATCTTTTATATAGATATTAACCGTTTCCACCTGGTCTGTGAAGAGATTTACCAGTTTACAGCCTCTGAGAATCAGATCGGCTTCTTCTTCACCCAGTGCCGTTCTGATTAGAGATTTCTTTATATAGAGCATCTTCTCTATATCCATACTTACACCTCCTTTTGTATTAAAGCACCACTCGGAAGAGATAAATACTGTCTCAACCATCACACCCTCTTAAGGTCACTTCCAATATTTCTGCTTTTTTTCTATCGAGTGGTGCTGCATTGCAGTGTATTACTGCATTAATCACTTTGTTTACTTTTTTAGTTTGCAACCATATAATGAACTTTTTCAGTTTATTGAATCATTTATTAAATAATTGTAATTTTTTAATACAGTGTTGATGACTATGAAAATTTTTTTAAGTTCACTCAGAATATTATTGTTTGTATATTGATAATCAACCGGCATTATTAGTTCATTGTTTATATTGATTTTCAATTTACTTAGATAACCATTGAACCTTAAAGTGATTAACTTATCATCAAAATCATTTGTAATAATAAAGCCGTTATTGGTACTGTTATTGAAGTCCTCCATAGTAAAAAAAAGGGTCAGCTTATCTTTGTACGGTTTACCATTATAGGGACAGAAGCTAGCACAGTTTCCACACTCATTACATAAGGCATCAAGATGGAGAATTTGAAAAATATCCTTAAAATATTCTTGCTTATCCACTTTAATCGCCACATTTGCCCGATTTGGACAAACATCCACACATTTATTACAGATCGTATTACACTCAAGACACCGCTCTGCTTCACACTGGGCAATGACCCTTTCATCTTTGGAATTTACTGAGGGAATGAGTTGACCTTTTTTATGATAGATCTCTTGAATTTGTTCCTTTTGGTCAAAACCTAAATTAAGGGTCTTATCCAAACCTTTCCAATTTGGTATTTCCTTCCTGGCAACAGCCTCTGCTGCCTTTCGTGCATCGGCAATAGCCTCAACTATAGTGGAGGGACCACGCAGCACATCACCACCAATAAAAACATTTTTAAGGTTAGTCTCGAGTGTTTCCGTGTTTACATTTGGTCTGTTATTGTTTTTTATCTCTAATCCGCAGGCTTTTAAAAATTTAGAGTCAGTATGTTCTCCAATAGCACCAATGACAGCATCTATAGCCATCTCCTTGGTCTCCTCAGTAGGAACCGGACTCCTGCGACCGCTTTCATCTGGAGTACCTAAGGTCATCTTGCGGCATTTTAGAATGCCATCTTTGGAAAATGTTTCCGGCAACAAGAGCGGCTTGAAAATAACCCCCTCTGCAAGAGCTTGCTCAAATTCCTCTCGATCTGCAGGCATTTCCTCTTCAGTACGGCGATAAAGGATAAAAACCCTTTCAACACCTTTTGTTCTCAATGCCGAACGCGCACTATCTACGGCAGTATTTCCACCACCTATTACCGCAATCCGTCGACCAACATTCAGAGTGCTTGAGTTCTTGTTAAAAGATCTTAAAAAATCAAGGGCTTCATGGATATTATTATTATCACCGGATATCCGCAGTTTTTGTGAAACTTCCGCCCCTATTCCAATAAAAATATACCGATATCCTTCCTTATTCATATCGACAATAGAAAATTCCCTTGATACTCCAAATTTAAAATCCACACCCAATGATTTGATATTTGAAATATCTTTTTCAACAGCGGATACAGGAATCCTGAAATAAGGCAATACATGGGTTATTACACCACCGGGAGAATTCTGCTTTTCAAATACAGTCACTCTGAATCCGCTTTTAGCGAGAAAGTAAGCTGCAGATAGTCCTGCCGGTCCTGCTCCGATAACTGCAACTTTAATATTCAGAAGCTTAGCTGCATTGTGACTGTTCCTATGCTGTACAACTTTCCCATTTTCAGCAGCAATCCTCTTAATCTCACGAATATTAACTGCCCCTTCATAGTCAAGACGGGTACAGTTATACATACATTGATGAGTACAAATAGTACCGGTTATATTAGGAAGAGGGTTTTTCAGATAGATAAGTTCCAGAGCCTTATCATACTGTCCGTCTCTCACCAGACGGATATACTCCGGAATATCCTGGATGATGGGACAGGAGGAGATACAGGGAGCTATAAAGCAGTCGGTCAGGGGTAATTTCCGATCAATAAAAACCTTCTTTGTACCTCTCCAATCCTTTTGGTAATATTGATTTCGGAAGGCCTCCTCTGCTAACTGGTCAAGCTTTTCCACTTCAATAATATCAGTCTTTTTCTTTTCTTTAATCATTGGTTCTAATGTGCGAGCCATTTGGGCCATTCTTAGATAACCACCCGGTTTTAACAGTTCAGTAGTCATGGTAATTGGTTTAATGCCTGTCTCAAAAATCCGTAGAATATTGAACTGAGAAGCTCCTCCTGAATAAGATACAGGGAGAGTCCCATCAAACTCCTGTGATAAACGGTTAGCCAGAGTGATGGTAACAGGAAAGAGAATACGTCCGGAAAGGTACATCTCTTCCCCCGGAAGAATACCTGAGTTATTTACAGTCCCCAGGGTATTGGAAAGCTTAATGCCAAAATAACGTCCACAGTCAGCAGCTGATTTAGAGAGCCGTTTTAGCATCCCAATCGCATCATTCCACTGCAAGTCATCATTAAAGGTAGATTCTTTAAGAGTTATATAATTGAACCCAAGAGCATCGAGCATGTTCCTGACCTGGCTATACCCCAGGAGGGTCGGGTTTAACTTTACATATGTATGAAGCCTTTTTTTCTCCATTAGATATCTACTTATTGCTTCTATCTCCCGGGGAGGACATCCATGCATCGTAGAGAGAGTAACCGACCGGGCGACATAAGGTGAAATCGTGCTGGAAATATTCTCAAGTTCTTTGACCTGTCCTTTAATGCCCATGGTCTCTAAAAGGTTTACTCTCCGGATAAAAGTATCCAATTCCTCCAGATAATACTTAAATACCAGGTTCCCTGATGCATCAGCTAAATGATTCATAAACAAGTCCATTTTTGGTGTTTTAATTCCCTCCAGATCGTAGCCGACACTCATATTAAAAATAAAAGAGTGCTCAGTAGAAATATGCCTGTTAAAAATAGACTCTATAAAGTGAAGTAGTATCCATGCTTTGATATATTCATCAAAAGCCTGTTCCAGAGAAAGTTCTGTAGACCATTCAGTATTGTAACCCTCGTCTCGAACGTCAATACAGGGCTTATCAAAGTGCAGACAGTCAAGTTTTTGCACCGTTTTAAGCTCAAAAAAACGACCCCCAACTAAATATGCGGTAATCATATTTTGAGCCAATTGGGTATGAGGTCCTGCTGCAGGTCCTAATGGAGTATCGCAAATTTCATCAAATATCTTAATATTGTTCTGATTTTCTTTAACAAAAAATAGCGTTTCCGGTATCCCAAAAATTGCTCTCTGTGAACGATACTCTTCAATTATCCAGCGAAGTAACTGCTTAAACGGAACTGGGCGCATAATATCACCCATGATAATCCCCTTTCTACCTTTCTATCCAATAAAAATAAATAGGATACTTCCTACTTTCTATCAATTGCATTGAGGGAGTTCGGTTCTTCTTCCCACTCTTGAATAATTCCTAAAATTATTCTTGTTTTTTGTTAACTTGATTCTATTATAATACCATACAACAGAATGTGTATACTTTCCTTACCGGCATTTTACCAACCCATTGACCCGTAAAAATGATGCAGTATTTAGTCCAATTCTTTAAATCATCCTTTGTATTGAATGATATTTGAAGAATCGACATAATCCCCAAATGATACTGCCATTCCGGCAGGTGTATTTTCTTCCTCAATAACAACAGTCTTTTTACCATAATTTATTTATGATTGATTATATTTTTCTTTTTGA
>Ga0180432_10009307_pt1 | contig 12001 bp, 10 predicted proteins | sample SS_ome_10_FD_132414 | JGI IMG/M metagenome (GOLD analysis project Ga0180432, IMG submission 132414) | Hypersaline lake sediment archaeal communities from the Salton Sea, California, USA - SS_1_MS_2 metaG | ecosystem: Environmental > Aquatic > Non-marine Saline and Alkaline > Hypersaline >...
CTGGCGCGCCCACCCGCGGTCGTTGAGGAACTGCGCCAGCTCTCCGGTGGTGATCAGGTCGTGGAACAGGTCGTCGAGGATCTCGACGATGTTCTCGAACAGGTCCCGGTGCGAGTCCCCCATGGCGGTCAGCCCAAGCACGTCGCAGGTCCCGAGGAGGTAGTCCTCGTGGACCTCGACCTCCCAGCGGAGGCGCGCACCAAGGTCTACACGGATGACTTTGCCAGGCATTTTGACTCCCCTTCCGGCATCTCGCCGGGTATCTTCTGTCCGGTCCGATCGTTCCGGACCTGGTTACATTGTAACGCAGGACTATTTGCTGTCAATCGGACGCTTCTGCATTCCGCCAACGATTCTAGCTGGTTATTATTCCGCGTCGCACCGTTGGGATCAACAAACGGGCGAGCTCGCCCGCCGCGAATCAACCGCCCAGCAGCGGGAGGATCCGCTCGAGCAGTGACACCGGAGACCGCCCCTTCTCGAAGAACCCCCCGTCAGCAAGTACCGCGACGGTCGTCCTGATCATCGTGTCGCGTTTGCTCCGGCCGGACATCAGGATCCGCAGCGCCTCCGGATGCTGCTGTCTCGCCTCGGCCAGTACCTGCGAGCCGTCACCGTCTCCGAGTTCGAAGTCGCTAAGCACGACGTCGTACTTCTCGAACTGCTGTCCCAGCGCTACCGCCGCCTCGCCGACACTGGTCACGGTGATCACCTCGAACTCCGCGTTCTCGAACCAGCTCGCCAGTGAGGTCAATATGCGTTCGTTATCGTCGACGATCAGGATCTTCATCGCGTGCTCCTAACTCTCCGCGCACTCGTCGTCGCCGTCCAGTTCGACGCAGCCGTGCTCGCACGGCGGCCAGTCGGTGTAGCTGTACACGCACTCGCCGTCGACGCAGTGCCCGTCGCTCTCGTACTCGAGCAGCGTGTTCTCGTCGGCGCACTCGTCGTCGGGAGGCGTGGTGCACAGCTGGTCGTAACACTCGCCGGGATCGATGCACTCGTCGTCGCCGTCCAGTTCGACGCAGCCGTGCTCGCACGGCGGCCAGTCGGTGTAGCTGTACACGCACTCGCCGTCGACGCACTCTCCCTCCGACTGGTAGTCGATTAGCACGTTCTCGTCGGCGCACTCGTCGTCGGGAGGATCGTCGCACACGACACCAGCGCACTCGTCGTCGGTGTCCGTGTCGGCGTCCGTGTCGGTGTCCGTGTCGGCGTCCGTGTCGACATCCGTGTCGGCGTCCGCGTCGGTGTCGTCGACGCCGGCGTCATCGTACACGATCCAGTCCTGACCGGCAGCCGAACAGCCGCCGAGCAGGAGTACGATCACCATTGTTCTTGCTACTGCCATCCTCCGGCCTCGTCCACATCGCAGCAACAGGCCGGGCAGATCCGGTGCGCGTCGTCGTCGTAAACTACGGTGAAGCAAACCGGGCATCTCACCAGCCCGATCTCCGCCGTGTCGTACGTCCAGGTCGGCGCGTCCGCCACTCGACTTGCCTCGATGTTGTTGATTTCTGCCTGCGTCATCTGTGCCTCCGTTCCTGCGGCTCTCATCTGACCCAGGTCTAAACTAATTTTTTGCGGCTGTCAACTTCTTTTTTTGAAACCGCAATATTTTTTTGGTGTGCCGCTACTCGTTTTCACTTCGCAGCGGTTGCAGGCTGGCTGGTGTTTTGGCGCGAGCTACTAGCTCGACGGCACCGTGCGACCGATCAGGTACACGTCCAGCGTGAGGCTCGTCGCGGTGGAGTCCGCCGCCTCGACGTTGGCGTAGATCGTCGCGTCGCCGGCGATGACGAAGGTCGCCTCGGAGAGCGGGATCCAGCGCGCGTCGCCCACGGTGTCGAGCCCCGTCAGCGCCTGCGCCGAGAGCAGCTCCGAGCCGTCGGACGACGTGCCGATGTTGACGGTGCCGTCTGCCGCGACGCTTCCGTCGACTTCGGTCACGACGAGGATCACGTCGGTTGCGACGAAGGACTCCGCGGAGTCCCCGTCGAGCGCGTCCGACACCTCGTTCTCGTCGGTCTCGATCGCCAGCCCGGTGCAGAACGCCTGCACCAGATGCTCGACCCTCGAGTGGTCGTCCCCGTCGCTGGTGCGGTGTGTGGTAAGAGCTGCCGCCTCGGTGGCGTCCAGGTTCTTGCTTGCGCTCAGTCTGATCATGTCAGTCTCCTTTCACCTCGGCCGAGCCTAGAACTGGTCGCCGATGATGTACGCGGTCATCGTGCCCGACGTCCCGCTGTCCGCCGACTCGACGGTAACGTCCAGGCTGGCGTTCCCGGCGATCGACGGGAGCAGCCCGGTCAGGTCGACGCGGAACGACTTCCCGGAGCCGTCGAGCCCGGTGAGCGTCGCCTGCGCCATGATCTCCGCCCCACCCGCCGAGGTGCCGATCGACACCGCGACGTCACCGGAGAGCGTGTCGTCTGCCGCGACGAGGAAGATCGCCTCGCGCGGGACGAACGCCTTGGTCGCCGCGCCAGGCAGCGCGACCGCGTTGTTCCCGGTGGCCGCCATGTCCACCGAGGCCGAGCCGATGATCGTCGGCTGGTTCGCGGCCAAGCCGTCGAGCGCGTCCTGCATGTTGTCGGGCGCCGTGCCCGGCCAGTCGGTCGCGTCGTCCGGCGTGTACGGGAACTCCGACGGAGTGTCCATCGCCTCGATCAACACCAGATTCGCCGCGATCGCGGCCTCGTTGGTGTTGACGAGATCGACGATCTCCTCGATGTACCCGCGGTTGCCGCCGGTCCCCTGTCCGTGCTGGCTGCTGAGCCCGGTCCCGGCGAGCTGCTCCTCGGTCCGCTTGGTGATGGTCATCTGTCTCTCTCCTTCCGATCCGTGCCTCTCGGCTACTTCATTGGGGCAACTCCCCGGTTGATGCTCACACTATCATAAAGGTTGCACCTTTGCGACAATCTTAGGGCCTGTCGATCTGGCGAACGTGCTGCTTCTGCACCTCCGGCGTCGCGTCGTCGTCGAACACGATCTTCACCGCTCCGCCTCCGGCGACCAGTGAAGCGATGATCGCTATGATGTACGGGAGCAGCTTCCGAAACAGCGACCCGAGCGCCCTATCGCCGTTGCCGGTCCCCATCGACGCGCGCTCAGCTGCCGTCGGCATGTTGACTGCTCCGGTCGCGTCAGCCAGCTTGTCGCGCTCCTTCTCGCAGTCGGCCTTGTGCTCCCTGATCGTCGAGAGGATCGCCGTGGGAATGCCTTCGACCTTCTCGCGCATCCCTGACTGCTCGCGCTTTAACTCTCCGATCTCACGCCCCTGGTTCTTGACGTCCTTCTGCGCTCCGTTGACGGCGACGCGAAGCTCTCCGACGGAACTGCTCAACTCGCGTATCTCGGAACCTAGAGTCGTACCCAGGTTCGTTACAGCCGTAATCACCGCCGCGTCACCGTCTCCCATCTCAAGCTCCGTTCTCCCCCCGGAGAAACAACCCTATCGCATCCCAGCTCGAGGCAGCTTGCGGACCTGCCCGGACAGCGATTGACTGCCTCGGGAATCGCAGCACACGACGATCCCGTCGCCGTCGAAACATATCCGGCCGAAGTTCTCAGCCGACACGTCGTTGACCTCGGACTTCCTGGTGATCTTGAACCGCCCGTCGATCAGCTTCGTCAGGCCGTCGCTCGTGTTGTTCTCGTACTGAACACGGCCGACCGGAAACCGGCCGAGCGCAACGTGCTCGCCGCCGCCGGAGGTCTCGTCCTGAATCAGTACCCAGATGTTGAGCCCGTCGAACGCACCCCAGCGGATCGCCGCGGTGTCGGTGCCGGAGCTGTCCTGGAATGTGAGCCAGGCGCCGCTCGAGCTGTCGCAATCGTGGAACCAGATCGCTCCGCGCGCCGTCGAGGTGCCGAAGATCAGCGCCCACAAGCAGTCGTGATCGAAGATAAGTTCCTGGCAGTAGTCCGACGAGATCGCTTTCGGGAAGTCGTTGATCGAGCTTCCCGTCGACGGACTGGCTACCGTGCAAGTCGCCAGCTCACCGTTACCCGGGGTCGTGTCGTAGGTCGAGAAGAAGATGTTCGTCCCGTCGCTGGCGAGCCCGCCGGAGGCGTACACGGACGCGCCGGTGTTCGACACGTCGCCGACGCCGTACCCGTCGACCGAACCGTCGGTCGCGTCGATCACGCTCACGACCGGCGAGTTCGAGTTCGCCACCGGAACCCAGCTGTTCAGCGTGGCGACCTTCGCTTGCCCCGGTACCATGATGCACCGGTCGGTCATCGTCTCGCTGCCGCCGTACACTCCGGTCGTCGGCGAGGCCCCCGGAAGCACCGTCCCCGTCGCGGCCCAGCCGCTGCGCACCGACCAGTCGGTGAGCGCGTACGCCTGGATGTAGTGCGTCCGCGATCCCGGCGTCGCGTGGTCGCCCTCGAACATCACGTAGACGTACGTCCCATCGCAGCACATCGCCGTCGGATTCCACTGACTGACCTGCGGAGCTGGGAGGCCGGAGGCCAGGTTCGATCCAGACGTGGAGTCGACGTGCATGTCGGTCGGGTCGATCACGGCGATCTGGTTGTTGCTCGCGGACAGCGCCAGGATCCGTCGAGCGCCGTCGACGAACCCGACGCAGACGTCGACCAGCTCGAGCGTCGACGACATGTTCGCGTCGTTCTGGTTGCTGAACGGCCAGGCCCAGCCGGTAGTCGTGACGACGTTCTTCCCGGCCAGGTCGGCGTCGCTGGTCGCCGGCGCCGCCGATCCACCGATCAGCGTCCGGAACCGCGGCGAGTCCTTGAAGTCGATCTGGTCATCCTCGAGGTCGCTGGTCCCGTTGTCGAAGATCCAGGCCGCGTCGATGGTCTCGTCGGTCGATCGCTCAGTGCGGGCGTTGACGTGTCCGAACAGCTCTGAGATCGCCGTCTGGACGTTGCTCCCGGTGTGTGATTCAGGCGCCCCGCCGACACTGGCAGAAGTCACCGCCGCCGCTGTATGCGCTGGCGCTCCGCCGTTGATATGGCCTGCCACGTCCGTGGCTATCCCGCCAAGCTGGTCGAACACCGAACCAGCAGCCTGGTCAGCGTAGCCACCTGGCGTCCCGCTGATTGCCGCCGACCCAACGCGATCCGAGCCAGCGTCAGCTGTCAGATCCGAGACAATCTCATTGATGGCTGCCTCGACGTCTGTCGACGACAACCCGCTGGCATCATGCCAGTTGCCAGATGCGCTGAAGCTGACTCCTCCGCCAGACGATAGCCCATCGACCAGCGTGAACAGCGCGGCCACGGCGTCGCGCGACGTGCCGTACCCGGTCTCGCCGAGGTTGGTCAGGTCGTCGCGGTACCAGTCCTCTCTACGGATCGAGAACGTGAACGTCACGTCCTCGTTTACGTCGATGTCGGCGGCGACGATCTGCGTCTGCGCGTTGATGAGACGGACGTCGGCGAGCAGGATCGCGTCGGATTGCAGCGCGGGAGGTGTCGCCGCTCCGATCGCGGTCTCGGTCCCCTGCAGCACGTACAGCTCGAACGACTCGGTGATCTCCGTGTAGACGGAGAGCCCGTTGCCGTCGGTCTCCGGCGTCGACAGAACCTGATCGAAGCCGAGGAAGATCGAGATGAACTTCTCGTTGCTCCCTCCGGACACCGAGGTCGACGCACCGTACACGTCCTCCGAGCAGTCGACGATCTGCTGGCTCGAGATGTACAGCCGCTTTCCGTCCTTGTCGCAGCCGACGCCGGCGGCGACCAGCACGTTGAGGTCGGCCGGTGCGTTCGGCGTGACACCGAGTCCGGAGAATGCGCCGACGATCCCGAAGTCCTCGTTCTGGGCCCGGTCAGCCGTCTCGGCCCAATCGAACGACTCGTCGAGGTCGCTCTCGGTCACGAGCTGTCGATAATACCAGTCTCTTTTATCCACGATGTTCTCCTCTACTCTCCGAGGATCGTCCCCTCGCCGAGCCGGCTGTCACCGAGAGACCACTCGTCGGATGTTGGTACGGTTCGGGCGGTGCGGATCTCTCCGACGTGTTCGTTTACTGCCTTCATGTACGTAGCGATCCAACAAATGATCGACTCTTGTGTCGATGTTACCGACGACTGCACTTCGATGTCAAAGGTACGGATCGCGCGGCTGGTGCTCGGCGCGAGCAGGCATCCGCCGCCGCCGTGGTGCTTCGTCGTGTCGAACCCGAGCGCGCTGTTCGCCGTCCCGCCGGTGACCTGCACCGACGCCTCCGGTCCCCAGAGCGTCGAGGTGATGGTTACCGCGGCCCCGGTCCCCGGGTCGGTCTCCGCCGCTGACCCGCCGACGAGCTGGGCCACGATCACCGCGGCGACTTCCTCGGCGAGCGCGGCCGACGGCGTGTCGAAATCGCCGTCAACGAACGTCACCGTCTGGTCCGATCCGCCGTCGATGCTGACCGTGAGCGTCCCGCCTCCCGTCAGGTTGTAGGTCTCGGCGTTGCCGGCGACGACCTCGGCCGGGAACGTGTCGCCGAGGTAGTCCTCGCCGAGCCGCCAGCCGTCGGAGACCCACGGCACGACCTGCACGTCCAGGCCGAGCAGGAGCTGGATCGCCGCCTCGATGCCGACGCCGAGCCCCTTGTACTGGTACAGTACCGGGAGCAGGTCGAGGAGCTTCTTCTTCTCGTGCGCGGTCAGGTCCAGTTCGGCACGGGTGAACGGGTTTCCCATACCGTACAGCGCCAGGTCGATAATCGACTCGACCATCCTGTCCGGGTCAAGCTGCTCGAGGAACTGGTCGATCGTCGTGACCGTCAGATCCTCGGCTTCCTGGAAGATGTTGAGCAGCGCGCGCGCGACCTGCTGGTAATCCCGATCCCAGATGGTCTGCGGGAGCTTGATCTCCGTGCTGCGCAGCGCCGGCCAATCCGGGACGAACCCGGAGAAGCTCGCGGTCAGGTAGTCCCCGTCGATGGTGTTCTCCGACGTGTCGGTGAGGTCGCTGTCGACGGTGAGCTGGTACGGAGCGTCCGGAGTCATCGGCCAGTCGACCGTGATGTCGACCTGCGTCTGACCGGAGCCGTCGACGAACGCGACGGACACGGCCTCGAGGTTGACGGCCACGGCCGGGTAAACGTTCTGCCTGGTGAAGGTGTAGTTCGCCGCCTCGGCCGCGCCGGTGAACGAGCCGGTTTGCAGTGTGGTCGGAAAAGACAACTCGGTGTTCGCCGTCCCCCCGGTGATCTGGATGCTCGAGTCATCGCCGACCGTCTCTGAGAGCAACGAGACGGCCCCTGAGACCGTCTCCTCGGCGACCCCTCCCGACACCAGGGCCGAGAGGTTGTACGCCAGCTCAGCCGCCGTGACGGCGCTAGGATCGAGCCACATGTCGACGGCGAAGGTCACCGTCTGCTCGGTGCCCCCGTCGACCTTGACCGTCAGGGTTTCACCGCCGCTGGAAAGATCCCAGGTCTCTGTTCCGGAGGTGTTCGCCGCGGCCCGGCCGTCCGGGCTGGTCCCCGTCATCGCGTCGTCGAATGTGGCCCGGACCGTGACCTGATCGATCGCCTCGGCCGAGAGCAGCCGCGGCGAGGTCGTGTCCTCGGTGACGAAGCTCCACGTCTCGTCCAGCTCGGCCGCCGCCGGCGGACTCCCGAACGGGTAGTGACCGAACGATGCGTGCCCGAACCCGCCCCCCTCGCAGACGACCCGGACCTGCACCGTTTCCTCGCCGTCGAACATCCCCGCGCCGGTCTGGTCGCAGACGATGTCGATGTACGCGTACGGATCACTCGAGGCGTGCGAGGAGACCGCGCTGTCGGCCCCGTTCCAGGCCGCGCCGAATCCACTGGCCGTCGAGTACGCGGTCTCCCAGCCGGCCCCCTGGTCGATCTGGACGGTGACCACTCGACCCCAGGAGCCGAGCGCGGGATCGGCTTCGAGGTCGACGACGCGGACACCGACAGTCGAGCCGATCGGTGCGGCGGAATCGTTCGGTTGCGGATCCCGGAGGATCAGCACCAGCGCCCCGGACACCGTCGCGAGCGACGCTTCCTCGAGGGAAAGGGTCGCCAGTACCTGCTCGACCGTCACGGTCATCTGCTAGTCCTCGTCTCCGTCGTCGTCCTCGTCGTCCTCGTCGCTGCCCTTCTTCGGCTCCTCGAGCTGCTCGAGCTTCGGGAGGTCGGTCCCGGTCACGAGCATAAACAGCGGACCGAGCTGGGCCGGTTCGAGCTGCTTCGGCAACAGGTCGAGCTTCATCTCGTGCAGCACGATTTCAACTTCTTCTTTCATCAACTCGTTGCGCTCACGCATGAACTCGCGCCGCTCCTCGAGCAGGTCGGCGAACTCCTCGTCGAGCGCCTTCTTCGCCTCGGCGTACCCTCCAACGTCGGCGAGTTTGGTCCCCTGCTCGTCCTCGATCAGCTTGCCGTCCGCAGCGCGCGCCGCGAACTTCTGGCGCAGTTCCTCGATCCGGTCGTTGTACTCCCGATCCTGATCGGTCGCCTCTCGCTGGGTCGCCTCTCGCAGATCGTCGGCCTGGATTTTGATCAGCCGACGGTTCGCCGCGATCACCAGCGCGCCCTTCATCTTGGTTTTGCTCGCCGCCAGCAAGTTGCTGGCCTTCTCCGCCTCGAAAATCTCGCCCCTTCTCCACTTGACTATCATCGTCGCCCCTGCCTTTCCGCCGCCCCTATCAGGGTCTGGCTATTGTTACTGACCGCTGGACTTAGAGAACGCTTCTCGCTGTCCCCGGAGTCGCAGCAGTCTCTCCTCGGTCCGAATAATTTCCGCGTCCAGCGCGTCGATGCTGAACTCCTTGTCCTCATTCGAATTGCCAGGCGCCGACGCATCGCCCTCGACGTAATGGACCGTGTTGTTGATGACCTGTGCGGGTGCTCCCATTGCTATCTCCTAGGTCGGGCTCGTCGTGAAGTGGTAATCGAACATCACCTTCTTCGCCGCGCCGAGCCGGTTCTTGACCGTTACCTTCCCCGTGTTGTCGAACAGGCAGAAGTACGCGTCGGTGTCGGCGTTCGTGACGTTCGAGCTGCACGCGCCGAGCGTCACGACCTCGCTGGTGTCCCAATACACGATCCCGTACGCATCCATGTCGCCGACGACGAAGTTGATCCAGCCAGCGCTGTTGCCAGGTAGATCGAACGTGCCATCGTCGGCCAGACTGACCGGGGCCATATGATTCGTGTACGAACTGCCAGATCCGACCGCTGTTCCGTAATCAGTGCCATCGTGCTGCACCGCAAAGTAGTTCTCGTCGGTGGTGCTGGCGTCATGGACCACGATCGTAGGATGGCTGAACGCGATAAGTCCGAAGTCCTCAGCCATATCGCCGTAATCACAAACGACGAGCGTACGGTTTGTCTCGTCCACACCAAACCGCCAGGAGTCGGTGCCGCCGTCAGTGTTCCACTCGATCGCGCAGTTGGGCGCAGTGCCGAATCGGAGCGGGTTGTCATTGGTGAACTTCATCGAGGCATCGACGGTCACCGAACTGTAGAATGTCGCCGTGCCGTCGAAGTAGCTGACGCCGTCGACCTCTAGATCGCCGCTTGCGAGTAGATCGTCAGCACCGAGGGAGTGGGACGTCGTGCCGACGTTCCCAATGCGTGTGTACGTGACCGGATTAAGGGTCAGAACACCACTACTGTTGATGATGTCGCCATCGGCGTAGATGGTGTCGGCTGCTACGATCGAGGTTCCCGGCGTGATCGTCAACGAGGCGGTGCTCCCCCCCTCGTCGCGGAACGTGTGCAGCGTGGCGTCGTAGTAGGCTTGATTGGCCTGGGTGGCATGAGTCGATCCGCGCAGATGAATATTCGCCCCGCTGGCTGCCGCGATGTCGAGGCCGCTGGTGTCGTCCGTGATCGTGATCCCGCCGTCCGCGTACAGAATGCCGTCGATCTCTGCATCCGAAGACACGTACAGGTCGCCGGCACCCGTTGCAAGGGTTGGGCTGCCCGCCCCGATCTGAACCTCGCCGCCGGTGGTGATGACGATCTCGCCGCTGCCGTTGTTGGTGATCTCCATATCACCGGAGCCGTCTTGGTTGTACTCAATGAACGCGGCCTCGGTCGTGCCGTAGTAGAACGACAGCCGCGCGCCGGTCCCCGCCTCGACGTTGCCGTCGTTGTTGATGATCAATCGGGTCGGTGCGCCGTCCTGATCCTTGCGCACTTCAAGATCGCCGCTGACCAGCATCTCCCCCGCTGCCGAGACAACGCCCGGCGTTCCGCTGCCCACACGAACATAGGTCGCCGGCTGCAATGACAGGTTGCCAGTGCCGGTCGTGATGTAACCGTTCTGCCCGGTGCCGGCGTGGTAGATCGACACATATTCATTCGTGGCCGTCGCCGCTGCCGTCGCGCTGTGAATGATGAACGTGGGGTTAGTCGACTGTGCGTGCGCGTAATTGTCGTCCCAATTCGCATACGCGGTGATCAGAATTTGACCGCTCTCCGTTCCGGTGTGGAACGTCATCGCATCGTAGGTCTGGTACTGATTCCTCAGCACAATCGAGCCGGTCTGGCCGACGTTGCTGTAAATCTTCTTGTCACCAGCGATCTGGATGTCCTCGGAGAAGGTCATCGTAATCGGCGCTGTGATCGACTGCGAGGCGTTCAAGGCGATGTCCTCGCACTGGAGCATGATGTCGTCGTCGGCCCACAGTCGCAGGTTGGCCGTGCTGGTCGCGCCGCTGTTGGTCGACCGAATGTCCAGCACACCAAGCGCCGACGCGGTGTTGTAGTCCCACTCGATGTTCTTGACGCCGGCCTCGCCGTCGTAAAACTGGACACCCTGGACGTAGACGCCGGTCCCGGTGGTCGCGTTGTCGATCGTAACCGTGGTCGTGCCGTCGATCTGAACGTTGGCCCCGTCGAGATCCAAGTCCGTAACTGCGTAAAGGTCGATGTTCTTGTTGCTGTACGCCGTCCAGCTTTCGACTGACGCCGCGAACGTGGTATTGTTCGCGCCGACGTAAGTCACCTTGAAGTTGTCGGTGCCGTTGGTGTGATCGATGCCGCCGTCTGCATAGATGATCCCGTCGGCCTCCAAAGCGTCCGATACAAGCAGCGACCCCGCGCCGATGCTGTGCGACGTGGTGTTAGATCCGATCTGGACTTCCTGTCCGGTGGTGATGATGATCTCGCCGGAACCGTTGTTGGTGATCTCCATATCACCGCTGCCGTCTTGGTTGTATTCGATGAACGCGGCCTCGGTCGTGCCATAGTAGAACGACAGCCGCGCGCCGGTCCCCGCTTCAATGTTTCCATTATTGTTGATGATCAATCGAGTCGGTGCACCGTCCTGATCCTCGCGCACTTCCAGCCGGCCCTGCGGTGCGCCACTAACACCGACCCCGGTATCGACGTGCGCGAGCAGCGACGTTCCAGGCGTGAGCGTCATCGATGTGGAAGCACCGGCCGCCGACCGGAACGTGTGAACATTTGCGTCATAAAACGCATTGTTCGCTTGGCTGCCATGGGTCGAGCCGTAAAGCTCGATGTTCGCGCCGCTGGCCGCGCTCAGTTGGAGCCAGGACGTGTCGTCCGAAATGTTGACCGAAGCGTTTGCGTAGATCGCGCCGCTGGCTTCGATCGCATCTTGGACATACAAGTCACCAGCACCGGTTGCACTACTTCCAGAACCAGACCCTACGATAACTACATTTGAAGGTTGCAGATAAAGCGGAGCCGCTCCTGTCGAAACGTATGCACCTCCGGTAGTATGATACAGCGACATATATTGGTCGGTCCCGCCCGCCGCCGCTGTCGCGCTGTGAATGATGAATGTCGGATGTGAACTTGCCGGTTGGTGGTCGTAGTCGTCGCTAATATTCGCATAGTCCACCAACATAAAGTTGCGGTTGGCAAATCCGTCGTTCCAACCGATGCCGAGATGCAACCCATCATCCGCAACGAACTGGAACCGACCATAAGTCGCGGTCCCGAGATCCCGAATGTGCACGTTCTCGGTGTGCACCTCCGTACCCACCTCCAGGCGGTTCGTTACAAATAGCTCGCCAGCGGTGTTGACGATCTGCGGGGTGCCAGTA